>FWPV01001675.1_pt1 | contig 43493 bp, 34 predicted proteins | sample 2228371 | NCBI WGS metagenome assembly FWPV01 (sample SAMEA103939776, study PRJEB20133) | metagenome
CCGGGACTGGCGTGGGCGCCACTGTAGGCGCTGCGGGCGCGGGCGCCGCGACGGGCGCGCTGGGGCCGCGTCGGGCAACAAACTCTTCGACATTCTCCTTGATGATCCGTCCGCCGGGGCCAGTGCCCACGATCTGGCGCAGGTCAACCCCTAGCTCTTCCGCCAACCGCCGGGCTACCGGCGATGCCTTGATCCGTCCGTTGTCATCGCCGGCAGTGGCAACCGGCGGCACAGCCACCGCAGCCGGCGCTGCGGTAGCAACGGGGGCCGGTGTGGCTGCGACCGGCGTCGCGGCAGCGGGGGGCGGCGCAGGAGCAGGCGCAGCCGTTGCTGGCGCCGCGCTGTCGCCGATCAGCGCAATCACCTGACCGATCGGCACCGTCTGCCCTTCGGGCACCAGAATCTGTTGCAGGATTCCGGCTTCAAACGCCTCCAGTTCCATCGTCGCCTTGTCAGTCTCAATCTCGGCGATGATGTCGCCAACCGCGATCTGATCGCCGACCTTCTTCAACCAGCGGCCCACTGTGCCTTCCGACATCGTATCGGAGAGACGAGGCATGGTTATTTCACCCATGGAGCCTCCTATCGTATCGTATCGTTACTTAATCATCGAAGCAGGCTGGCGCAGCGGCGCTCCCTGCTGTCGGTGTGAGCTTGGCAGTGGTGAATCACTGCCGAAGAATGCTTTCCAGCCGCTTGCCCTTCGCCAGTTCGTCAATGAGTTTGTCCAGGTAGCGTATCGTTCGCATCAGCGGGTCGGCAATCTCTTCGACCCGCACACCACACACCACTCCTCTGATAAGCGCGGCATTTGGGTTGATCGCTGGCGCCTGGGCAAAAAACGTCGCAACATCGTTTTCAAGCTCGATCTGGCGTTGAAGCTCCGCTTCGCTGTAGCCGGTCAACCAGCAAATAATCCGGTCAACGTCGGCTTTTGCGCGATTCTTCCGCGCAGCCTTCTGCACATACAGCGCATAAACGTTCGCGAACTTCATCCGGTACAGGCGATCTTGCGCCATCGCCCAGGCTCCTTTCAATTCATTCATTGCTAGCGCATACGCTTCGTTCCGCGCAGCACCTGTCGAATCGCGTAGGTCAGGCTATTGGCGTTTGGTTTCGAGACTGCCGATAGCTCTTTGGCATAAGGAAGCGGCACTTCGAGACCGGCCACGCGGTAGACCGGCGCGTCGAGATAATCGAACGCCTCTTCCTGGATGGTAGCGGCAATTTCCGCTGTTACCCCATAGGAGTACCAGTCTTCAGCAATCACCACAGCGCGATTAGTCTTCTTGACCGACTCGATAATGGTGGGGCGATCGAGCGGACGGAGTGAGCGCAGGTCAACCACCTCCACGCTGATTCCCTCTTGTTCCATGCGCTGGGCGACCTGCAAGGCAACGGCGGTCATGCGCGAGTAAGAGACAACAGTGACATCCGTTCCAGGACGTTTGACTTCAGCGACGCCAATCGGCACTACGTAGTCATCATCTTCGGGCACCTCGCCCTTGGTGTCGTAGAGTGCCAGCGATTCGATGAAGATCACGGGATCATCATCGCGAATGGCTGCGCGCAACAGCCCCTTGGCATCGTAGGGTGTGGCCGGCGCCACGACCTTGAGACCAGGGCAATAGGCAAACCAGTTCTCGAACGACTGCGAGTGGGTGGCAGCCAGTTGCCCCGTGCCGCCAGAGGGCGTGCGAATGACCAGAGGGACGCTGACCTGACCGCCAAACATGTAGTGAATTTTTGAAGCGTGGTTCACGACCTGATCGATGGCGACCAGAATGAAGTTGATGGTCATAATCTCGACCACCGGGCGCAGACCGAGCATCGCTGCGCCGATGGCGACGCCGACAAATCCCTCTTCGGCGATTGGCGTATCAACCACCCGCTTCGGCCCGAATTCGGCCAGCAACCCTTCAGTGACGCGGTACGAACCCTGGAAGAGACCGATCTCCTCGCCCATCAGAAAGACATTAGGATCGCGCGCTAATTCCTCGCCAAGCGTATCGTTGAGCGCCTGGCGGTATGTAATTACAGGCATAGTATCCTCTTTTTCACCTTCCATGCCTCGGGCGCAGTCGGGCCAGCGCTGATTGACGCTAACGCCAGATGCTGCGCAACCGTCAGCGACATGCTATCGATCATGCTGTCAAACTGTGCGCTGCCAGATCTAGAACTCGCCCCGGTTGATCCGCACTTCGCGCAGGGCGTCTTCCGCGGTGGGCGTATTGGGCACCGGGGTAGCATACATGTATGTGTAGAGATCCTCGAACTTCGGATCGGGACTATTGTTGGCAAAGTCGATCGCTTCCTGCACCTCGCGCTCAACGCGCTCAGCGATACTCTTCAACCAGGCGTCATCGATCACGTTGTGTTCGAGCAGCAGAGCAGAGAACTTGCGCAGCGGATCGTACAATTCCCGCCCGCGCCGCACCGCTTCCTGATCGCGGTAGCGGTCGGCATCGATCACCGAGTGGCCGCGGAAGCGAAAACTGACGGCATCGATGATGGCCGGTTCACCCTCGGCCTCAGCCCGCGCTCGCAACCGTCGCACCACGTCGCGCACGGCAAGCACATCGGTGCCATCGACCCGCTCGCCGTAAATGCGGAAGGATGCGCCCTTCTTCCACAGATTCGGTTCCGATGATCCGGCCTCAACCGAGGTCCCCATACCGTAGCCGTTGTTGACGATGAAGAAGAGCACCGGGCACTTCCAGATTTTGGCCAGATTGAGTGACTCGTAGAAGGCGCCGATATTGGTGGTGCCGTCACCCATCTGGGCGATCACCACACCGGGCTTGCCCTGGTAGCGCAGCGCATACGCCGCGCCCACCGCGAGCGGCACCTGTCCGCCAACAATCGCGTAGCCGCCCATGAAGTTGGTTTTGCGGTCGAACAGGTGCATCGAACCGCCGCGGCCTCCCGACACGCCGGTCTCCTTGCCGAACAGTTCGGCCATCACCGGGCCGGGCGGCACGCCGCGCGCAATAATGTAACCGTGCTCGCGATAATTGGTAAAGATGTAGTCGTCAGCGGTCAATGCCGCCATCAACCCGACGATGGTGGCCTCTTCGCCGAGGTTGAGGTGGCAGTAGCCGCCGATCTTCGCCTTAACGTACATTTCGCCGGCGCGCTCTTCAAACCGGCGCAAGAGCAGCATCTGGTAGTAGTAGTGCTTCAGCTCGTCGATCGTTGCTCGTTCGAGTAACGGCTGAGCCGTTTCGGCTACTTCGGCCATAAGTGCAAACTCCTCTCAAATGTTGGGCACGCGCTGCCGTTTCGGCGGTTGTGCCGTATTCCTGTTTGGTCACGCCGCGTAGACGGGTGACATACAACTGAATTGCCTTGCTGCCCGTCAGCAAGGAAGGAGGGGCATTACGCCCTCAGCGGGAAGATCGATCATCGCCTGCTGCGTCAGATGCTTGCTGCCCTGATGGAGTCGTGGCAGGCAGATGATGAATTGTCGTCAGGTTGCCCGCGCGCCGGGAATGATCACATCCCCGGCGGCACCACTTCGTGCGTGAAGGCCGTGGTATCGGCGCCGCAGCGCGGGCAGGAATGAGGCGCTTCCAGTGAGCGCACGATCTCGCCACACACGCCGCACACCCAGCGCATGGCAATCTGCCGCACGAGATCCGAACGGCTGACGATGCCCACCACTTTGCCGTTTTCCAGCACCGGCACGCGCCGGATGCGTTGATTGGTGAGCAGGTGCTGAATCTGCTCGACTTCTGTGTCAGCGCTGACACTGATCACGCTGCGCGTCATTATCTCTTTGACGGTGCGCCCTTCCTTGGCGATCAGATCATGCTCGGTCACCAGACCAACCAGCATTCCATGCCCGTTGACTACCGGCAGACCACTGATCCGATTGCGCGCCATCAGACGGGCAGCCTCTTCAATCGCGGCATCGTCGGTGACGCAGATCACATCGCGGGTCATGATCTCGCGCGCCTTCATTTCCTCTCACCTTTCTCGTATCCTTATTCGTGACTTTATTCACGAACATAGTTGCTCAAAGAACCTGCTTTAGTATAGCAGAGATTGACCGAATGGTGGCGTGGCAGCAGGGTTGGGATGTGATATACCTTTCCGTTCCATTCTTCCGCGCTGAGGACAGGTTGCCGCTGGTGGCGAGAGCGATAAGGAGCGCATGAAAAACCAGCAGCGAGACCTGCGCTTGTTACGCAGTCGCTTGTTGGCGCATAACCGCCGTCGCTGATTGCGGCTGGAAAGGATCTATCGTGAACGGATAGCGCCATCACCCACACCGTCATCGTCCAGTGCCGCGCACGAAGATGTCGGGCCAGGGTTGAAAGGTGGTTGGAATAGTGTCACGCGCCCGCACTTCGTCGCCCTCGAACACAGTGCGGTAGATCTCCACTGTTAGCCCATCTCGCGCCGTATCAGTTTGACGGATGATGCCGGCAGGCAGGGTCGGATCGTCGATGTACACCGGTCGGGTCGGAGCCGGCGTTCGTTCCAGAATCCGGTAATCGTACTGCACCTTGCGATTGCTGGGCTGGCCGTAAAGAATCATCGTTAATTGTTGACGCTGGCGATCAACCTGACTGGTCAGCAGCAGCCAGCCACCGGTATCATTGACGAAACGCAGGTCGTGGACGCCGGTGAAGATGGCCGCATCGAGGCCGGGCGGTTCGCCAAGCTCTTCGTACCAGCCGATGCGGAAGGAGTGCTCGTGCCGTTCGCTGATCGGCAGACCGGCAAAGAAGGCTGCCCGAAAGACGGTGGTGCTGACCTGGCACAGACCGCCGCCCCACTCTTTCTGCGTGCGATTGTCGATAATTGCCAGACCTTCAACAAAGCCACGTTCAGGCGTGACCGGACCGAGGGTGGTGTTGAACGAAAAGGTGGCGCCAGGTGCGATGAGGACGCCATCCATCTGCCGGGCGCCAGCCTCGATGTTGGTAATCCGGTATGGAGCTGAGTTGCGAAACGAGCTAACTCCGACGCCGACCGGGGCAGTAATGCCAAGCGAGGCAAGATTTTCGGCGTTGACCGGCGGCGGCAGCTCGCGTAGCGGCAGGGTGATGCGTCGTTCTTCGCTGTAGAGCGCGCCGTTGATCCGGGCCAGCGCTTCTTCAACTGCCAGTCCGCGTCCCGGCGTTCCGGGCGCGCGAATGCGCAGGTTGCCGTTGTTCCAATCGACGCGCGGCAGCCCGCCGTCTTCACGCAGCGCAGCAGCTATCGGGGTAAGCGCAGCGCGGATGGCATTCTGATCAATCGTCACTACCGTCAGCGGGCGGCCATCGACGGTCGTAGCCGGGCGAAGTTTGATCCATTCAGCCAGGCGCTGCACAGGCCACTCCCAGCGGCAGAAAGGCTGGCACTGGCCGCCCTGACCTTCGAGCCAGATCGATCCGCTCAAGAGCAGGCGCAGCTCGTTGACGGTGGGAGCAAGATCGGCATCGCGCGCGCGCGGTTCCAGTTGGCGGGTGCGAATTGGCACCTCTTGCGGCTGGAGCGTCTGTACTGCCGCTGCGATGTCGGCCAGCGTCTCATCGATCAAGACCTGAATGCCCCATTGTTCATTGCTGACCAGCACAATGCCGCGCTGCACCGCGACGCTGGCATCAAGTGGCGGGCGTTCGATGTCGGCGGCGATAGCGCGCAGGGTAGCCTGGGCGACCCGCTGATCGAAGCGCAGACGCAATGGCAGATCGACGCCGTACTGCCAGGTGGCGGCGGCGATGCGCAGGTTCGTTTCCCATTCCTGACTGTGACCAAGCGCAAAAGCGGCATCGAGCGCCTCATCGATGTCCAGCGTGAGGCCGAGATCTTCAGCGGCCAGACGCCAGATCTGATCGTCGTAGCTCAGCGTGACCGGTGTGGCGAGGAAGCCGGCATACCGCCGTTGCAAGGCAGCGCGCGCCTCGGCGCGCGTCAGGCCGCCTATCGGCAGGCGGCGCACACTGATGTTGGGATAGATGCGATCGGCCAGCGCCTGCTCGCTGAGCAGGACGAAGCCGTTGCCGATCAGCGCAATCAGCGCAACCAGCGCGCCGAACACCAGCGCCCACTCAAGCAGGCGCAGCGGCGCGCGAAACGTTCGGCGTGGCAGCGATCGATCCATGCTCTGCTCGCGATGGCATTCTAATGCCTGAAAACGTGATGCTATGCTCAGTCTAGCGCTGTCAGGCAGAGCTGTCAAGGCCGATCGAACTGATGATAACGCGCAGCAGCGCCTTGCCTCGCTCGATCTGAAGGAGGAACGGCTGGCTATTGGCAGCCATCGAACAGCAAGGATGCAGTGCAGGAGAGGCGACCCGCCGGGTTGTCTCTCCTGTCTGGTTCTCTACGACGCTATGATCTGCCAGTGCGCCTCCCCCGTCATGACACGCAGCCATGACACACAGGAATGATCTGTGCGGCATCCCGGCGTCAGGCTGGCGTCCGTTACCCCATGCCAGAGCGTTTCTGTGCAGGCGTAGTACCGGGGAGAGCGCGCGATTACTGCCAGTCGCGCTGATCGACAAACGGTTTGGCGTCGGGCGGCAATTCAGCAACCAGTTCGATCTTACAGTGGAGTTTGATTGCTTCGTGCAGGGCCTGCGCCGCTGCATCGCGCAGCGCCGTCGGATCGGCATCAGCAGCGGGCACAATCCGACAGATCAGCTCATCGCGATGGTTTTCTCGCGTGACTGCCGCTTGATAACGCTGCACGCCACTGAGTCTGCGCATCGCCTCGGCCACATGGCGCGGATGGACAAAGAGGCCGCGCACCTTCACACTCTCGCCGCTGCGCCCCAGCCATCCCACCAGGCGCGGCGTCTTGATGACAGTAGGCTCATCCGACACCATCAGCGCCGAGAGATCGCCAACCGCGAAGCGGATCAGAATATAGTCGCGCCGGAAGAGCGTGACCACCACTTCACCGGTCTGACCGGGAGGCGCCGGTTCGCCCGTATTGAGATCGCAAATCTGCACCAGCGCATCATCGGGTAGATGCCAGCCCTGCCGTTCGGGGCCGTTATAGCCGAGATTGCCCGTCTCAGCCGTGCCATAGCCATCGTAGACCAGGATGCCGTACTGCTCTTCAAACAGCGCGCGCAGCGACGGCGGCAACGGTTCAGCGGCGACAAAAGCCTTGTTGAGCGGCCATGCGCGCGGGTCATGCCCCTGCTCAACGGCCCGCTCAAGCAGCGCCTTCAGGTAGCTGGGCAGACCGGCATACGCCGTGACGCCCAGATGGGCCATCACATCGATCTGTTGGGCCTGATTGCCGATCCCGGCAGGGATGACCGCGCACCCCACGGCGCGCGCGCCCTCTTCAAACATCACGCCTGCCGGCGTCAGATGGTAGCCGAAGCAATTGAGCACCAGATCATCAGGGCCGAAGCCAGCGGCGCGAAAGGCTGGCGCCCAGCGCCAGGGGTCTGGCTCGTCGGGTTCGGGATCGTAGATCGGGCCGGGTGATTGAAAGATGCGGCGCAGCCGCGCCAGGGGCACCGTCAGCATTCCGCCCAACTGCGGCCCCTGCCGTTGCACGTCGATCAACTGCTCTTTGCGCAAGATTGGCAACCGACTCAGATCGGCAGTGGTTTGAATGTCGGCTGGCGTCAATCCAGCAGCGTCCATGCGTTGGCGAAACGCTGGCGAATGCTCATACCCGAACGCGACGATCTCGCGCACCCGCTGATCAAAGCCGGCGTAAAAAGCCTGCACATCCATACCTCTGCCTCACCCCATTCACGACAGCCAGCGCTTGCGCCGTTTGTAATGCTTGACTTCCCGATAACTCTTGCGGCTGCCAATCTCGTTTAAGCCAAGGTAGAACTCGCGCACATCGGCATTATCTTTTAGATCGGCTGGCGAGCCATCGAGCACGATTCGTCCATTTTCCATGATGTAGGCATAGTGAGCCGCTTCGAGCGCCAGGCGGGCGTTCTGTTCCACCAGCAAGATGGTTGTGCCGCGTTCGCGGTTGATGCGCTGGATGATCTCGAAGATCTCGGCGACCAGCAGCGGCGCCAGTCCCAGCGATGGTTCATCGAGCATGATGAGCTTCGGATGCGCCATCAATGCGCGCCCGATCGCCAGCATCTGCTGTTCGCCGCCGCTGAGAAAACCGGCAACCTGATGGCGGCGTTCGCGCAGACGAGGGAAGTAGGCATACACCATCTCCAGATCGCTGGCAAAGCTCTTGCCGCCCTGCGTATACGCGCCGGCGCGCAGGTTCTCTTCCACGGTGAGATGCTCGAAGACGCGCCGCCCTTCCATCACCTGAAAGATGCCCATGCGCACAATTTCGGCGGCATCTTTTTTATGGATCGGCTTACCCTGAAACAGGATTTCGCCGTCGGTTACTTCACCATTTTCAGGTTTGAGCAGGCCAGAGATCGCTTTCAGCGTCGTGCTCTTGCCGGCGCCGTTGGAGCCAAGCAGGGCGACAATCCGCCCTTCGGGCACTTCAAGCGACAAACCCTTCAGCACCAGCACCACGTCGTTGTAGATCACTTCAATGTTGTTGAGGGCAAGCATCAAATCCCTCGCTATCAACTCTTCGTTGTGACAACCCGGATTGTTTCGTCGGCCCAATGGCGTGAGCGGGCAAGGGACGTTATCAGCGACGCCCCTTGCCCGCAGCCAGACTTACCGCGCGCTGATAAAGTCGGTAATCGGCACCCACTTGCCATTCTCGACACGGAACATCTGCATCGATTTCACGCCAGCGTGATCGGTGGGGCTGAACTGCACCGGCAGGGTCACTCCCTTGGTGTCGATGGCGCCCATCGTTTCCAGCGTGGTTTTGATGTTCTCGCCGGTCAGCGCTTTGCCGTCGGCCAGTGTGCGCTCGATACCCGCCACCAGGATCGACATCGCTGTCCAGCCCTGCACGAAGGTGCTGTCAGCGCCGCCGTAATCGATATTCTTCTGGCGCGCGAACTCCAGCGCCACCTTCGCGCCTTCGGCAGCCGGGCTGAAGGGCACGGCGCCCACCACGCCTTCGGCATCCGCGCCGGCCAGCTTGATCAGAATCTCGTTGGCGCACCAGTTCAGGCAGACAAACTGGGCGTTGTAGCCGAGACTCTTCGCATTCTTGATGGCGAGCGCCGCCGGGCTAGAGACATTCTGCAAGAAGATGTAGTTGGCGCCATAATCGCGAATCTGGGTCAACTGCGGGGTGAGGTCGGTCGCGCCGCGCGGCGAAGGCACTTCGAGCGGGGTTTCGATGCCCTGCGAGGTTGCGAACGCCGTGCCATCGGCCAGCGGCGAGCGCCCGAAGGGGCTGTCGTTGATCAGGTAGGCAAACTTGGGCAGCCCGCTATTGCCTTTCGCCTTCCAATCTTCAATCGCCCACTTCATGGCAATGATCAACTGGTCTGAATAGGTGGGGGCGACGAGGAAGTTGTACGGCGTTTCCGCCGGGTTGGCCAGCGTCGCCGAGTACGACGCCGAGATGAACGGAATCTTGTCTTCAGTAATCCTGCTCTTCAGCGCTTCGGTATCGCCCGTGCCCCAGCCTGAAAAGACCAATACCTTGTCCTGGGTGACGAACTGGGTATACAGTTCTTCGGCGCGCGGCACCTGATAGGCGTAGTCCTCGCTTACCAGTTGCAGACGTCGCCCGTTGATGCCACCCTGCTCATTCTTCCAGTCAATAAAGGCAATCTGTCCACGCGCATAAGGGGTGCCAACGTCCGACGTCGCTCCGGTCAGGTCAAAAATCGCGCCCACTTTGATCGGCTCCGCGCTGGCGCCGCCGCCGGTTCCGCCGCCGCCACACGCCGCGAGCAGCATTGCCAGCACGGTCATTGCGAGCAGCCATCCAAACAACCGCTGTCTCCTGTGCATGCCATCCTCCTTCTAGACACTTCAATAACTGAACGGCCATAGCCGGAAGTAATCTTTGATATTCCGCCACATCTTCACGATCCCTTCAGGCTCGAAGATGAGGAAGAGGATGATTGCCAGACCGAACGCGCCTTGCTGAATATAGGGCAGATAGGAATTGATGTTGGGCACAATATCGCTGAGCGCGCGCGCCATGTTCGAGAGGATTGCCGGCAAGAGCGTCATGAAGGCGGCGCCGTAGATCGAGCCAGAAACGCTGCCCAGGCCGCCGATAATGATCATCGCCAGATAGAGAATGCTGGTGTCGATGGTAAAACGTTCCCACGAGATCACGCCGCGATAGTGGGCAGTCAGCGCGCCAGCCAGACCGGCAAAGAACGACGAGGTAGCAAAAGCAAGCACCTTGTACCGGAAGAGATCAACCCCAATCACCTGCGCGGCGATGTCCTGGTCGCGGATCGCGACAAAGGCGCGCCCGGTGCGACTGCGGAAGAGATTGCTGACGAAGATAACTGTAAGGATGAGACAGATCAGATTTACCCAGTAGAAGGCAAAATCGTTATTCCCCAGCCACTCGAGCGGCAGGCCAAAGAGGTTGTTGGTTGCGCGCGGCAGGGTGAGCGATTCGCCGATACCGAGCAATTTGCCGTGGGTGAGCACCCAGATGATGATCTCTTGCGACGCGAGGGTGGCGATCGCCAGGTACAGCCCCTTGAGGCGCAACGATGGCAGGCCGAAGAAAGCGCCCACGGCAGCAGTGGCAAAGCTGGCCACCGGGATTGTCACCCACATTGGCGCTCCCAGATTGACGGCCATTAAGCCAGCAGTGTAGGCGCCCACCGCGAGAAAGCCGCCCTGACCGATACTGATCTGGCCAGTGTAGCCGACCAGAATGTTCAGGCCGATTGCGCCGATGGCGGCGATCGCGATGGTATTGGCCAGATTCAGCCAGTAGCGATCGGCAAACCAGGGAAAGGCCAGCGCCAGCGCCAGCGCCAGCACGATACGCGCGCGCTGCGGCCAGTAAGGTCGCAGACTCACATCACTGGCATACGAGGTGTGAAATGTGCCGCTCTGCATACAGATTCACCGCGTCTGTTCAAGGGGATGGCAGGAGGCCACCCGGCGAATGCCGATCAGACTCGCTCGATGATACGTTGACCAAACAACCCGTAAGGACGCACGAGCAGGATGAGCAGGAGAATAACGAAGGGGGCAACTTCGCCCATCCCCCATTCCGGCGGCAGGTAGCCGCCGGCAAATGATTGCAGCAGACCGATGATCAGGCCGCCGATGATAGCGCCGGGAATGCTGTCGAGGCCGCCCAGAATCACGACCGGGAAGACGAGCAGGCCAACCCGCCCGATCTGACCGGAGACGCCGCCGAAAATGCTCATCAGCAAGATGCCGCCCACCGAAGCGGTAATGGCGGCAATCGCCCAGGCCACTGCCCAAACCTTCTTCACGCTGATGCCCATACTGAGCGCCGCCTGCTGATCGTCGGCCACGGCGCGCATCGCGATCCCTTCGCGACTGTAGCGGAAGAAAAGGGTGAGCAGAACGAAGAGGGTAATCGCCAGCCCAAACGCCCACAGTCGATCGACGCCGACACTGGCTCCAAGGATCGTGATCGTATCGGTCGGCAAAAATTGCGGCGCCGGTTTGGGCGTGACGCCCCAGATGCCGCCGACGATCGCGCGGAGCAGTGATGAGAGACCGATCGTCACCATAATCACCGAGATCGTCGGCTCGCCGATCAAGGGGCGCAGCACCAGTTGCTCGATCAGCACGCCGACCACTGCGGCCAGCACGACGGCCACAACCACCCCCAGCGGCCACCAGAGGCCGAAGATTTCGACCATTGAGTAGGTGAGGTATGCGCCGATCAACAGCAACTCGCCCTGCGCGAAGTTGATCACGTCGCTACTCTTGTAAATCAAGACAAAGCCAAGCGCCACGAGCGCCAGAATAGCGCCATTGGCAATCCCGCTAAGCGCGAGCTGGACAAACCGATCCATGGGCCTCTCCGTATTACCAACCACTAACGAGCTAGAGCGCGGGCAGCGGGCGCAGGCGCAGGCGCGGCAGCGTCGCTCAGCTCTTCCACCCGCAGGCGCGTTTTGATCAGCGCAGTGCGCCCATCCTGGTAGGTTATCGTCGTTTCAATCTCGAACTCGCTCTGATCGCCATACAGTGCATCGACGATCTCTTGATAGCGCTCGGCCACCAGGCGACGGCGCACCTTGCGCGTTCGTGTCAGCTCGCCATCATCAGCATCGAGTTCCTTGTGCAGCAGCAGGAAACGGCGAATCCGCGCCGCTGGCGGCAGATCAGCATTGGCGCGCTCGACATCCTTGCGGATCAGCGCGTAGACCTGCGGTTTCTGCGCCAGATCGGTGTAGGTCGTGTAGGAGATTTGCGCATTTTCTGCCCACTTGCCGACGTTGGCAAAATCGATATTGATCATCGCGGTGACAAATGGCCAGTCTCCGCCAAAGACAACCGCTTCCTTGATGTAGGGGCTGAACTTGAGTTTGTTTTCGATGAACTGGGGCGAGAACTTTGTGCCATCGTGCAGCGTCATCACATCCTTGGCGCGATCAATCACGATCAGATGGCCATCTTCATCGAAGTAGCCGGCGTCGCCGCTGTGCAACCAGCCATCTTCCAGCGCTTCCGCCGTCGCCTCAGGATTCTTGTAGTATCCGACAAAGACCGATGGACTTTTCACCAGAATCTCGCCGTTTTCGGCAATCCGAATCTGCGTATTCGGCAGCGGTGTCCCCACCGTTTGAAACTTAATCTGGCCATCGCGATGGATCACGCTCAGACCGGCGCTCTCAGTCTGGCCGTACACCTGCTTCAGATTGACCCCGATCGCATGGTAGAACCGGAAGACATCGGGGCCGAGCGCTGCGCCGCCGGTGTAGGCGCGCTTGAGAAAGCGCAGGCCGAGGTGATCTTTCAGCATCTCAAAGACCAGCAGGCGCGCCATTCCATAGCGCAGGCGCAGCCAGAGCGATGGTTGTTTGCCGCTGAAGCGGGTGTCAGCCATCTCGTAACCCTGCCGCATCGCCCACTCGAAGATTGCGCGCTTGAGGCGTGTTGAGTCCTGAATCTTCACCTGAATCTGCGAGAGCATATTCTCCCAGATGCGCGGTGGCGAGAACATCACCCGCGGCCCGATCTCGCGGATGTTTTCCTGCACCGTGTTGGCCGATTCGGGGAAATTGATCGTGAAGCCGCACTGCATTCCGGCAGCGACCGTCACCATCTGTTCGCCAACCCAGGCCAGCGGCAGGAAACTGACGAACTCATCATCGGGGCCGAGCGGATCAACCGCTAGCAGGCCGGCGCCCTGACTGATCAGATTGCGGTGGGTCAGCATGGCAAGCTTAGGTTTGCCGGTCGTGCCGGATGTGGTCGAGAGGATTGCCACATCGTCAGGCTTCCCCGCGGCCAGTTCGGCCTCGAACAGGCCGGGATGGGCGCGATCGAACTCGCGCCCTAACGCTTCGATGTCGGGGAAATAGGCCAGATAGGGCTGCTGGTAGTTGCGCATCCCCTTCGGCTCGTAGTAGATTACCTTGAGCACCCCGCTCAGGCGCGGCCAGATTTCGATGATCTTATCGACCTGCTCCTGGTCTTCGACGACGATGACCCTGGCCTCAGCCGCGCTCACCACGTGGTAGACCTCGTCGGCAACAGAGTCCTGATACACGCCGACCGACATGGTGCCGATCGACTGCGCAGCAAATTCGGCATAGAGCCATTCCGGACGGTTATCGCCCAGAATTGCAATTGTATCGCCGCGCCGAACACCTAGCGCGTACAGCCCCATTGCAAAGGCGCGCACGTGATCGGCAAACTGGCGCCAGGTCACCGTCTGCCAGATGCCGAAGTCTTTTTCGCGCAGCGCGACTTTATCGCCGAAGCGTTCAGCATTGCGCACTAACAATCGTGGCAGCGTTTCTTCCTGCACAGGTAGTTGATTCATTGTCTCACCCGACCCTGGAACCGGCGAAGCGATGCCGGAAGCTGATGGGAACCTACATCTGGGGCATTGCGTGTTCGCGACCGAGATAAGCATCGATCACCTTCGGATCGCTGCGCACCTCGGCGGGTGTGCCGTAAGCGATCAGTTGACCGAATTCGAGCACAGCCACCCGATCGCTAATATCCATCACCACGCCCATATCGTGCTCGATCAACACGATCGTGGTGCCGTACTCCTCATTAATATCGAGGATGAAGCGCGCCATATCCTCTTTTTCTTCCGAATTCATGCCGGCCATCGGCTCGTCGAGCAGCAACAGACGCGGATTCATCGCCAGTGCGCGCCCCAGCTCAACCCGTTTTTGCAAGCCATACGAAAGCGCGCCAACCATCTTTTTGCGGATGGCCTGGATTTCGAGCAGATCGATCACATCTTCCACAAACTTGCGATGCTCGACCTCTTCGCGCTGCGCGCGACCCCAGTAGAAGCCGTCGCTGAAGATGCCGCTGCGCATGTGGATATGGCGACCAAGCATCAGGTTATCGACCACCGTCATGTGGCGGAAGAGTTCGATATTCTGAAACGAGCGGGCGATGCCCAGGCGAGCAATCTGATGAGGCTGCATGCCGATCAGATTGCGCCCTTCAAACCGAATCTGTCCCTCTTGAGGTCGGTAGAGACCGCTGATGCAGTTGAGCAGACTGGTCTTGCCGGCGCCGTTGGGGCCGATGATGGCCTGAATCGTGCCGGGGTAGATGTTGAACGTGACCGAGAGCAGAGCGCGCACGCCGCCAAAACTGAGACCGACGTGGTCGATCTCCATTTGCGGGGCTGGCAGAGTAGCCGCTTCACGATGCGTCATGCTATCCTCATCGATACATGCCGTAACCAGGTACGCACCGCACCTTCGCCAGTCGCGCAGATCGAATGAAAATACCAACAGAAAAAACGTTTTCAACTGGCGAAAAAGACATAAATATGTTTGGGGAATACTTGAGACCTATTATAACCGTGATTGTAAAATTGCGCAACCTGAGCGAGCGCGGGTAACTGGGCAGATTTGGGGATCAAAAGAATTCGCGCAGCGACGGTTGCATTGCAATGTCGCTGCGACCACCCATGCTTCCAGGCGAAGCCTGAACAGCTACAAACGCAGTTACAGCTTATCTACTTGACGCGGCGCCCGCCTTCGTCTATCCTACTCCCGTTATGCGTCACGTGCTGATCTTCATCATCTGCGTGTTGCTGATTGCCTGCGCGGCGCCGCCGTCGCCGTCCGTCACCCCATCGCCAGCGCCAACGATGACACCGACGATAGTTGCGCAGCTTCACCCCACCGCAACCCCGACCCTTCTGCCCACCGCCACGGCAATTGTCGTGCCGACCGCGCTGCCCACTGTGACTCCGCAACCGGCAATCCATCCGCTCTTCGACCCGCAACGGCTGAGCTACGATCACGGTTTCAGCGGCCCGCAGATCCAGGCGTTTTTGGAGGCGCGGTCAAGCCCGCTGGCCACCGCCCGGATCAGCATCGGAGGACGCGCGCACTCGTTCAGTGAGGTGCTGACATCGCTCAGCAGCCTCTACAGTGTCAGTCCGCGCCTGTTGCTCAGCCTGATGGATCTGCAAAGCGGTGTGCTCAGCACTCCCTCGCCCAGTGCCGGACAACTGGCCTGGGCTGCCGGGTTGCGCAACGAAAACCGTCAGGGCCTCTTTGCGCAGCTCCGCTGGTTGACCCGTGAGGTGCGGGCTGGCGCGCGCGATTACGCGCTCTTCGGGCCTGCTGATCTGCCGCCGTTGACGTTCGCCGATGGCAGCTCGCTGGCGTTCCCGTCCACCACCGATCTGAGTCGCTACGTCCTCAGCCGCGCGCTGGCGCCAACCACCACGCCCGGACGCCTGGAATCGCTGTTGCTGGCGGTAGCGCCGACCTACCAGCGCCTGTTCGATATCGATCCGCGGCTGGCGCCCACCGACTGGCCGCCGCCGGCAGCGCCGTTTCTCTCGCGCCCGTTTGAACGCACCATGCCGGTGACCTCATTCTTCGATCACGATGCTCCCTTCCTGCGCGAAAACGGCGCTATTCACACCTTCTGGGGCCGCAATGAGACCAACCCGGCCTTCGCGTATGATGGTCATACCGGCTGGGATTACGCAATGGGGCCGCCCGACCGCGTGCTGGCCGCTGCGCCCGGTCTGGTCACGTTCGCCGGTTGGTCTGATGACGGTTGCGCGACACCGGCGGGAGCAGTGATTATCGATCACGGTAACGGCTACCGCACGCTCTACTGGCATCTGGCGCGAGTCAGTGTCGCGACCGGCGAGACGGTTGCGCGCGGCGCGGTGGTGGGCATAGCCGGCGCTACCGGATGTGCGCGGGGCGCGCATCTGCACTTGCAGGTGCAGTATCTGGGTCGTGACGTTGATCCGTATGGCTGGTGCGGCATCGGTCCCGATCCATGGGCCAGCAACCCCGTCGGCCAGATCAGTGTCTGGCTCTGGCAGGACATGCCCTCACCGTGTGATCCGCCACCGCCCAACGTCATTGTGGTCGATGACCAGGACCCGGGTTTCCGCGCTAGTGGCGAATGGCAGCTTCACGAAATCGGGTACGGGCGCAGCGCCCGCTTTGCGCCCTCGCATCTGACCGCCAGCGCGGCGCGGCCATGGCGTTTCAGTGATATGGCGCCGGCCCAGCTTGCGCTGTGGCAAGCGGAAGTGCCGGTCAGCGGACGGTATCGGGTGCTGGCGTATGTGCCGTATGCGCTCAACGGCTACGACGACTCGCGCGAGGCGCGTTATCTGATTCGCCACCATGAGGGCGAAACGGTAGTTACCATCAATCTCGAAGCTGAGCGCAACTGGTGGGCCGATCTTGGGGTCTACACCTTCAGCGCAGATGCGCCGGCGCTGGTGGCAACCGGCACGCTGGCCGGCGATCGCCAGCGGGGAATATGGGCTGATGCCATTGCATTGGCGCCGGTCGCTGACGAAGCTGAATCTCCTACGACACGCTGAAGATCAGATCGCGGCGGTTAAACGCATAATGGGCCAGACCCAGCACGGCCAGGAGCAGCAGACTCTGCGCAACCAGATTGGCCCAGGCCGAGAGCGTATCGAAGGCGCGGGTCACGCTCAACTGATAGCCGTAAAAAGCGGGCACCAGCGGCCCACTGAGCACTGTCTGCGCCGCGCGCAACAGATCGAACAGCATCGGGTTGAAACTCTCGATCTGTGAGCGAATCGGCCCGCCGATCACGTTGCTCGATAGGGCCAGCGCAACCAGCGCCAGCGTGAACAATCGCCAGCCGCTCGACAGCACTAACGGGGAGAGCAAGAGGGTGATCGCACTGACCAGACCAATATTCAACGCCAACGATAATGTGGCCAGGAACCATCCTGCTAGATCGAGATCTGTGGCCCGATTGGTTATCAACACGATCAAACACAAGACGCCGTAGATCGCGGTCACGATCATCACGGCAGCCAGGAACAGGCCGAGCAGATAGGCGCCGCGGCTGACATTGTGCGCCAGGATGACGTATCCTTGTGGCCGGTCACCCAGACCGATCATCACACTGGTGGTGAAGATAGCCAGACCTGGCAAGAGCACACCGATCACCGAAAACAGATAACCGGCAGTTATTGGGGTAGCGGTGGGCCGAAAGAACACAAAGTAGCAGATCACGGTGAGCGCGAGTTCGAGGAAGATTCGACCTGACCGCCAGTACTCTACCAGGGTGAACCCGGCCATACGCGCGCTTTGCTGCAACGTGCTCATTGTTCTTTTCCATCCTGATGATCTGCCGGATGACGGCCACTCCGCTGTAACAACTGCTTCAAAATCGGATCCATGTCATCGACGGGCGGCGCAGGTGGTGGCTCAAGCTGCTCACGGAGCAGCGGACGGAGGGGTTTGGTGAGGGGAACTAACAGATTATCGACCGGCTCGCCGCGCACCGCGCGCACATAGATCTGCTGCAACCGACTCGTTTGCGGTTCGATTGCGCGCACAGTGACATTGGCTTCAAGCAGAGCCTGCAATACCTGGTTTTGGATCTCTGGCGTATGCGGACTGATCATGACAGACTGCTCAGCGCACTGGACTGCCGACCCGATCATTTCGAGCCGTTGACGTATCTCCAGATCGAGCGGATCGGTCTGCACCAGCACACTTCCCGGCATCTGCCGAATCTCGGTTACGTTCAGCTCGCGGGCAATCTGACCACCGGTCAAAATGCCAGCACGATCGCAAAGATACTCTACTTCAGCCAGTCGATGCGTGCAGATCAACACCGTATGGCCGCGTTGTCGCACTCCCTGCAACAATACCAGCAGCTCCTGCTGCCCATCAAGATCAAGCCCGCTGGTTGGCTCATCGATCAACAACAGATCGGGATCGGTTAACAGCGCCTGGGCAATGCCCAATCGTTGCAGCATGCCCTTCGAGAAGGTGCGCAGATCGCGATTGGCGACCGTGGCAAGGCCGGTAAGTGACAGGAGTTCCTCGATGCGCGCGCGGAGTTGCGCTTCGGGAACACCATCGAAACGCCCCAACCACCAGAGGTACTCGCGCGCAGTGTAATGGCTGTGATAGCGCTGCCGTTCAGGGACATACCCAATGCGGCGTCGCTGCGCGTCGAGATCAGCGCTGCCCAAGACCCGAATCCGCCCGCTATCAGGATGCAGGAAGCCAAGGAGCAGGTGAAGCAGGGTTGATTTGCCCGCGCCATTGGGCCCGAGCAGACCGTAGAATTCACCGGCGGCAACGCGCAGATTGAGGCCGCGCAAGACCGGCACCTGACCGTACCGTTTGCTGAGTCCTTCGACAACGATGACATCGGCCATGGTGTTCCTCTCGCTGCGTTGCTACGACGATGGTCCTGCGCCGAATGCAATGAAGGCCAGGATCGCAAGGCTTCCCGACCAGATCAGGATGGAGCGCAGCGCCGCCGGCACACTGAGACGTGGCACGCGCCCGGTCAGCCAGCTCAAGGCAAGCGCAGTTGCGAGGCCACCAGCGCTGACGATCAGCAGTGTCGCCCAGGTCGGCACAAACTCGCGCGGCGTTCCGGCAAGCCACACTGCGCTGATCAGCGCCGCTGAGCGCGCGTCACCGGCAACGATCAGCGCTGTCGCGGGGCGCGTCGCCAGGCCCCCGATCACGCCCTGCGGTCCCAGCGACGGTTCAGGGCCAAACGGTCCCCAGTTCAGCGCTGCCGGCAGCGTGACCAGGCCAGCCAGCAATACCAGCAGATGGCCGACGAGTGACCAGGCGGTTACGGCATCGCTGCTGATCAGACCAAGCGCAGCCACTGCCCATAAAACTGCCCGGCCAGCCATCCCAATTTGCGCTTCGCGCGTCGCCGCGCGCACCAATCGCGGCGCGCCAGCCTGTAATGCGGGTAGCAACGTTAGCCAGACCGTCACTTCGATCAATGCCCAGGTGATTAGCCAGCCATAACGCTGCGGCCAGGGATGCCACGGCCACGGCAGGCCGATCAGGCCGACCCCAATCAGGATCACACTTGCCGCAGCGAGCCAGCTCACCCGATCAGCCGGCATCTGCCACGCGCTGCCGCTCCAGGATAACTGGCGGCTGAGCAGGAGACGGTAGCCCAACCCTAGACAAAAGGCTAGCCCGACCCCCGGATAGATGAAAAGAGCGATCAATTCGTTCATGCGATGTATGCTCTGATTTGTTTATCAGGCCCGTAGCACTGCCAGACTGCGCACTGCCTGTTCGATGGTTGGCAACAGCAACGATGGGAAAAGACCGATCACGACCATCACGATCAGCAATGCCCCGATCAGGAAAGCGCCGCCGCGCAGCTCATTGGCTGGACGCGCCGGCGGTAAGCGATCAAATTCGGTTTCGCCGAGCAATGCCGGCTCTTGTTCTGGCAATGGCGTTCGCGGCCCAACCAGATACTGCACGATGAGCTGCACCATGGCCAGCGCTGCCAGTGTCATCGCGATCAATAGCGCCGCCAACTCCAGCGCGCTCATCGCAGCGGCAGCCTGGAGCGCAAGCAGATAGCTGGCGCCGCCCGGCAGCGGCAACACGCCAACCAGAGCCAGTCCTCCGGCAATTACGCCAATCCCCAGGAGTGGACGTTGCCAGAACAGATCGTGGTATGCGCCGGTTGGCGAACGCTGACCGGCATGCTCCAGTAACGCCAGACTGATCAGAACGATCGTGACTGCCAGTGCCAGATTGATCGCCCCCAAGACTGCGCCACTGATTCCAACCAGTGATAACGAGGCGAAGCTGTAAAATATCATACCGCAATTTGTGGCGATCAGGTAGGCGATGCGCTGCCGCAGCGTTCCCGCCGTTAATGCCAGCGCACTTCCCAGTAACACACTCACGACTGCGCCTAACCGCAACACGTCAAGCGCCTGACCACCCTCGAAGATCAAGGCCGGAAAACTCTGCAATGTCAGCAGGAAGACCAGCAGACTGGCCGGAACCGGCAACGCAATGATGAGGATCACTGCCAGCACGCCAGTGTGCGCGATCAGATCGGTCAGCCAGGTATGAAATGGCGCCAGCCCCATGCGCAGGGCAAAGCCAGCGCCCAGCAAGGCCAGGATGAAACGGGCAGGCGAGATCCGACCCACCAGTTCACCCGGACGGAAAATATCGGTCAAAACATAAGCGATGTAGAGCAGGATACCGGCCACCACCATCAATACCAGATACTTCAGCGCTGTCGCCAGGGTTTGCCGGTTCACCAATACCCCCGCCCTCACCGGCAGGTCAACGATGGCCAGCACTGTTGTCAGACCAATCGTCACCAGTATTAACGCAGTCACGAACGAATCTTGCATGACCAGGATGGCAACAGTCTGCGCAATCGTTAAAAGACCAATGGCGCAAAAGTTTTCGCCGTGCGGCACCGATAACGCCGCCGCAAAGGTCACAATCCCCGTGCCCAGGAAAAGAAAGAGGAAGATTTGATGCAGGGGGCTGAGCAGGAGCGTAACGCCAAGCACGCGCACCGGATCATCGACCCGGATTTGCACTGCCAGCAACAGTTCAACGATCAGTGTGCCGATCCCCAACGCAATTGCCAGGCGCGGCAGGCGACGAAGCAAGAAGGCGCTGATCGCCATACTGATCGGGAAAAAGATGAGTAGCAGGTAGATCATGGTTAACCGCGATACAGTTCACTGATGTCAAGCGTCTTCAAGCGCCCATACATCAACCCGGCCAGATAAGCGATCGCCAGCGCCAGCAAGATCTGCACGACGCTGAGCAACAACAATGGCATAATCTTCAGGCCGCTCGCCGCCGGCGCGCTGATCACCGTGCTGTAGAGCAGATCAATGCCGCTGGTGCAGATGAGCATGCCGAGACCGATCTTGAGCACATCGCTGGCGGTGGCGATCGTCAACATGCCGCTAAGCACCAGCCAGTACCAGGCAAAATCGAGGCTGGGCGACGGCGCGATCGGGTAGATGAGCGGCAACATCACACTCGCCACCAGCGCTGCCACTCCGGCCCAGAAAGGCAGCACATAATCGCCGAGACGCATCGTCTCGGTCGAGCGCTGACGGGCCATTGCGCGCAGAGCGCGGCGCAATTCCGCCTGACCGAACTCATCGAGGTCTTCCAGGCCATATTCGCGCGAGAAGGTGAGCGCCGTCACGATGAGAATGAGCGCAGCGCAACCGCCGCTGATCAGCTTAATCAACGCCAGTGAACTCATCCCGAGCAGCGGAAGATCAGCGCGCACAAACGGTTGCTCATTGATCAGCCCGGCCAGCGCAACATAATTGATGGCCAGCGCGGTTACCGTTGAACGCCAGTCGCGCAAGACCAGGATGCCGCCAGCCGACAATCCGAGCAGAATGATCCAGACATCAAATGCGAGCATGCGCTCTCCTTTGCCAGCGCGTTGTTATTGCGCCATTAAGGCTAGAATTGCCAGCAGGGCAATGATCACCCCAAACAGGTAGAAGCGCTGTTCAAAGATGATCATCACGGTGTGGAGTGAACTCGATGCTCGATCGAGACTGCGGGCGATCAGTCGCAGCGCCAGACGCGCATCCGCCGGCTCGGTCAGCGATCCCAGCACGTCGCTCATTCCCGACCAGGCGGGCGTGACATCTGTCTCTTCACGATCACGGCCTGGCTGATAGGGGTTGGGGAGACGCGCTGCCTGCCACCCGATCAGGCCAAGCGCGGCGACCAGCAACACCAGCGGCCATGCGATCGGCTCGGCAGGCAAGCTGGGCGGCGCAAATGGCGACCAGCTCAACCAGAGCGACCAGGCCAGCCACGGCGCCAGACCGGCCAACACCAGCGGCAGGACAACGACCGCAGCCAGAATCTCTTCCGGCCAGAATCGGCGCGCGCTGGCACGTCCGTGCCAGCACCGCACCAGTAATGGCACCCCGCTTGCCAGTCCCAACACCGCGGCGCCGATCAGGGGACCGATAACCCAGACCTGTTGCGCCGCCAGCGCTTCAATCAGCCACCGCCAGCCCCAGAAACTCCACGCCAGCGGCGCGCCGGTCGCAGTGGCAGTAGTGATGATCCAGATCAGGCCGATACCCGGCAACCGAACGCGCGCAATTGAGCCATCGAGGTGATCGTTGCCCTGATAGCGGATCATTGTTGCGATAACCAGGCCGCCGGCTATCGCATGCAGTTGCAGCGCGAGGAGCAGCGCGGCAACGGCTAGCCCGGCCAGCGGCTCATTAATCGCCGCTGCGCAAGCCACCACGCCAGCCTGGAGCGCGCCATGCCATGCCAGGAGCTGGCGTCCTGTGCCGGCGCCTAATGCGCCGATAGCTGCGCCGAATGCCCCAAATGCGCCAACTGCCGCTAGCAATTGGCTGCTTAATCCGGTAAGCGGAGGTATTTGCGGTATCACTCGCGCAACAAAGCCTAAGCCCACTGTCGGCAGGATCAGGCCGGCGATCAACGCGCCGATCATTGCCGGCGCAGTGGTGAAATCGCTGCGCGCGCCGGCAAAGGGCGGCGCGCCTGCCAGCGCTAATGCGCCGACCAGCGCCAGAAATACGATTCCAACCGCTGGTGTGGCGTCTGCTGGCAGCGCGGCCAGCGCTGCGACCAGACCGCTTACGGTTACTACTGCGATCCCGCCTGCTATCAGATGCGGCGGCAATCGCTCCGCGGCAAACTCACCGCCACCGATGACCAGCGCTCCATGGGTTGCCACCACGGTTATTCCCCAGCTTAACGGCGTTAGAAAGCTGAGCGGCGGCACGCTCAAACTGAGGAACGCCGCTGCTAACGCGAGTAGAAGCCAGCCAAACAACGCGCCAAACCCCTCGGCGCTCTGCGGCGTGGATGTAGCCAGAGAGACAAAGCCCACTGCGCCGCCAGCGAGCAGGGCAATGGCGAAGACACGCTCGCTCATCGGCAACGCCGATGGCAGCGCCAGCGGCACGGCGCCGATTGCCAGCCATGGATCGGGAGGTGAGACATCCGGCGCATCCAGCATCACCGTCAATGCCGCCAGCGCCGCCGCGCCGGCAGCGAACCAGGCCATGCGGCGTGTCAGGCCAACCCGGCTGATCAAGAAACAGAGGATGGCACTGGCAAGCAGACTGATGAGACCAATGATCACTCCCATATAATGCTCTACCCTTGCTTCCAGTGCGCCCATCGCCGGGCAGCTAACGGATTCAGCCCCGACCGATCAGATATGTTGCCGCCTGCCAGCAAGCGGTACACGGATCGGTCGAGATTGCAATCAACATGGCATCATCAACCGCAGCCTGCTGTAGTAAAGTGCGCGCCAGCAGGCGATCAAGCTGCGGAGCAATGCCAATCTGCGCGTCGGTTAGACGCTGACCATCGCTGCGCAGCGTGTAGCGCAACGGCCCGCGGGGCGCTTCCACGGTCACCGTTGCCTCGCCCGCGCGCAAGACAACCTCTTCGCGCGCCGTTCCAATTGGTAGATTGTTCAGCCAGCGCGCAACCAGACGCAATGACTCAATCGCTTCCAGCAACAAGACCACAGCGCGCGCATGCACATCACCGCCGTCTTCGACCACCAGCGTGGGCGCGATCACGGTGTAGGCTGCGTAGGGGTCATCGACTCGCAGATCGGCTCGCGCGCCGCTGGCGCGCGCCAACGGCCCGGCCAGGCCAAACTGGTTCGCTGCCGCAATCGTCAGCACGCCGACATCTACCATGCGCGCCAGCAGGGTTCGTCGCGGGATTGTCTGTTCTGCCGCATCAATCAGCCTGGGCACAATCTTTTGAATGGATTGCTCGGCGGCGGCAAGCGTCTCGGCTGGGAGAGCGGCGACTAATCCGCCAGGGCAGATCAGCGCAGCCTCGTAGCTGCCGAGCAGATCGAGCAAGATGGCCCGTAACCGGGTTTCCAATCGGCTCAGACGCGCGGCGTCAGCCATGCCGAGCGCGCTGACAAGCGCGGCCAATGTATTCAGGTGCGACGCTGCTCGCTCTAATTCAGCCAGCACCACCCGGATCGCCTGCGCATGCGTGCTTGGCGACACGCCTGCCAATGCTTCCACCGCCATACTGAAGGCCAGCGTGTGCGCAACGCTACAGTACGGACAAACCCGCGCCGTCTGCTGTAACGCATGGTCGATATCGCTAATCAGCAATCGACGCGCATACTGACCGTCGCCGACGGTTGGCCGATATTCCACATTGCTTATCCGTTCACCCTGAATGGTGAGCACTAATTGCTCGCTATGCCATGCGCCCGCCACCGGGTGGAGCACCATCTGGTATCGCAATCCATCTCTCCTCTCTATCGCGCCGCATTATACCACGCCGCTTCCAACCGGCGACTGACCTGCGCATCCACCCTGCGATCCACCCCTGGTTGGTGTGAGCGGACGACCGTTTGGAGTATGGTAGAGATGCGTCGAGCTGGCCTCCGACGCCAAGCCAAACACCTGACGAGTCAGCGCAAGCAGGCAAGCAGGTGTGATTTTATTTTCTGATCATCTGAGGAGGAGCGTGATGATTTGCGATCACCGGAACACGGTTCCCTCCCTGGCAAAGCATACAGCGATGATGTATAAATGCGAAGGATCACATCCAGTGGAATATCAAGTGTTTATTGCCAATCAAATGCTGCGGGTTATTTTCGATAATCAGCAGGAGTGGATCGGTCACCTTGTCCGTCCTGTCGATGGCGTCGAAGCGATGTTCACCTGCCGATCCTGTCTGGAACATCTCATTGCCGGCCTGATTGGGCAGCGACTCTGGCCGCAGTATCGTCATCAGGTGAGCGCGTTGCTCGATCAGTTTCAGGCGGCGTGACATGAGCCTATCAGTCGCGCAGGCTGCGCTGGTTGTCAGGAATCGGCGAGCGACGTGAGGTTGTGGGACGATCGAGCCGTTGCACCGCAACGGCTCGATTCATGGATCAGCGCTGAAAATAATCGCAATCTGCGCAGGTTGTTGATTGGCTGTTGCCTATCGCTCCGCGCTCAACCCTTCCATGCTCTGCTCGAGCGCAGTAATGATTGCCAGCGCCTGCTCAACCTCATCACCCATCAGCTCTTTGCATAGCTCGATCAATCCGCTCATCAGCTCGCGACGCTGAGCCACCGACGCCTGGAGTATTGCCGTGAGGGCTGCCGGATCGCCGCCGAGCACACCGCGTAACCGTTCATCAGCAGTTGGCGCGCCGCCCAACACCCCGCCGCGGTCGGCCAGCGCTGCGTTGAGTCGTTCAACGGCCACGTTCATCGTGCTGGAAGCGTCAAACTCCACCTGTGGCGGCTCGGCGGCGCTGCGCACCGTGATCGTGTAGTAGAGATCGCTCTCACGCGCGATTTCACCTTCAACGGTTGTGATCATCGGTTCGCGCATATCCGTCGCCCCCGCTCCTCCTAACACCAGCGGCGTTTCCACACCTACCAGCATGGCGCCAATCGCGAAGTGTCCTGCGCCAGTGCCGTGGATCGTTAACCGATAGTCACCGGCGGTCGGGTTGTCGATCACCAGCAGCCCAAGCGCTTTGCCTTCGTGTCCAAAGTTGCGGCTGCGCAGGCGACGGGCGTAGCGACGAGTCTGCGGCGCTGCTGCGCCCAGCACACCGGCAGGCGTGAGCGGCGGCCCGGCGGGCGCTTCGATCTCAACCGTGATCGGCGAGGCAGTCATCACTACCAGACGCGGTGTTGGCGTTGGCGGTGTTACGGTTGGCGCTGCGCCGAGCACGCCTGCCTCTACACCGAGCTGATTGAGCACGAGTTCCAGCACCTGCGGACTATCGGGCAAGGCGCCATGGCTGACCGGCAGCGCCGGCAGATTGTTGGCCTGGGGAACGATCGCCATCCGCTGCAACACCGTCCCATCACCCTGCACATCGTACTGGCGACTGAGCGGAACACCATCGGCGTAGCGCAGCGGATGATCGGCGGGGCGCGGCCCGACCAAAATTGTGCTCAGGGTATTGAATCCTGTTCCGGTGATGGTCGTCACCGCTACCCGACGAACCAGATCGGCCACGGCTGCGGTCTGGTTGACCATCTCGCCCCACAGATTGCGACTCGTCATGCTGGTCAGCGGCTTGAATTGCGGCGGGTTGCCACTGAGCAGATAGGCGTCGATCGGCAACAGATCGCGCACGCCGGGCACCTGCGTGTGAATGGTGCGCACCTCATCAAGTTCGGTCTGGATTGGATGCACATGGCGCAGATACCAGAGATAGACTGAGAAGACCGCGCGCAGAGTGTCATCGGCCTGTGGTTCGGCTCCCGCCCAGGCTGTGTAGGCTTCCGCCGAGCCGCGATGCGGCGTGCCCAGCGTGAAGAGCTGGGCCACATCGTTGCGATACTCCGGCGACTGAATGTAACTGTGCGCTACCAGCCCCCCCATACTGTGAGCAACCAGAATCACCTGCGCAGTCTTCGCCGTTTGCCTGGCCCTGTCGATCCAGCGCATCAAATAGTGGCGCGCGCTCTCGCTCACCGGTTTGCGCCAGTCGTAGAAGGCAACAAAGAGATCGCGATTGCGGCGGTAGCCAGCCTGCTCGAACGCGCGCAGCAGCGTTTTGCCGTAATCAACAAACGGCGGGAACGTCCAACCGCTTAGGGTTGGCCCGCGCCAGTCGAGCAACACGGGCAGGTTGAATGAACCGGTAAAACCAGGCACAAAGATGACGGGCAGGCGCGACATCGGCAGCTCCTTGTGAATGCAATGATCGCGCAGCCGGGCACGAATGCAGACGATGCGCAATCTGCGATAACTCGACAATGCGCTGACAGAAGATGGGACGATCATTGTCGGTAGTGCCAGTATACGTTGGCGCGAGCGTTGTGGCAAGATACGCGCCAGTGGTCTGATCGCTGCGCGCTGATTTCCGCTATAATGCGCGCTATGCTACGTCTCATTCTCTGCTGTATCGGGATTGCGCTTATCGTTAGTTGCGGTTCCCCGTCGCCAATAGCAACCGACCAGGTGCGCGAACCGTTCCGCAGCGCATGGCTGGCGGCGGGAGGCGCGCGGATTGGCCCACCGCTTGGCGAACCGCGCTGGATCGATAACGCGCTGGTGCAATACTTTGCTGACCTGAAAATCACAGCACTTGCCGATGATCGCGCAGTCGCCGAGCTATTGCCGGCAGACTGGCGCGCGCGCACACCCGCGCTGATCATCAATGCGCCGCCCGCAGCGCAGCGGGCAACGATGGCTCTGCAAACGTCGCAGAGGATCGTGCAACCGTTGCAGGCTGTGCCGATCAGCATCCAGATCCCTGACTATCGCGGTCCGGTGACCATCCTGCTATACGATGCGGCTGGCCGGCTCAGCGCGCGCGGCGACACTACAATCACTGATGGCGCAGGAGAAATTACGCTGCGGGCCGGCGGCGCGCTTGGCCCGCAGTGGGCTGTTGCCTTGATCGGCGATCGTCTGGCTGGGGCGCAAAGCCAATTCTTCTTCCTCGATGCGCACACCACCATTGTGAGCGGTCAACCCGACATCGACTCACTTGTGCCGCGCATCAAACAGCTCATGGCCGGCGCGCGGGTCAGCTACGAACTGAATGGGCGCATGATCAGCGGCTATCGCTCGCCAGACAACCCGCTCCTTTGGCTGCGTGATCATGTCTATCAAGGGCGTGGTTTTCGCTACTTCGAGCGCGATGTAACCAGTCTGCTCGACGCTTTTCGTGATGCGCAACTGGCCGACGGCAGTCTACCCGATGTCATCGACTACCCAGAGCGCTTTGTCACTGCCTTCCGCAAGGAGGTCGAGTCGGATCTGGAGTTTCTCTACATTCAGGGCGTGTACGAGGCCTGGCAGATGACGGGGAATGACGAGTGGCTGCGCAGCCATCTGCCCGCGCTGCGACGCGCGGCTGAGTATATCACGTCCAATCCGCTGCGCTGGGATGCCGCGCGCGGTCTGGTGCGCCGCCCCTACACGATCGACATGTGGGATTTTGCTTATGGCCCCACAACGATCAGCCCCGATGGCAAGCCGGCGCCTCGCCACTGGATCGAACCCGATACGATTTGGGGTACCTTTCACGGCGACAATACCGGGCTGGCGTATGCATTCTTTCTGCTGGCCCGCATCGAGCAGCGAGTTGGCGATCCAGCGCGCGGCGCTGACTACTTCCGCCGTTCAGACGAGATCATGGCGCGGTTGAATGAACTGGCCTGGAATGGCCGTTTCTTCACCCATTTTGTGCCCGAGTCGCCTGATGCATTACCCACCAACGTCGCCACCGACGAACAACTGAGTCTCTCCAATGCCTATGCCCTCAATCGGCGCGTGCTCACGACCGGCCAGGCGCGGGCGATTGTCGAGAGCTACTATGCCCGGCGCGATTTCAGCCGCGCTTTCGCTGAATGGTACAGCATCGATCCGCCATTCCCGCCAGGAAGTTTTGGTATGGCTGGCGGCAAAGGCGAGCGACCCGGTGAATACGTAAATGGCGGCATTATGCCGTTGGTCGGCGGTGAACTGGCTCGCGGCGCATTCGCCTTTGGCTTCGAGCCGTATGGCCTGGACATTCTGTACCGCTATGCCAGTCTGCTGCGCCTGACCAATGCCTCTTACCTGTGGTACTACCCTGATGGCCGCCCAGGCATCTCCGGCCCAGACACTATTCCGACCGATGGCTGGGGATCGAGCGCAATGCTGGCCGCCTTAATGGAAGGTCTGGCCGGCATCGTTGATGAGGCGAGCTGCTATGATGACGCCATCATCAGCCCGCGCTGGCCGGTAGAGCCTGCGATCAGGGAAGCATACGTGGTGGCGCATTATCCTGCTTCTGATGGTTATGTCGCTTATCGCTGGCAACGATCCGATGACTACATGCGCCTGTTGATTACTGGCAGCGGACGCACTGCCTACGCGCGTTTGTTGCTGCCGGCTGAGGCTGGCGACAGCCTGATGATGACTGTCGATGGGCAACCGGTTACACCGGTGATCGAACAGATTGGCGCCAGTCGCTACGCTGGTGTGGCGCTGGATCGGCTTAACGTTGAGGTGATCGTCGCCTGGCCGTCGGCGCAGAGGTGATTTCATGCCACATACTGGGTTCCAACCTGAGCAGCGCGGCTTTACGTTCGTGAACGCATGGCCGCTCGGGCAAGAACAGGTTGTCGAGTTATTGCTGCGGGCGCTTTGCGCCCGCGCAATGACAGGGATCAGGGCGACACGCTCCCGCGTTCCTCATATTCATTGCGCGGAGCGCAGCGCGGCAATCTCCTGCGCAGGCGGGAGGATGGCGCTGGAATGCCGGAAGCGCTGCGCACTCGCGCACTGATCCTATATGGTAGATACCTTGTCACCTATCGGTCAGCCAAGCATACCCTGCCACGGTAAGCACGGTGAGAACGATGCGGTGAGATCAATACGGATATCGGTTGCTTTGGCAGAGCGTGTGGTGCATCTAGCGTTAGTATTACAGCAGCGAAAAGACATCACTCCCCACTACCATCACGAAGAGCAGATTGAGCAGAATGCCAACCACCAGACTGATCGCTGCCAGCAAGAGCAGATACATCGTGCGTCGCCGGATGAGTCGACGAAATTCGCCCTGCAAGAGCGCTTCGAGCGTCTGTTGCTGGGCGGCGAGCACCATCTCAACCGGTGTTCCTTCTGATTCGGCCTGAGCCAGCGCTGCCGTGGCATCGATCAGTTCGCGGCAACGATAACGGCGCGCTACCTCGGCCAGCGCAGCAAACGGTCGCATCCGTTGTTCTTCGCCCAACGCCAGCGCAGCCGCGACCACGTCGCGCATCGGCGCCTGGCGGGGCGCAGCTTGCGCGCAGTAACGACGCAGGATCATACTCGGCGCCTCAAAGCTGCCCAAAGCCACCCGAATGAATCCGATTAAACCAGGGGTCAATCGGCGCAGATCGCGTTCCATCTGTTCACGCGCGCGTTGGGGACGCTGGGGCCAGACGAATCCGGCTGCCAGATACCCGGCAAGCGCAACTCCCAGCCAGAGCGTGCCCCCGCTCAGCGCAGCGCCCGCGCAGATCAGGGCCAGCGCCAGGCCGGCGCTCTGACCGATGATCAGGCGCTGCCGCTCATCGAGGGGCCTGGTTAGCCCTGGGTGGCGGTGAAGCGTAGCGCCGAGCGCGGCCAGCAACGCGCCGCAGAGAGCCGCCAGTAACGCCGGCGCAGTTGGTGTAGTCAGAATGTGAGGCATGGTCGTTTCCCCTTACAGACTGTTAAAGACAGAACACCGGACAACCAATCAGTAATCGACATCCTCAACCTGTGAGAGCCAGACCCCGCCGATAATCGGCGCCAGCAGCGCCAGCGCCACGATGAGCGCAAAGACTGCGCCGATCGGCGTCGTGTAGGCTTTCGCCACCCGTTCCCACTGGGTTGCCGTCAGATACAGCGCCATCAGGATGCCCGCGCCGCCAACTGCCAGCCCGCTGTAGCGCATCTGCGCCAGTTCGGTCAGCGCTTCTTCACGGCGCCGTTCAGAGGCCTGTAGCGCGGCATACGCTGCCGCGCAGCGACGAGCCTGGAGATCCTGCGGCTGATCGGCAGCGACAGCCAGGTGGTTAAGCAGGGTCGCATGGCGCGGCGCTGAGGTTTGCGCTGCCAGCGCGCTGATCACCTGCGGTAGGGTGGCAATGCTGCCATCGCCAAGCGGCGCGCCCTGCTGCTGGATCAGCCAGCTCCATTCACTGCGCAGCGGTCCGGTAGGCATATCGCTTAGCAGTCGTTCGAGGGCCGCGCGCAATCCCAGCCCGCCGCTCAGCAGGGCGCTGAGACGACCAATCGCTCCCACCAGCTCACGATCAAGCTGGCGGTTATAATGCTGGCTGGCGAGCGCAAAGCTCAATCGCGCGGCCAGTGCCGCCGCTGCCGGCGCTGCCGCCAATCCCAGCCAGAGTGAACCGATGAATCCGAGGATGGCGCTGGTTAGCGCGACAGCCAGCGCCGCTACGAACAGCGCCGCGCGGGTTGTGAGCAGCGTCGGACGCCAGATTAACACCGGATCGATCTGGGTGGTCGTCTGACGCTGGTTCAGGCTGGTCAGCAGACGGGCAATCGGTTGCCGCCAGAGCAAGGTCGCGCTCATAGTGAGGAGCGCAGCCAGCAGCGCGGGTGCAGCGCGCAACAACCAGGCAGTTTCCGGGTGGGTGATCGTGGTTGGTTCGGGCATACCAGTCTCCTTGAGTTTCGATATCTGCGCCATCAGAAACGATCGAGAGCGTCGGCCAATAGCGCAGTGTGACAGCGCAGAGCCTGAACGCTATCGCCTGACCATAGTGCGCGCCTGAACGCAGACTGCTCAGGCCATCGCGCGACTCGCTTCGCGCATCCGCAGCGCCGCTGCCACCGGCGCCAGCGCTGCGGCACTGACTTCACCCGTGGCCACCAGCGCATTGAGCGCGCTGTAGCGAGTCTGGAGCAGATGCAGCGCAGTTTCATCACTTAGCCGAGATGGTTCCAGCGCAGCCAGCAGATCAAGCGCATCGCGCGGTCGGTTTTGCGCCAGCGCCTGCACAGCGCGCTGGATGGCGATACTGGCGTCGTGGTCGGCGCGTTGACCGGTCGCAATCGCTGCGGCCAGCGCTTGCCAGCCGCCGGGCGGAGCAAAGGCTGCATAGCGCTCGAGATCGGCGCTTAGTTCGGTGTAGGCAGTATTTGCCGCTGACCAGCGTCGGGCAGCAATGGCAGCGTTGATCTGATCACAGGCCAGGCGCGCAGCATCAGCCGCCGACTGCGCGCGTTCGGGATCGGCGGCAAGGGCCTGGCGAGCCGCATGCGCCAGTCGTTCATCAGTGCGTTCCGCCCAGGCCCGTCGCAGGATTGCCAGCGCGCGATCGGCTGCGCCGGCCTGCCGGGCCAGCGTTGCCTGCGCCAGCGCCTCTTCCACGACGGCTCGACTGCTGGCAACGGCGCGAGGCCGTTCGGCAAGCCTGAGCAGTTCGAGTCGTTGCCTCAGCATAGACGGAGTTTGATCGATGCCGTCCCACAACAGCCGAACCCCGTCTACCTGAGCCGCGCACTGCCAGCGCAGACCCTCGGTCGTTGCCTCAGCCCAGGCCAGCCTGATCAGGCGCGGGCGCAGCCCCGTTGCCGTCTCTTCACATCCATCGAGCAACGCTACTTCATCGATATAGCGACGACCAGCGGTGCGACTGAGGTGAATGACCACATGGAAGTTATCGCAGATGTCTTCGAGCGCATTGGTTCGCCGCCCTTCGTAGAGATAGGCACCGGGCATTGCGGCGCAGTCGGCCAGCCGACTCACCGCGCGCAGCGCAGTGCGGGCGTGGATTGTGGTTACGACCGCATGCCCGCTTACCGCCACCGCCAGGATCGCCCCCGCTTCGGCAGCGCGCGTTTCTCCCGGCGCAACCAGCGAGGGCGTCTGCCGCAAGACCTCGCGCGCCGCCCGGCCAAATGCCAGCGGATCGAGACTGGTCTGCACCAGTTCGCGAGTCCAGGCCGGATGGCGCACATTGATTTCAAGCGTATTGTCTTCAATCGTAATCACGTGCGGTTCGCCCGGCCACGAGTTGACAATCGCCTCAAGCAGCGCGGTCTTGCCACAACCGGTTTCTCCGGCAATCAGGAATGAGCAGCGAGCGCGCGCCAGAAGCTCCAGCAGCGCCAGGAGCGCAGCATCACACGCGCCGCGCAGCCCGATGTCCGCCAGTGTCCAGGCTACCCGGCGACCGCGGCGGATACAGATCAGCGCCGTGTCAGCGGGCGTGCAGGGCGGGATGGTGACGTGCATCCGGGTGCCGTGCGCCAGCGGCAGCGTGTCTTGAGGTCGGCTGCGATCGAGCGGAACTCCCAGTCGTGATGCCAGCACCAGCGCTCGATCGAGCGGCTGACGCGGCGAACTGAAACGTTCAGGCGCCAGCGCAAAGTCAGCACCCTCTTCCTGCACCATAATCCGGTCACCGATGATCTTGACCTCTTGAATCCGTTCGTCATCGAGGTAGGGTTGCGCTGGCCCCCAGCCGATCGTATCGTGAAACAGGCGGAGTAAACTGGAATCATCAGTTGGAAAACCGGCCAGTGGCCCGCCGCGTTCAGTCTGTGCTCCGATTGCCGCCCGCAACACGCGCAAGACAGCCGGATCGCGCTCAGACGCAGGCGCTACCGGGTCGAGCAAGTCAGGATTGAGTTCGGCAAGCAAGATGTCTCGCGCGGTCTGGAGTGTGGCTGCCGCCGGATCGGTCGAGGTCTGTTGTTGTGGCAGCAGGTCGGCCAGTCCGTGTTCCTCAATGACGGTCAGTGGACGATACGCCGGATGCATCAATTTCCTCCGTGGTTTATGAAACGGTTGCCGTCAGAGCGCGCTGCCCAAACATCTGTTCACTCAGCCTGATCCAAAAGCCGGTGCGCGGCATGGGCAGGCGCGGACGCAAGCCGGCATGAGCGCACAACATTTCAACCACCTGATGCGTTGCGCGCGCAAAGCGACTCTGTGGCCCAAGGTCAAGCATCGAGATGTAGCCGTCGTGCTCATCGGCCAGGCTGGCGAGACGCGGTTCGCGCGGTAGGACGCCCAGGGCGCTGACCCGTGGGTAACGGCGGTTGAAGAGTTCGGCCACCATGCCAACAGTGACAGTCACCCCGCGTTCCGGTTCCATAAAGAGCAGCCGGCAACGATCAAGCCGGTCGGGCGCCAGCTCGGTGAAGTGTTCAAGCATGTGACCAACCCCCATGCGCTCACGCGCGCCGGGCGGGGTCGGCAATACCACACTGCCTCCGGCCTGCAAGACATGAGTCGCATACGGACGGCGCAGGTAGTCGGGCGGGGTGTCGATTAAGACCACATCGTAGCCTTCGAGCGCAATAATCCCCTGATAAAGCCCCTGCCAGTCGGGCAGGCGCAGGTCGTTTTCGGCTCTGGCGACCGCGTGTGAGCCAATCAGCAGATCGATGCGTCCCCAGCCCTGCTGATTGGCGCGCGTGTGCTCTGGCTGGAAGATGAACGGTTGCAGCCCGGTTGGATTCCAATGCGCCGGACCGCGCTGCACCAGATGCAGGTACGAGGGCGCGCTGGCCGGGATGCGAAAGGCCGGCACCAGACCGGGATTAGAGATGTCGCTATCCCAGACTAGCACATCCAGACCGCGCCGCCGCAGTCCCTCAGCCAGAACACAGGTCGCAAACGTTTTGCCGATACCACCCTTAGCCGCGCCGATGGCGATCACCGGCAGCCGTTGCGCGCCACTGCCGCGTCGTCGCCCGATCTGCGCCCCAATCCAGTCTGCCAGCGCTGTCGGATTTCGCTCACTTGTCGCCGGCAAACCAGCGGCCAGCGCATCGGGTAACGCTGCGCGCGCCGGGCCGGTCAGCCCCAGCATCACCCGCGCTCCCACCTGCTGAGCGCGAGCCGTCAGTTCCCACAGATCGGCCAGCGGCGTTCCTCGACTATCATCGAGGTACACCGCGTCGGGCGGACGCGAACCAGCCAGCAAGCGCTGCACCTGATCGAGCCGTGACGGCGCCAACACTGCTACATCGCGCAGTTGCTCGACTTCGGCCTGCAACCCTTCAATTGCGCTGAAGATGATGAGTTCCATGCTGTGACTCCGTTGATGAGAAGTGGTTTGCCTGTTACGAGAAAGCGAGAGCGCTGGAGAGCTGCGCGCCATTGCCGCGCAGCTTACAGACGACCCAGCCCCCAGCCGGCGTTGACGTAGCCAGCCCGCGCCAGCCGTTCGCTGGCCCGGTCGTACCGAAAGAGTGGATTCATCGGGAAAGGATCGCCACTCTGCCCTTGCGCGCCCTGCGGCAGCGTCTCTTCAACTGCCAGCACACCCCGTTTACCATTTGGCGCGCGTCCGATCTGCACCACAATCAGATTCACGACATCCGAGCTGATCAAGCCGCGCACGATTTGCGCTGCGGCCTGACCGGCGCCTGTCGTTTCGTGAGCCAGTCCGATCAGCGCCATCCGTTCCAGATTGCGCAAAGCGCCCTGCACCGTGGCAGCGTGAATCGTGCCCAATCCCGGATGTCCGGTCGCTGCTGCCTGCAACAGAGCCATGGCCTCACCGCCGCGCACTTCCCCCACAATGATGTAGTTGGGCTTCTGACGCAGCGCGAATGTCACGGCGCGACTGAATCCGCCCGCTTCGGCAGGAGCTTCAATATGCAGGCTGTTAGCAGTGCGCGGCAACTCGCCGCCATCCTCAATCACCACCAGCCGCATGCGCGCGCCAATGGCCTGCATCAGCGCCGCAGCCAGCGTTGTCTTGCCGCTCCCGGTCGGGCCAGCAATCAACACTGATGCGCCCCCGTTGAGCGCCGCCAGCAGCAAATCACTGGCTTCACGACTGATCACGCCGCCCTGCACCAGATCATCGAGCGTCGGCCAGCGTTCAGGCAGCAGCCGTATCGCGAGACTGGGGCCAGCCGGCGAAGCGCGCCGGTCGGTGATCGCAAAGCGCAAGCCATCGACAACGCCCTGTGCAAACGCGGGCATTGGTTCCGCGATGCTGTTCTGAAGACTGCGCTGCACAAGTTGTCGCTGCGTCCAATCGATCCAGGCGGGATGAACCATTACGCCGGTATTAACCATCATGCCCCGTTGCACGACGAAAAAAGGCGTATCGGGCGGACCATTGAACAAGATGTCAGATACCGCGTGTTCCGGGTCGCGCCAGATTTCCAGCGGCCCGTACCAGCCGATCTGACGCCATTGCACATGCTGATTGAAACCCAGCCGGGCAAAGGCCTCATCTGGCGGCAGCGGCCAGCAATCGCTCAGCCGACCGCTCCGCAGCAGCATGCGCAGTTCATCGGCAATGGCATCGCCAGTTTCGTCAGAGCTGGTCAGCGTATCCCAGGGTCTATCCATTGTGTTGAACCTCACAGTGGCAGGGTTGGCGCGGAAGGCGACGATGCCTGCCTGACCTCGTCGCCCACAATCGCGTTCAGGGTTGATCGTTGTTGGCTACCGGAGCAGTCAACTCTTCCACGGTAATCTGGCCGATGTCGAGCCGATCGAGTGCGGGCAGGGATGGCGCTGCGCTGCTGTAGCGTTCTCCCCACAACGGCAACCCGGCAGCCTGCAAGGCCCACAGCGTATGCGACTGGTATGGCGTCAGCTCAAGGTAGGCCAGTTTGGCCTCTTGATCGACGTAGAGCACACGCACACCGCTGAGCAATCGGCAGGCATAGGGTCGGGGCGGCAACGGTGAGGCTGGCGGCTGCACCGTCGGCGTCCGGCCTTCAGCAGCGCTCCGCGCCTGATCGCACACGTCGGGCGCGCCATACGGATCGTTGAAGCCGATGTTGACCCGATCGCGGTGGGTGAGCGGGCCGATGGTTTCTGTGCTGAATGGCACCGGCACCATCCCATCGGTAAGCGCTTCGCCGTTGGGGTAGACCGGCTGGGATGGCGCGCGCTCCAGCAACATCGACGGTTGCAGCAGATCATTGGCGGCCAGATTGCGCGCCGCATACTGCCCGATTGCCAGCGCCGGCGATGCGATTCCGGTTAATTGCGCCGGACGATGGCGCGGCAGCAGCACAACGGCCAGATCGTCAGCCTGAATCTGGCGACCATACGGCACATCGCGCGCCAGAATGACTACCGGTTCGGTGCGCCCGGCTTCGAGAAAGGCGATCACGGTAAAGATTGCAGTGATGATCAGGCCAAGACTGATTAAAATCGCGGGCAGCGGGTTGCTGCGGCGGCGTGTCAATGCCTGATTGAGCGTACCCATTGCCGACATAACGCAACTCCTTTCACGGTCAAAGTGCTTATTCCAATCGATCGATTGTGTCAGCCGCGCGAATGCGTGGACGCACATTGCCCCAGCCAAAGATGCCAGGCAGTGTCGGTTGCAATTCTGCGCATAGCAGTGGCGTTGTTGCCGTCACTCCAGCGCAGGTGCCACCCTGTGGCAACACCGTCCAGCGCGTGGTTGCAGCCAGCGCCGCCGGATCGCTGCTCACGAGCGAGGAGGCCTGCAAATTGGCGACCAAAAACTGATGCGCGACAGTGACGATAGCTGCGCACTGTCCCGGCGCTTTAATCGTCACGGCCTGACATGCCTGATTGCCGCGCAGCGCCTGCTGACCCCGCGCCAGTGCCGCGTAGTCGAGCTGTTGCACGGCAGAACGGGTAGCCTGCTGCAGGGCATCTTCAAGCATTGCCACTTCCAGCCAGAGACTGGTCAGTTCGACGATCACCATCACGAAGAGGGTCAGAGACGGTAACATTAATGCGAGCAGGGGTAACGCCTGACCGCGAGCGCGAAGCTTCATCCCCTTCTCCTTCACTGTTGGTCACGTTCGGCAGCGCGAGTCGCACTCGCGCGCACCAGCACGGTATCGCCAAAGGGCAGGAGCGCGACCGGCATCCAGAGCGCGGCGCGATAGCGCACCTCAACCGTGATCGGGTCGTAGCGTCGGCAGGGCTGGCGCGGGCACGAAATCAGCACTTCGCTGTTGATCGGTTCAATGCCCAGACTGCCAACCAGCGCCTGCTGCGCTGCGCTTACGGTCGCTGTTCGATTCCCGCCAGTGATTGCCGCCTGATGAGCCGCCGCGCGCGCGGCCTGACTGACGGCGTAATGCGTGATGATCAACTGTCCTGTCGTGAACAGACCAACAACCAGCGTGAGCAACACAGGTAACGCCAGCGCCATTTCGACCAGACTTTGCCCGCGCGCTGATGTGGTTGCGCGCTGAGCGCGCTGCGGCCCATTCTGCGTCTGCGTCGCGGTTCGATGCCTTTGAATGGTCTGTTTGACCTTCATCTTCACAACTCCTTTCGGATCTCGACGATTTGCGGCCAGCGAACAATGCGGCGGTGAGCGACTGTGATGCGCCATCGAGCCAGGCATGGTCATCTCCACGGTTGATCACGACACAGCGACAACAACTCGTTGTGCGTTCCGTCATCAGCTTCCCGGCGCCACCAGCGATCGGGGAGCGAGCAGCGTGATCTCGACTTCGCCGGTAATGATCTGGCGCGCCGGATCTGGCAGGGGCGCAACCGGCACTGGCGGCAGCGGGATACCACCAATACTGCCCGGCGCTTGATTGACGATCTGCGCCTCAATTTCGACCTGGAGGGTGAGACGGACTGGTTCCAGGGTCTCGGTCAGGTAGAGATAGACATCGGGTCGCATGGTTGGCGCAGGCGGATAGCTCCAGTAGAGGTGAATCTGATCGGCCAGATCGCGCTCAGACAATGAGCTGGCGCTGAGCTGCTCTCGGCTTTGGCCGCCGAGATAGCGGTAGATGCAGCCGGTAAGCAACTGCGGCGTGAGCTGCGGGCGGGCGCCCGGACGACAGCCAGCGATGCCGCGACTATCCACAGCTTGGGGAGCAAACCGCGCCTTGCCAATGGCAACCTCGGTCAGACTCCAGCCGACGACACGCGCCTGATAGGCGTATGGCCACGGCAACGGTTCATCGGCAAATTGCAGCCTGGACAGTTGTGGCGTCAGATCAAGCACTTCGCCAAGCGGCCATGCGATCTGCGATCCTGACGAGAGATACACTCCGTTGGCGGGATTCGCATCGCGCGAAGCTGGGTCTAGTTCGGAGCGAATTGCCGCTCGCAGATCGCCCGTCAATTCCCCTATCGTGGTCGGCGGCTGGACAACGCTGATTGTGAGCGAGGCAATATTGTCGATCGGATCATCAGCAGGGGTCGCAGTGCTGATCCGCGCTGTGGCCGGAAGAACGGCGCCTGCCGGCACGCTGGTCTGCACCACCACATCGATGCTCCCGGCGGCTTGCGGCCCTAGCGTTCCCAATTCCCAGCGCAGACGCTGCCCAATCTGCGACACCGGTTGGCGACTCGCCCCGACCAGTTGCGCATCAGCCGGTAATTCCAGCTCAAGAACGGTGCGTTCAGCCGCGCGAGTCTGGGTTGGACGGCGACGGTAGAGGTTGCCATAATCAATTGTATAGGCGAAGACGCTGCCCTGTCCGACAATGCTGGCCGGCGCGCGCAGTTGCACAAAGGGGTTGGGACGGGTGACCGCGACGGTGGCGCTGGCCTGATTGTTGATCTGGTGTGCCGGCAGTTCCGGGGTCGTGGCGCTGATTGTGGCGCTGGCAGACACCTGATCAACTGCAATGGTTGGCGGCAACATCATGCCAATCTGAATCTCGCCCTGAGCTGCTGGCACCAGATCGCCAATCAAGCAGGTAAACTGCCGCGCCTGCTGCTGACACGATGCTGGAACGCTCAGCAACGCAGTCTCACCGGGTAAATCAATCGTGACCGTCGCCGCCCGCGCCATCCCGGTGCCGATGTTACGGTAACGAGCGATGAGATCGACGCGCTCGCCGGCTGCGGCAGGAGCAGGCGCAAAGATGAGAGCAATGGACGGATCGGGGCGCAACAGCGCAGTGCTGGCCGTTGCAGTGTTGTCAGTTGGCGAGTCGCCAGCGGTTGGTGTGCTCGCAGTTACCCGGTTGTCTAGCCGGTCGGGAGCGGTCAGACGTGGACGGGTTTGCATGCTGACAATCATTTCCTGGGCTGGCTCAAGCCGATTGAACACGCATCGCAACGAGTGGATCGATCCATCAAACCTGCAAGCGCCAGCCGGCGCGCGCAGCAGACTGACAAAGTCAACCTGGTCGGGCAATCGATCCACCATCTCCACATCGTATGCGGGTGCGCTGCCCTGATTGGTCAGGCGCAAGGTGTAGATCAGATCATCACCGGCGAGCACCGTAGCCGAAGCTGACTTACTAACACTCAATTCCGCCCGGATCAGGCGCGTGGAGACGCTGGCGCTGTTGTTGGCAGGATTGTTATCTGGCGGATTGGCGCTGATGCTGGCGCTGACGCTGATCGTCTGATCGATCAGATGGCCGATTGTCGTCGGAGCGCGCAGTCGAACCTCAATAGCTTGCGATGTGCCAGGTTCAAGACGGGCGAACCGCCAGATCAATGTCGAACCGCTCAATTGGGCGGGAGCGCTGGCGCTCAAAAATGTTGCCCCAGTCGGCATTGTCATTCGTAGCTCGCTATTGGTTGCCGCGCGCGCGCCAGTGTGACGAAACCTGATGACATAAATCACGTCATCACCGACCACCGCCTCTGTCGGCCCGTCTAGCGTGAGGCTCAGATCCATCTGATTGGCAACCAGACCTACATCGATGTCTGGGCGGTTTTCCCCTGATCCGAGCACGATGACCGGGCTGAAACTGGTCAGCGGATCAATGTCGCTATCGCGTTGTCGATTACTGCCTGCGCTGAAAGGCGCAAAGGCATATCCATCAGGCAACGTCACGAAGATTCGATATCGACCGGGTTCAAGGTTCGCGAATGTATAGCGACCCTGCGCGTCGCTGAAGGTCGCGCGCGGGTAGGTGTTGATCACCGGCGCCGAACCGGACAGTCGTTCGAGGCGGATTGCAACGCCGGCAACACCCGGTTCGCCAGTGTCCTGAGTGCCGCTCCGATTCAGGTCGAGCCAGACCCGACCGCCAATAGATGACGGCTGCATCTGACGAGTCAGGCCAAGATCAACCTGGCGCAGATGCGCTTCGCGGAATGGGGCCGGTAGCGCAATGCTGGTAATATCGCTGCCTGAGTGGCGACTGGCAAACTCAACCACGCCGAACCCAGGATGGGCGTCGCTGTCACGGCTATCGTCGCCGCCAGCGTTGGCCGGCGCATACACCATCCCGGCCAGCGGTTGGCCAGCGCCGAATTGATGAGGGGCAACGCGCAGGAACAGGCGCCGATTCGGCGGCACGGCAAAGGTATAACTACCATCAGCCGCAGTGAGCGTATGGCCAATAACCGTTGATCGACCTGGTTCAAGGACTTCCAGCCGAATCCCGCCAAGCGGCGGCTCACCCGCTTCACGAATGCCGTTACCGTTTTGATCAAACCAGAGTTGCCCGCTAACAAAGGCATAGGTGCAGAGGAGTTCTAAATCGCCAAGCGCGGTAGATTTGCTTGTGCCGGATGGTATGAGGGTAATAGCGCTGGTTGGATGAACCTGTCCAGAAATGTGCGTCATCAATCCTGATGCATTATTGCCGAGCAGGGTGGTAACAACAATCGTTTCGCGTCCATCATCACGCGGAATTGCCAGCAGGCTACCCATGTGATTTTCGACGTGAGCCGGGGTGTCGCCATAATAGCCGTGAAGATGATCATTAACCCAGTCTGCTTGATTGGCCGCCAGAAGGATTGCGGGATTATTGATTTTTACTTGATCCATTCTGTTTGGCGGAGCTAATACTAACTGCCAGTGATCATGAACCCATCGATAATTTAATGAATCGCCCTGAGCGGTTGCTGTATAATGCCCTGCCGGCGGCGGCCCAAAGAATGTAATATCACCCAATCGATCGCGAAAACCCAGGCGCATGAATTGGCCATCCGGACTAAACTCAATATCAGTCAAAAAAGGCTGCGCATGAAAAATGGTTCGCGTGTGCGCTTCTCCTGGCAACCTGTTAAGCTGTTCACTCCAGGCATTCCAGGACACCACTTTGTCATTATCTTGAAACAAATGTTTTAGTAGATTGACGTATGATGAGCCGTTGAAGCGGCTATTAAGTTCCCTGGTAACCAGAGGCTGTGAAAGCGCGACCTGCCACTGATTGGTCTTTGCTGACCATTCCAGCACAAATGCTGCGGGATGATTGTTGGAACGACCTGTATAGGTGACACCCACAAACAGGCGTGTCTCGTCAAGACCGGCCTCAGGCGCAAACTCAAGCGCGAACGGTTGCAAGTGTGCCTGGATATCCGCGCGATCACTGATCAGGTTGAGCGGAACAGGCAAAGGTTCAAGGCGGCGGGGAGAAGGCCGCGTGATGTCGTACCGTTCAATCCGCTTCGCAGCCAGGTTCATGATGTAGAGCGTCTCGCCATCTGGACTGATTTCTATATCGCCCAGACCGCTCGTGCCAACCGCAGATAGGATGGCAGTATCATTTCGATCATTGGTCGGTCGATCATTTCCTGCATCAGGCACGACAAACGAACCATACACCTGACCATCATCAAACCGGTACTCATAGACACCGCCAGGACCAAACGGGCCATAGCTGGTGAAACGGCGGGTGAATGCGGCAACGAACAGGCGCTGAATTCCACTGATAGCGCCGTCATCATAGGCCAAACCGTATACTGCGCCGATGCCGCTGCTTGCCTCGATCCGCTGAAGGATGCCGCCGGCAGTGGCGCCGATTGGAACCAGTGCCTGTTTGGCGCCGTTAAGGGTGACGCGCACCAGCGCTGGATCGGAAGGCTGAACTGGCGCGTAGATGGTGTCAGCGAAACACGTTGTGGCAATGTTTACGTTGTTATCCAGGCATGGCACAGCACTGGCAAACCCAGTCGTAGCGGTTTGCGCAGTTGCCGGTTGCGGCGACGATGCTGGAAATAGCGTCATGACGACAAACAACGTTAACCAGAGCAGCCAGGATCTGCGCGACCGGTTCTCCATAGTGCCTCCGTGAGGTTCTGGCGCGCGCTTACCCATGGCGGCGCGAGAACGCGCCGCCAGGAGCGTGCTTTCATTGCAGAACAGAGCTTTACCGTCCGACGAGGGGAACGAACACCGTGTGTCGCATGGGGAGCGGAATTGGATCGATTGCCCGCCCATTCCCTGCCCGATCGAAGAGGCTGATCTGGAGCGCATGCGCGCCAAAGGGCAGGATCGTCTCTGTTAGGGGAACAGTTAACCGAAACGGCGTTCCTTCACCAGCTTGAGCTGATGTCTCCAGTTGCGCTATCTCATCGGTCGTCAGAATATGGTAGACCGGTTCGCCCATTGGATCACCGTTGCGAACCGGTCCTTGCCACTCAATGGCCCAGGGGAGGGGAGCATACGTATCGAGAAAACGACCGCTGATCTCGATGTGCGTGTTTGGCGACGAGACTTCCAGCCTTGCGCTGATCTGTTCCAGCGCGGGCGGCGTGACATCACGAGTGAGCTGGAATGTCTGCCTGTCCATGTGAAATATTCCTCCAAAGACCAATACTTGAACAGACATTACTCGCTCTTCAGCGATCAAAGTATACTCGTTGATAAAAACCTCTTCAGAAAACTGAGTGCCACCAGATTCCTCATCATTAATTCTTACATATACTTCCCTACCTGTGCAGTTCAGATTGTCTGTGATCCTCACTTTTATCATGTCCTGGTTGGTATAGCCTGCCATCGCGCGCTCAGGCCAGATCAGATCGATTTGGGTGTTCATGCCAATCATGAACCTTGCTATGGCCTGTAATGGCACGATTGTGCCATCCTGATT
>FWPV01002348.1_pt1 | contig 43487 bp, 32 predicted proteins | sample 2228371 | NCBI WGS metagenome assembly FWPV01 (sample SAMEA103939776, study PRJEB20133) | metagenome
CTAAGTGCCCAGCGCGCTGATCGGGATGACCCACCGGGATGAGATTCAAACGTGGACGCTATGGCTATACAGCATCCGGGCGCCGATTCTCTTTGCCGCAACCTATATCGCCGCCTCGCGCCTCATTCCCCCGCAAGACCGAAGCGCCCCGCTGCGCTTTCTGATTGTGCCGCTGCTGGGGATTACACTGGCGGTGCTGGGTAATGCCTACCGGGCGTTTGGGCTACACCAGTTGGTAAGTCGAGCCGGGTCGCCGCTACTGGTGTTTAGCGAGGCCAATATGTTGCCCACCATGGTGACGGTGGGGATAGCGTACCTGGCGGTGGGCCGGTCGAGCCTCGGCGGGCGGGTATGGGCCTGGGCCGGGATCGCCTTTGCGGTGGCGATGCTGCTGATCGGTACGCGACGGAGCGTGCTCGGGTTCAGCGCTCTGGCCTGTCTCTTGATGCTGTTTTACCTGCCAAGAGAGGAGCGGCGGCGGGCGGGGCGAGCGCTGCTGGCACTGCTGGTGGCGGGAGTAGTGGCTACGGCGGTCTTCACCTCGCTGAGCGGGAGCGCCGGACGGATGTGGATCAGGTTCATGTCCCAGCAAGGCTGGACGCAGGAGGGACAGGGCTATCGCACGCAAGAGATAGCCAATGTGGTAGCGAATCTGAACAAATATGGCGGGTGGGCCCTAGGCCTAGGCGCCGGAAGGCGCTGGGAGCGCTTGCTGCCCCAGGAAAACCGGTTCTACCGAACGGGCTTCGGGGCGGATGCCGGCCACCTGTGGTTCTACCCCACGCATGTGCAGTTCCTGCGCAACCTGCTGGAGCAGGGGATCTACGGGGTGGCACTCCTCCTGGTGGGACTGGTCATGGTGCTGAAGAGCACGCACCAAGGGGTCCGACAGACCCTGGAAGAAGGCGAGCCGGCTGCGCTCCGGCGGGCTCTGATGGTAGGGACGCTGGCGGGGTTCCTGGTGACGTTCTTGTATCTGTTCGCTTATGCCAACGTAGGGATATTCGCGGGAGCGTTGCTGGCCGCTCTGAGTCGTCTCGGCAATGAGCACAGACAAGACAAGAGCAAAGCAGAATCGGCCTAGCGGAAGACCTGCTGGGCAATAACCGTCTGACCGCTCTACGGTTGAACTGTATAACCGTCAGCATGCCGATGCCTCTATTGAACAGATGGCGCCCTCGGCCTGGCCTAGGAAATCGCTATGCGCATAGGAGTAAACCTTCTCCCTTGGGTGCCCGGCGGGCAGACAGGGGTGGATACCTACGATCGGAATGTGCTGCGCGAACTGCTGGAGTTGGACTCCGGCGATACCTTTGTGGTGTTTGTGAGCCGGGAGGGAGAGGGGGAGCTGGGGCTAGAGTCTCCGTGCCTCGAGGAGTGGGTGTGCCCGGTGCGGAGCCGCTCGCGGCCGTTGCGGGTGCTGTGGGAGCAGACGCAGCTGAGCCGATGGATCGCGCGAACCGCGGTCCGGGTGCTGCTCTGTCCGCACGCGCCGGCACCAGTGTGCTATCCGGTGCCGGCAGTGCAGGTGGTGCACGACGTGCAGGTGTGCGACCTGCCTGAGAATTTCCCGCCGGCGCGGCGAGCATATCTGTTGCGAGGGCTGAGGATCGGGGCGAGGCGGGCGGCACATGTGATCGCCAGTTCGGAGTTCACCAGGCAGCGGCTGATAGGGACGCTGGGGTTGCCGGGCGACCGCCTCAGCGTAGTGTACCTGGCCGCCTCTGCTCAGTATTACCCTCGAGGGCCGAAGGAAGTAGCCGCGGTTCGCGCACGATACGGGCTGGAACATCCCTACCTGCTCTATCTTTCCAGCGCCAACAAGAACAAGCAATTTGATCGGCTAGTACGAGCCTTTGATCGGCTGCGGGACGAGTTGACGGGACCCGAGGAACTGGTCATCAACGGGCTGCCGGGGACAGGAGAAGCTGAGTTGCGGGCGGCATTGGAACAGGCTCGACACCGGAGGCAAATCCGGCAGCTGGGCCGCTTGCCGCAGGAAGACTTGCCGGCGCTCTACTCCGGGGCGGTGGCCCTGGTCTATCCCTCGTGCTATGAGGGATTCGGCTTGCCGGTGATAGAGGCCATGGCCTGCGGATGTCCAGTCGCCTGCAGCGAGGCGACATGCCTGCCGGAGGTAACCGGGGGAGCGGCCCTGTTATTCGACTGTGGGTCGGATGGGGCGGTGGTGGAAGCCATGCGACGGGTGCTGACGGAGCCGCACTTGCGGGAGGAACTACAGGCGCGCGGGTATGAGCGGGCGCGGGCTTTCAATTGGGCAGAAACAGCTCGGCAGACGCTGGAGATTGTAAAGCGGGTAGGGAGAGGATGAGGGAGAGACCTCACCCCCCGGCCCTCTCTCCTGGCAGGCGGGGCGGAGCGAGGCGCGACCGCCGGCACCGGCGGACCCACCGATGCCAACGAAAAGCCCGCCCCGTATAGGCACACCGGCGGCTCCGCCGCTACGCTCAAGGCGTTGAGTCTGCTGAAGCGGACGCCGGAGGTGCCGAGGGAGCGCGCTTGGTCAGGGATCATGCTTGCGGACCTCATCAGGAGCAATCGGGAGCGGTACCGACGGCAGCTGCTGGGTGAGGAACCCGCAGGCTGGGACTACGTGGTGCTGACCGCGGCTAATGCCGCCCAGGCTCGCGGGTATGCACTCGAGGTCGCCAGGTACCAACGCGCCGGGTGGCTGCCGGCGGGAGTAGAGTACCTGGTGGTGCCGGACCCGGCGGGGCGGCACCTGGGTAGCGGCGGGGCGGCTGCCTATGCGCTGCGGATAGTAGCGGCGCGTTGGGGAGTCGCACTAGGACTGCTCCCCGGCAATTCAGACGCGGCGACTGAAGCCGAGGCCCGCCTCGTGGAAGCGAGCATGCCCGGGCGGAGGAGTGGGGGAGAGGCTGACAAGGGCGATTCGCTGCCACGCGTCTTGGTCGTCAACTCCGGCGGTGACAGCAAGCGCATCCCCCACTGCGCGACCTTCGGCAAGGCCTTTGCCGGTCTGCCCTTCCCCCTTTTTCCCGACGGTCCCGGCTCTACCGTATTCACGGAGCTCCTCGTCTCGGTTTGTGGCCTGACCTGGCCGCCAGACGGAGGCGCAGTGGTGCTCTCTGGTGATGTGCTCCTCGCCTTTGACCCCGGGCAAGTGACGGTGGGGGGAGGCGTGACCGGCCTGGCCTCTCGGAGCCCCTGGGAACTGGCGGCGCGGCACGGGGTGTACGTCTGTCCGCCTCAGGGAGGACGAGTCCAGGGGTTTCTGCAGAAGCCGAGCTATGACGAGATGCAGGCGGCGGGGGCGCTGGTTGATGAGCAGGCTCTGCTGGACACCGGACTGCTGGCCTTCGATGCCCAGGCGACCCGGCGGTTGGTGTCGCTGGCCGGGGTGCAGTGGACGGAGGAAGACCTCAACTTCGGGCCGGGAATCCTGGACCAGCCGGGCCAGGAGCAGGCGCAGATAGACCTGTATACCGACATCTGTCTGGCGCTGGCGGGCCCCTCCTGCCTCACCCCCCAGCCCCCTCTCCCTGCGGGAGAGGGGGAGCGGGGTCCGGCCACCGCACAGGCAGAGAAGGTGAATGCCGTTCAGGACGCGGTGAGGCGTGCGCTAGCAGGGCTGGAGTTCTCAGTGGCGGTGCCGGATCCGGCGGGATTTGTGCATCTGGGAACCACCGCCGAGTGGCTGGACTTCTGCTGCGGGCAGCTCCCCGAGGCGCGCTGGTATGACCCACAAGTGTCCGCGATCTACCAGAGAGACAGTCTGATTGGGAGCCTACAGGCAAGGCCTCCCGCGGTGATCCACTACTGCCGCCTGCCCTGGCTGGAGGTGGGGGAGAGAGGCCTCGTGAGTGGCGTGGAGGATGAAGAGGGACTAGCGCTACCGGTGGGCGCGGCGCTCAGTCTGGTCCCTTTGGCGTGCGCCCAGGGTGAAGAGAAGCGCTGGGTGGCCCAAATCTACGGCGTGGACGATAACCCCAAGGCCCTGTTCAGCTCCGGACACGCGACTTACCTGGAGCAACCGCTGGCCGACTGGATAGTAAGCAAGGGGATGTCGGCGGACGACCTGTGGCCACATATGCCACCCGAGTCGCGCAGCCTGTGGAACGCCCGGCTGTTCGTTCCCGGCACCGCTACAGTGACCTTGAGATGGGCTCTGTGGCTGCTGGAGCAGGGCAATTCGAAGACGAAGGAAGAGTGGCGCAGGCTACCGCGGCTGTCGCTGGAGGAGGGCTTGCGCCTGGTAGACGCTGAGGCGCTTCATCGTCAGCGGGCGCGGCTCGCAGGGCAGCGGCTAGGCACTGAGCTGGTAGAGCTGATTGGGAGTGATCAGTGGGCGGGTCCGTTGCTGGGCAGGTTGGGGAGCGAAGCCGAGATCGCGGAGGCAGCGGCTAGTCTGCTGCGACACCTGGAAGAAGAAGGAGATAGTTTTAGGCGGGCGCGGGCCTATCAGATGCTGTCCGACCTGCTCGGAGAGGAGCGACTCCAGCAAGTGCTGGCGGCGGAGAAAGCCAGTGCCGCGGCTAACCCAGTCAGCGACCTCCTGTTCCGTTCTACCCGGCGGCGATTCGGAACGGCCTTTGAAGCGGCCGGGTGGCTGGAAGAGGAGGCTTTCCGGGAGGTCAGTGCCGCGGTGGCCGAGGGCGTTCCGAGCCTGGGTGAGGCTCAGCCGCCACGGCTGGTGCCCGGCCGCAGCGCCATCGTCCGGGCGCCGGCGCGAGTGGACTTCGGGGGCGGCTGGTCCGATACGCCACCCTTCAGTCTGGAAAGAGGTGGGGCGGTGCTCAACGCGGCGGTCCGGCTGGACGGCCAACTGCCGATCTTGGCGCACAGCGAGGTACTGGAGCAACCGGTGCTGGAGCTGGTCTCCGAGGACGCCGGGGTCAGTCAGATTATCCTGGAACCTACGGATCTGCTCACCTGTGGCCCGGGCGATCCTCTGGCTCTGCACAAGGCGGCGCTGATCCTCGGCGGTTTGGCCGGCTCGGGGCCGGGAGGGGACCTGCCGGAGTTCCTGCGCCGTTGCGGTGGGGGCTTGCGCTTGACGACCAGAATTGACCTGCCCCAGGGCTCCGGGTTAGGGACGAGCTCAATCGCGGCAGCCGCCTTGCTGCGCTGCTTGGATCTCCTGCTGGGAAGAGAATTCTCCTGCGAAGACCTAAATGGGAGGGTGCTTTACCTGGAGCAGTTGATCACGACCGGAGGGGGCTGGCAGGATCAGCTGGGGGGAATGATCCCCGGCGTGAAACTGCTGGAGACCGCGCCGGGAAAAACGCAGCAACCGCGCGTTAGCCCGGTGACAATGTCCGCCCGAACAGCAGAGCAACTGCACCGGCGGCTCCTGGTGTGTTTTGTGGGGGAGAGGCGGGTGGCGAAGAACATCCTGCACCAGATCATGCGGCGCTGGTTGTCGCGGGCGCCGGAGGTGGTGCGGGTGCTGCATGAGATCAAGGATATTGCGCGGGCGATGAAGGCGGCGCTGGAGGCCGGGGATCTGGACCAATTCGGCCGGCTCATGGCCCATCATTGGCAGCTGAACAAGCTCATGGACCGGCAGACCACTACCCCCCACGTGGAGGGGCTCTTTGCGGCGTTGGGCGACCTAGCGGTGGGGGCGAAGCTGGTCGGAGCCGGGGGCGGGGGGTTCATGGAGATTGTGGCCAAAGACGAGCAAGCCGCGGGAAGGATTCGGGAGCAACTGACGCCGGTGCTGGTGGATAAGGGCGGGCGGTTCTACGACGTTGCGGTCGCCGAGGAGGGGCTGGTCGAGGAGGCTAACGCCGTTCTCGGCGGGGACTCACTATAATCAAGACGCTGAGCGTAACGCAAGCAAAGAGCCGCCTATCCGAAATGCTGCGCCAGGTGGGGGAGAGGGGAGACCGCTTCATCATACAGAATCGAGGCCGCCCGGTAGCGGCGCTAGTGCCACTGGCGGACCTGTCGGCAAGCGAAAGGCTGGCCGGGGACTGGGTGGGGGTCTTGCTGGACCTGGGTGACGAGGGCAGGGACTGGGGCGAGATACTCGAGGACATCGTTCGGCAACGGCGGGAGCGCCGGCCCCGTACCCCGGCAGGCAGGGGCCCTATCGGTCGCGAATGATCCCTCGGTGATCCCCATGCTCCTGCCTGGCTTGCTCTTCGCCCTGACCGCACAGCCGTTGCCCGCCGAGACGCCGGCTCTGGCCCGGATTGCCTTCACCCAACAGCCGCCCACGCCCGATGTCACCCTGACCCTCCCCGGCCAAGACACCCCGTGCCTGCGCTTGCTCTGTCCAGAGTGGATCACTGCCGACGGGGCGGACCTGTTTGGGGCGGCTAAGGCCGTTCACCCCTGGGCGGGGCCCTTCCACTGCATGCCGGGCGACTGGCAAGCCGGCGAGAGGGGGTCGTGGACCGGTGTCCAGACGGTACCCGGTGTGCTGGAGTCCCGCGTCGAGTTGGAGCCGGAGGCTTCCGGGATGACGATTCGCTGGGAGATCCGCAACCTGGGCGAGCAGCCCCTGGCGAACCTGCGCGGGGATTTCTGCCTGGGGGTCAATGCTGGCGGCGGAGGCTGGGCGAATCGGGACTTCCTCCTCCACAGCCGTCTGGATCGGGCGGAGGATGGGCGCTACTGGCGCGACCAGGTAGCGCCGACCGGCGCCTGGGTGCATCTGGACGGGCAGTGAGCGCGGCTGTTTGAGGCCGATCATGCTACACGGGCGCTGGAAAAGGGGCTCCTGGTGATGGAAAACGAGGCGCACAGCGCGTGGGCCTATCTGCTGTGGGATGCGCCTTGCTTGCCGCCGTGGGTGAACGACGCGAATGCCTGCCTGCACTTGCAGCCGCTGGTGAGCGAGTCGCTGGCTCCGGGGGCGAGCGCGGCGATTCGGGGGCGAGTGGGCATTTCGACGGAGGGGCTGGAAGAGATTTGGGGGAGGTACGGGGAATTGTGTGGCACGTCCTCCAACTAAGACATCCTGGGATCGTTCTCGACGTGACGGTCTGTACCGCCGCTTAAACTCCAGATTGGGGGTGGCTTCGGATATAGTTTACAGAACATAACTTATGCGAAGACTGGAGCAATCATCCTCTGTCGTCCTCCTTGGGTGCATCTCCTCCCCCTTCCCTCACTGAAACAGCCGGAAACTCACCGCCGCATTAGCTATGGTCCCCAGAATCCGCTCGAGAGTGCTCTGTGTCCGCACATTCTGGATGATGTACTTGGTCGGGACGATTATCACATCCCCAGGCTGCACCAGATCTCTCATCCCCATCGGTCGGGTCTGGCCATTAGCGTGGATGACCAGAGCCGAGGGCAACATCGCATCTTTGGCCAAACCTCCGGCCCGCGCGATCGCCTCTTGAACCTTCAGCCCCGGCTCATACCTCTGCGGTCCCTGATTCTGCACTGCGCCGGCCACCAGGATCAGAGTCGGCTGAGTTGGGACGTAGACCACATCGCCATCCCGCAGGATCACGTCTCCCAGCTTGCCCTCAGTGGCCTGCAACTTGCGCCAGTCAATCGGCAGCGCCTTGCCCAGCGGTACATTTGCCAATTCGCGCGGTGGGACAACCACGGTCACCGCGTTCTGCGTGGTGAACACCTGCGCCAGACCAAGCGTGACTTGCGCCACGGTGCTCGGAACGGATGCGGTAGACGTCGGTGTCCCCGTGCCGGGCGCGGGCACCGCAGAACTGCGGGCCGCTGTCGATCCGGGTGCGCCTGCTCCCCCCGCCGTGGGGGCGGCGGATGCCGACACCGGAGGGGTGGCCATAGGACTCTCCGGCTCGGCTGGCAGCGGTGGAGCCGCTGCCCCAGACACCGGCGCCGTAGAGGGAGCACGAGTCGCCGTTTCCGTCTTGATCTCCCGCCCTTGGCTGTCTATATTCGCCATCACATGCTCGTACTGTTCGCGCTGCTGCGGAGCAAACAGCGCCTCACTGCGCCGGTAGACGACGATCCCGGGACCATAGGCATTCCCCCGCAGTCCCCCAGCGCGCTTGAGCAGGTCCCAAACCCCCTCCGGATGTGCCGCGGGATTCAGCAGCGCATAGGGTCCAGGGTTCTCCACTTGGCCGAGAATCTGCACAGTAGCCGGCTGCTGGACAAATTCCGGCATGCCCATTACGGCCACCAAGTCATCATCGCGCAGCGCCAGGTCCGGGGTGACCTCCGGTAACGTCGCTCCCCCCCCAAACCTGGCGACCTCCGTCACCGGCGTGTCGGTGTAACGACCGTGGGTGACCTGTACCATTCCACTGGCCCCCGGCAGGACCCCACCTGCCGCGAGCAGCAGATCGCTGATCTTCATGTTGTCATAGCGTCGGTACTCCCCGGGCACGGCGACTTGGCCACGCACACTGACCATCGCCGGGGCGCCTACCTCCATCCGCGTCGCCACGAAAAGGTGATCGTGAGGAAACATTCGCCGATTCTCGCTCTTATCGCCGGCCAGGGCCCGCTCCAGGTTGACCGCCAACACCTCCCGCGACATGTCCGGCTTCACCCGCACCAGTTGCGCAGGATTGGTCAAAGCATCGGGGCTCAGACCGCCCGCCTTGAGAACCGCGTCCTTCACTGTCATTCCCTCAGTGTAGTCCACCTCTCCCGCCAGCCGTACCGCGCCCTGCACCAGTATTTTCAGGTCTCCCTGTACGTCCTTGCGACTGTAGATGATCACCATATCCCGCGCCTGCAGCGGCAGATCGTAGTCTGCTTGCCCCTGCAGAGCCAGCAGTGGATTGATCACCAGGTCCTCGTACTGTGCTGTCTGCCGGTTCAGGCGACGCAGGGTACCCCACGCGTTGTAGGCCCCCGGCGTAAGCCCCTCCGCCTCTTGCAGCAGACCGCTGAGCGTAAGCCCCGGTCGCAACTCGTAGGCCCCGGGCCGATGAACCTCCCCCGTCAGCGTCACCGCATTGGTCAGCAGGCTGGTTACCTCCTCCGCCACCACCCGGTCGCCGTCCTGCATCAGAAAACCGGTAGCCACGCCGGGTTTGGCCACGTCCACGTCAACGGTCTGGTAGATCTGGTTGGCGGCAAAGCGCCGCACTTGCACTCGCGGGGCATAGGCCCGCGGCAGCAACCCCCCGGCCATGGTCAGGACCTGCTCCAGGTTCTGCGCCCCTTTGAGCTCGTACATCGCCACCCGCCGTACCGCACCGGCGACCCCCACGAGAGGCCCGACTACCGGCACAAATACTGTGTCCGCCGGCTGCAGGGGGACATCCACCACGCGCTCTCCGCGCAGCAGATAGTCGTACAGGTCTATCGTCTGCAGCGACTGGTCGGCTCGGGTCAGGCGCAGGTTGCGCAGGCTGCCGGTCTCCAGGGGCCCTCCGGCGGCAAACAAGGCGGTAAAGACAGTCGCATTGCCGGGCAGCGTGTACTTCCCCGGCCGCAGCACCTCGCCAATCACAAATACCTCGACTGTCCGCATCTGGCTGACGGTCAGTTCTAGTGTGAAGTCCTTGTACAGGCGCTGGTAGCGCTGCTGCAGCACTGTGCGCAGCGCGCTCAGGCTAATGCCTTGCGCCCCTACCCGACCAACGTTGTCAAGAAAGAGGTTGCCGTCATTGTCCACCGGCACTTCGCCGCTAATCTGCTCCACCGCCCCGGTCCACAGGTGCAGGCGCAGGACATCCCCGGGCCCCAGCACGTAGGCCGGAGACACCGGCGCCGCCTGTGGCGGTTGCGCTTCCGTAGCGGCCTGTGCAAACAGGGTTTGGCCGAAAATGGGGAGCGGCATGGTAAAGGGGTCCGGCGGTGGCGCAGGCTCCTCCGGTGGCACGACGACCTCAGTTGTGGGCACCGGCTCTCCGAGAGGGGGCATGCTTGGTGTGGCTGTCGTACCCAGGGGGGCGGGCGAGGGAGCCGGGGCAGGCGCCGTGCCGGGCGGCATCGGGGGCACCGGCACGACCGGAATCGGCGTTGCTGGAGGCGGCGGGGTCCGCTCCGCCTGGCCCCATCCCGGCAGCACCACTGCTACCAGGATCAACGCCAGGAGTAAGCCGATCGCTTTCCGGACCACCGCCGCGAGGGATTGCATCATAGAGGGTCGCCTACCTTATCAGGGGTGGCTCAAGGCTCCAGCCGAGGCAATGATAGCAGGAAAGCCCCCGCGGAACAACGCCGGAAGGGGCAGGGGAGCCGTCTGCTCGCCGTCCTCTGCTCCTGTAGGTTCGCCTTCAAACGGCGGCAGCGAGAGGCAGCACTTAGCGGGAGTAACCGGCCGCTTACGGGGGCAGCCTACGTGGGGATAGGGGCGGCAACCTGCTATCCGAGGCCTCACCTGCTCCCTCCTGGGCGAGGGGGGAAGCCGAGCCTACCCCCGGCCCTCCTCCTTGAGGGGAGTGGAGAAGTAGATAGGTTGTCAAGGAGCGCGATGGTAAGGAAGCCGGAAAGCAGGGTCCGGCCAGAAGGAGGCGGCCTTTGCCCCGGCCGCGCAGCAGTGGGGCGCCGTCTTTGCGACGGCCGAGCAGAGAGCCCATCTTCAGAAGGTGACGGACAGAGACCCGCCATCCGCAGAGGAGGGCGGGCTCTTCGTGGACTGTCCGGACGCGCTTGCAGGGGCGCCGGGACGACCAGGCGGGCGTGTGCGCACACGCCGGGAGGAGCGCTGCAGAAATTGCTCCTCTATATATACTAGCAAGCTGAAAGGGCAAAACGCACGGCTGAGGGGCAAAAATTGAGCAAAACTTAACATTCGAGGTGGGGGCCCAGCCCCCTGTCTCCCCTCTCCCGGCGGGAGAGGGGGCTGAGGCCTTCATTCGGCCTCAAACGACGGCACGCCTGCCGGCAGCATTCGTTGCAAGTACCGGTCACAGGCATACCTATCCGTCATCCCCGCCACATAGTCGCAGACCCTGCGTGCTCGCTCGGCTTCGGTTGCCGGCGGCGCCAGTCCCGACCAGAGATCTTCCTCGCTCTCCATATACAACTGGAAGAGCGCCTCCACTATGTGTCCCGCCTTGGCAGCCTCCCGGCGCATCCACTCCGCCTGGTACACGTTCTCCACCAGGAAGTTCTTCAGCGCATCGGTGGCCTCCAGGACCTGTGCACTCATCTGCAGGCGCGGAGAGTCCTGACTATGGGCAATGATGTCTTCCACCATCCGGCCCACACGCGGGCTGTGCCTCTCCCCCAGGGTTGCCAGGATCTCGGCCGGTACCTGGCCAGGCGAGAGGAGCCCTGCGCGCAGGCTGTCGTCCAGGTCATGGTTGACATAGGCGATGCGGTCCGCCACTCGGACCACCATCGCTTCTAGCGAGGGTGGCTCGGCCGTCGCCAGATCTGCGGCCAGGTCGGTCATAGACTTGCTGTGCCCCAGAATCCCCGCTCGTGTCTCGTGGCTGAGGTTCAAGCCGCGGCCGCCGCGTTCCAGCACATCCACCACCCGCAGGGAGTGTTCGTGATGGGCGAAGTGGGCCTGGGGATCATAGCTGCGATACGCCAGGTCCAGGGCGTCTTCCCCCGCATGACCAAACGGCGTATGCCCCACGTCGTGCCCGAGGGCGATAGCCTCCACCAGGTCCTCGTTCAGGCGCAGCGCTTTCGCTAGGGTGCGGGCGATCTGGGACACTTCGAGTGTGTGGGAGAGGCGAGTGCGGAAGTGGTCCTGGGTAGTGGCGATGAAGACCTGAGTCTTGTGAGCCAACCGGCGGAAGGCCTGGCAGAGGTGGATGAGACGGTCGCGGTCGCGCTGAAAGTCGGTGCGCACGGGGTCGGGCTTTTCCGGACGAGGCCGCCCGGCCGAGGCTGCACTGAGCACGGCGTAGGGACTCAGATACGCTCGTTCGCGCGCCTCAATTTGTTCCCGCACGGTCATGCTGATATTCCCTCCCCAGGTCTCCGTGTGAGAGATCTCGCTTGGTGACAGGCTCTGCGCATCCCTCTGCAGAGCCTCAGGCAGGCGGCTCGGGCTTAGCGCTTCTAAGTCGCTCCCAGATCGCCTGCGCCGCTTGCCGGTCAGTGGGCTCCATGCCCAGCAGCCACACCACCGCGCCGTACACCGCCAAGGAGACCGCCGACAGCGCAAGGAGGAGGGGCAGCAGGCACGACAGCCCTTCCTGGCCGGTTAGGCCCAGCATCCGGCTCAGGCCCCAGGCCACCATTCCGCTTCCCAGGCTGGCCGCCAGGGGCTTGACCTGGGGCAGGCTCAGCGGATTGACCCCCAACATGCGGTGCACCAGTAGCAAGCGCAGCAAATTGGCAAGACCGGTGGCTACCGCGAGGCCCAGCGCCGCACCGACGACGCCATGCGCCGGTGCCAGCCACCCGATCATCGTTACCATCAGCCCGATGCTGAACAGATTAGTGACAAAGGCCAACCACTGATGGCCGGTCATCATGAGCGCCATTCCCACCGAACCGGTCCCGACATTGACCAGCACCCCTAGGCAAGCGATCATCAGCGCCGGTGCGGCGGGCACAAACCGAGCCCCCAACAGCCCCATCACCGGTCCGGCCAGCCCTACCAGCAGAGCCAGCAACGGCGCGGAGACCGTGAGGCACAGGCGCGCAAACGTCTTGAGCAGTACCTCTAGCTCCGCCCGCTTTTCTTGGTGGTGTAGCCGCGCGATCACTGGCGCTAGGATCTGATTGAGCGCGTTGAGCGCCATGACGCCGAGCAGTGCCAGCCGTGAGGCCGCGGCGTACAGCCCCACCAGTTCCGCTGACATGAGCCGCCCCGCCACTACCACGTCAACCTGGGTCATCCCTACCCCAGCCAGATCAGTGAGTAGCAGCGGCAGCGAGGTGCGCAGGAGCAGCCGGTGGTCATAGGTGGCCCGGGTGTCGGTCAGGTAAGGAAAGAACTTCCGCAGGTAGTACCAGGCTAGCAGTAACCCCAGGAGGGAGGACAGACTGTACGCGTAGCCGGCGGCGCTGGCCGTTCGGCACTGACCCACCCATAGAACGACGAGGAGCAGAAACGAGCCGGGTACCAGCAGATCTAGGACGACTACGCGGGGACGGGCGCTGCCCTTTGCCAACGCGGCGTAGACGGAGACCATGGACAAGGAGGCGGCAGGAATCCACCAGGCGTAGGCAAACAGGACGGGGGCAAAGGCAGGCTTGTCGAAAAGCTTGCTGATTGCGGGCGACAGTGCGGCCACCGTCACCATGAGGGGGACAGAAAAGGCAGCGGTCCACAGCAGACTACCGTAGAGGGCACCTTTGACCCGGCCCCTCTCACCCACCGCTTCATGGATCGCCACCAGGCGGGCTACTGCCAGGTTGAAGCCCCCCTTACCGACCGCTGCCAGGATCACCACGAACGAAACGGCCAACTGAACCAGGCCGAACTCCGGCCCGGCCAGCAGGCGGGCCAGTAGGAACATGGTGAGGGCGGCCAGGCCTTCCCGGGCAACTCCGCCGACCAACCCTAGGCCAGTGCCCCGGGCTAGCATCCGCAGATCGCGGGCGGAAGCCGCCGCCGCGGTTAGTTCTTCGGTTGCTTCGTCTTGCACAGCCATGGGTAAGAGATGAGCCGGGGGGAATGGGTGCCGGTACTTGGGGAGGGGGTTCGCGCCGCCAGAAAGGAAAACCTCCGCCCGGGGGGAGAACGTGACAACTAGGACAGGGTCGGCAACTTCTTGCTCCTTGGTGGCGGTTGCCAATAGGTGCAGGCTTTGCACCGGCCCGTAGCCTGGGCTGTGGAACAGTAGAAGTGTAGCGCGGTCAAGCCGCCAGAGGGTTTTCCATGGAAAGACCCGATAGCGTGGTTCCACTTCGGCACGAGCCTGTAAGGCGCGTGCCCGGCGTTCCTCTCCAGGTGAGAGGCGCAGGGATCGCCGAGGACGACCGGAGAGAGCGCCGAGGACCCCTCTGGGGCGCCAGGCACCCAAGACGGCTACACCGCAACTGGCCATAGCAGTTGGCGCTGAGCGACAAGCTAATCGACGGCACACAGAAATGCAGAGATCTGCAAGGACAGGGGTGATCACACCTGGTAAGGGGCACTAGCGCAGCTGGGGGCCATCTATGTTATGCCTTCCTGTCGAACTACCACTATTGGGCTGGGGCTGGTTGGGCTACCATAGTATTGTCTCGGAGGGCGGAAACGGTGATAAGAAGGAGGTCTTGGAGTTCGAGCAGAATAGGCGGTCTAGAGTTCGGCCGGGGTTTTATGCGGAAGCCGTGGCCAGTCGGAGCCTCTATTCGGGTCTTGCCGCGGTGGCACGGTCGGGTCTGGAGCTGGGAGCAGAATGATACGCGGCGGGTTGTTTGAATCGGGAAGACGTGTGCTGCCTAGCCCCTGGAGTATCCTGCGGATTAGAGCGACGCGGCAGCTCCGGCTTGAGTCGTCAGTGATGCGGATTCGTGCGAGCGAGTCTTGTAGGAGAGGACTATGAGCGACAGCGCAGAGGCAGACGGGCTGCAAGGGTCCATCCGACGCGTTGGTCGCCTGCCACGTTGGTGGGGCCAACTGAGTTGGAGGCGAGTTCTCCTGCTATGCACGGTTGGCGCGGTGCTCGTAGGGGCGTATGTGTACCTCTTTGTGCCGCGCCGGTACTCGGCCATGACTTCCATATTGCTGAACGAGCAGCCGGACGTTGCGACTAGCATCAGTCTGGTAGCTGCCGCCGGGGGCAGCACCTCCGGCAGCGGTACGCTTGGCGTGCTGGGACTTGCCGGTGTAGGGAACCAGACTCAGAGACTGCAGGAGGCGTTACGTAGTCGGCGCCTGCGTGAGCAATTGTTGGACAAGTATAGTCTGCGCGAGCGGCTTGGAGTGAGATCGGAGGACAAGGCGCTGCGGTGGATAAGCAAGGTCACGAAGATCCAGGACATGGGGGGGGGCGTTCCCGGGGTCAGTAGCAGCGTGGGTTTAAGGATTACGGTCAGCCTTCCCAGCAGCGGACGAGTGCAGGAATGGTTGGGAAGGCCGGCTCCTTTCTCTACTGAACAAGCCCGGGAGCTTTGCGCGGAGTTGGCAAACGAGTATGTGGTTCTCCTCGATCAGTACATAACAGAATCCAGCGTGGGATCCGCGCGGGAGGATCGTGCCTTCATTGAGAACCGAAAGCGTGAGGTGCAATCCCGGCTAGCGAGAACAGAGGATCAGCTCCAGGCCCTGCAAGCCAAGTACCAGGTAGTGGATCCGGACTTGGAGGCGCAACGCCTGCTCGCTATGAGCAAGGATGCAAGCCAGAACTACGCCGCAGCTAGTGCGGAGTTCGAGGCAGCCAACCGTTCCCTCGAGACCGCACGCCGGGCGCTGACCCGGCAACAGGCACTAAGGATTAGCCAGGAGGTCACTGTACGGAATCCGGTGCTGGAAGCTTTGGCGGACAGGCTGGCGCAGATGCGTCTGGACTGGGCCAAGGAACTGGCCTCCGGCAAGTCGGCACAACATCCCGACATGGTGGCACTACGTGCGGCTATCAGCAACGCAGAGAGCCAAGAGGCGGCGGTGGCGCGAGAGATACGTGCTTCTCTCACTAGCGCCGCTAATCCGACATACGACGAGACCGTGGGGAAAGTAGTTGACCTGGAGGTGGACTTAGCCGCGGCCCGTGCTCGCAGAGCAAAGTACGGGGCAATCGTTTCCCGTCTCGAGGCGAAACTAAACAGCCTGCCGCCGGTGGCGCGTACGTATGCACATCTGGTGCGCCAGCGCGATATGGAGGCGGAGTTGGTGGCGGCTCTAGCCAAGCGTCTGGAAATGGCTATGATCCAGGAGCGGATGCAGAGCGCCAAGCGATTCCAAGTGCTTGACGTCGCGGTGCCGCCGGTAGATAAGGTTGGCCCCTCCGCGGTGTATGGTGCGGCTGGTGCTTTCGTGCTTATGGTCTCGCTGCTCGGCATCGCCTGGGCCTATGACCGCGGTCTGTTGGCGCTGGAGCAGTGAGGGGCAAACGTCTGACGGCCACATTCCACCCCTTTCGTTCTCCTCAGGATGACAGCGACGTACAAGGTGAGCACGTGGTGGAGATGCGGGGATGCGATGCTCCCATGACGAGTGAGCTCCGCTGAAGGATACTGGAGCATACTGGCACCGTCCGCGATGAGTCCGAACCACTTTGGAGACCCCGGCGTCAGGTAACACCATGCGAAGGGCGACTCTCATGTATGTGGGGGCAGGGGTAGCTGTAACCATTGCAGTCCTGTCAGGGGAACCAGCAGCGGTTGCGCAGACCAGGAACATGGGGGGCGGGTTCCTCGACCACGGGATTGCTGCACCGGTTGCCGATAGCCGGGGAGTGGTTGCGACTGCTGATGGACATGGGCGTGGTGTGGCGCTAATTTGGCTGTACGATAACCGCGGCGGGTATGCGCTGCTGGTCGTGGACACAACCAGCGGCAAGACCGACCAGATACCTACACCCTTCGACTACCAGGGCGATGCGCCTTACGCTTCTCTTCTGTCAAGCCAAAACAGGTACTACACCGCTTTTGGGTCGCATTTCGTCGAGTTTGACGTGGCTCGGCGCCGATTCACCGTGGTGCGGGCGATTGCCCCGCGGACTGCAATGAGTCTGACGGAGAGCGACGAGGGCTTAATCTGGATGGCGACCTACCCCAACTGTGGCGTGTTGGCCTTCGACCCCCGCAGCGGCAGCCTCAGCGACTACGGCTATGTGAACAAGGAGAACTGGGCACAGTACCCGCGTTTCCTGGCCACCGATAGCGCGGGATGGGTATACATTGGTCTGGGCTTCGGCACGAGCAAGATAGTTGGCCTGTATCCCCCGAATCGTGCGGTGAGGTCACTGCTGCCGCGCACGAAGCAGGAGCAAGGAAAGACAGGTTATGTTTACCGAGCGGTAAACGGCAAGGTATATGGCATGTCGGGGGAGGAGCGCCGAGGGAGCTGGCACGAGCTCTACGCGGGGCGAATTCGCCTAGATAGACTCGATCAAGAGTTGCCGAGGAAGCCGGTGATTGCTGGAGGCCAGGGGCTTATTTGGCGAGATTTCCCAGATGGCAAGACGTTGACTGCCGTGAACGTAGCGGAAGGCAAGTTATGGGTGAAGGATCCGCACGCCGAAGACAGCAGAGAGGTGTCATTCGATTACACTACCGTGGGGACGAAGCCGATGGCTGTGTTGGCCTTGCCGGACGGTACCATCTGTGGCGGGACCTATCTCCCCTGGCGGTTCTTCCGCTATGATCCTCAAAGAGACGTTTGGGAAAGGCGATGGAACCCCTGCCAGTGGAATGTGCTTGCGGAACAAGGTGGGCACGTCTTTGTGGGGGGGTACGACCGCGGGCGCTTGGTTGAGTGGGATCCGCACCGAGAGTGGCTGCCTCTTAGTTCTCACGATCCCGACACCAACCCCTACACCCTCATCGAGTGCACGCCGATCATCCACCGCCCCTGCCGTCTCTTGGCGCATCCAGACAAGAGGACGCTGATCATGGGGGGCTTCCCCGCATACGGCTATACAGGCGGAGGATTGATGTTCTGGGATCAAGGGCGTAAGGAGTCTGTTCTTCTGCGGGACGAGCAGGTCATTCCCCAGCAGTCGACTCAGAGCCTCGCGGTGCTTTCGGATGGCAGGTTGTTGGGAGGGACCAGCGTTCTTCCAGGTACTGGAGGAGAGCAGAAAGCCAAAGAGGCCGAGCTGTATCTGATGGATATTTCTACCAAGCGTGTTGAGTGGCATGAAGCTTTGGTGGGCGGAGCGCTCGCTTACACCGATTTGTGTGTTGGTCCTCAGGGGCTGGTGTACGGCCTGGTTGATCGGAGACTATTCATAGTCTTCGACTCTAGCAGCAGGCAGATCCTGCATAGCGAGGATATCGGGGCGTCTTTCGGGGCGGTCAATTACCAGCAAGGCTATCGAGTCTTCATCGCGGGAAACGAGGGGCGGATCTTCGCATTGTTCGGGAACAGCATCGCCGAGATCGCTCCGACTACGCACCGCCCGGTGCTACTGGCTCGCACACCAGCGCCCGTGACCGCGGGAGGAGACTACTACCAGGGACGTCTGTACTTTGCCTGTGAGACACGGCTTTTCAGCTATGCCGTCCCACCGGTTGGCTCAGTTCAAGATGAGTCACTAGACGGCCAGTCAGAGGCTAGCTTGGAGGGCTAGACATTCCCCTCGACGACCTCGGACAGTACTTGCTCAAAGCGCCGGCTCAAGTCATCGAAGTCGTGGTGCTGTTCCACATACTGGCGGCCCCGCAGGCCCATTTGCCAGCGCTCGTCAGGGGTCATACAGGCCAGGCGTTGCAGGGCCGTCGCTATCGCCCGAGGGTCACCGGAGTCTACCGAAAGGCCACAGCCGGCGCGTCGCACCGGGTCGTCTTGGGTGGTCACGGCGCAGACAACTGGGCGCGCCGCTGCCATGTAGTCGAAAATCTTGTTGGGGCTGATGCCCCAGCGAAAGACTGACAATGGCCGCAGATGCAGCAGACCAATATCAGCGGCGCAAAGTTCCTGGTAGATCTGCTCTTTTGGCACTGGATCCGCGAAAACCACGTTCCGCAAGCCGGCATTGCGGGCCTGCAATTGAAGCTTCGGTTTCTCCGGCCCATCTCCGATGAGACGAAACAGAAGCCGGTCTTGCCACCCATCGGCTTGCAGCAAGCGCGCGGCGTCAATGACGGTGTCTAGGCCGTTGCTGAGGCCGTGGGCGCCGGCATAGATTACAACCAAGGGGTGATGCGCGGCGGGCCGGGTTGGCTCTGGCATGAAGGAGAGGTCCACTCCGTTAGGGATCCAGACTACACGTTCTCGGCCTATTCCGCGACCAGCCATGTACTCGATGGCACGTGGCAACAGGGTGACGATCCGGGCAGCGTGTCTATAGCAGTGGGCCTCAAGATAGGAGAAGGCAATCACGGCCGGATGACGCGAGGAGAACTGGCCGGAGTCAACGTAGCTTTGAGGCAGCAGATCACGCACTTCAAAGATGAAGGGAACACGCATGCGGCTTGCTCGGCGCTCGGCGGCCCAAGCAGCGAGAAGGTGAGGGCTGGAGCCCACCACCACGTCCGGTTGGGCTAGACTTCGTAGGACCGGACTGCGGCGGACCTGCTGCGCGAAACACCACATGTTCCAGACCCGCGCGGGACTGTTGCCCTGGTAGGGGGGCGTGCGCAGGCGCAGGACGCGAACGCCGTCGGCTGAGTCCAGCCGCCATAGTTCATTAGGGTCCAGTAATGAGTGCCGGGTGACGTGGTGGATGTCAGCGGTGACGATCGTGACCTCGTGACCACGCTGGACCAAGGGCCGTGCCAGAGAGTAGTGACGAGTGATTCCCGCCTCGGAGGGCATCTGGGCATACTGATTGATGATCCAGACCCTCATATCCTAGTCCTTTGGGCAGCGGGAGCCAGTGCGTGGTAGTCGGTAGACATGGGTTAGCTGTTGCACAAGGCAGTGGCAATACGCATCGCTGCCTGGCCGTGTCCGTATAGAGCGTGCGGCTCGCCCCGTGTGCCAACCGCACCAAGAATGGCCTCTGCAATAGTCACTTCGCTGTGCGGGGGAGCCAATCGGTTCCAGCCGGTCGCAACTAATTCTATCCACTCAGTCTCCTCGCGCAAGGTCACGCATGGCACCTGGTGAAAGTAGGCTTCCTTCTGCACCCCGCCGGAGTCCGTGGCAATAACTAAAGCGTGCTCCTCTAGGGCAACCATGTCCAGGTATCCCAAAGGGTCGGTCAGGAGCAGTCCTTCCGTCAGAGCCTCTGCCTGCCCGCTGCGCGCCAGTGCTGCGCGAGTACGGGGATGCAGCGGTAAGACCACGGTATACTCGTGCGCAACGCGCCGCAGTCCGCCGAAAATGGTTCGCAGCCGACCTAGATCGTCTGTATTCTCTGCTCGATGCACCGTTGCCAAGATGTACCGCTTTCGCGACAAACCTAGCCGAGGCACTGCGGTGCTGCGCTGCTCAGCGACCTTTGCGAAGAGGCGCGCTGCATCAAACATCACGTCCCCGACCAGATGAATACGGGCCGAGGGGATTCCTTCTCGATGTAGGTTCTCGACCGCCGCTTCGGTTGGGGCAAACAGCAGGTCAGAGACGTGATCAGTCAGGACCCGATTGACCTCCTCTGGCATGCGGCGATTAAAGGAGCGCAGCCCTGCTTCGACGTGCGCCAGCGGCAAATGGAGTTTTGCCGCAGCGAGGGCACCCGCTAGGGTGGAATTAGTGTCGCCGAAGACCACGACCCGGTCCGGTGACTCTTCAAGCAACACCTTCTCAATCGCCTCCAGCATCCGACCGGTCTGTGCCCCCTGCGTCCCCGAACCGACTCCCAGATTATGGGCCGGAGGGGCTATGCCCAGTTCGGAGAAGAAGACGGCGGACATCTGCTGGTCATAGTGTTGCCCGGTGTGGACGAGGACTTCCTTGACTCCAGGGTGCGCGGCAAGCGCACGGGATACCATGGCTGCCTTGACGAACTGGGGGCGGGCTCCCACTACAGATATGATCAACACTGTGAGCTATTGCCTCCCACTTCTGGGTCTGCCGAGGGGGCTCGCCGCAGAGGATCGCTCGTTTAGCTAGTAGCAGTCAGTCCCCTCGCGCCCTGTGCTCTGCCCCGTGCTTGTCGGGGTTTGGCACCCTAGGCGGAGCGTGCAGCCGTAGGCCGCGCTTCTTGCACAAGTACGTGGGGGGGAGACCATAGTTTTTGCCAGCTCTTTGTCAAGAGTGCGCGCGCGGTATTTAGGCGACTGGCGCTCTGGGCCTCGAAGCGTTGGCAGATTGTGTGGATAGCGGATGCATAGCACGGGAAGGCCACCCTGCACATCATCAACTGGGCCTGGTGAAGCCGGTGGTAGAAGGGGCTGGCGAGGTGTCCACTGAGGTCATAGCGCGACCAGAATCCCGCGTCGTACTGAGGCAGCCACTGAGTTAGCGTATTGACTGTACTCTCCAGCTCCTTGCTGACCAGGCCGGAGCCAGCGGCAAGCTCGAGATCGTAGAGCCCGAACAAGGCGAAGATCCATCCGTTCAGGATAGCCCGACAAGAGGGGTAAGGACCCTCTTCCAGGACCAAACCCCCTGCCGCCTCCCGGCTTGTACCTCCTTGCTCAAGCGGCTTGAGCATCAGCGCCGTTGCGCGCTCAGCCGCCCGAAGGTAAGCTTGTTGACCACTCTCGCTGAAGGCTCGCACTAGTACCGAGACTGCCTGGCCTTGGGTCATGGCCGAATAGGGCGTCTCGCACTGGTCACCGATCTCCAGCAGAGGCCAGATCGGCCACCCGCCCTGAGCATCTTGTGTCTCGACCGTCCAGTCGGCCACCGATCGGAAGCCGCTTTCGTGCTCATCGGAGAGCCGTCCCGCCTCCAACCAGCAGTCCCAGTGGCCCAGCCCCTTTTGGAGAACCGTGGTGGGGAAAAGGAACGGTTTGCCTTGGTCGGCGGCACTTAGCGGTAAGCCCCTTGTATCTCTCAGCCCGGTCCACCGAGTTTTGTCCCTCAGGTCGATGAAGTAGCCGACAAGTTTGCCAGGAACAAATTGAGTTCCAGGGCCGAGCGGCAGATGCCAGTAGCTCGTGCCTGCAGCCATGCGCAGGTACCGACGCGCCATGTCCGCATACACACGTATGCACCTGATTCCCTTCACCCTCTCTCCTCCCAGACTTTGCCCGATGGCGCCATTATGTTGACCGTTAACTTTCGGCCCTCGCCGACTCGAAGGCAGCAGCCAATTGGGCCACTACAGCACTTACTTCGTAGGCCTCCCTAACGCGCCTCTGTCCCGCCTCTACGAGTTGTTTTCTTAGGGCAGGTTTCTCCGCCAATTCCCGGAGTGCATTGGCCAGCGCTGTCGGGTCGCGCTGCGGAACCAAGATTCCCGCTCCCCCATGCAGCAGTTCTGCGATGGCTCCTGTGGCGGTGGATACTGCAGGCACGCCGGCGCCCAGCGCCTCAATTAGCGAGATCGGAGTGCCTTCCTTCTCTCCCCGCTCGGTCTCTATGCTCGGCAGCACTACCGCCTGCCAGCGACCTTGTCGCAGTCCGGCCAGCAACTCTGTATGGGGCAGCATCCCCAGGAATTTGACCCGGTCGTTCAGGCCCATCGCCTCCACCCGGCCCCGGATTTCCCGCTCAAGCTCGCCCGCCCCGGCCAGATCGCAGGTCACTGCAATGCCTTGGTCCCTGAGCGATCCCAAGGCCTCGATGAGGTAGCGGTGACCTTTCTTCTCCACGAAGTTGGCCGGCATTACGACTCGCAGGTGGGGCTTGCTGCCTGCGAGCGGATCCTCAGCATCCCGGGGCTCGGGTTCGTCTCTGGGACTGAGGACGACGCCCATGTGTATGACCACGGGGCGGCGAGCCTCGGGAGGAAAGAGGGCTGAGAGTTCCTCCGCACCTTGTGCGCTCTCCGAGCGACAGAAGCTGCACGACAGCGCTTTCTGTGCCGTTAAGTTGTTCTCAGATATGTCCCAGCGATGGGCCGTGAAGCTCCACGGGATGCCACTGATCTCCCCGGCAATCATGGCTGCGCTAGCTGGAGTGCTGACCCAATGAGCGTGGACATGCTCGGCCCCCCATCGAACGGCTAGGCGACTCAACCAAAGTCCTTTGGGGAACACTGCCAGGTTCTTCAGCATGATCTTGATGTTCCTCGAATGAAGGACGGTTCGGAACATACGCCAGACCCGCCGCGGCCTGCTTATCATTACCGCTATGGCCGCCCCCAAGACATCGGCCGACAAGAGACTTCTCCCAGAGGCCGGCGAGAGAAAGCTTTCCGCCTCCCGGTGAATCACTGGCCCCCGCGGACGGACGGGTACAAGCAATACTTGATGTCCCTGCCGCAGCAGCTCTTCCATCTCCGGGATAACAAAGGCTTCGCCACGTCCATACGGCAGGCTGGCTGTTACGTATATTATCTTCATTCCTGAGAGCGGCAGATAGAGCTCTCGGAGTACGGAGCCCTGTCTTACCGGTGACAACTCCCCTGGGATTCGCTAGCGCGGCGTTAAGCACGCTTCGGTCCAGTGCACTCACCGGCCAGACGCCGCTTGGCCGACCTAGACTCGGACTGATGCCCCTCTCCCCCATCCCCCGGCCTGCTTCCTTAGTCTTCTCATTGTTGCGCCTGTCACGCGTTTGGACCCGCTATGCTTCCCGAGGGGTCCTGAGAAGACACCGATAGAGGTCGATATATGCGTGAGTCATGGCGGTAAGGCTGAAGCGGTCGCCAGCCTGCTGTTGGGCGTGCTGCCCCATCTCCGTGCGCAACGCGGAGTCGTTCAGCAGGCGCAGTAGCGCTTGTGACAGAGCAGGACAATCGTCGGGAGGCACTAGCAGGCCAGTGACTCCTTCGTCAACCTGTTCCGGTACTCCGCCAACCGCTGTGGCCACTACGGGTAGGCCAGCGGATAGAGCTTCCATGACAGAGAGAGGGTGCCCTTCCCAGTTTGAGGAAAGCACGAATAGATCTGCTGCGGCCAGGAGTTCTGGAATGTCTGAACGTTCTCCGAGAAGCCGAACTCTCCCCGTCAGACCAAGCGCGCGGCTGAGTTCCTCAAGTTCCCGGCGCAGCATGCCGTCTCCGGCTATCAACAGTTGGGCGGCCGGGACGGCGTCAGCCACTTCCCGAAAGGCGCGTAAGAGCAGCGCATGGTTCTTCGCTGGCACCAGTCGCCCCACGGCCACGCAGACCACACTCTCAGTACTCACTTGATTCTGACGCCGCCAGCTGAAGCGCACGGTCTTGTCCTGCCGGTATTTCTGGACCTCAATGCCGTTGAGGATGAGCGGCAAGTTGGTGAGACCGTAGACGCGAGCCAGGCTATCGGCCACCTCTTTGGAGATAGCTACTGGCACTACCCCTCCCCGGTAGGCCTTTCTAAAGATAAACTGGTGCAGCGGACGGACCTCCCGTTCGGCAAGGGAATGTACCGTGTGCACACAGGGCAGATGCTGGCGATGTAGACTAGGCCAAGCATACGATAGTGCGTAGCGGTGGGTGTGCACCAGGTGCGGTCGGAAGCGTTTCAGCACGCGTCCGATCCGTCCGAATTGGCGCGGATCAAACCCCAATCGCTTCCCCAGGTAGAAGACAGGAGCGCCTACCGCCTCTAGCTCAGCGGCCAGATTTGTCTGAGCGGAGTCGTACATACTGACCACCGCCACCTCAAGGCCGGAACGGATCAGGTGGGCGACAAGGTCTACTACCATGCGCTCTGCTCCGCCTACAGTCAGGTCGGGCAAGATCTGCAGTATCCGCCAATGCTCACTCACGGGAGCGCGACTCCTCTCGCGGCTGCGCCTGAGCGGGAGCCCCCGGCCCGGACGTGTCGCCTGCCAGTACTACCGCTATCAGGAACCAGTACAGATCCTGCACCCGGCCGGCCTGCAGACTAGCAGCAGAAACTCCATTGACCAGAAGACCCACCGTAGCGGCCAGCATTCCCAGAGCGATTTCGCGAAGGGGATGTGTCGGCTGCCGCACTATCCGGTACAACCCATGAACCACAAGAGCGACGCAGGCCAACTGCCAGATGGTCAGTACCAGCCCTCCGTTCACGAGTAGGCTCAGGTATAGATTATCGGGAGGAGCCACGGGTCTTCCCGCGGCTCCGAGTAGTGGGTTCTGCAGCCAGTAGGCAACATCCTCCCGCCAGTAAGGCATCCGCGTCTCATAGATAGCCGCTCCGCCATAGCCCTGCAGGGCAATCAGTGACTGAACGCGGTGCAGGAGCTGAGGTGGCAGTAGGTTCACACCCAAGAGTATCATTACTACCACCACTGCAATGATCGGCAGGGAGCGAGCGACGCGGGACCTGACCAGGACAACGGCGAGGGCAGCCCCCACCCCCGCCATAGCTCCACGCGAGCCGGTCAACAGCAGCCCTAGGCTCGAGCACATCATCACCACCAGCAAGAGCACCAGGCGTAGGGGGGCCCGAGCGCTGCCTCGCCGAGCGGCTAACTGGGCGATCTGCAATGAGAGTAGCACCACCCAAAAGGAGCCGAAGGCATTGGCCTGGCCGTCAAAGGTACTCCAGGCTCGGCCCTGGAGCAAAGACAAGCGCAGGAGTGGCAGCTGGGCGCTGTCTCTCCGGCCATATACGCTTAGAGCTAGGTTTACCGCCGGCCCGAATTGCAGAACCTGAGCGACAGCAAACAGAAAGAGACCGATACTGAGGGCGACGATCAGGGTGACCCAGACATGTCGCGAGAGGAGAGAGCCGCCTTGAATCAAAGTCGCTACAGCCACGAAGACCAGTATCGGTCTTGAGAAGCCCCAGATTTGAGCTAGAACTGTGCCCGGCAGCGTATCCTCGAAGCAAGCCAGGGAAACGAGTCCGGCAGCCGCAGATAGCGCGGGGAGAATCGCAAGGGCGATCCCTAGGGGGGAGAAAAGGACTTCACGGAAGCGTCGGTTACAGACCAGCACCAGTACGGGCCATGTCGCTAGGAGCAAGAGCTGGTCTAACCGGATGCCTCTGGCCACGAAGCTTGCGGAGCGCAAGAGGCCGGGACCGTACAGCAATAGCAGCAGGTAGGCGCCGAGCCAGATTTGGTTGGCGGATATCGGTCTGGGCTGAGGCCCGGATTGGGCTAGTGGCGAGGGCAAGAACGTCACCGTCCCAGCGATGCCAGCAAGGAGGCGGCCACAGCTGCGCTCTCACGGCGGATACGCTCGTTCTGCTCAACCAGCCAAGCACGGTAGGTGTCGCGGTGTTCCCATACCTCCTGCGCCCTCGACCACAAGTCCTCAAGACAGAGGTCCTCCATCCGGAACACCAGGTCCTCACGTCCCAACATCTTCATGATTCCTATCGCTTTGTAGCCGTGGTACGAGATGCCCAGAGCCGGCGTGCCCGCTGTCATTGCGAGGATAACGGAATGAAACCGCGTACCGATCAGCATCTCCGCATGCCCGTATAAGGTTCTCAGTTGGCCCGCCGTCAGGTCCTCGCGGATCTCGATATATTGCGCCTGCTCCACATAGGCACGCAGCTGCTCCACAGCGACCAGATCTCTTTCTGCCGGCGTGGGGCCAAGGACCTGAGGTACCAGAACGACCGGTAATGACCATTCACGATTGACTCGTTGGATGACCCCAGCCATGGTTTCTAGGTACTGGGTGTACTTCTCTTTCGCCTCGACGGGGTCGTCATATGGGAAGTTCCATTGTCGCACTGTCATGGCAACGAATCGTGGAGGCAACTGCCTGACCAGCGATTCGGGCAGGGCCTCGTTCTCTACTGCGAAGGCCGTGTCCCAGACTACTGTGCAGCGTCGCTGAGTCTCCGTTGGCCCCAGCACCTCGGCAACTAACTCATACGACAAGGGTTCTCGCAGGAACACCCGAGAACGTCGCAAGCCGCGTCGGAGCAGTGCCCGAGCAATCCTCCCCCGTAGCGGGCCGATCGACTGTCCGTAGATGACCGTGGGCTTGTCCAGGGCTTGGGCCAGGTACAGAGGAAAGAGATGTCGGAACAGGCCCACCCATGATGACAGGCTGCCCGTGGCGAAATACACGTGCCCACCCTTGCTGATGACTAAGTCAGCCTCTCGCAAGGTGCGTAGTGTCCGAGCTATCTCCTTGGTCAGCCCCCATTGCCATTTCGGGTTCCGGTAGAGTGGTGCGAGCGCCAGGAGCAAGACGGCACGGCCTAGTTGGCCAACAAGATGGGCCCGTCGGGCCAAAGCGCTGCTTGCCCGAAGGTCCGCCGTGGGCAACGGCGACCCACACACCTCTATGTCGCTGCCAGGGGGCGCCGTGTGCCGGTAATGATAGGCAAGGAGACCGGAAGTATCGCTCCCAAGACTCGAGACGATCGCAAGACGGAGTGGCCCCACCATACCCTGCCTTTCGTGCGCGTCCCGGAGCAGGCCCACAAGTCCCTGCACAATCGCAGCGTCCCCTTTGTTGTCGTCAGACCACCCGTTAATGAGTGCAACCTTCATGAGAGTTGTCAAACCTCAACCGCGGGTTGCAGACTCGGCGACCGAACGGGCGATTCGAGCATACAACACGAAGTAACCCACATAGCACAGGACCATCGTCAAGACATAGGCTGCAAGGGTCGGCACGGCCAGCCATTGCCCTCTCCTGGCCAAGGCAAATACCGCGATGATCATCGCGGCTCGGGAAGCATCTGCCAACAACTGCAGATCCTGCCGCTCGGCGATGTTGGAGAGGGCTGAGATGGGGGCAATCACTAGCTGCAGGAAGACCATGGGCGTGAGGAGGGCACAGAATACGCCAGCTTGCTCCCACCTTTGTCCGAACAGCGGTGCGAATAAGAACGGCGCAGCCAGGCCAATGCCTAGGATAGGGGCGCCGAGCAACGACAGGCGTTTAGTGGTCCGCATGAGCAACCGATACTGTCCGGCGGGCTCTTGCCGCATTAGACGAGAGGCCTCCCCGGTGTACACTTGTCCGACTGCACTACCTACGAACTGCATCGGCCAACTCATCACACGGAGAGCCAAGGCCAAGCCCCCGGTCACCTCAGGCCCGAACATTGCCGAGACGAATAGCGGAGGCAACCATAGTGTGGCTACACTAAGCAGAGCGGTGCCGCCAAAGAGCGGGAAGCGCCTGTAGCGCGACGCGGCCGCTCGCATGCCGGCGAGGGTGATGCTCCGCACGGCATCCCGGTGGCGGGCCCACACCAGTCTGGCCAGGCTGCCGGAGCCGGAACCCTGCCCGGCCAAATCCCCCAGAAGCAACCCTAATGGCTTAAGCTGAAACAGGCCCGCAATGATCTGCACGGCTACTCGCGCCAGCCCTTGCGCGCTCCGAGTGTGTGCTAGACGTACGAACTCGCCTTCGCGAATGGCCCAGTAGCTTAGTACCTTGTAGGTCCCGGCCCAGACCATTCCTAGCGGCAGGAGCCAGAGATAAGGGGCGAGCGTCGGGGTTTGCGTCCAGCTCGCAATGACGTGCCGTAGGGGCAGCACCAGAGCGCCGACGGCCGCGCTGATCGCTATCGTGGTACCCACGGCTAGCGCCAGCACGTTAGCCGCGGTCGTATCATCCTTTGGGAGGGGCAACGCCAACTCGAAGCGCAGTGAAACCACGGTCACCGCGGCTGCTAGGAGCGAGGCATAGACCTGCATGACGCCAAAATCCGCCGGGGCGTATAGGCGGGTTAAGGCGGGCATGGCCAAGAGCGATATCGCCTGCGCAAATGCTGTGCCTCCCACCAGCACCGCTACGCGAGCGAAGAAGGGATGCGCCTTCAGGCGCCTACCGAGCCACTCGCGCCCGGTCCTTATCGCAACGACCACGCCAAGGTCTCCACGACCCGCATCTGGATTTCCGCGGTGATCTCCGGCCACAAGGGTAGACTCAGCACCTCTCTGGCAGCCTGCTCAGCGATCGGCAGGGGGCCATACTGCCCGGCATACGCCGGCAGGAGGTGTATGGGCACGGGATAGTACAGCATGGTACTGATGCCGGCATCTCTCAGTCCGTGCTGCACCGTCTCACGCCTTCCATCCGCTACACGGATGGTGTACTGATGGTAGACATGCCGTCCATAGGGCTGTTCGCTTGGAGCCACTACCCCTTCAACACCAGCTAGCAGCTCTGTGTAGCGGGCTGCAGCCGCCCGTCTCCCCTCGTTCCACTCATCCAAGTGCGGCAGCTTCACTCGCAATATCGCAGCCTGCAGTTCATCCAACCGACTGTTGTAACCAATGGCTTCGTTGTAATACTTCGTCCGCGCCCCGTGTACCCGCAACATGCGGGCGTGCATCGCCACCTCGTCGTCATCGGTGGCAATCAGGCCCCCGTCCCCAAAGGCTCCCAGGGGTTTGCTGGGAAAGAACGACAAGGCACCGGCCGTTCCCAGTCCCCCGAGCTTCCGGCTCTTATACTCCGCTCCCAAGGCCTGGGCTGCGTCCTCCACGACGGCTAGGCCGTGCTCTTGAGCCAATGCAAGCAGCGGGTCCATGTCTGCGGCTTGTCCGAACAGGTGGATAGGAACGAGGGCCCGAGTCTTTTCTGTCACAGCCTCCGACGCTAGCTCCGGATCCAAGTTGTAGCTCGCCGGATCAATATCCACAAATACCGGGCGTGCCCCCACCTGGCTAATCGCCTCCGCTGTGGCAAAGAAGCTAAACGGACTGGTGATTACCTCGTCACCAGCGCCTACGCCAGCGGCGCGCAAGGCGATTATCAATGCGTCAGTACCCGAGTTGACGCCAATCGCATGACTCACTCCGAGATACTCGGCGATTTCTTGTTCGAAGGCCCCTACGTTGGGCCCCATGATGAAGTGCCCAGATCTTACGACCCGCTCTATCGCCGCCGACAACTCCGGCCAGAGTGCTTCGATCTGGGGCGCTAGGTCTAGAAGAGGAATACGGGATTCCGCCATGGAAGGCTACCTCTGCTCTGCCGGACTGCAGCAGTCGATGGTCGTCTCACTGGTTCTTACATACTCGCGTCCACAGGTAGTACAGACGGCACGGTCGCCCCGGAAGTGTAGGGTTGGGCCGCAGGCGCAGACCCATCCTCTTTGCCTTGCCGGAACACCCATCATCAGCGCATGGGGAGGCACGTCTCTAGTTACCACAGCTCCGGCTGCAATGAGACAATACTCCCCCAAAGTGACACCGCACACGATAGTTGCGTTAGCCCCGATTGAAGCATCGTGCTTCACGTGGGTCCTGTGGTAGTCGTCTGCCGTGTTGCGGGGAAAGGAACAACGCGGGGTCTTTACGTTGGTGAAGACACAGCTCGGGCCACAGAACACGTTGTCTTCCAGGATGACTCCCTCGTAAAGGGACACGTTGTTCTGGACCTTGACATTCCGCCCTAGGATTACCCCGGGCGCGACAAAGACATTCTGGCCCAGCTTACATTCCTCCCCCAGGATGGCGCTGCTGCTGATGTGACAGAAATGCCAGATCTTGGTGCCCCTTCCGATCTGTGCACCCTCATCCACATACGCGGACTCGTGGACAAAGTAGTCATTCGTCTCCATATGTCCCTCCGGGCGCCGGGGACCGCCCCGCTTGATTGCCTATACTACTACTAGACCTGCTCCCTCGACGAACTCATAGGTGCTCGCCGTCCAGCCCTCCTCTGTTAGCCTGCACAGCAAGCGATCCGCGGCAGCCTCCTCAACCAGCACCATCACACACCCCCCCAGACCCGCTCCCGCCATCTGCGCGCCCTTCACTCCAGGCACTCGTCGAGCCGTATCCACGATTCTATCTAACTCCGGCGTGCTGCACGCATAGGCACCGGGCTGCAGATACAACTGGGCTCGTCGAGCCAACTCGGCCTCTCCTGACCTCAGCCAACCGATAAGCCGATCCAGGTAAGCGTCGTCTACGCTGTAATCCCATAGCACGGACCGCATGTTCTCATCGTGTTCCACGATTCGATCGCCATCATGTGACAAGTACCACAATCTGCCCAGGTTCTCGACGTCTCCCTGCCTGAGAAGCTCAAGGCACAGCGCGCTGCGCTCGCACTCCGCCAGTCCAAACAACACCACTCCTCGGACAGCAAGTGGTTCGTTACTTGGCGGCAGCGTAGTCAGCACCGAATCCAATCTGTCCTGATCCTCTGCATCGAAGGGACCATAGCGCTCGAGTAACTCGTCGACCGCAATCTCCTGCGGGATCCCCTTCAAGAGACGGTACAGTTCCTGCAAAGGGATGCTCAAGTTCTCTGTGGTGATGTCGCGCAGATGATGCACACGCGGTGCATACTGAGGATAGAGCCGTTTGAACAGCACTTCGCCAATGATGTAGCCCAATACGCGCCTGTTGAAGGTTGCCCGAGCAGCTTCGCTCTTTTTGGCTTGGATCCCCGAATTACACACCACGACACGGTGCCCAGAAAAGAAACTGGCCGATCCATCTACGCGAAAAGGCATAAAGCTAAAACGGACCACCTGTCCACGCCGCCCGAATTTGATTGCGGCGTGGTCACCGGCCCCTCCTCGCGTGCCCACAAACCACTCTCCCTCCCCACACAGATCCACCTCCAGATGCGCGTGCACTGGCAAACAATTGCGTGCGATGAGCGCTTCGCTTGCTCCCACCACCAGCGCCGAGGAAGAGCTTAGTCCGGCCCCAACGGGGATGGTCCCGTGCGTAACAATATTCAGCCCCCGCAGACTGATTTCCGGGAACTGCGCTTGCAGGCGTAGGGCCGCGGCTTTGAAGTAATTGATCCAGAGCCCTTCGCTGGCCTGGGCCAGATGCTGCGCACTGCTTATCATCCTCTGCCAGCTTCCGGCACTCAGCGCCTTCGCTTGGCCTCCGATGGCAAAGGCACCTTCACGGTATTGGCGGCCATCAGTGTTGTGCAGCTCAATGATGTCATCCGCTCGTGGCGCACATACCATCAAGACTTCCTCGCTGATGGCCACTACATTTGTGTACCCGCCGCGGTGATCGATATGGCGTCCCAGCAAGTTCAGCCGCCCTGGCGAACGTACGAGAAACACTTGGTCCTGGAGATCGTAGTGTTGCGCATAACACTCCAACGCCTGGAGATACTGGCTCCGCTTCGCCTCCTGCAGGGCGAGATTGGGCCCGTAAGTGTCACTCAGGAAGCTGCGTACTGCCGATCCGTGGAGCGAAAAAAGCATGTGCCATTCCGCGACCGTTCGCAAGTTCCTATCGTGCAGCGGATTGGGGCGGGGCACAAGCCTCAAGTCACTCCGTTCTGTGACCCGCAGTCGCCGCTCCAGCTTGGCCAGTTCCTCTTGCGTGTTGAAAGTCAAGGCCTCGTCCGCATCCTCCACCACGACCATCGCCACGCGGTACTGTAGCTCGCCCTTCGGACCGCACGCCGTACACACGTGCTTGACCGCATCGGTCAGGTATTCCTCCCCTTGAGCATTGCCGTCGCCTAGGTTGTCTAACCCTTCCCAGAGTACCGGAGCTCGGAACAGATAGCAGCCCAGATTGGCATACCGGGTATGCTTCTCGACTTCGTGTGCGGCTAGGCAATGCACGCCTGCTTCGTCTTCCCAAGATATTGTCGTCTGCTCTCGCAAAGGTCCCAGGACAGACCGCACTTCCTCACTGGGGATCTCTGCTCTACTAGCAGCCATCTCATACAGAAGCCCACACGCCGTGCGGGCCTTCTGCTCGCGGGGGAAATACTCACCGATGAGGGACTGCAACTGCGGGCCGGGGCAGACGTCCTGGGCGGACGCCATGCTCTCCACTGCCCGCACTAGGGCCGACAATCGGATATCACTCGTCTCGACAATCAGTCGAAGTCGGCCCGCGCGATCTTCAAGCACTCGCCCGCAATCAGGTTGGTGCTCCTGCGGCCCGACGAGGAGCACCAGGTCGCTATCAGTCTCCCCAAAGGTGTCCAGTAACTGCCGCAATCGCCGAGGAGCCACCAAGCGATCGCCCATCGTCACCAGTACGCCGCCCCTGTACCCCGTGGCTGCCAGCAACTGCATTCCGCACCGCGTCGCATGGCCTGTGCCCAGGGGTGTCGGTTGAACCGCGAAGTAGACGCCGGGCAGTCGCCCCGCTACCGTATGGACTATCTCGCTTCCCGTCGCGCCGATTACCACGACATGGTGTTCTATCCCCGCGTCATGGAGAGCCTGCAGACACCGCAAGATGAACGGCACTCCTGCCACTTGCGAGCACACCTTGGGCACCCTGGCCGGGCCCATACGGGTGCCCTGACCGGCCGCCAGCACAATTGAGACTACTTCGCCAGCCATTCTTCTCTCTCTTGTGCTCGGCGTGATCCAGTCCTCTCCGCATGCCGCGACGCGCTCGCCCCGTAGTCTCTCTTCCCGCTCACCTGCATCTGGGGGACACCGCCATAGAATAGCAAGGAACGCGTCAGGCGTCAACTCAGCCAAGGGCACATGGTCTTCACCGTCCGCACCCCGTCTACAAGGAATCCGCACCGCCCAAGGCGAACCTAAGTCGCAAAGTATTTGTCGGCTGGAGCTAGGCGGGAATATGCTGTCCTGCCTTTGGCTTCTGATTCGCCACGCCTCGACCAGGGGTAGATCTTCATGCTGGAGCCCGCCTGCGCGGGCGTCTTTACGATGAGAGACAACCTCTCCGGAAGCTCTGGGAACAGGGCTTGGGACGCGCGTTGCACCGGTGGGCGGATGCAAGCACAAGGACGGCCTGCTCACCATTGCAGACAGGAAGGACTGGCAAAGATGTCAAGGGCATACGCAATGGCCATGTACCGGCTCACTATAGGGGCAGTACTTGCGGCGCTACTAATTGCGGGTGGTGCACTGGCTGAGATGAATGACAACCACTCGCCTGAGGAGCTGCCGCCGGCTGTGCAGCCGACCGAGCCTCCGCCTCCGACGGTGTACACCCTCCCGATGCCTCCTGAGGCCGGGCAGGCAGAGCGCTACAAGGCGCTGCCGCGCTTCGGGGCCAAGTTGTTTGCTCCGCCGACGCCGGTGGGGGCCGCTGGACTGCTGCCCGGGGAGACGCCGGGAGCGCCTGCGGCCGCGGAGGCTGGGCAGCCGACAATTGCACCCACCACGGTAACGGTGCAAGTTCCCGCGGTTGTCGGACCACAGGCTGTGCCGGGTCAGCCGAACACACCCGCAGCACTCTCCGCTGGGGCACCGGTGGTCAACGCGCCAGTACCTCCCGGGTACGTGATCGGCCCCGGCGACGTGCTGCGCCTGACGGTGATCGCCAAGGAACGGACGCAGATTGACCGGGACTACGCCGTGACCGCGGAAGGGCTTATCTTCCTGCCTCAGATCGGCCGGATCACGGCGGCGGGACAGAGGATAGCGGATCTCCAGGGAGTGGTCAGCGAGGCTTACCGGCAATATTACGTGGACCCTCAGGTGACCCTGGTTGTGTCCCAGCAACGCGTGGTAGAGGTGTATGTGACGGGAGAGGCTCAACAGCCGGGAAAATACGTGTTGACGGGGATGGCCACCGTCTTCTCGGCGCTGTATGCGGCCGGGGGGCCGTCAGCGATTGGGACCTACCGGAACCTGAAGCTGACGCGTGTAGGCAAGCCGACGCTCACGATTGATCTGTACGACTATCTGCTGGAGGGGAAGCGCGATCAGGATGTGATACTGGAGCCGGGCGACACGCTGTTCATTCCGCCGCTGGAGGCGGAGGTGGGGCTAGCGGGAGAAGTGCGACGGCAGGCTCGCTATGAAATGAAGGGGGCAATGACCGTCGAGCAGGCCCTGGCAATGGCCGGGGGACTGACGCCGACGGGGTACGCGCCACGAGTGAAGCTGTGGCGCATGGACGAGAGGCGAGAGTGGCAGCTTACGGACTTGGATCTGAGCCAAACCGGTGGCAAGGACGGGGCCACAGTGCTACGCGACGGGGACTTACTGGAGGTCCCTCCGGCCTTGGTGGAGCCGATGAACGTGGCGTACGTCCTGGGCGCGGTACGGCGTCCGGGGGCTTACCCGGCAACGGCAGGGATGACCGTAGGAGGTCTGATCACGGCAGCCCAAGGGCTAGAGAAGGAAGCGTATCTGGAAGCGGGGGTGGTGCGCCGGCTCAACGATCGCTTGAGTTACGACACGCTGCGGTTCAACGTGGCCGAGGTTCTATCAGGCAAGCCGGGGGCGGATCTGGCGCTCCAGCCGCGGGACATCGTGCAGATCTACTGGCGCCGGGAGGTGGAACCGGCCCATCATGTGGAGGTATACGGAGCAGTGGCCCGGCCCGGCGTATATGACTGGGTGGCCAAGATGCGCCTGAGCCAGTTGGTCTTGCTGGCCGGTGGAATGCTGCCAGGAGCCTACGTCGAGCAAGCTCAACTGGAGCGAGTACGCTCGGATCAGCGTCGCGAGCTGCTGACCGTGGACGTGGCTGCGGCTCTGGCAGGTGAGGAAAAAGCCGATCTGGTGCTGGAGCGAGGCGACATTCTGAGAATAAAGACCCGGGCCGAGGCGCTACCGCCTTCCGTGGTGCAGATCCAGGGTTATGTACGGAACCCAGGTGAGTATCCGCGGCTGGAAGGTATGAGGGTGAGCCACCTTATCTATGCGGCCGGAGGGTTACTGCCGGAAGCGGGGCCCACGGTGGAATTGACGCCGGGCCGGTACCTGGGAGAGCCGACCAGCCTGACGCTCAAATTGACTGGCACCCCGGAAGACTTCCGGCTGGACCCGGACCCACTGCTAAAGGATGACGACAGCGTAGGCATAGCTTCGCGGGGTGACTTCGTGGCCCGCGCGCAGATGGCGACACTGACGGGCGAGGTGGAAAGACCGGGGACATACGCGATCAAGGGACTGCCGGGGAAAGAGCAATATACGGTCTGGGACCTGCTGGCAGAGGGAGGCGCGCTGTTGCCCGACGCCAATCCGCGGGGAATGGTCCTCTACCGGGTGCAGGGACTGCAAAGTAAGGCGCAGGTCGATGATCTGGGGAAGGTGCTCCGGGCGGTCAACACCGAGGCGCGAGAGGCGGAGAAACCAATCGGCGCACCCGGCGTAGTCACCACCCCACAACAGTCGGCCGCCCTAAGCCAGGCCGTAGCGCAGGGGATCACTTCCGTCCTGGCCGGGGCAGGCCGGGTTACCATCGTCCTGCCGCCGCAGCCGATCAGCGCCGAGCATGCGGTGACGGGCATCCCCCTCGACGGGGAGAAGCTGTTGGCAACCAAGGGGCGGGAAGGCAATGTCGTGCTGCAGAATGGGGATGTGGTAGTGGTGCCGAAGCATCCCACGACGGTCACGGTACTGGGAGCCGTCGCCCGGCCGGGGGCAATTCCCGCCGCCGGGCCTATGAAGGTACAAGAGTATCTGGCTCTGGCCGGAGGACTACGGGAGGATGCGGCCGGGGATCGCATAATCGTGGTCCACGCAAACGGGGGCGCTGCCCCTGTCAACTTGCGAACGCCGATCTTGCCGGGAGACGTAGTGGTGGTGCCGACGCGGCACGTCGTGCGCAACATCCGCACGCAGAGCGAGCTGACAACCTGGCTGCAGGCGGTGGTGCCGGTGGTCACCGCGGCGTTGGTGTTGCGGTAGAGATTCGTCTCAGAAACGCCCGCGCCGGTCCGGGAAGCTGCGCCCAAACTGATAGGCGAACCGCACGGCCAGGCGCTCACCTGAAGCGCTGGTAGCCCCCCCCGCTGTCATCTGCCTTCCGTCGCGTCGTGCGGCCTGCTGGGTTAACCATACCACTTCTTGCTGCTATACAGTTTGACAGTAATGCTTTTGTACAGTCAAGCTGCTAGACGGCTTTCCCTAGAGGAACCCGGAAGCGTCGGCCCAACTTCGACACAAGCCCCGCACGCCCGCCACCAGTCGTCATCTCCTGGCGAGACACCCAGGTATCGCCGTAGGTGGTCAGGGAAATCGTCAGGGGCCTCCCCACGCTGCGCCAGCCGTTCTGCACATAGCCGAACGTAGCCCCAAGCCTGTAGCCGACGCCTTGCCAACCAGGCTAGGCGCCGCCGATCATTCTCACGCATTGCCTGCGCCCGCTCATGCTGCAAGTCGGCTAGGAGGGCCACCGCCTCCCACAGGTTCCGAGGGTTCTGATATCTCATCTTCCCGCTCGAATCCGGGACAGTGTGCCTCGCTACATGCCCCTTTTGTTTGCTCCATCAGGACTCATTGTTTCCACTGTTCGGGTCGGATTACCCCGCCTCTCAAGGCGATCCGTGAGGGAGTTATCGGCTCCAGTGGCTTCGGAGTTAAGCAGTTATCGCCTACCGATTGCCTCTCCGTCCGAGGAGTTGTGAGCCTGACCGATGCTGACCACATGCCTGCGGCTGGCCGTGTCGGCCTCCATCCCTGGGCCCAGCACAGCCGCAGCGATCCCCTTGACCATGCCCCCGTGTTGACCGCCTCCACATTGGCCGTGGGATTGGCTCGGTGCTTCTTCCAGTGTCGAGTCCGACGGACAGAGCCTGCGCGATCTCAGCGGCGCTTCGTTCCTCTGCCACTAATACTCCGGTCTTCCGCTCCCTCATGGAGAAGTCGCAGTGATCTACCCGAGATTCCCCAACATGACCCGACCTTAGCGCCTTTCCCGGTCTCATCTTCCTTGTTCATCAACCGCCCGAGTCGGTCCCAGCGCCTGCCTTAGCCTCCCCCACAGCTTCTCCAGCCCCGCTTGCTCATTCGCACCTGGCCTATCGCTGCCTCCCCCCCCCCCCCGCCCCGGACAGTCCGTGGAAGACGTACAGAGCCCAAAGAGCGGAGCCGGTGCCTGTCACAACGCGGCTGCCTGGGCCGAAGTCACCAGGGAACCCCCGGGACAAAGCAAGGTCAGTATAGCCCTCCTGCATCCCCCCACCTCCGCAGTCTGCTCCTGCGCAGAGACCAGCGCCGCCAGCATCCGCCTGCCTGCATCGGCGGAATGACGAGGCGCATCAACCATTCCTCTGTCATACGTCCACTTGCCACAGCCTATACGCATATAATGCGCGATATAGCCATAGGAGCGGGGCAGCCCGACGATTCGCGGGCACTGCGCAAGTCTTGAGACGCGCGGATGGCTCCCCCCAACGGGATATACCTGCCGGCCCGTATCTTCATTGGTGGATCCCCTTCCCTCTCCCCTACTCTTGCCTTTGCCCCGCGAATCCGGTAATATTCGTGATGTTATCGAAAGAGCATACTCAATATGCCTACCGGAGGCCCAATAGCGATCTGCCAAGGCAGATGCTTCTGCCTCTTGCCTCGCCACCCGAGGCCCCGACGGGAGGAATGGCCATGCCCATAACCACGGGCCAGATTACCATCGAGAGCTTCCTCAGCCTGTTTCAAGCCATGGTGGAGAAGAAACAGGCTGCCGGGATTGAGGCTGTACAAAACAACCCCTCCGATTTGCTTCAGCGCGCCCAGACCTATGGCGTGCAATACAAGAACGGCTCCTGGGGCTGGAGCAGCAACATTTGGAACCGCAGCGCCCCCAACACCGAAGTCATCGAGAGCGACCACGAGCTGGAACCGGAGCATCAACTGCTCATGCTTCGTGTCTTAGAACAGATGATGACCCGGCCGATGATTCAGGTAGACGCCAACCTCGGGTCGCCCGGCTCGCCGGTAGAAATGCGCTGCCGCCTGTACTGCGACCCGCAGTTCCCGGACATCGCCTATCGGTGGCAGCAGCTCAACTTCCCCGGTGATCCCAGCGCTGAGCCGGACGCCCAGTTGTTCTTCATTCCCCATTACCTGGAAAACCCCGACGTACCGGGCAAGCCTGGCAAGATGTTGCGGGTGCTGAGATTTCCGCACCACGGCTATACCATCTGTGTGGGCTCATCCTACCAGGGAGAAGTGAAGAAGGCCTTCCTTGCCCACTGGATCTTCCACTGCTTTGAGCGAGGCGGCACGGGTGAGCATGCTTCGCTGCGAGAGTTTACCCTCGAGCGCGTAGACGGCACCAAGAAGCGCATAACCATGGGGGTTTGGGGCCTAACGGGCAGCGGCAAGTCCACGCACGGACTGTACATCTTCAACCGGTCCATTACCGAGCCCTACTACAAAGAGACTTTTGGTCTGGACCTAGGCTCCTACGTCACCCAGCAGGCGATCAAGAACGATGACATCACTTCGTGGTTTGCCGATCGGGTCTACAGTCCGGAGCGGGGCGCCTGGACCAAGACCGAGGATGTCAACGAGAAGCAGGTGGCCATCTATCGGGCAGCCATGAGCCCCCGGGCGTTGCACGAGAACACCGAGTGGGACGAAGAGGGCAACGTCTCCTTCGAGGGGCGCCGTTTCCAGTACCATGCCTCCTACAACTGCAACGCCCGCACCGTTCTGCAACTGGAGGATACCGGCTATTTCGACGGCACTGTGGACTCCACCCAACCACCTAACGTGGCGGTCTTTATCAGCCCGGGCTACCTCTGCGACTATGCCTGGCTGAGAATCAACGACCCCCTCTTTGCTGCCAAAGTCCTGGCCGACGGCCGTACCGTAGGCCACCCGGCCGACTCCAAGGAGGGCGTAGGGGAGACGAAGTACGTCAGTCGCTACTGCGCGCCTTTTACCATGGGCGTTGGTAACGCCGATCACGTCCACCGCTTCCTGGAGATACTGCTCGCCCGCCACGGCACGGACGATCCAATCGACGTCTACCAGATCAACACAACCGGCAAGATCGGCGCCAAATACGAGTGGGTTACCCTCAACCTAGATGGGGAAGACCATCAGATACCCCGAGTCGTACTTAAAGAAAAGCAGGGGCGCAAGCGCCCTATCGGGGGTACCGACCCCACTATCGAGGAAACCGAGCTGTTCCTCATTCAGGCCCTGCGCGGTGCCGTCAAGTATGAGCCCCATCCCATCTGGGGCGAGAAGGTACTCGTCCCCGTGGAAGTCGAGGGCTTGACCAAGCAGCGTCTCGCCGAGCTAAACCCCTTTACCTACCGCAGTTATGAGGAGATGGAGGCCCTCTTGCAGGCCCAGATTCTCCTGAGCAAGTACTACCTGGCCCGCCAATGCGCCGGCGTGAGCCGCGACATCTACTACGCCATGGACTTCTGAAACCCCCTCTCCCCTATCCCCCGCCTCCGCTCAGGCCCGGCCGCGCTCGCTCGCTGCGCCGGGCCTTTCTCTTCCGCCGCCCCGCGGTCCTACCGTCGCGCCGCTCCGCGTTCCAGCTGTAGAGCCGCCCGACCGCTGCCCTGCTTCCCCTCTGCCCCTCCTCTACAGCGCTGCGCCCTCTCCCCTACGCCGGCGGCGGCATGGTGAGGTCAATGCGAGGATTCGCTCCTCCTCGCCACGAGACTGTACCTCCCAGGCTCTCAGCCAGACGCCGAATCGGCAGCAGCAGCCGGTTATGCCGGATAATCCCCTCCCTAGCCCGGATCATCACGCACGCCGTGCCCCGGCAGATCACGGCACGCTGCTCCTGCTCCTGCCAATCCACCTTTCCACCTACTGCCTCCGCGACCGCCCGCAAAGGGCCATAACTCACCCCCTCTTCCACCACCACTCCCGGGTTGGAGACGATCCGAACGCCGTTCGCATACAGTTCAACCGCGCCTGCTGCAGAGGCCAACAGGCCAAGCATTACCGTCGCCACACAGATTGCTCTCATGTACATGCCCCTTCCCAGTATGAGCGCCCCTGCCTCCGGCAGAACGGCCGTGCGACGGCCGCCCCTCTCAGCGGCCCAGCCGAGCCACCGTGCGGCGGTCCGACAGCGGCCGTTGGCAGGCGGTCTGCCCGTCCGACCGCCGCACGGTTGGACCTCCGCGCAGGCCGTGGACCACTGCCGTGGAACCGCTATTCGGTCGGACCGCTTCTCATTCCAGGCGCCTTCTGCTATACTTGCTCTTGCTCTTCGGAACGTTTCTTCCTATGCCCCGCATCATCGCCATCATCAACCAAAAGGGCGGCGTCGGCAAGACCACCACGGCTGTCAACCTTGCGGCCGCCCTTGCGCAGAGCGGTCAGCGCGTGGCTGTGATCGACCTGGATCCTCGGGCCGACCTGACTTCCTACCTCGGAGTGGCCCCCCAAGCCGGCGCGCAGACCGTTTACGAAGCCCTCTTCGGCGAGCGCCCGCCCGCGCGCAACCTTCTGCAGGAAGTCTCACCGCCCGGGCTCTTTGTAGCCCCGGCTTCCCCGGATCTCGTAGGTGCGGAGATGCTTCTGATGCAAACACCCGCCGCTAAACGGTTTAGCGGTGGCACTGCCAGACTGCGGCGTCTGGCCGACAGCTTTGATGTCCTACTGTTGGACTCCCCGCCGGGGCTGCAGATGCTCTCCCTATGCGCGCTCAGTGCCGCCCGCGAGGTCCTCATTCCTCAGCAGTGTTCCTTCCTTGCCCTGCACGGGCTCCGCCAAATCGCCGACACTATTGAGCGGATGCGCCAGATCAACCCCGAGCTTCGGCTCGCCGGTATTCTTTTGACGATGCACAACAGGCGAACTGTTCATGGCCGGCAGGTCGTTGACTTAGTGCGGGAGGCCTTCGGTAGCGCCGTGTTCGACACGGTGATCCCGCTCAGCGTTCGTTACCAGGAGGCGGCAGCGGCGGGGCAGCCCATTTGCGTATACGCCCCCCGCAGCCCCCAAGCCGAGGCGTACGACCAGGTGGCGACGGAGCTGCAGCGGCGGAAGTAGCGCGGCCTAGGGGAGAGGCGCGACGACCTGCTCGCACTGCGGCGGGGAGGTCAATCTTAGCCGTTCGGAGGAAATGCCACATGTCCCGAAAGTCCAAGCTGCCCGGAGCCGCCGACTTCTTTGCCTTTGGCGAGGGCTCCACTCCACCCGTTGAGGGAGAGGCGCCGTCCACTCGCGTGCAGGGCACCCGGCCCCGGACTCCATCCCTTGATCCCGATTTGCTGCCTCCTTTGCTCATCCCCGAAGGCCCAACCGAGAAGGTAACCTTCTACCTGCACCCTGTGCTGCTTAAGCGCTTGGAATTGTATAAGGCCCAGCTCCTGGTGGAGCACAACCTAAAGGTGACCCGCTCGCAGATCGTAGAATACCTGCTGGAAGAGGGGCTGCGACACTCAGAGCCCATTACCGAACAACTGCTGGCACGGGCGCGCTAGGCAAGAGGTGGAGCAGTACAACCGTCCAGCGGTCTCGCCGTCGGAAAGTCCAGCAGCACTAAGGTGAGCACTGCCCCCAGTGCTAGGCAAGGATCCGAAGACAGGCGCGGTGACAAAGACCCGGACCAGGGACTTGTGGAGGTTGAGAGGTAGCGAGCAGGAGCTGTGCCATACACAGGGGCTTGCCCCATCGTCGTCCGTTCATCCCTGTGCGAAGGGGTGGAACAGGGCTTAGTCGACGTCCTGACCACACAGCGCCGCCGGCTGGGCGGCAGGCTCTAATCCAGGAGGCGCAGGACTTCATCTCGCGTTGGCGGAGGTGAGCCGGGCGAGCGACTGATCTTGAGCGCAGCGCAAGCAGCAGCGAACCGAGCCGCATCCAAGGGCGGGTAGTTCTCTAGATAGGCAGCGACGTACCCCGCGTGGAAGCTGTCGCCCGCACCAACATCATACTGGACGTCGGCCGGAAAGGCGGAGAAGACCTCGCGGGTCCCCTGGTGTTCGATCCAGCCGCCTCGATCGCCGGCAGTGACAACCACGAGGGGGCCGGCGCGGACGCAACGATAGTCTGCGGGGAAGATTAGACGGTATTCCTCCTCATTCATGAGCGCCACGTCCGCGAGCGCGACAGCCTCGCGCTGAACGCCGGCGACTTCGGCAGGGGAGAGGCCCCAGGCTTCGGAGCGGTAGTTGACGGCGTACACGACTCTTCCCCCGGCGGCGCGGGAGAGGCGAGCGGCATGGAAGGCGGTCTCACGGACACCGGGCTGCCGGATGACGGCTTCGGTGAAGTCAAACAGCGCGGCGCGGGTGACGCTCTCAGGATCAAGCGAGGTGGGGGAGAGGTCGGCCAAGGGATCGCAGTAGCCCGGGAAGCGGTAGAAGAGAAAGCGCTTCCCGCCCAGCAGGTCTGCGGAGGCAAAGGAGACCGGGGTAAGCTGGTCGGGCGATAGGCTCACCCCGCAGGTATCTATCCCGCAGGTTAGGAGTTGCGCCAGCAGCCACTCGCCGAGTTCATCCGCCCCGAGCCGGCTTATCAGGCCCACTCGCGGACCGAGCGCGGCGAGGGCCCGACTGAAGTTGGCGGCTGCTCCCGCGGCAGTGGGCACCAGTCGCGACATCGTGGCCAGGGACTCGCCTGGCTGCTCCGGCACTACCTCCACGAATAGAGAACCCATAACTGCTACATCGAGGGTGTATTGCTGATCATGGTTCGGGGCCGACGTGGCGCTGATCATACAGTAGTAGTCCTTCCTCGCGGTCCCTCGTGCGGCCTCGTGTCACGGCTTTCCACGGAAGCGGTGAGGCGTAACACGCCACATTACCAATAGAGACCTTTCACTTAAGTTCACGATCAGACAGAGACCTTTGACTGAGGCAAAACACGACCTTTGACATAAACAGTCTCGCCTTTTGCAGACCCTTGACCTAAGCTATTATGGGCCGCTGACACAAGCCGACGGCTGAGAAACCGACTACTAATGCACCCTCCCGTCAAGTGGAAGAGGTGTATCCCGACTGCTTTTGTAACAACCAGGCTTATGGGCTGTGGTTGTTGCTATCTGGGCACCCCCCATAGGACCGACCCGGTGGGTCTTCTGCAGACTTGAGTTTCTCCAGAATAGAAGCACGCAACCTGTAACCCTCTAGGAAGATGTGGTAGAATGCGACTCACATAGGACTGGAGCAGAACCCAACCGGAATCCTACCGCGACAAACGGCACTACGGAGCGGAAAGCAACAGCCCGCCACGGGGAGCAATGTATCGGCCAGGTCAGCGCAAAGGCAACCCTAGATAAGGACATGTACGACCTCAGTTTCTCCGATCTCCTGGCTGTCTCCATGAGACGATGGAAGCTTGTAGTGAGCCTGGCCATTATCGGAGCCGTGACGGTCGGAGCTATCACAGTCTTCTTTGTTCCCCGTCAGTGGGTCGCGCGAGCAACGATCGTCCTGGGAAATCAAAGCACGAACTCCAGCGCAATTAGCGCCATGCTTTCTGGGCTGGCAGGGACGGCGCTGGGTAACTTCACAGCTCAGCAAGGGCCCACGACTGATCTGTATGACCTCCTACTTCGCAGTTGGGATACACGAAGCCGTGTTGCGCAACGTCTCGACTTGCAGACGATTCTGGGC
>FWPV01002123.1_pt1 | contig 43482 bp, 43 predicted proteins | sample 2228371 | NCBI WGS metagenome assembly FWPV01 (sample SAMEA103939776, study PRJEB20133) | metagenome
GCATCAGATGGAATGGCACTAGCCTTCCACACATCTGCTTTTCTCAAAAAATTTTGGAAACCCACGGGTTAAGGCTATAGCTCCTGCCTTTAGTCCCAGAACATGTAACACATTGGTGCCGCTGATGTTGCCGCTACCGTGCTTAGAGATGTCTATCCCTGCAATTCGCTTGCTGATTACGAAAGCAAAGGGAATCGCCCCAATAAGATAACCAATCAATGTAACGAGAATAAATTTGCCAATTATCATGCCTTTTCACCCCCTCACTGGCTCGAGCTTTCTTGTCGATGCCTGCTTAAGAATTAAGGTACTGTTAACCCCTCCGAAGCCAAAAGAATTGGAAAGTGCGATTCGCACCGTCGCCTTTCGGGCTTTGTTGGGCACATAATCAAGATCACACTCAGGGTCAGGAAATTCCTGATTGATTGTTGGTGGGATAATTCCGCTAGTGAGAGTCAGGAGCGAAAATATAGCCTCAACAGCACCTGCAGCTCCCCACAGATGCCCAATTGCCGATTTGTTGGAGCTAATAGCCAACTTCCTAGCATGCTCACCGAATACACTCTTGATAGCTCTGGTCTCAGCCAGATCATTAATAACAGTCGAGGTGCCATGAGCATTTATATAATCGACTTCGGATGGTTCTATTCCAGCATCTCTTAGGGCAAGTTTCATACACCTAGCGGGTCCTTCGCCGTCCAATGTTGGAGACGTATAATGAAAGGCATCGCAGTTATTGCCATAGCCCATCACCTCACCGTAAATTTTAGCACCCCTTTCTAAAGCTATGTCCAAAGCCTCTAAGACCACCACCCCACTTCCTTCACCTGGAACAAAACCATCCCTGCCACCATCGAATGGGCGGCTTGCCTTCTCAGGTTCACCGTTTCTCTTGGAAGTTAATGCACCAAGAATATCCAAAGAAGCTATCATGGAGGCTGTAATTGGAGCTTCAGCACCACCTGCTATCATAGCATCGGCTTCTCCTCGCTGAATACACTTGAAAGCTAGCCCTATGGCACTAGTTCCGGAGGCACAAGCCTCCATAACAAGATGGTGCGGGCCCTTTGCCCCATATTGGATGGCTATTACTCCGGCTGCTGAATTAGCCGTGGCATTCAATATTAGGAATGGCGGGACTTTCCCCAAGTTGTGATGAGCCACAAAGCTATGAGCAGCCTCAAAGGTAGCCCAGGCACCAACAGCTGTTCCCATTATGACGCCAATCCTGTCCTCATTATCTGTATTCACCCTTAATCCGGAGTCCTCCACAGCCATTCTTGCGGCCGCTACCGCATACTGGATAAAAGGGTCAAAGCGCCGTATAAATTTGCTGTCCACGAAGTCAAGGGGGTGAAAGCCTTTCAACTCACCGGCTACTCGACATTTGAGGGGAGTGGCATCAAATCTCGTGATGGGGCCGACACCTGATTTGCCTTTGCAAAGCGCAGCCCAGTTCTCTTCAACTCCTATCCCCAATGGGGTAAGCATTCCTATGCCTGTTACCACAACTCGCCGCTTCATCGCACTCTTTCCTGTAAGCACAGATCCATTCTGTTTTTCTTAGAATAACACTCACGCACTGTTTACCCCACTGGTCTCATGCTATTGGAGTGACATATCAGTATCATTCTGATGCGCACATACCATCTCTGATAGCTTGAACCACGCCTGTTTGAGCAGCTTTATGAGCAAGGTGAATAGCATTCTTGATGGCTGCGGCTTGACTGCGACCATGAGCAACAACGATATTCCCATGTACTCCTAGGAGGCATGCCCCTCCGTATTCTTTATAGTCCGTTTGCCTAACCATAAGAGCTAGCTGCGTATAATGAACCAAGGCAGTGTCTCGAAGATAGGAGCCGATTTCAAAATCCCGCTCAGCCCCCAAAAGATTGTGGAGCATATCCCCTAGTCCCTCTATCGTTTTGAGTACTATATTTCCGGTAAATCCATCCGTAACAATCACATCCGCTTTTCCTTGCAGGATTTCTTGTCCTCCTACATTTCCGATAAAATTCAGATCGGTCTTTTTCAAGAGGTGATAGCTCTCTTTGGCTAGAAGATTAGCATCAACTCCCACTTCGCTGCTATTGAGTAAGCCCACTTGTGGTGAATCAATGCAAAAAACGACTTTAGCGAAAAAAGTCGCAAGTTGGGCGAACTGAACCAAGAACTCTGGTCGACAATCTACATTAGCCCCCATGTCAATAAGGAGGAATGGTTTAGCAGCATCAATATTAGCCACACCACAAAGTGCAGGGCGCTGGACACCTTCTATTCTTTCTAAATTGACATACGCCGAACATACCACCGCCCCTGTGTTTCCTGCGGAGACGAAAGCGGAAGCTGTTCCATCTTGTACCAGCTTAGTCCCCACCACTATAGATGAATCTGGTTTATTCCGAACAGCTTGGACTGGAGGTTCATTGCAACCAATAACCTCAGTCGCCTCAATAATAGTGAGGGTTGGCTCCACGGTATAGCGCCTGACTAGCATCTCGAGCGGCGCTTTTCTTCCCACAAGGGCAACATTAATTCCATACTCTTTGGCGGCGGCTATAGACCCTTTAACCACTTCGTGTGGGGCATAGTCTCCACCAGCAGCGTCTACAGCAATTATCATCTGGTTACGGAATCCTATTCACCCTTGAAAATGGCTTGGCGCTTACCAATAAGGGCTTTACAGCCCTCGTCAAAGTCACCGGTGGTTACTAGGAAATCATTCAACGTTCTCTCCAACTCTAGCCCATCTCCTAGGGGGATACTCAACCCTTGAATCATGGCTTGCTTGGCTGCTCTCACTGCCAATGGTGCCCGTTGACACAACATCCCGGCCATCTGCTTGGCAGTGGGCATCAGTTCAGGAAGGGGTACAACTTTGTTGACCAATCCTATCCGATAGGCTTCCTGAGCATTAATAGGTTTTCCCGTAAGGAGGAGTTCGGCAGCTTTGGCTAGGGGTATAGCTCGAGGCAAACGTTGTGTCCCACCCCAGCCTGGGATAAGCCCCAGTGTGACTTCTGGAGTTCCAAAGATGGCATTTCCCGAAGCTATCCTGAGGTCACAGAAAAGTGCTATTTCGAGACCTCCACCGAGGGCAGCCCCATTTATGGCTGCAATCATCGGTTTCCACAGGTCAAGTCCGCGCATGAAATTTAAAGGCCCGGCACCTGGCTGCCCTCTAAAGTTTTTCAACTCGGGCAGCATCGTCTTTATATCAGCACCAACCGAAAAAGCCTTGATACCTGCTCCGGTGAGGATACCAACCCACAAGTTATTATCGTCTTTAAAATCGACAAAGGCTCTGCTCAATTCCTCAGCGCTTTCCGGGTCGATTGCATTCAGAGCCTCGGGACGATTCAAAGTAAATATGGCAATCCTGCCCTCTTTTACGTAATCAATGGGCATAACCAGACTACTCCATTTGGGATAATTTCTCGACTGTATTGCCTTTTCGACAAGGGTCCTCAGCTGCTCTCATATTTGCTCAACCCACCACTTTTCAATCTGCTTATCAACATCGACATCACCGATATTGAGAACCCGCACTGTGGGGTCGATACGCCTAATTAAACCAGCGAGCACCTGTCCATGGCCTATCTCGAAGAAAGTGGTCACGCCACTGGCTACCATACTTTCAATGGACTGCTGCCACTGAACACAATGTGTGATTTGGTCTATCAGCTCTTCTTTTATTGTTTGAGCATCAATCAGCATCTGTGCGGTGACATTAGCCACCACCGGAACCAAAGGCTCGCGAAACGTAAACTCCGAGATGGCTTTTTTCAAACCGTCCGATGCTGGCTGCATCAAATGAGAATGGAAAGCCCCGCTTACCTTGAGGGGAATTATCCGGTGAGCCCCCTTTGCCTCCGCTAGCCTCTTAAAGTCAGCCAGCTTATCTTTAGCACCACTAACCACAATTTGCCCCGGGCAATTGATATTAGAAATCTCAGTACCTGAGGCAAGACACACATATCTGACGATGTCTTCATCAAGCCCCAGCACGGCAACCATTCCACCAGCTCTTATTTGGCCAGCTTCATTCATCAGACGGCCTCGCTCGCGAACTAATCGCACTGCCTCAGACAAACTTAGTACGCCAGCGACGACCAGGGCGGTATATTCACCCAAGCTATGACCGGCAACAACGTCGGGAAATGGCAATCTGCTGCTAGCCTCTTTGGCCGCCTTCAAACAAGCTATACTTACAGTGAGCATTGCCGGCTGCGCATTGATTGTCTGCATAAGTTCGTCTTCCGGCCCCTCAAAACACAAACGAGACAAGGGAAAACCTAATGTGCTATCCACCTCATCGAAAACGTCCTTGGCTGACCGATATTTCTCATAGATATCCAGGCCCATCCCCACTGTTTGAGGCCCTTGCCCCGGAAAAACGTAAGCTACCTTTGTCTTTTTGACCAACTCTTTATCTCTTTGGTTGGAACTTGCCCAAAACATCGATTACTCGCTGTGCCTCAACCATGATGTCCTCGATTATCACCTTGACCGGTTTTACTTCCTTTATCAGGCCGGCTATCTGACCAACCATAAGCGAACCCTCTTCCATGTTTCCCTGAATGACCCCTAGAGAAAGTCTCCCTCTGCCAAGTTCTTCCAGTTCTGCATTAGATGCTCCAGCCTTTTCCAGAACCGCAAATCGGTGTGTCAACTTGTTCTGCAGGCAGCGCACGGGATGACCCGTTGACTGCCCGGTAACCACTGTAGCTCGGTCATGAGCCTTGATAATTTGTTCCTTAAATTTGGGATGAGCTATGCACTCCTCTGAGCAAATGAACCGGGTACCCATTTGCACCCCCTGAGCGCCAAGGGCCAAAGCAGCTACCAGCCCCCGCCCATCGGCAATCCCACCCGCTGCTATCACAGGCACTTGAACGCTATTAACTACCTGGGGCACTAAGGCCAAGGTAGTAGTCTCACCAATGTGCCCACCAGATTCCATACCCTCAGCGATGATTGCATCTGCACCTAGCCTCTCCAGACGTATTGCCAAAGCCACACTGGAGACAACAGGCATGACCTTGAAACCAGCTTCTTTCAACCCACGCAAGTAACTACCGGGGTTGCCACCGCCAAAAGTGACGATGCCCACCTTCTCAGCCAGGACAAGCTCTAGGTTATCCTTGAGAAATGGCGACATCATCATGATATTAACAGCAAATGGCTTGTCTGTCCGCTCCCTCGTTTGTCTGATTTGAGTCTTTAGCCATTCGGTGGGAGCATCGCCACTGCCGATTACTCCCAGGCCACCAGCGTTTGACACCGCCGATACTAACTCAAATGTTCCAAGCCATGCCATCCCACCCTGAATGACGGGATATTCAATCCCAAGTAGATCACAAATGGCGAAGTTATTGAGCATGACCGATTACGAAAGCAACAGCGTATTGTCTGCTATGCGATATACTGATGGAGAAGTGGGCGATACCTAGTTCTTTGCTTCTCTCAAGGGCATGCCCATGAAGCCTAATCACAGGAGCACCATCCATATTTGTAAGAATCTCGATGTCTCTCCAATTCACTCCTCTGGTACCAGTTCCAAGCGCTTTCATCACGGCTTCTTTAGCGGCAAAACGGGCAGCCAGACTAGAGACATTGTAATGGCTTTCCAGTTCAGCCATAGTGTAGATCCGTTTAAGAAAAGAGTCCTGCCGCTCCGATATGACACGCTCTATTCGGCCTATCTCGATGATATCAACGCCGATAGCTGCTCTTCCACTACTTGGTGTCGATATAACCCTTTTACTGTCCATCATATCGGCCGATGACAATAACAGAATTGTGGCCTGCAAACCCAAAAGAATTAGAGACAGTTATACGAACGTCACTAGTCCTGGCCACATTCGGGACGTAGTCCAAATCGCATTCTGGGTCAGGATATTCAAGATTAATCGTCGGTGGAATGATACCTTCACTTACCACCTTACAGCAGACGATTGCCTCAAGTGCTCCAGCAGCACCCATCATATGCCCGACCATTGATTTTATCGAGCTGATTGGGACTTTGTATGCTTCACCACCGAAAACTTTCTTAATTGCTCTAGTCTCGCTCATATCGTTCAGTTGAGTTGATGTGCCATGGGCATTAATATAGCCCACTTCACGACGGTCAATATTTTCCAAAGCAAGCTCCATTGCCTTAGCTGCTGCCTCACCATTCTCCAAAGGATGCGTGATGTGGAAAGCGTCGGAGGTTGCTCCGTAACCAAGAATCTCGGCTAGGATGTTAGCATTCCTTGACTTAGCGCAGTCCAGACTCTCTAGCACCAAAACGGCAGCACCCTCACCAACAACAAAACCGTCACGCTTGGCATCAAAAGGCCTCGATGCTCTTTTGGGGTCGATGTTTCTAGATAGTGCACCAGCCTGGGAGAAACCTGCGAGCCCGATGGGCGTGACGGCAGCATCCGCACCGCCAACAATCATCTGCTTAATTTCAGCATGTCTAATCATTTTGTAGGCTATCCCTACGACGTCTGTTCCTGTTGCACAAGCCGAAATCAAGCTAAAATTTGGCCCCTTGATTCCCGTCTTTATGGATAACTGGCCTGAGGCGCTATCAGCTATCATCATGGGAACCAAGTAAGGACTAACTTTGGATGGTCCCTTGGTATTTAGAACCTCAAGCTGCCGTGCTAGAGAATTCAAGCCACCAACACCGCTGCCTAATAAGATACCGACATCATATTTATTTGTGTCATCTATTTTAAGCTCGGCGGCCTCGATAGCCTGTAAACTAGCCACTATGGCAAATTGCGCGAATCTATCAGTATGTCGAGCAGTGCTTGGATCGAGGTAATTAATTGGATTGAAATCCTTGACTTCAGCAGCTATCTTAACCTTAAAATCGGTCGTATCGAATAAGCTAATGTAGTCTATACCCGACACTCCGGCTATCAAGTTGCGCCACGTATCCTCAACGTTCAGACCGAGTGGCGTGATAGCGCCATAGCCAGTCACTACAACTCGGTTAAGCACTTTTCACCTTCAGTCTCATTTCGATTAAAGAGACTATATCCCCAACGGTTGTAACGGTGTCTAGGTCCTCTTCTGGAAGCGTCAAACCAAGGGCATCTTCAAGCGTCAGTGCCACTTCCACAAGGTCCAGAGAATCTATGTCTAGATCGTCCTTCAGTAAAGCACTCACAACTACCTTATCTTCTTCGAGTCCGGGATTCACCTTGCATAAAGCCTTTTTGACTTCATCAAATGCATTCATTGTTTACCTCCTGATGATTCTTTTGAGTGATTGCGTCAAGTTTTGTTATGTCGCGGGTGTTTGGTCCGTAGTGCCTGCAGTCTAATCGCCACGAGTGCCACAGGATACTACCACGGAATCCTACTTTACAACGCGGGCTGTTTTCCCAGTAGTAGTGGCGGCACATTTCAACCTGTTTCATTATACTTTTTCCGCTTGCCATGTAGAGTGGACCCCACCATAACAGTTTAAGGGCATTTTCCATCAGGCACAAGAGTCCATTGAACATGTACCAATGGCCACAGCGTGCCCAAAAGATAGCCTCTGTTTGTATCTTGCTTTATTTTGGTGGTAGAATGATTGGTCAGTATGAATGAGGCTGCTCCCACGTTGGATACAGTCCGGAGGCTGTCAGGTATGACCAAAATCCTATTGGCTGATGACCATCCTCTGTTGCGAAAAGCCCTAAGGGACCTTTTGGAGAAAGAGCGCGATTTTGAAATTGTAGGCGAGGCGGGCGATGGCGAAGAAGCAGTCAAGCTGGCAACCGAAATATCTCCAGACATGGTTATCATGGACATAAGCATGCCCAACCTAGACGGCCTTCGGGCGACCCAGCAAATCAAAGCCAGATGTCCCAACGTGGCGGTGCTGGTACTTACTGTCCACACTGATGATGAGTGTATACTTGAGATTCTTCAGGCCGGCGCTGCTGGCTACCTCGTTAAAAGCGTCTTTGGTGACGAGGTTGCGCAGGCAGTGCGTGCCGTGATTACAGGTGAGATGGTATTATCTCCTGCAATAGGACAGCGCCTTTTGAAGCAAGCTGCCCGGTATCCTACCAAGCCAGTATTCCTAGGAGCTGGCGAAAAATTGTCAGCTCGTGAATTAGAAATACTCAAATTGACAGCGCGTGGCCTGAGCAACAAAGATATCGCTCAAGCCCTTGAAATCAAGCTGCGCACGGTAAAGGGGCACTTAGCCGATATCTTTTCCAAACTGAGGGTAGCCTCGCGAACCGAGGCTGTTATGGCTGGCTTGCGGGCTGGCTTCCTATCCCTGGACGATATTCAATGAAACAGTTACGTACTACCACAGCCACAAATATTACCTCTCAAAAAAAGAGGGACATTGTCCATAACCCCCATTTCTGGATAATTACCTGCGTTATGACCGTTCTAGCCTTATTATACAATGCCGACTATCTTGGTATTACCCAATGGTTTCCCTCGTTAGAAGACACCGTTTCTGCTCATAGTGTATATATTTTTGTTTTGAGCTTTCTTTTTCTCATACCTTTGGTGCATGCCAGTGTGGTCTTCCGATTGCAAGGCGCCTTGGCAACCTGGTTTGTATTTCTGATGGCCATACTGCCACATGCGATGCAGGACTCGCCTACCTTCGAATCTCTCTTAAGAGTTGCCCTTGTAGTAACGGTAGCCCTGTTGCTCGGTCTATTTGTCGCCAGGGATTATAATCCGGGGTTAACAAAGGATGGTATCTGGGAGCGGACGAGATCTAGCCGCAGGGTAGCTTTTGCTCGAACGCTCAAGTTTCAAGAATATGAGCGACGCCGAGTAGCTCGTAAGCTGCATGATGATATTATACAGTCGCTATTGGTCATCGCCAATCGTGTCAGTGCCCTCGAGTCCGGTGATTATGGTCGTCTGACACCGAAATCCAGAAAACAGACAGAGGAAATACTGTTCATGATTCTTCATGCTATCGACGATGTGCGAAGGTTGAGCCGCGAGCTTAGGCCAAGCATACTCGACAACATAGGCCTTTTACCAGCCTTAAGGTGGCTATCAGAGAGCTTAGCTCATGAAAGCGGCATAAAGATTGACCTACGAGTCAGGGGCAGGGAGCATAGGCTCCCGTCTGAGTTTGAGATTATCCTCTTTCGCATTGCTCGTGACGCATTAAACAACGTAGCTCAGCATTCCCATGCCACAATGGCTACTGTGACTCTTGATTTCAGCGCTAGCAGCTTCAGAATGACAGTGGAGGATAACGGGCAAGGATTCTCTCTACCGGATAGAATAAGCGATTTTGCCGCCAAAGGTAAATTAGGTTTGCAGAGGATGAAGGAGCAAGTTGAGTTGCTCAATGGCAGTTTCAACATTTCATCCGAGCCTGGGAAAGGAACAGTAATTACTGTCGAAGCTAAACCATAGACACAAGTGCGCCTAGGCATCACTTAGCAGGTCTCTTTCAAGCCTAGATATACCTGCCTACCGCCTTGGCGATAGGTTTGAGTTCCTGCATTAATCTGGCAAAATCAGAGGGTGTAAGGGATTGGAGACCATCCACCACTGCGTCTTTAGGGTTTGGGTGAACTTCAATAAGGAGACCGTCAGCACCAGCCGCTACAGCTACCTTGACTAGTGCTGGAACGAGAGAGTAGTGTCCAGCTGCATGACTGGGATCTACGACCAGAGGCAAGTGGCTGAACTTCTTGATCACGGGTATGAACCCCAGACCCATGGAGAAACGAGGGTATCCTCGAAAGTTCTGATTCCTCTTTCGCACAGAATAACTGAGCTAAGACATGGTATCCACTCCAGGGGCCCAGCTCAACAGCTACTTTGTCCAGCATTTTAGGGATAACAAATCTTATCTTATCATCAATGTCCGGCATCTGCGCTTTTAGGTAGGAAAAAGGTGTTTGGTAGTTAAGTGAGGAATGTCCCCTCACATTATCGTAGTAATAGATATAACCCATAGCCTCATTTAATAGATCGGTTTCACTCTTTATCTCCAGAACTCTGGGAATATAGAATTCATCATCATCGGTACGATGTGAACGTTCCAGATGAGCATTTTCCTCACAGTGCCCTTTGTGATTTTGAATCAGCCTGCAGCCGAAACCGTTGATGAGTTTCCGTAGTTCTCTTACCTTTAGCCATGATTTGCCGCCAAATTCCTCACCATTATCCACGGTGAAGACAATGCCAGATTTAACCCCGTGTGAGCGTAGCCAAGAAATAACCCACAGATACCAGCATAAACCGTTAGTCCAAGATTTCTCACGTGAATAGCCGATCAGTTTAAACCGGGAACACACATCCAGCGCACTCCATTGATAGTTCGGTATATTGTAGCGGTCTAAATGGATAATTTGCTCTTGGGTTAATGCCTTACGGTCTCTGATGTACTTTAAATCCACCTGTACGATTTCAAAGGGCTTAGCTGAATACCAGTCGACAAACTCTCTCTTCTCCTTCCTGACACGATGTTTGGGGAGATATACAATTCTGCCTTTGTTTCTCCTGATGATATGTCTGATTGTCCCCGGAGGTACCGATAGACCTTCATGCTGTTTGAGATAGCGCGATAGCCTTTCTGGCCCATACCTGGTTTTACATTTGATCTCAATGACCTTGTCCTCAACCAGGGCTGGTGTCCTGTGCGGCTGATTACGTGGTGCTCTGGAGCGGTCCTTTAGATTACCTTCCTTCTCTTTCCTGAGGATATCGTAGACAACCGTCCGATCTATCCCGAAAACCAATGCCGTTTGGGAGATATTATGACCGTTGCTCTTTAAGTACTCCAGTACCGCCATTCTGGCTGTCTCAGGGTCTATCTTCCTCAGCTGCTTGTAATCGATCTTGCCTGCCGGCAGAGGGGTATGGTGTCCAACTCTCATACTTTTGCCACTCCAAGACGTTAATATCCAGTCCTAAAAGCTCTAGTATACCCTTAATATATTCAGAGTACCCGTAGCTTAAAAACTGTATAGTATGTCTTGGACACCGCACAACAAAATATAGACACGACCTTAAGCTATTTGGTATACTGTAAACTTCGGTGAAGCTTAAGGTATGGTTCTTCGAAACTAGACCACAGTTTTTGCTTCTTTCCGTGGTGCTTGTTTTTCTGGGGACTTGCATGGCTTGGAATCACCATGCCTTCCATCTCCCTCACGCTATTCTGGCTTTTATCGGTCTACTATTATGTCACATCAGCGTTAACGTGCTTAACGACTATTATGACTACAAAAGTGGCATTGACCTGAAAACGAGAAGGACTCCATTCAGCGGAGGTAGCGGACTACTACCCGCTGCCTCTCTAAAGCCCGAACATGTCTTCTGGTTCGGTATGGCTTGCTTTATGCTGGCAGTCCCTATAGGTGCCTACTTTATGCTGGTCAGAAGCTGGCTGCTACTGCCCCTCCTTTTGATAGGCGCAATATGCATCCTTCTCTATACACCGCTTCTGACTAAGCTGGGATGGCCAGAATGGTCACCAGGAGTTGGACTTGGAGTTCTGCCTGCTCTCGGGGCCTACTTCATCCAGACGGGCGAATACACCGTATCCGCCGCCGCAGCGTCAATTCCCTCCGGCATATTAGTCCACAATCTACTACTCCTGAACGAATTTCCAGACACCGAGGCAGATAAGCAAGCGGGAAGAAAGACCCTGCCCATAACCATGGGGAAGAAGACGGCAAGCATCGTCTATTCAGCTTTAACTGCCATGGTATATTTATGGATTGTCGCCTGCGTGGTGGCTAGACTGATACCAGCTTTTTGCCTGATAGCCCTAGCAACGCTTCCATTCGCCGTCAAGGCGATACAAGGCTCCCTAAATTATCAGGACGAAAGCAAGCTGGTACCTGCAATGGCAAACAACGTCATAGTAGTTCTGCTGACCCAGTTGCTTTTAGGTGTGGGCTATATTCTAGCAGGAGTCCTGTAGTACTCCTGGAGACAAGTAGCTTCGAGGCTTTGGTCTCTCGGTGGGTAAACTTCAGACGGCACCATCGCGAGGTTTTTACGAAATGGAAAACAAGAAAGCTCTGGCTGCGCCCTGTGGGCTATATTGTGGGATCTGTGGCGTTTACATCGCAACAAGAGATAACAATAAAAAAATTCAAGGAAAGACTGACTACCGTCTACGGAGTAAAGGTCGAAGAGGTCAATTGCAGGGGTTGTCTGTCCAAAGAAGTCTGGCTACTCTGCAGACTATGCTCCATCAGGGATTGCTGTCTGAATAAAGGTCTTGAGGGATGTCACCAGTGCAATGAGTTTCCCTGCAAACACATCGATGATTTCCCTTTCGCCGTTGGCAAAAAAAGTTATTTTGAGGTCCATCCCGGCGTGGCGCACGTTAGGCACCCAGAAGTGGATGGAGGAGGAAGAACGCCGTTACATCTGCCCACATTGTGGAAACAAGCTTTTCCGTGGAGCCAAGAGATGCCGTGCCTGCCATGAAGTTGTTAATGTGGATTGAGCCCGGCAGCCCTTTATTTTTATCTTTGTCTTTAACTTTCAAATTTCGACGTAGTCAAACTTATAGAACCTTAGTCCAAGAAAACTGCTATGTCAACTGACCTGATTTTACTACATGCGCCCAGCGTGTACGATTTCCGCAAGAAAGCCATCCTTTACGGTCCAGTAAGTGACCTAATTCCTCCTTCCTACGTTTTCGAGATGTACCCAATCGGACTCACCAGCATTGCCGAATATCTGGAACGTGCGGGCTACCGAGTGCGTATCGTAAATATCGCAGTCCGCATGCTCAAAGATAGTAAGTTTGACGCCGAAGCTTTCATCCGACGCCTTAAAGCACCGGTCTTCGGCATCGACTTGCACTGGATGCTACATTCGCATGGCGCTATCGAGGTAGCCAAGATAGTAAAGAAATACCATCCTCAAGCAAAGCTGGTGTTCGGCGGCTTTTCATCATCCTATTTCCACAAAGAGTTGCTCCGCTACCCCGAAATAGACTATGTGCTCAGGGGTGACTCCACAGAAGAGCCACTCCGGCAACTGATGGACTGCCTGAAAAGCAATAAAGAGCCAGAATTGGTACCCAACCTCGCCTGGAAAGACAGCCGGGGTGTAATGCAGACAAATCCTCTCTCTCACGTTCCCAACGACCTGAGCAATGTCATGATCGATCACTATGGCAGAGTAATACGTTCGGTAATCCGGTACCGTGACTTCACCAGCTACACACCGGTGAAGGACTGGGCTCGCTACCCAATCACAGCAGTAATTACCTGCCGCGGCTGCACTCAGAACTGCGTTATCTGCGGCGGCTCTGCCGCAGCCTTCAAGGAATGCTATAATCGACAAAAGGCAGTATTTCGCTCTGCAGCGGCAATAGCTCAAGACATTAAGCAGATTTCACGTTTCAGCAATGGTCCCATCTTCATACTGGGCGACCTGCGACAAGGTGGAGAAGACTACGCTACACGAGTTCTGGACCTGCTCCGCAACAACCGGGTAAGAAATCAGTTCATCTTGGAATTGTTCTACCCGGCTCCGAGGAGACTGCTCCAAGAGATCAGTTCAGCCTGCCCTAACTTCTGTCTGGAAATTTCACCTGAATCCCACGACCCTGAAATAAGAAAGATCATCGGCAGACCCTATTCCAACGAGGATCTGGAAAAGACCTTGAGCGATGCCCTCAACGTCGGCTGTGGGCGCTTGGACGTGTTCTTCATGATCGGGCTACCAAAGCAAACCCCAAAGTCGGTATTGGACACTATTGACTACTGCGACCACCTGTTAAATAAATTCAAGGGGGACAGACGTCTTTCTCTGTTTATCTCACCGCTGGCTCCTTTCTTGGACCCGGGGAGCCTGGGCTTTGAGCACCCCGAGAGCTATGGCTACCACATTCTGCTTCGCACACTGGATGAGCATCGCCAGGCACTGGTCTCACCAAGCTGGAAGTATTCCCTCAATTATGAGACGGAATGGATGAATCGCCAGCAGATTGTAGATACCGCCTACGAGGCTATCCTGCGGCTGAATAGGCTCAGAGTAAAATACAATGTGATACCTGAACGGTTGGCAAAAATAAGCGAGCAGCGCCTCAGAGCCGCCTGGGAAATGGTGCACCGCATCGATGACCTCCTGTCAGAAAACAAAACGGAGGAAATAGCCTGCTTGAAACCGGAGATAGACAGAATCAACAGGTTCCCTGTGGCTGAGAAGATCCAGCTGGAAGTGCCCATGCCACTTATCACCCTCAAACCGCTGCGAGCCCTTTGGTACTCGCTTACCGGATGGTAAGTGCCCCCTGTTTTGTCTATAATTCATACCTGACGACGTAATGATAGGCTTCAAAGCCTGTTAGGAAAATCTCGACTCAGACATGCCAAAGCAGCGACTGGATAACTTGCTAGTGAACAGGGAACTTGCTGAAAATAAGAGCAAGGCGCGGGCAATGATCATGGCTGGCAAGGTAGCTGTCGCCGGTAAGGTGCTAACAAAGCCAGGCACTCTTGTCGACGAAAACTCCAGACTCGAGCTTGCTGAGAGACCACCATACGTTAGCCGCGGTGGCATTAAGCTAGCCCACGCCTTGGATGAATTCAAGCTCGACATCACCTCTCTAATAGCTGTGGATATTGGCGCCTCTACCGGCGGTTTCACCGACTGCCTGCTCCAGCACGGTGCCAAGCGTGTCTATGCCATTGATGTCGGCTATGGTCAGCTCGACTATAATTTGAGGCAAGACCCCCGGGTGGTGGTGATGGAAGGCGTAAATGCCCATTACCCCTTCTCCCTCCCGGAAAAGGTCAATGTAGCAACTATAGATTTGTCCTTCATCTCTGTGACAAAGGTAATCCCCAATGTAATAGGTCATCTCAGACAACCCGGCTACATAATAGTGCTGTTCAAACCACAGTTTGAGGCAAAAAGAGAGGAGGTAGGCAAGGGCGGCATAATAAAAGACCCCCAGGTTCACGCCCAAGTCCTGGGGCGGTTCATCGCTTGGGCAGTTGACCATGACTTAAGATTGCGGGGGCTGGTTGTCTCTCCCATCCTAGGAGCCGAAGGTAATAAGGAATTTCTTATATTCTTGATCCCGAGCCATATTCCCATAGAACTTGAAGACGCTACAGTACTTCAGCCGCGTTGACAAGAACGAGAAAGGTCAAGATACATAAAAACATGGTAAGAAAACTCATGCTTAAAGTTGACAACCTCCTTCTACCTGCCGAGGTGTATTTCCCAGAAGCCGGAAAAGATACTTATCCCGCGGTATGTCTATGCCACGGCATCCCCTCCGGTCAACCGAACCCGAGCGATGACAGAGGCTATCCAGCGCTGGCTGAGAGGTTTTGTGCCGCAGGATTTATCACTTTTATTTTCAACTTCCGAGGCACAGGACAAGCCCAAGGCAACCTAGACATCATTGGCTGGACACGAGATTTAAAGGCTTCCATCGACTATCTGGTCAGCCTGGACACGGTCGAAAAATCTCGCCTTTATCTCCTCGGCTCCAGTGCTGGCGCCGCCGTAAGCATTTATGTTGCCGCTAATGACCCCAGAGTCTGCTCAGTAGCAACTTTTGCCTGCCCGGGTGAATTCAATTTCTTAGCTGACAAAAAACGGGTTAAGGCTGTTATCGACCACTTCCGCAGCATAGGGCTGATAAGAGATAAAGACTTCCCAGCCTCCGTAGATGAATGGCTTAATGGCTTCTCCGAGGTTTCGCCGCTACGCTGGGTGGACAGAATATCTCCCCGCCCCATCCTCCTGATTCACGGTGAAAAAGATGACCTGGTGCCCGTTGAACACGCCTTCAACCTTTATAAACAAGCCAGAGAACCCAAAGAGCTAGTGATAATCCCCGGCGCCGGTCATCGATTGCGGTTTGAAGAAAAAGCTATAACCACCGCCCTGAACTGGTTGGAGAAGCAAAGTGCCCAGCCTTGAGGAATATCATCAATTCGGCATTAGCACCAAAACTGTTGACAAGGCGGTAGGATAGGACTATATTTTACCCACCAGATACAAAAACTTTTTCAGAAATCTGTAACCTTTAAACACGTTATCGCTGATATGCGAAAGCTCCTGTAAGCTCAAAGGTGCATAACAGATAATAACCCTGTTGAGAGGAGGTAGAGATGTATTGTAGAAACTGTGGTAAGGAGGTGGCACAGCAAGCTGTCTTTTGTCCCTCATGCGGCTGCACGCCAACCACCGGCAAAAGTTTCTGCCAAAATTGCGGACAGCCAACTGATCCCGCTGCCGAGGTCTGCGTCAAGTGTGGTGTTAAGCTGGCTCTAGAGCCGGTAAAGTCCAAAATAGTTGCTGGAATACTCGGGATCATTGTTGGGGGATTCGGAGTCCACCGCTTTTACCTCGGATATACCGGGATAGGTATCGCCCAGATCTTTGTCACGCTTCTAACCTTTGGGATCGGCGCACTCTGGGGATTCATTGAAGGGATCCTAATTCTGGTGGGCACAAAGATAACAAAGGATGCCAAGGGAAGACCGCTAAAAGAGGAATAGTCTTACCCTCCACACCGTTCACAATTCACTACCATATCCCGACAAAACAAATCCTTCATGGATACCAGCATTCTTCTTGCAACAACGATAAACTAGGACTCTGCAAAATGTTATACCAAACTACGCGTTACTCGCCGGAAGATGAGTTGCCCACTTACCCCTGTTCTCAAAGGACCAAACCGCCCCCCTTGTAACATACCATAAGATTCGGATTATCCATCCCAACAGAATCAGATTGACCCTTATGTAGGAAAAGGCTTATAATGAAATGCAGAAGCGCAAGTTATGCATGAAAGCTGCGGCATATTCGGCATCTATGCCCCCGAAGTAGATGTTGCCCGAATTACCTTTTTCGGTCTGTATGCCCTTCAGCACCGTGGACAGGAAAGCGCCGGCATCGCCACCGCCGACGGGAAGCGGATCTACATCCATACCTCTATGGGGCTGGTTTCCCAGGCCTTCACCGAAGATGAATTGACCCAACTTAAAGGCCACATCGCGATTGGGCACACCCGATATTCCACCACCGGTTCAAGCCGCACTAGCAACGCCCAGCCCATTTTAGCTAAAAGCGATTCAACAACCATAGCCTTAGGGCACAACGGCAACATAGTTAATGCCAAGTTCCTACGCGACGAACTTTGCCAACTAGGGTATCAATTTCATACCACGACAGATTCTGAGGTTATCGCCAACCTAGCTCTATCTTCACCGCGACACAGCCTAGTAGACAAAATAAGATACGCTATGCGCCGCCTCCAAGGCGCCTATTCTCTGGTAATACTGACCAAGGACAAGTTGATTGGTGTCCGTGACCCCATGGGAGTAAGACCGCTCTGTCTCGGGAATATCGATGGTGGCTGGGTAATCGCTTCAGAAAGCTGCGCCCTTGGTCACATCGGTGCCAATTTTGTCAGAGAAATCGAGCCTGGCGAAATAATCATCATTAACAGAAATGGCATCAAAAGTTTCACTGAAGACAGCATCGGTAGAAGGGCTTTGTGCATCTTCGAGTACATCTATTTTGCCCGCCCTGACAGTGTAATCGAAGGTAGGCTACTTTATCCAGCACGGCAAGCCATGGGCAAAATACTGGTTCGAGAACATCCCGTTGAAGCTGATCTGGTAATGGGCGTGCCTGATTCAGCCACCGCTGCCGGCATCGGTTATGCCATAGCTTCGGGCATCCCCTACTGTGAAGGTTTAATCAAAAACCGCTATGTGGGCCGCACCTTCATCGAACCAGACCAAAGACTGAGAGATTTAGGCGTCAAGTTAAAGTTCAATCCTCTATCCGAAACCATCGCTGGAAAAAGGTTGGTCGTTGTCGACGATAGCATCGTCCGCGGGACCACTACCCCTAAAGTGGTAGCTATGCTGAAGCGAGCCGGCGTCAAGGAGGTGCATCTACGCATCTGCTCTCCGCCTATTCGTTACCCTTGCTTCTTCGGTGTGGACATGGCAACCAGGTGGGAACTTATCGCTGCTCATAAAACAGTGCCTGAGATCAGAGATGCCATTGGTGCTGATTCTCTGGGCTACATAAGCATCGATGGTTTGATTGAGGCTGTCGGCTTACCCAAGGAGATTTTCTGTTTAGCTTGTTTCACCGGAGAATACCCCACACCGGTGCAGCTTGAGATGGACAAACTAGCCCTAGAAGCCGTAACTTCAGGGAGCTTGAGTGAACTCGGCGGATCATGAGGCTTACACACAGGCTGGCGTTGATATCAAGGCTGCCGATAAAGCCAAGGAGCTAATTAAACAGCTTGCCCGGTCTACTTCCAGACCCGAGGTCCTAACTGATATCGGTCTATTTGGTGGCATGTTCCGACTTACAGGCTATACTGAGCCGGTACTTGTCTCCAGTGTAGACGGCGTGGGCACCAAACTCAAAATCGCTTCTTATCTGGGTAAGCACAACACGGTTGGCAAAGACCTAGTCAACCACTGTGTTAATGACATCCTGACCTGCGGGGCAACACCCCTTTTCTTCCTAGACTACATTGCCATGGGCAAGCTGGTGCCCGAAAAGGTGCAGGAAATCGTCAGCGGCATAGCACAAGCATGCCAGGATGTGGGCTGCGCCCTCATTGGTGGTGAAACCGCTGAAATGCCAGGTATCTACCAGGCTAACGACTACGACCTCGTCGGCTTCATAGTTGGAGTAGTGGAAAGGGCAAACATACTCAACGGCAGTAGCATCGCTGCCAATGATATCGTCCTCGGCTTGCCCTCCAGTGGGCTACATACTAACGGCTACTCGCTGGTGCGCAAAGTTTTCAATATAGACCAAGACCCCTCCGTACTGCAGGTCTTCTACCCGGAACTAAAGCGCACCTTGGGAGAGGAACTCCTTGAGCCACACCGTTGCTATTATGCGGAAATCAAGTCAGTCTTACCAATAATCAAAGGGCTAGCACACATTACTGGCGGCGGGTTTGAGGGAAATATCCCCAGAATCCTGCCCCAGGGTCTAGCTGCCCAAATCAACAAGGACGCCTGGCACGTTCCAGCTATCTTCAAACTCATTCAAGAGCGAGGCGGAGTCCGAGAAACAGAAATGTACCGGGTATTCAACATGGGGATAGGCATGGTGATCATCTGCTCGCCCAGTCATGTAGACGAACTTACCGCTATCTTGCCCGTGACCCAGAAAATTGGTAAAGTTATCAACACTAAAGACGACACAGGGGTAATTCTCACCTGAGGAGGTGTCATGCGTGCCATTATAAGCGTCTCCGATAAAACGGGACTGGTCGATTTCACACGTAAGCTAGTAAACCTGGGCGTGGAAGTATTCAGCACCGGTGGTACCAAGAAAACGCTAGAAGCTGAAGGCATAAAAGTGCACAGCATCTCAGAGCTTACCGGTTTCCCCGAGATTCTGGATGGCAGGGTAAAGACGCTTCACCCTGCAGTCCATGGTGGTATCCTCGCCAGACGGGACCTCCCCAAACATATGGAGGAACTAGCAAAGAACAAGATTAAAACTATTGATATAGTGGTGGTGAACCTCTATCCGTTCGTCCAGACAGTAGCCAGGAGCAACGTCTCCCTAGATGAGGCGCTTGAAAACATAGACATAGGCGGGCCAACTATGATTCGCGCCTCTGCTAAGAACTTTCCTTCCGTACTGGTAATAGTTGACCCCGGGGACTATGACACGGTTATCGAAAAGTTGCGCCAGGACACGCTTGATTTGAAAGAACGGAAAAGACTTGCTCAAAAGGCTTTCCAACACGTCGCCATGTATGACACCGCCATCGCCCAATACCTTAGAGCCGAAGAGACCTTTCCCGAAAATATGACCATAGCCATGAAAAAGCTCTATGACCTGCGTTATGGGGAGAACCCACATCAGAGAGCTGCTCTTTATGTCGAACAATCAATAGGAGAGAAGTTTCCCGGTATGACATCGCTGAAGCTTCTCAGCGGACCTGAGCTTTCGTTCAACAATTTCCTTGACCTTGAAGCTGCCTGGAACACCGTCTGCGATTTCACTGACCCGACCATAGCCATAGTCAAGCACAACAACCCGTGTGGGCTTTGCAGCAATAAAGACCTGATCGAGGCTTACAGGAGAGCTCTTGCCGGTGACCCGGTGTCCGCCTTCGGAGGAATTGTCGCCAGCAACCAACCTATTGACCTCTCCCTCGCCACCGAAATCAATAAGACTCATTACGACTGTATAATTGCCCCAAATTACAGCAATGAAGCCCTGGAACTGTTCAAAGGAAAGAAAAACATGCGCATCGTCTCGCTGCCTATCCAGGCAGTGGACGGCAAGACCAGAAACATTGAACTACGGACTATCAGCGGGGGTTTTCTGGTTCAAGAGGAGGACTATTACACCGAACACGAGATTAAGCCCGAGACTGTATCCAAGCGAGCACCAACGAAGAATGAGCTACGTGATCTTCTCTTCGCTTGGAAAGCAGTAAAACACATAAAGTCGAACGCCATCGTTCTAGCCAAAGATAAAACTTTGCTCGGCATGGGCGCAGGTCAACCCAACAGAGTGGTCAGTGTGGAGCTATCCTTGAAGAGGGCAGGTGAGGCGGCAAAAGGCAGTGTGCTCGCCTCTGATGCTATGATACCATTTCCTGACACTGTTGAAGTGGCAGCACAAGGTGGGGTGACCGCCATCATACAGACCGGTGGCTCGGTAAGAGATAAGGAAGTAATCGCCACAGCGGACAAGCACAACATGGCGATGGTATTCACCGGAGTACGCCACTTTAAACATTAGTCCTCCTTCTAAGGATTAGGCAAACTTAGAGACGAGTCAAAAGATTTGCTGGAGGTTTAGATGGAGAAAGCTGAAAGATCGCCCTACAGAGTTAAGCTCAAAGTCAGCAGAACTAGTCCACTTAGGGGGAATTGGAATGATGATAATTGACAAGGATAGTGTCACCGCAACCAAGCGGAAGTTGGACAACTCTGGGGACATATCGGAGGTCATAGCCGATGTTAAAAGAATGCTAGAGATAAAGGAGGCTCTCCTGTGGCGGTCCGAGGCAATGACGCCTTGCTGTGCATCGCTGTGCAGTATAACATCCCGCCTCGCCCACGAAGTCAACCTCCTGGAAAGCACCCTAGCCGCGCTGGAAAACGGCGACAAAGTCCAAGCCGCTGAGCTGCTAGAAAAGTATGCACGTGCTTTAGAGGTAAGCTGTGAAGCCAGCCAACCGAACTATTGCTGACCTTGATATTCTGGTCAAGGCTCTGCCCCGGAAATCAAAGGTTCTTTTCCATCGTATATTTGCCGTTTCCACAACTAAGGGTTGTCTCAAGCCACCTAAAACAATGCTTCCCTGGATTGAACGGCAATTCGGCTCCGTCGAAAGAGTAACCGAGCAGAAAGTTGTCAAGGTCACCAATTTAGTCACCTTCGAAGGGGCTATATTTAACTCGCTACGAGCCCTGCGCCCACGGCAGTTTGAAGATAGACTGAGGGTCGAGGCCCGCCTGCTCGATAAAGCCAAGGATGACCCATTGAGTAAACCGCTTGAAGATACTCCAGAAGATCCTTTCGGCAGAATCAGAGGTAAATACTGCATCACCGCAAGCAATATAGCCAAATACGATGGACTGCACGGCATGATAATCTTTAGAGACTATAATCCTCTTAAGTTCTCCAGAGAGGAAGTTATCGACTATCTTGATACCGGCTGGGAGTGGGCACAAAAAGCCCATCAATTTGATCCCTCAGCCAAGTATTACTTCTTTCTGTGGAATTCATTAAAGAAGGCCGGGGCAAGTTTAGCTCATGGTCATGCTCAGGTGGTGTTGAGCCGAGATTTCCACTACGCCAAAATTGAAGCCCTGCGCTGTGCTGCGATTCGTTATAGAGCGGAGAACAATTCAAATTATTTCGATGACCTGTTCCAGATTCACCTCGACCTTGGTCTAGGTGTGGAAAAAGAAGGGACAAAGGTATTAGCTTATCTCACTCCAATCAAAGAGAAGGAGGTCATGTTACTCTCGTCAAGCTTGGACCGTTCTTTCAAAGAAAGAGTCTACGAGGTTCTAGCCTGCTATCGGGATAGGATGCACGTAACCGCGTTCAATCTAGGCATAGCCACACCACCGCTTAACTCGCCACCAGAAGACTGGAATGGTTTCCCAGTCATCGCCCGTATAGTCGACCGCGGCTACCCCTGGGACGGCTCCTCCGACTTCGGCACTATGGAACTTTACGCAGCCAGCATAATCTCCAGCGACCCATTCCAAGTGGCTCAGGAACTTAAAGAAGCCCTAAAATGATAAACGACGAGAGGAGGAAAAAAGATGGTTAGAGCTGTGATAGTTTCGGATATGCTTCGGGGCTTCCTTGAAGAGGGTTACCCTCTTTACTGTGGTCATAGGTCTCGCCGTATCATCCCTAATGTACAGAAACTTCTTGAAACGGAATTAGCCAAAGGTTCGAAAATATTCTACTTGTGCGATAACCATGACCCGGAAGACCTTGAGTTCGCTATGTTTCCACCCCACTGCATTGCTGGCACTCCAGAATCTGAAATTATCCCCGAACTTTCCAAATACCCTGGTAAGATATTGCCTAAAAAAACCTACAGCTTATACCTAGATACCGACCTAGACAAGGAGTTAAAAGAGCTGAAGCCAGAAACAGTCATTGTCTGTGGGGTTTGCACCCATATCTGTGTGCTACACGGAGTATCTGAAACCAGAACCCGCCATTACCCGGTGGAGGTGCCTGTAGACTGCGTAGCCTCATTCGACGACAAAGCCCACATCTGGGCATTAGATTACATGGAAAAGGTGCTTGGCGCAAAGCTCACCCGGATCAGCCCCGCGGAGATGCCAAAGCCACGCTTTGAAATCCCAGATTTCGTCCTCGCAGGGGACACTTCAGACATCTATTTCATCCGAACCGTTGAAATACTCAAAAAAGAGGGCATCAACCCCATAGCTACCATGGAGGTCTTCCCTAGTCGTCCGGGAATACTGTGTGGCATAGAGGAAGTCAAAGCCTTGCTGGAAAAAGTCCTCCCGGAGGGCAACCGCGAGGTCTGGGCACTATCCGAAGGCGAGCCCTTCCAGAGAAAAGAAGTTATCTTACGCATAACAGCCCCCTACCAGAGCTACGGGGTCTATGAAACGGTCTATCTGGGCATGTTAGCACACTGCAGCGGTTGGGCAACCGCTGCCAAAGAATGCGTTGATGCGGCTCAAGGAATCCCAATTATAAGCTTCGGTGCTCGCCATGTGCATCCGCTTGTGGCAGGCATAATGGATTATGCCGCTATAGTCGGTGGGTGTGTTGGCTGCTCTAGTGTTGCTGGGGCTAGATTGGCTGGCATAGAACCTTCAGGCACCATGCCACATGCCCTCATTATAATCATGGGTGATACCGCCACAGCCACCAAAGCCTTCGACAAGCACATGCCCCCAGAGGTGCCCCGAATTGCACTAGTAGACACATTTAAAGATGAACCCGAAGAAAGCATAATTGTGGCACAAGCACTTGGGGGGAAACTGCAAGGAGTCCGTCTTGACACTCCTGGCGAGCGTGGTAGAGTCACTGCTGACCTGGTTAAAGAGACTAGGGCTAGGCTGGACTTGGCTGGCTTCAAAGATGTCAAGATCTTCGTCAGCGGTGGACTCGACCCTGAGCGCATAAGATACTTTATCGAAGAGGGCGCACCGGTCGATTTCTTCGGCGTCGGCAGCTACATCAGCGGCGCCAGACCCATCGATTGCACCGCTGACCTTCATGACATTGAGGGCAAACCCATCGCCAAAAGGGGCAGAATTCCCGGCATCACCCCCAACCCCAGGCTTAAACGAATACTGTAGCAAGAGCGCACTTTGCGGTTTTGCACCAACTTATTGACAAAAAGACGAAAGGTGGACTGTGTCACAAATAAATTAGCCTGCTAAGTTGTCCTCCTGTGCTATAATATGCAATGAATCAATGAATTGCTAGCCAGAGGCGACGGTTCGGTCGGTAGAAACAACTGCCAAGCAAGGGCAAGGTAAAAAATCCGGTGGGAGATAAAGCGGACTATGGTTACGGAAGGAAAAAAGAAGGTCATAAGTCGGTTGAAATCGATGTATCCCCTTCGAGCTAAAGTAAATGAGACATATTTGAAGAGCGCAGAGGCGATTAAAGCAGGTAAGCCCACCGTCTGGGCTATGCTCAATTTCTATTACGGTGACCCCATCTTGAAGGCAATGGACGTAGAGGTGGTTTATCCTGAAAATTATGGTGCTGTCCTCGCCGCTACCGGGGTCGCCCAGAGATATCTCGACCAATGTGATGCCGACGGCTTCCCCACCCATCTCTGCGGCTATAGTCGAGCTAGCCTCGGATACACCTCGAGGATGATGAAGGAGTTGAAAGGTGAAATACCCCCAGAAGCTCCCCTTGGTGGGATGCCGAAACCGATATTCCTGCTGGCTTCAGCGGCTGTCTGTGATGCCAGATACAAGTGGTTTCAAGCACTGGGCCGTTATATGGATGTCCCAGTCTGGTCGCTAGAAGCGCCATCACCGGGAAATAAAGAATTCTTTATGGAAGGCAGTTATCAAAAAATGGTTGAGCTGGGAGTAAGGCATCTCAGGGATTTCGTTGCCTTTGTGGAACGAATACTGGGCAAGAAGATGGACTGGGACAAACTAGACGAAACAGCCAGCCTCATGGTTGAGATCAACCGGGTATGGCATGAAACCAATGAACTGCGCAAAGCAAGACCCTGCCCTATGCACAGCCGTGACTTCTGGAGCGCCATGCCAGCAGCCCTATTCCTTGCCGGTGACCTCAAGGACTCATTACAGTGTTTCCAAAATCTGCACGACGAGGTGAAAGAAAGGGTAAATAACCATATAGGCGCTATAGCTGATGAGAGATACCGGCTGGTATTCGCTGAGCTTCCACCCTGGCATAGCTTGGAACTATTCGACAAATTGGCTGAAAGAGGCTGGAACTTCGTAGTCGAAAGTTTTGCCTATCGACCACCAATACCCCTTGACCTCAGCAAAGTCACTGACCCATTGGAACGAATCACCAGGTTCAGCCTGCAATTTTTCGCCGGCTATTATGAAGATGCTAAGAAGCAGAACGTGCACGGTGGTGCCTTCGCCTACCCCTATTTGAAATATGCCAGAGAATGGAAATGCGATGGCGCACTTCTCCACCCTCTTATCAGCTGCCGCAGCGCCTCCACACATCTACCTTATGTATCAAACTTGCTAATGGAAAAACTAAAGGTACCCTCACTTAGCGTAGAAGGAGACATCGTAGACCTTAGGCTGTTCGATACCGAAGACGCTTTAGCCAAAGCAGAACCGTTTGAGGAAACCATGGAACACTATAGAAGAATAAGGAAACAGGAGGGGTTCGACTGGTAAGGTGGGGCACAAACGATTCCAACCTATGAGGGATAGCAGTTATGACAAACAATAAAGGGCTCGGCAAAGTCAAGGAGATCTATCGGAACCGCTCACAAAGAGCAAAGGAACTTAAGGAAGCAGGCAAGAAGATAATAGGCTATCCTTGCGTCTATGTTCCCCTGGAAATGCTCACTGCACTCGACCTGGTACCATACCGGACGTGTGGCGATATCAAGGAGCCGGTCACAGAAGCCGACAGAGCACTACCCACCTCATTCTGTCCCATAATGCGCACTTGCCTAGATTGTGCCCTGAAGGGTAAAAGCGACTTCCTGGACGGTATGGTTACCATTCATTCCAGTGACCCCCAGGAGAAAACAGCTCGTGTGTGGGAATCATATATCAGTTACCCTTATTTCCACTTCATTGATATGCCTGGCACTGTCCGTCCCGAAGCGCTGGAATATTTCAAAAGCCAATTGAACGATCTGAGGAAGACATTGGAGTCCTTTACTGGAAAAAAGTTGTCATCTGACAAGCTCAAACTGGCTATTCAGTCCCACAACCAGCAGCGAGCTCTAGTCCAGAGCCTGTACCAACTTACCAAACCAGCCCCACCACTGGTTTCGGGGACGGAAATCCTTCAGGTGATAAAAGCGGTTATGAGCCTCCCCGTAGCTGAAGGAAATGAGCTACTAAACCAGGTCATAAGTGAGGTCAAAGGTCGCACCGATACCCCAAAAAAGAAACCAGTACGCCTCCTCATCTGGAGTAGCACTGTGGATGACTCCGATATCATGGAGATATTCGAGGCTGGAGCTAATGTTGTGATAGACGAGAGTTGCGGCGGTATCAGGCCCTACAGAGGCAGCGTAAAAATTACCGCTGACCCCATTGAGGGACTAGCCAAATACTATCTAAATGAAATCACCTGCGCCCGCACATTCAGACAAGCTGCCATCGGCGAGACCGAAAAAAATTATGCCAAAGACCTACAAAGCAGATTCGGCTACCTGAAGGATATAATAAAAAAGTGGAATATCAACGGAGCCATCCTACTCCTCGTCAGGTACTGTGACCCCTTCGCCTTTGAAATGCCTTCACTCAGAGACTATCTACAGAACCTTGGGCTTCCCAGCACCTATATAGAATATGACTACACACAGGGAGCTCTGGCACCTCTGAGGACAAGAGCCGAAGCCTTCCTGGAGACAATTAGCTAAAACACTCCCTCGAGGTTAACTTGTTCTTCGCCGGTGTAGACATAGGTTCCACCATGACCAAAATTGTCCTCATGGACAGAAATGGCAGAATTTTGTCTGCCATCAAAGGCCCCACGGGTCCCGAACACCGCCAGCTAGCCAACGAGGTGATGAAAAAAGCACTGGAGCAAGCTCACCTGCAACTCGACGACATCACCTATGTCGTTGCCACCGGCTATGGTAGGTTCAACGTGCCCTTCGCCGACCGTCAAATCACCGAATTGAGCTGCCATGCCAAGGGCATCGCCAGCTTATTTCCAAACGCCAGGACAGCCATTGACATCGGCGGACAGGACGCTAAGTGCATGACGGTCAATAAAGGTAAGCTGATTGACTTCGTCATGAATGATAAATGTGCCGCCGGGACAGGCAGGTTCCTAGAAGTCATCGCCGCTACCCTAGGCATCAAACTTGAAGAATTAGGGAGCATTTCCTTGAAGTCTACGAAAAAGGTTCCAATTAGCAACTTTTGCACCATATTCGCCCAGCAGGAAGTGGTATCAAGACTCTCCGAAGGAGAGAAATTGGAAGACATCATAGCCGGGCTTCACGATGCTCTAGCCAGCAGGGTAGCGGCATTGGCGCGAAGGCTGAAGATACAACCAGACGTAGTGCTCACCGGAGGAGTGGCTAAGAATATCGGCATGGTCAAGGCAATGAGAGAGAACCTAGGATGCGAGCTGCTCGTCCCTGAAGACCCGCTCCTCACTGGAGCAATGGGCGCCGCTATACTGGCAAAGGAACACACGCTGGAGGCTATAGAGAAAGGAGAGACCCTTTTGACAAAGCCACGCCGGCTGGAGAAAGCCACCTTCTTCCATTAGGAGCGATTGAAATGTCTTGGTTTATGGGTATAGACATCGGCTCAGCATACAGCAAAGGAGTCCTGATTACCGACTCCCAACTATTTGCTTGCCACGTAATCCCTTCAGGAGCCAACTATTGCACGGCAGCTGAGTCGATAAGGCAGGAGCTTCTAAAACAAGCTACACTAACTCAAGATGACATCAACAACGCCGTAGCCACCGGCGCCGGCGCTGCAAACGCTTATTTCGCCAGCCGCAAGGTCAGCGATATGGTCTGCACGGCTAGGGGCATAAACAGCATCTTCCCCAAAGCCAGAACTGCAATTGATGTAGCCGGGCAGTCTACAAAGGTCATGCGGATAGATGCCAAGGGGCTGGTGACAAATTTCGCTGTCAGTGAAAAATGTGCTGCCGGCAGTGGGCGATTCATTGAAGTCATCGCCAATGTGCTGCGGATAGATTTGAAAGATTTCGGTCCGCTCTCACTTAAGTCTAAAAGTCCCATCGCCTTCAGCACCGGCTGTGCTGTCTTCGGCGAATCTGAAGCTGTCACCAGGGTCGCCGAAGGCATACTCAAAGAAGACATCGCCGCCGGGGTCAACAAAGCCTTAGCCAGCAAGATTTCCTCGCTGGTCAAAAAAATCAAGCTCTTAGAACCATGTGCTATCTGTGGCGGTGGCGCACTCAATATCGGGCTGGTCAGGACTGTAGAACAGGAGCTTAACATCCAGCTGCTAATACCACCACAACCCCAGATCATCGCCGCACTGGGCGCCGCCATAATCGCCAGAAGCTCGAACTTCAACAACTAGCAGGGCTCTATTCCGGAAATAGATAACCGCTACTAAAGCAGTTAGGTAGTGTGGTAGAATAGCTACAGACTGAGCACAAGAAACCCTAGGAAACCTACAGATGGCTTCACATCTGGGGTAGGAACGGGAAAGAGTGAGACTAGTTTTACCGCTCTGGTTAGCACTAGTAGCGACTTTGCTTCTATTTTTGCCTCTGGTCACTCTGTGTCAGGCTAGCACGGTCAAACACTTCACCGCCGGCGAGTCTACCCCTATTACTACGGCAACTGCCACAGCCACCGAAACGGGCGCCAGCAAAGCCTCTTTCCAGATTTCCTCCACCCTCTCATTATCGATCAGGACTGACAGGGCAATATATCTGGCTGGAGAAACTATAGCTATCAGCGTAAACACAAACCAGCTCAGCACCTGGGTTCGCCTGCGTGCTCAGCTTCCAAACGGTGATCTGATAACAATTGGAGAATTTGCCACAAGTGGGAATTACATGAAGTCATGGTCAGCACCACCAACGTCGGGGCAGGTGAAACTGTTCTGCGATGGTGAAGCTACCGTCCAGGCGCTGGTATGGACAGAGTGCTGTGAGACTATCGGTAGCCCGGGAGAAACACCTCGCATCTACTGCTATCCATGCCAGCGAATAGTGACCCAAACCGTTACAAGCACGGCTTCTTGCGATGTCCGTATCTTTGACCGCATCACATTCTTATCAGGTCACATCACTGATAATAATCAGCGACCAGTCCCCGGAGCTATAGTCTATCTTGCCACCACCAGGCAAAGCGCCAGTGCAAATGGGGACGGGTTTTACCAATTCCCCTCTTACGAGCTTAGCAACAACTATACTTTGGTCGACCAGATACCTACAGTTACAGAAACCGTTTCTGTGCGGGCGGTCGCCTGCGAACCACAACCAGACAAGATCGTCCAGGTGCAGGCTGAACGTGGTGCCTCCGGGGTTAACTTCATTTTGAAGCGCAGCTTTTACCCTGCGGCTATCGAGCTAGCTTACTTCACTCTCGATGCATTTTCCAGTTGGTCAGAAGCTGGGCAATATTCCACCTGGCAGAACATCCTCGGGATCACAATTGCTAGTCAAGCCAAAGTGCGAAAGTTGTCTTTTGGGACTAAAGAACTGCCGCCATTGTCATTCGATATCGGCGATAAAAAGCTACTTCTGGTCACCAAACCCGATACTGGTCGCTACTTCTTAGAGCTAGAAGGCAGACCTAAAACCCCATTTACCGTTGGCGCAGCCGCAACCCTAAACAATCAATACCTTGGGCAGCAGGTCATAAACGGGATGATAGAAGGCAAAGGCACTCAGCGACTTAGACTTATGCTCAGCCGGGAAGGGATTGAGCTGAAGATCATCAAACCGCCAAACATGCTTCTCCTCATTATCCCAGCCATCATCGGATTTATCGGTGTGATTTTAGCTGCCTTCTTTGTCACTGGTGGACAATTAGGTAGCTTGAAGAAAGCCTTTGCTGGCTTCAAAACAGCTAGATCGAAATTGCCTAAAGCCGAGGAACTTACTGAAGGGAAAACTCAGGTTCTGGTCAAAAAGACCAAGAGCAAGCGGACAAGGACAAAAAAAGTAAGCCGAGGCAAGGGCAAACAAGTGGAAAAAAACAGGAGGGAGCAATGAAATTTAATAGGCGAATAATATTTATTCTGCTCAGCACCGTGGTGCTGGCTTTGCTCGGTTCTCTCTTTGCCGGGTGTGCATGGTTCCGCCCCGGGACAATGCCCCGTGCTTGCCAGCAATGGTACGATAAAGGAAAGCAAGAGGGCTACATAAATGGTTTCAAGGAAGGCTACGACAGGGGTAGGACAGATGGTAAGGAGGTTGGCTACAGCGAAGGTTTTACCAAAGGCATAGAGGAAGGCAAAAAGCTATGTCCATCTTGCCCAGAGTGTCCAAAATGCCCGGAATGTCCCTATCCATACTACTACCCTTACTATTACCCATACCCCTACTATTATGACCGCCTGGGCTACTGGGAGGGATACGAAACCTGCAAGCGGCGATTCTGCGCGCAATGCCCGACTTGCCCGCTGTGTGACTAGCCACATCCTTAACACTCAAACAGCACAGGAACCCCTTGTCCTGCCACATTCTTGGTACCAGGAATGTGGCAGTAGCTGGTAACAGGTCAATGCAGACGCTGGTTTTGGTTTGTTTAAGCTTTCACAAAGCGCTAAAATGGTAGCGTCCGGTCAAGTCAAAGTTACTATGTATGAAACATGCAAAATATAAAAGGAGGGGGAAATGTTAGAGGTTTTTTTAACCGAGGAGCAAAAGAAGTTCAAACAGGAGGTGCAGGACTTCGTAAAGAGCGTGCCACGTCAGCTCATCCTTGACATGGATGCTGACAAAATCAAGTTCCCTCATGAATTTATCAGAGAGGCAGGGCGGAGAAACCTACTCGGCATCAGATTTCCCAAAAAATACGGTGGTAGAGAACTGAAATGGGTAGACGAAATCCTCTACATAGGGGAAATCAATAAACTTGGTGTGCCTTTCGCCTGCCTCTGTTCAGTGACCTCCATCGTCGGCGAGGCTCTGAATGTCTTCGGGACTGAGGCACAAAAAGAGAAATACCTCAGACCACTGATAGCAGGCACTCAATGGGCTGGAGAGGCACTCACTGAGCCCAGGGGTGGCTCTGACTTCTTCGGTGCTACTACGATAGCCAAAAAGAAGGGCAACACCTATTATCTCACGGGGCAAAAACGTTTCACGGTTGGTGCCGAGGGTGCCGATTTCTTTCTAGTATATGCCGTTACCAATCCTGGTGCTGGACGAGATTCACTCAGCGCCTTCATTGTAGAGAGGGCTATGGGCGTTGAGGTGAAGCACGTATATGGACTTATGGGCTGTCGGGGCACGGGGACAGGAAGACTGGTATTTCGGGATGTCCCTGTACCAGAGGAGAACCTGCTTGGAAAAGAGAACGAGGGAGCAAAGATATTCTACAGGATGATGGTGCCGGAAAGGATCCTCTCGGGTGGCGTGGGTGGTTCTCGCGCTATCCTGGAAATTGCTGCAAGGTATGCCAACAAGAGAAAAGCCTTCGGCATGACCATAAGAAATTTCGAGGGGATCAATTTCAAGATAGCTGACTGTGTTACCAAGCTGGATGCTGTCAGCGCCTTCGCCTATGCTGTGGCTAAGACCATTGACGATGGCGTGGGAACTCCGGGTTACCAAAGGAGACTGGTCTCCGAGCTGAAGAAACTTGCTACCCAAACATACTGGGAGGTAGTGAACGATGCCATGCAGATTCTGGGCGGCATCGGATACACCAATGCCTATCCCGTGGAACGGGCACTGAGAGAAGCTAGGCTCGCCATGATATGGACAGGGACTAACGAAATCATGAATTTGATCATACAGCATGAATATTATAAAGAAATCCTGGCTAAAAGTATTGAGGGCAGAGACATTGAAGCTGATGTTGCCCTCACCGAGGAGCAATTAGCCGAGGAAAGGATCTATGAATCAGAGCCTATACCTGCCACACCGTAAGCTAAGATTCGCCCAGGTACCAAATTCGAAGCAAATATGAGGGATAGCTGGGTCTCTGAATCGACAATTCACAAGGTAGTTTCACTCATTTTCACAATTAGCTGGTAGCATACTTTCCTGTGCTCTCCACAGCACCAAAGTTTCATCAGGACGGGAAAATAGGGTAGACTTTAAATTGCAGATAAATAATGACAAGGAAAAGGGTAAGAAGAGCTAGGAAGACAGAGGCGGAAAAAACTAGGGCTTCGAAAACTAAAGATGTTGTGAGCCTGGTGTCCAGTCTCCTTATTGGTCTCACCTTGCTGGCATCGGGAACAGGTAAAATACTTGGAATGGAGGAGGTGCCAGCCCAAGTTGTTGACTTCATCAGCAACATTATCCCCGATATCTTTATAACCCCAGCTGCTATCTCCTTTCTTTATAATATTTTCATACCCTACGTTCTGCCTTGGGCAGAATTTGTTTTGGCAATTTGTCTGCTCACCGGCTTCCTGCCCCGGCTTATAGCCATCCTGACCATCCCGCTGCTGTTAGCATTCCTGGGAACAAACCTGTGGGCAATTTCAAGGGGAGGATATGCCACCTGTGCCAGCTGCTTTGGAATCTGGGAAAGGTATTTGGGATCGCTGACACCTGCTCAATCGCTAATTTATGACCTCGTCCTCCTCGCGCTTGCCATTGTGATAATAATCGTCCACCCAGAGGGGTTTCTTTCCAGCAGAAGGTGGTTGAAAAATCTGGTAAAAGAAAAAGGGGGATTTGACGCCACAAGCGTAAAGCTGAAAATGCGTCTATTCGCCGAGCGCTCGAGGAGTCTTGTATTGAAATCCGCAGGACTTTTTAGGCTGGCTGGTAAATTCACCGCAGAACATACTGGCATTGCGCTTCTTGTCGGCATTTGCCTCCTCTGTCTCATCGCATATGGTATCACCGCAGCGTTCATGAGCACCACCATGGGAAAACCCATCGTCTCAGGTGTGTCTGTTTCAGATCTATCGGAAACAAGCGCTGTCATTTCCTGGAAGACAGATAAGCCCACTACCAGCAGCATCGAGATATATACCGCGGATCATAGTTTTACTGTCACTGACGAGGATCGGGGCACTTCCCACCGGCTGCTCGTTACCGGACTCACCCCCAATACCACCTACCAATTCAGTATCTTGGACCATAAAAAGGTGCTATCTAAAGGATACTCGTTCAAAACTCTAGCCCCAACACCATTGTCTATCTCCAATGTCACAGTGACTTTCATAACCGACTCAAGTGCCACCATAACATGGGGCACCACCAGACCAGCCACGAGCGAAGTACAATATTGGGTTTCAGGCTTTAAAGAGCGATATGCCGTCTCCAGTAGCGAACTTACTATTAACCATAGCATCAACGTAACCTCGCTCGAAGCTGACGCCATATACCATTTCGTGGTAAAGTCAACAGATGCATCTGGAAACCAGGCGATTTCACCTGAACTCGCTATGAGCTCCCGTATAGGAAAAGAGGCATCGGACTTCACCCTCAGTTCTCTTGATGGCAAACCTGTGAAACTTAGCGATTATCGTGGCAAAGTTGTGATGCTAGACTTCTGGCTATGGACATGCTCGGCTTGCCGTAAGAAGTTGTCTATAGTTCAGGAGACCATTGCCAGGATGCCGTCAGAAAAGGTGGTTGTGCTTGCCATCCACTTCGAAGGGAAAGAATCTGTAATCCAGAGCTACGCCCTCAGTGAGGGGCTAACTATTCCAATACTCTTAGACTTGGACGGGGCAGTCAGCGATGTTTACAAAGTATATGCCTTCCCTACAACCTTCTTCATAGACCGTGACGGAATTATCCGGCTGATAGACCCCGAATTCAGCAATGCTGAAGAGCTGGAAAATATTCTCAGCACTTTACTTAAAAGTAAGTGAAGGTCAATTTTGTACGCCGAGAGTTGAGCCCGCAGAGGTTATCCTGCACCAATGTCCGGTAAGGAATGACAGTCTAGCTATGATACAATATACCCACTGACACCTAAAAATGACAGGCAATTTGAATAAAGCTAGAGGAAGACTAATCGCAGCATTGGCTTTGATAATGGTGGCGATCCTCCTATCAGCCTGCCAGCAGGCATCAGCTAGCTTTGAAGTATTATCGCTTGATATCTTGCCACCAAAGGCTATGGTAGGCGAAAAAGTCACTGTCAGCGCCCGGGTAAAAAATGGTAATGCCGGCTTGAAGACTTATAATGTGCCGCTGAAGGTCGACGGGGTAACACAGGACAGAAAAACTGTTACATTGAAACGCGGTGCCACCGAGGTGGTCGAATTCTCCTTGGTCAAATACAAGCCTGGCTCCTATAAAATAACCATCGGCGACCGAAGCTCAACCCTGGAGGTCCAGGCACCCTTGCCTGCTGCATTCCAGCTTTCACAGCTGAAAATATCGCCAGAGGTGGCTAATGTTGGCGACAAGATAGACTTTACGGCTATAGTAACAAATACCGGGGGTACACATGGTGTCTATCTTGCCGAGTTGATGATAGACAACTGTAACGTCAAAAAGGAAGAGGTGCCCCTAGCTGCCGGGACTCGTTCTATGCTTCACTTCACAATATGCATGGACTCACCTGGGACATATACCGTGACCCTTGGTGAGCTTACGGGTCAATTTGTGATAATAGAGCCGGTCCAGCCAATACCACCGAATACTACACCTTCCCCACCACAGCGCGGCCCCTGCCGAACACGCAGGTGATAATAGACAACAGCACCATGCCCAGTTTGGGCATGACTCCGCCGCTAGATGGGTCTAATAGACTACCAGATAATAAGGAGATGGGAAAAGAAGAAAACAAAAGAACCGTCAAAGCCGGTTATAGCCTGTTAGCTAAAGGCGAGAATTCCTGCTGCACGCCGAACAACCCCTGCTGCAGTACAACTGACTACATTGAAACCACAAACACCGCTGGATTTGAGCAGGTAAGCATAATCGAGGAAACATCTTTCGCCACAAACTTTGCGCCAACTGAGTGCACAATACACGCACTGGCAAATGATTTGGCTATCTCAGGGGCAAACTTCGAAAAACCTACTAGCTCCATCAGAAGCGAACAGCCTAGGCAAGGGGACCGAACCCATGATTAATGCTCAACGAACGGGAATGGCAAATCTGCCGCTGCACTATGGCAAAGCACCGCGGTGGCTCTTCGACCGCATGACCAAGCTGGCACGGGAGATAACTATAGCCATCACCGCCGAATTTGGACCACATGAGATGCTCCGCCGCCTATCAGACCCTTTCTGGTTCCAAGCCTTCGGCTGTGTACTAGGCTATGACTGGCATTCCAGCGGCGTCACCACCACCGTCTGCGGCGCGCTCAGGGAAGGAATCAAGGGACTGGAAGCTGAACTGGGCTTGTTCATCGCCGGGGGCAAAGGAAAAACATCGCGTAAGACCCCAGCACAGATAGAAAGTGTGGCACATTTCCTGAATTCAGATACCTCATCGCTGGTCTATGCCAGCCGCATGGCAGCCAAGGTTGATAACTCAGCCCTTCAGGACGGATATCAGCTTTATCACCACGCCTTCTTTTTTACCGCCGACGGCTCATGGTCGGTAGTCCAGCAAGGGATGAATGAAAGGACCCACTATGCCCGCCGTTACCACTGGCTGGGTGAAAATGTAACCGACTTTGTCTGTGAACCCCATACTGCTATCTGCTCCCAGGTTAAAGGTGAAGTGCTGAACTTGGTGGCTGCTGAAAGCCAGAGAGCACGGAACACCATCACCCGTATCAGCGTAGAGGAGAGACCGGAAGAAATCATCAGTCAACTGAAGAAGCTCAAGACTCTGACCCTGCCACCTCGACACAACCTCAGTCTCAATGACATCGATCCTGACCGCTTGACTAGAACCCTCGTCATCACCTATGAGCACCAACCGAAGAACTTCGAAAACTTGCTCAGCTTAGAAGGTGTGGGACCGAAGACTCTCCGTGCATTGAGTCTGATTTCAGAGCTGATCTATGATGTCCCGGTCAGTCTCCGCGACCCGGCTCGCTACAGCTTCGCCCACGGTGGCAAAGACGGTCACCCTTACCCCGTGGACAGGAAAACTTATGATAGGAGCATCGAAATACTTCACCAGGCTTTGACCAGAGCTAAAGTTGGTGATACCGAGAAGATGGCTGCCCTGAAACGTCTGAAGGTCTGGTTATAACAGCCTCCAAGCGTCATCGGCAAAAATATGTTGTGCTAATGCGAAGATCCCAGCGGCGGAATCCCGCTAGTAACAAATAAGAAGGAGCTTGACATGATCAGGGATTTCAATGGCAAGAGCCCCAAGATAGCGCCATCAGCATTTGTCAGCGAAGCTGCCTACGTCGTGGGCGATGTCGAAATCGGAGAAAACTCAAGCATCTGGCCTGGAGCTGTCCTCCGAGCTGATATGGGCAAAATAAAGGTGGGGCAAAACACAAGCATAGAGGACAATTGCGTTATTCATGGTGGCACCGACATTTCTATCGGGGACAATACATATATCGGACATGGAGCTGTCATCCACTGCCGCAGGATTGGCAACAATGTTCTGATAGGCAATAATGCCACTATCCTCGATAATGCTGAGGTCGGCGACTTCTGCATTATCGGCGCCGGCTCAGTAGTAGTACCGGAAACGAAGATACCGGACAGGTCGCTAGCCATGGGTGTGCCGGCTGATATAAGGGGTCAGCTATCCGCAGGGCAGCTTGCCCAGCTGAAAAGTAGCCCAGATATTTATATCAAACTGGCGCAACGGTACAAACAACAGGGACTTTGAGGCAGCAGCGGCACCATCAAAGTTCAATTAATCAAGGACGTCTTCCTGAACCGGGCCCCAGCCCCCTACCAGCCCCATTCCCAAGACCAGGTGGTCTACACAGAAGAACAGCCACAAAGCCAAGAGCTGCTGCCATCCAGGAGATGAACATAACTGTGACATAGGTGCCCTGGAGATCATAGAAAAATCCAGCAATGGGAGCTGCCAAAGATTGCACCAGCATGGTAACAGGGGAAATGAGCCCGCTGATGGGTGCAAAAGCCTGGGAGCCCCAATAATTACTGGTAATGGTTGGTATGCAGATATAAGCCGCCCCAAAGCCGAATCCAGCCAGCAATGGATACAGGTACGCTGTCCACATGGCCTCCGGGGTGACAAACCAGAACAAAATCCCCCCTGCCAATATGCACAGCGCGCCAAGTGCAAAAAGGAAACGCGGCTCGATTATGTCACCCACAGCAGCAATAGTGAAACGCCCCACAATGCTCAAGCCTATAGCCAAGCTATAGAAAAAAGCCGCCATGGCAGGATCAAAACCCCGGTCCTGCAGGTGGAGAGGTCCCTGGCTCACAACCACCTGCCACAGAAAAAAACTGCCCACCACAGCGCCAATGAGAAGCCACAATGCCCGAGTCTTCAGAGCCTGGCGCGCAGTCCATTCAACAGATGTACGGTAAGTCCGCGTTGTCCAACTCACGCCGTCAGTTACCGCATTCATCCTATCCAGGACCAGTCCGTCAGGATGCTGACCCATGTCCGCCGGCTGATTGCGCACCGCGGACATAGCCACCGCCGCCCCTACCAACGATGCGCCAGCAATAGTAAACCAGCCAATGCGCCAGTTCCCACCTACAGCCTGGACTACCTGGCTTATGACTTGAGGCGCCACAAAACCGCCTATAGCCCCACCCGCCATTACCAGACCCATGGCACGGGCACGGCGTAAATTGAACCACGAGACCACCACCATCTGGACTGGAATCATAGAGGCAAATGATACACCCAGACCAATAAATACGGACAAGACGAGGTACACTGGATAAATGTGACCCATTAAGCCCATCAGAAAACTTGTCATAGCCACAATAACGCCACCAGCAGCCAGAGTAACTCTGGCACCAAAGCGACCGATCATCCAAGCGGTGAGCGGACCAGTAACACCAAACAGCAGCAAAACAGCAGTTGAACCTATCATTATTTCCCCCCGAGACCATCCCATCTCCTGGATCATGAACGGGTAGAGCACCGCCGGACTGTAAAAGACGAACCCCACCGGAATGGTATAGACTACCCACAGAAAGAACAGCAGCCACCACCCGTAAAAACCTCGAGCTTCACTATCAGTTGACACGGCAAGACACTCGCCTTCTTGGTTTAAACAGTCATATGAAGCATGACCTATGTATTATAAAGCCACATACTGAGTACTTGACACTATGTAGCTGAAGGGCTTTTGTCCGGCATCAACGTTGCACCTGTCCCACCCAGCCCAGTCTCTCCCTTAATGCCTTTAAGTTCACCACGTCCTCCCGGTTGTACTGCAGCAGTAGCGCCAGTGCATTCTGGTTGCCACCCTTCACATAACTCCACCACAACTGGACTGCCTCAGGCCCGCCGATGCCTTGCAACTGCCGTGGGATCCCCAGCTGGCGCTCAACCGTCTTAAAGCCGCCATAAAGGCCACACCTCCAGCAGTCATACATCAAGTCATGGTGGTGATAACCCACAGCGAGGTCTATGCCCAGGGAGTTGGCGATAAAGCGGAGGTCGAACCTGGTGCCGTTATAGGTATAGATAGTACTCACACCTCTCAGGGCAGTGATGAGGTTGCTCCTGGTCACCTCTTCACCTACTAGCTGAATCAGCTCATCGTTGCTGCCATCACAGCGCAAAATGCCTATTACAGTTATATAGTCAAAAAACGATGATAGACCTGTGGTCTCGATATCCAAATAAGCATCAGCCAGCCGCCTCATAGACTCCATTTCCACCTTACCTTCAGTCCTACCATAGGATACACCAGCGACGCTTAATTGTCACCATAAAATTTCGTCATGACATCCTCCAATGCAGGAAGAGGTGAACCACAGCATCTGCACAGGGGTTAGAAAGTCAAGCTCCGCCTTCACACCTACGACGGTAAGTGATACAATTTGCCAGTTTATGTTGATTGGAACAACTAGGGCAGGGGACGACAGGGCACCGCATCCGCGGGCAGTTCTGCTGGTGACCACAGTGGGTGCCTTTCTAACCCCATTTATGGGCTCCTCAATCGCCATTGCGCTCCCTAGCGTGGGCAATGAGCTGGCTATGGATGCTATTTCGCTGGGCTGGGTGGCTACAGCCTACCTACTGGCAGCAGCAATGTTCCTTGTGCCCTTTGGCAGGATAGCCGACATATACGGTAGAAAGCGGATCTTCACTTATGGCATGCTTATCTATACCACCGCCTCCCTGCTCTCCGCAATTTCAACCTCTGCCGCCATGCTCATCTCCGCCCGCGCGTTACAGGGGATCGGTGGGGCGATGATTTTCAGCACCGGTGTGGCTATTCTAACCTCCGTGTTCCCCGCCCAAGAGAGAGGGCGGGTCCTGGGCATAAATGTCGCCGCCGTCTATGCCGGACTTTCGCTGGGGCCATTTGCCGGCGGGCTATTGACACAACATCTTGGCTGGAGAAGCATCTTCTGGGTAAATGTGCCCCTGGGACTGCTAGTGATAGGACTCGTCCTGTGGCAACTTAAAGGCGAATGGGCTGAGGCAGAAGGCGAGAAGTTCGACATCACAGGCTCCATAATATACAGTCTGATGCTCATAGCCATAATGTATGGGTTGACCATGCTGCCGGAGATGACAGGCGGCTGGCTGATACTGGCTGGTGCTGCTGGAGTGGCGGTCTTCGTCACTTGGGAACAGAAGGTGAAAAGCCCTCTTCTGGATACAAACCTGTTCCGCAAAAACACAATATTTGCGCTATCCAATCTGGCAGCACTGATAAATTACAGCGCAACATTTGCCGTCAGCTTCCTGTTGAGCCTGTACCTGCAATATATAAAGGGACTCAGCCCACAATTTGCCGGCTTGGTCCTGGTAACCTCGCCAGTAATACAGGCTTTTTTTTCACCCCTTGCCGGCAGGCTTTCGGATAAGATCGAACCCAGGATCGTAGCTTCAGCGGGCATGGGGTTAACGAGCATAGGGCTTGTACTGTTCGTCTTCTTGAAAGCAAGCACCAGTCTATTGTTCATCACCAGCGGCTTGGTTATACTTGGCTTCGGCTTTGCCCTGTTCTCCTCCCCTAACACAAACGCAGTGATGAGCTCTGTGCAGAAGAGGTTCTACGGGGTAGCCTCAGCAACGTTGGCAACAACGCGGCAGCTTGGGATGATGCTGAGCATGGGGATGGTGATGCTGATATTCCGCCTATATCTCGGCAGGGTACAGATTACCCCCGAATATTACCAGGCTTTCCTGCAAAGCGTGAATATGGCGTTCATCGTCTTCGTATTCCTGTGTTTCGGGGGCATATTTGCCTCTCTAGCACGAGGCAAGGTGAGGTGAAAATCTTCAAGCTCATTCGGCGTAGAAGCCTATGGCGAGCAGTCCGGGACCGGTGTGCACCCCCATGACCGGCGTGAACTCGGTTATATACATTTCAGCACAGTCAAACCTCGATTCAATCTGAGCAGCAAGCTTTTCGGCTTCCTCCAGCTCATCGGCATGGTGCACCATGACATGTGCTTTCGAACCACCGACCCTCCGAGACATTATCCCTAACATGCACTCTATGGCTCTTTTCCTGGTTCTAGGGCGTGCCACAGGCATCGTCTCCCCCACAGTGGGATTATGTTCCAGGACAGGTTTCATATCCAAAACTGACCCAGCCCAGGCAGCCGCTCTGGCAATGCGTCCCAGACGGGCAAGATAGTACAGCGTATCTAGCACTGCCAAGAAGTTCACCTTCCCCATCATTTTACGCGCCGCCTCAATCGCTTCATCTAGTCCCCCTCCCTGAGCGGCAACCCGCGCCGCCTCTCTAACGATAAATCCCAAAGCGCTGGATACGGAGCGACTGTCTAATACCTCGATCCTGGTGCCGGGCAGCTCCTCCTTAGCCATCTCTTTTGCTGCCGTTGCCGCCTCAAATGTCTTGCTCTGCAGACTGGTCAGCGTGATACAGAGTATGCTTTCCGCTTTCTGGCTCAACTGGCGATACAGAGTAAAGAAGTCCCCCGTGGATGCCGTGGAAGTGGTAGGCAGATTTTCTTTTTTGCGCATGATCTTATAGACTTCGTTGGGCGTGATGTCAACTCCGTCACGGTAGCTCTTGCCTTCGTAGATTATCTCCAGCGGTATGACGTGAATATCATACGTTTCCACTATCTCTTGGGGCAGACAGCAGGTGCTATCAGTGACCACGGCGACTTTCCTCATAGGCACACCTCCTAGAATAATCGGCGTCACTACTTTGCCATACGAGGTAGTCCGCTGTCAATATGGCGGCGGAAATAATGGTGCCGAGCCACAAGTCCGCACCGGCATGGTAACCTAATCTGCAAGCAACAAACGAAGGACTAACGCTGATAGGTACCTATGAGTTGACCTTGGGCAAGGACTTTCCCTTGTATAGCTGCCAAGACTTGCTCCTTTGAGGCACCAGCAGCCAGAGCCAGAGGTGTGTCTAGAGCATAGACAGTGAAGCGATAATGATGGGTGGGACCTGATGGCGGACAGGGACCAAAATAGCCAATCTTGCCCAAACTATTCTTCCCCTGTAGAGCTCCACTTGCCAGCTCTTCCCCCTGAGGAATAGCTTCAGACAGACTCCTAGCATCCGACGGCAAGTTAAATATGACCCAATGTGTAAAGACGCCCATGGGCGCATCGGGGTCGTCCATTATTAACACAAATGCTGCTGTGGCAGCCGGGACCTGGCTCCATTCGAGTGGCGGCGAGATGTTTTGACCGTCACAGGTATATTTAACAGGGATTCTCGCGCCATCCGCAAAAGCAGGGCTGGTAACTGAGAGCGACGGCTCGCCGCCTTTCAGCGGTGGTCCTTTCTCTTGCAGCGACGGAGGCTTAGCACAGCTGGCAACAGGGACAGCCACTATTAATAATAGCAAGCTCAAGAAGATGATGACAGAAATCCGCATCTCTTGGCACCTCCCCAACTCAGTGCACAACTACCAAGGAAGACCTTGCCCAACCACATTTTACATTTCCTTCCGCCACCAGTGTCAAGCATCAGTAGTCCACGCCATTTAAGGTCTTGTCGCACACAGCCCTTGAACATCTATCTGAGGCACGTTTGTTTCATCTGCCAACGCTTGGTTATAATGTAATTGAGCCTGGGGAGCAAGCACCAGCTGTATTTTCAGGAGGAAGCTGATGGTCAGCAAGATCGCAGTGGCAAAGGTTCAGGCTATTCCGATTATACTAAGGTATACCGACGTTCGTAGCTATGTGTTCACCGGGGTCTTCATTCTACTGGCTGTATCCGTGCCCTGGGTTTTCCACCAGTTTCATCTAGCTGGCGCCATATTCCTGCCTATGCACATATTCGTGTTGATAGCCGGGCTGGTGTTCGGCCGGCGAGCCGGCTTGATCGTAGGGGTGTCCTCCCCCGTGGTGAGCCATTTAGTCTCTGGAATGCCAGCGCTGAACATTCTGCCACAAATAACGGTCGAGCTTTCAGTATATGGCTTTCTCGCCGGTGTGCTGCGCCAGAGATACGAGGTGCCCACCGTATGGTCATTGCTAGCGGCTATGACAGGCGGACGCATAGCGCTATTGCTGACTATCCTGACCATATACCTCGCATCAGGGAAAAGCTACAGCCCTGTTGGCTTGCAGGCTAATCCCTTTGCCTCCTTTTGGTCCATTATTAAGCTTGGCTGGCCAGGCGTAGTAATCCAGCTCACCACAATACCGACGCTAATATGGCTGGTGGAAAAGATCGCAGCGAGAGCTGAGAAAGAACCGCCGAATTTAAATTTAACTGGCAGGCACACGCCGTGGCTTGGGTAACTCAGGTTAGACTACGATAGCAAGGAGCCTCACACTCGCAGACTAGGAGCACGAAATGTACAGGTGCCTGTTTGATGAGTTTGTGGCAAGTGATGATACACTCCAGGTGTACAACGGCAATAAACTAATCTTCACCTCGCGCAAGGATGGACTGCGACCACTGGTCGAATACATTGACAGCCTTGCCCTTGGCTATCAGGAGGTGGTGGTCTTCGACAAGATAATGGGGCATGCTGCAGCTCTTCTATGCGCCAAAGCAAACTGCCGAGAAGTACACAGTCCTTTAGGCAGCAGGCTTGCCATCAAGGCACTGGACAAATACGGTATCAAACACTTCCTCACCGCAATTGTGCCCTATATAAAGAAAGCCTACACAGAAGAAATTTGCCCAATGGAGAAGCTTTCGCTGGACAAAGAGCCTGAGGAGTTCTACAAGCTAGTTAGAATCAATTACGGACCACAAACATACTGAGACAGGACCAGCGCTACCTACGGCAACTTCCCCAATCGGTGGTCGCCCGACCTCTAGGTCATTCTAGTACTTCGAGGCTCCTATCTCCTCCATTTTGCCGGTTATCATGAATACGGTGCGTTCACAGATGTTGGTAGCACGGTCAGCAGCTCTCTCAAGGTTGTGGGCAACCCATATGAGATGAGTGGCACGGTTAATCGTCTTGGGATCAACCATCATGAAGGTGAGAAGCTCGCGGTAGACCTGGTCATAAAGACCATCCACACTGCTATCCATGCTGATAACCTGCCTTGCCAAGTCCTCATCACGAGCAAGAAAGGACTGAAGACTCTTGTCGATCATCTCTCTGGTTATCTCCGCCATGCGGGGGATATCGATTAACGGCTTTAAGGGCGGCTCATCGCCCAGCATGATGGTAATCTTGG
>FWPV01002619.1_pt1 | contig 43416 bp, 34 predicted proteins | sample 2228371 | NCBI WGS metagenome assembly FWPV01 (sample SAMEA103939776, study PRJEB20133) | metagenome
ACCGCCTTCTCCCATCACCGCAGCCCTCAGCAAAGTTGGCTGTTCGCAGCCGCAGTTGTATCATCTGCACGCTGAAGGCGGGTGGACATCGTTGCCGCCCGCTATCTTGTGTGAACGAGGAAAAGATGGACATCGCCGCTCTACGCGCAGAACTTCCCGTCCTGCAGCGCTGCACTTACCTGAACTGTGGCACCTACGGCCCGCTGCCCAGGCCTGTCGCCGATGAGCTGGTACGCTGGTATCGGCGCCTGGAAGCAGAAGGCCCCTTCGCCTTCGAGGTCACTCGCGATCTGTACGATGAGTATGAGGCCGCGCGCCGGGCCGTGGCCAGCCTCGTCCAGGCAGACCCGGCGGAGATCGCGCTCACGCGCAACGTCTCCGAGGGGGTCGATATCGTCGCCAACGGGCTGACCTGGCAGGCTGGCGATGAGGTGATCATCACCAACGAAGAGCATCCCAGCGGCGCCGGACCCTGGCTCAACCTGCGCAATCGCCTGGGGATCGTCGTCAAGGTAGTTCGCCTGGCCGAGGCGCCCGGAGCCTACGATGCAGATCGCATCCTGCAACGTATCGAGGAGCTAATCACCCCCCGCACACGGCTGATCTACGCCAGCCATCTCTCGTGCATCAGCGGCGTCCTGCTGCCAGCGCGCGCCCTCTGCGAGCTGGGACAACGCCATAACGTTCTCCTCATGCTGGACGGCGCGCATACGATCGGCCAACTGCCGGTGGATGTGCACGCGCTGGGTTGCGATTTCTACGCCGCCTGTGGGCACAAATGGCTGTGCGGCCCCCAAGGGACCGGCTTCCTGTACATCCGCCGCGATCGCCTGCCCGCCGTCGCGCCCATCTTCGTCGGTTGGGGTTCGACCGCGCGCTACGATCTGGAAGGACTGATCTTCGAGCCGTGGGACGACGGACGGCGCTTCGAGTATGGGACGCGCCCCTGGCCCTTGTATCCAGCCCTCAAAATCGCCGCCCAGCGTATCCAGGCCCTTGACCCTGCCGACATCACGTCCACGATCGCGCCCATGGTCGCGCGCCTCAAAGACGAGCTGACGCAGATCCCTGGCGTGACGCTCCACACCCCGCGCGCCGCCGACCTCAGCGCTGGTCTGGTGACGATCTCCCACAACGGGCCGCCCGACCTGGGGCAGCGGCTATGGCAGGAGCATCGCATCCTGGTCAGCCACAATCCGGACCGACGCTGGATGCGGCTGTCGATCAACGCCTATGTGTTGCCAGAGGAGTTGGAGCGCTTGGTCGCTCTCCTCGACCAATATGTGGGGCAGGGAGTGGAGGCGGACAGGCTCCCTCAGCGATCTCCCGCGTCCTGACGGGCGATTGTGTGGTAGGCCCTCGCTGGCCCTTGCCGTTAGCGAGGCAGTGAGGGCCAGACCTTAGAGCCGATCCGAAAAACGGTTCGGGCTGGTCTCCTGACCAGCCAGGGGCACGGTCAGGAGACCGTGTCGAAACTTTTCGGACAGGTTCTTATCTCGGCGAGACAAGTTCAGCCCAGGGCGGCCAGGCGCGCGCGCAGGAAGGCGACGCTGGCGGGAATCTGGCGCTCCTCCAAACTGTGCAGGATCAGCGCGCCGTCGTAGCCGCACTCCTTGAGCAGGCGCAAGTATCGGTCATAGTCGAGGAGCCCGGTCCCCGCCGCCAGGTGGCCCGCTTCACCGTCGCGGTCGAGGTCCTTGGCATGGGCCAGGACGATGTCGCCGCTGAGCAAGGCGAACGCCTCGTCGAGGATCGCGGCCATGCGCGGCAGTTCGCCAGCGTGGAAGAGGTTCGCGCCGTCGATGACGACCTTGAGATGCGGCGAGCCGATGGCGTCGAGCAGGCGACGCGCTTTGCTGGCCGAGTCGACGACGTTGGCCACCTCCGGCTCGATGGCGAGGGTGACGCCGTAGTCGGCGGCGCTGACGACGGCCTGCTCCATCGCCGCAAGCAGGTCGCGCCACGCTTCGGGCGTGTCGTTATCGGGGTGGCGGCGCCACATGTGATCGGGGTCGCGCGTGCCTGTGCACAGGGTGATCACCGCAGTCCCCAAAGTCGGGCAGGCCGCCGCCAGGACGCGCAGGCGTCGCAACCCGTCGGCGCGGCGCGCAGCGTCCGGATGGATCATGTTGAAGGTGCCGGAGACGGCGGCCATGCTCACACCCTGCGCGGCCAGCTCCTCCCGAATCCGCGACGCCAGCTCGGGGGCGATCGCATCCGGCAGCGTGGGCAAGCCAACGCACTCGAAGTTGAACTGGATGCTGTGGATCCCGTAGCTGCGCACGGCGGCCAGCGTCTCTGCCAGCGTGGGGCGCGCCAGATGCTTGGCCATGACGCCGATCTGCATCAGACCCCTCCCGTGACTTCCTCCAGTCGGATCGTGCGGCCGCTCTCCGCCGAGCGGGCGATCGCGACCAGCCCCCGCACGGCGGCGGTCCCATCCTCCGCCGTCGCGCCCTGTTGCGGCGCGCCCGTCAGGATCGTCTCAGCGAAGCCCTCCACCTGCAGCTTGTAAAAGTGGGCGTCAGCGCCGAGCGGCCGATGGTATTGCCCATCGCGGACCGAAAAACATTCGACGTCGCTGGCCTTGAAGAACCACGGCAGATAGGTTTTGCCGATGACGCTGCCGAACTCGCCATACACCTGGAACCCCTCGTGAAAATCCATGCGCACGGCGATGGTGAGGTCGAGGTGCCCCACGCTGCCGTCGGCAAAGTCGACGCTGACGAACCAGCAGTAGGCGCCAAACTTCTCGACGCGACGCGCGCGCAGGGAGACGATCGGCCCGCCCAGGAAGCGCGCCGTGTCGAGAAGGTGGCTGCCGTGGGTGAGCAGAAGATAACGGCGCCGATCCGCTTTGGGATCGCCGGCTGGCCGTCGCGCCTGCTCGCTCAGCACCGGGATCGGCTGGAGGTTGTCGGTCATGGTGTAACGGTAGACCGAATCGCAGTACCACGCTTTGAGCGCCAGCAGTTGGCCGATCTCCTCGCGAATGAAGCGCTGCGCGAAGGCGATGCCAGGATCGAAGCGCTTCATGGTGCCGACCTGGAGCACGCGCCCGGTCTCACGCACGCGCGCGCACAACGCCTCGCACTCCTCGACGGTCACCCCCAGCGGCTTCTCGACGAGCACATGCTTGCCCACCGCCAGCGCTTCCATCGCCAGAGGGACGTGGAACTGGTCGGCGGTCGCGACGATCACGGCCTCGACCTGAGGGTCGGCCAGCATGGCCGTGTGGTCGTGGTAGACCGCGCGCGGGGCGTGGATAGCGGCCATGCGCGCGACCAGGTCAGGGGCCACATCGCAGATGGCGTATAGCTCGGCGTTGCGCGCCTTGCGACAGGCTTCGAAGTGGGCGAATTGGGCGATCGGCCCGCAGCCGATGACGCCGATGCGCAGGAGGCGCGGCTCCTTGTGCATTCAGATCTCGTGCCCTCCGGAGACCTTGATCACCTGGCCGGTCAGCCAGCGCGCCTGGTCGGACGCCAGAAAGACGATGACGTCGGCGACGTCGGCTGGCTCCCCGACGCGGCGCAACGGGATGTCGTCTATGCTCGCGGCGACCTGATCGGGCGTCATCCATCCCGTCTGCACGGGGCCGGGGGCGACGGCGTTGACGGTGATGCCGAGCGGCCCGACCTCGATGGCGATGCTGCGCGTGAACGCCTCGATCGTCGCCTTGCTGGCGCCATAGGCGATCTGTCCCGCGAAGGTCTGGGCCGCGTCGGTGCTCAGGCTGATGATGCGCCCGCTGCGGCCGCCTCGCGCCTGATAGCGGCGCACGAACTCGGCCATCAGCAGGACGCTCGCGCGCACGTTGACCGCGAAGGTGCGGTCGATGAGGCCGGCGGAGGCAGTGAACGTCGTGTCGGGCGCCTCGCAGTGGGCGGCGTTGTTGACGAGGATCTCGACCGGACCCAGGAGGGCTTCGACCTGATCGAAGAGCTTGGCGATGACGGCAGGGTCAGCCAGGTCCCCCGCGACAGCGGCCGCGCGCCCGCCGCCAGCGACGATCTCCGCGACCAGCGCTTCAGCGGCAGCGCGACCTTTGTGGACGTGCAGGGGCTGATAAGGAAGGTCGGGCGGAGGGCCTGGCGGGACATCCAGATAGTGGATGGCGACCGCTGCGCCCTCCGCAGCGAACGCGCGCGCGGTGGCCGCGCCGATGCCGTGGTTTGCGCCGGTGATCAGCGCGACCCGTCCCTGCAAGCCGGTGTCGATCGCCATTCAGTCTTCCTTTACGGGATCAGGCGGCCGCTGGCGCTGGCTCCCCGATCACCGGCCGCGGATACAGGCCCAGGTTGCTGGCCACTTTGGGCACGGCGGCTGGCCATGACACCGCCATGATGTGCAGCCCGGCTACCCCTTCGATCTCGCGCACTTGCTGGGCGATCTCGCAGGCCAGGTCGATGCCCAGCTTCTCCTGGTCCTCCTTCGAGAGCGGTCGGAAGCGCTCGATCACCGATTCGGGGATCTCCATCCCCGCCACCTCTTTGGCCATGTACTCCGCCACGCGCAGCGAGCGGATCGGCCCCACGCCGGCCAGGATGTACACCTTCTCGTGCAGGCCCATATCGACGACGCGCCGCATGAACTCGCGGAAGCGCGCCACGTTGTAGATGAGTTGCGTCTGGATGAACTGCGCTCCCGCCAGCACTTTCTTGGCCAGGCGGATCGGCCGGTACTCGAAGGGAGGCGCGAAGGGGTTCTCCACGGCGCCAATGAAGAAATCCGGCGCCTGCCGCGGGATCTCTTTGCCGTTCTCGAAGACCTGATGGTCGCGCATCATGCGGATCATGCGGATCAGGTTCATCGAGTCCATATCGTACACCGCCTTGGCCTGCGGGTGATCGCCCCAGATCGGATGATCGCCGCTGAGGGCGACGACCGTGTTGATGCCGAAGACGGCGGCGCCCAGCAGGTCGGCCTGGATGCCCAGGCGGTTGCGGTCGCGGGCGGTGAACTGGACGACCGGCTCCAACCCCGCTTGCTTGAGCATGATCGAGACCGGCAGGCTGCCGACATGGATCATCGCCGACTGGTTATCGGTGACGTTGTAGGCGTCGCCATAGCCGCGCAGCGTCTCGATCTGGCGCTGGATGGCGCCGACGTTAGGGCCGACCGGCGGCGAAACCTCGACGGCGACGGCGAACTGTCCGGCGCGCAGCACTTTGGCCAGGTTGCTGCTGGCGCCATTGAGGCCGGTATGAACGAGGGCAGGTTTCTCTTTCTCGGCGACAGGGGGGGTGTTCATGGGGCCTCCACGATCTCCGTCACATAGCGTGGCTCGCTCTCCACGCCGGTGCTCACCTGGTCGCGGCCCAGCGGCATCGTCACCCACGAGGCCATGCCGTGCAGCCGCCAGTCGACCGGTGGGTTGAGGCGGTACAGCTCGCGCGCGTACGGGGTCTTGGGCAGACGCTCATAGGCCTTGACCCATACGCAATCCATCTCCGGCTTCACTTCACATTTGCCGTTGAGCCGAACGCCGCCGCACGGCCCGTTGCGCAGGTTCTTGGGGCAGGTCATGGGGCAGGTCATGCCCGTGTAGTGGAGCACGCACTGACCGCATTCCTGGCAGTCGAACAGCAACTTCTTGACGAGCATTTCGGGCGGCTTGACGATGGCCGACGAGCGCTCCAGCCCCACGCGGGCGAAGAGCGGTTTCATCCAGAGCAAGATCTTCTCCACGAGTTGCCAGGACCAGACCAGAAATGTGGGATGGTCCTGCAGGTAAGAGCGAATCGACATAAGCGAGCGCCTCCGCTGCACAGAGAGAGCGGCAAAAGCCGCATCAGATGAGATCGGTCAGCCGATACGACCGCCTGACGCCCACGCGCGGCCCGTCACACGGGCAATCCCTCCTGCAATTTGAAGGCGCGCAGGGTGTTGGCCAGCAGCATGGCGATGGTCATCGGGCCGACGCCGCCGGGCACCGGCGTGATGGCAGATGCGACCTCTTTGACCTCCTCGAACGCTACATCGCCGACCAGGCGCTGTCCCGCCTTCTTGGTGGGATCGGGGATGGCGTTGGTGCCAACGTCGATGACGACGGCGCCGGGCTTGACCCAGTTGCGGCGCACCATCTCGGCGCGCCCCACGGCCGCCACAAGCACGTCCGCCTGGCTCGTCACCGACGGCAAGTCGCGCGTGCGCGAGTGGCAGATGGTGACGGTGGCGTTGGCGTGCAACAGCAGCAGCGCCACGGGCAATCCCACGATGTTGCTGCGCCCCAAGACCACGGCGCGGCTCCCCTCGAGCTGAACTCCCGCCCGTTCGAGCAAGACCATGACGCCGTAGGGAGTGCAGGGGATGAAAAGCGGCTCGTGCCCCTTCATGGCCAGGCGGCCGATGTTGATGGGGTGGAAGCCGTCGACGTCCTTCTCCAGGCTGATCGTGCTGAGCACTGCCCGTTCGTTGATCTGACGCGGCAACGGCAACTGCACGAGGATGCCGTGGATGCTGGGATCGGCGTTCAACTCACGCACCAGCCCCTCGACCTGTTCTTGCGTGGCGTCGGCGGGAAGGGTCGGCTTGACCGAGTAGATGCCGGCCTCGGCGCACGCCTGTCCCTTCATGCGCACATAGGCCGCCGAGGCCGGGTTGTCGCCGATGAGCACGGTCGCCAGCCCTGGCACGCGGCCGAGCCTGGCCTTCAGCTCCTCCACCTCCCGCTTGACGCCCTCGCGGATCTCGGCGCCGATCGCCTTGCCGTCGATGATGGTTGCGCTCATTGCCAGAACCTCCCTATCGCCGTTGGTGATGCAGATGGAGCGCCGCCCGCTTACAACCTCAAGTACGAGTCGGCGTAGATGACCTTGTTGAGCAGGATCTGCACGGTCTTATAGACGGCAACCTGCTCGGGATCGTCCATATCCACGTCCTCGGGCTGCAGTTCAGCGTCGTTCGCGATGGCGTCGTGCAGCTTGAGCAACAGCCGGCCCAGAGGGGTGCTCGCGTCGCGCTGCTCGACGATGCGGATGAACTCTTTCAGCTCGTTGTCGAGGGGATTGGCGATCGCGCAGTCGAGGCCGGCGGCCATCAGCATGACCATGTAGGTGCGGTTGATCAGCGGACGATTCTCGTTGGGGACGGAGTTGGAGACGTTCGAGAGTCCCACCGAGACGAGGGGAGGCGGGTCGGCCACGAACTTCAACATGCGCACGGCCTGGATGCACTCCGGGCAATATTCCTGGCATCCCGAGACGGTCAGCACGAGGGGGTCGATCAAGAGGTCGCTCATGGGGATGCCCAATTCTTGCGCCCGCGGCAACAGGTACTCGATGGCGAGGTTGACGCGGGCGTCGGCGCTCACGGGGATGCCCTCATCGGCCATCGTGAGGGCGATCATCTTGGCGCCGTACTGTTTGGCGAGAAGCGGCACTTTCTCCAGACGTTCGGGCTGCGCCGAGGTCGAGTTGATGATCGCCTGGCGTTTGGCGCGCTTGAGGCCCGCCTCGATCGCGGCCAGATTCGTCGTGTCGAAGGAGAGCGGGACGTCGACGACCTCCTGGATGGCGTCGACCAGCCACGGCATGATCTCGTGGCCCGCCTTCTTCTGGGGACCGATGTTCAGGTCCAGCGCCTGGGCGCCTGCCTCGACCTGCTTGACCGCCAGGTCCTGGAAGAAGCGCCGATCCTGCGCCGCCAGCGCCTCTTTGACGCGCGGCGAGATGATGTGGATGTTTTCGCCGATAATATACATGGTCTTCTCCTCCCGATGCGCGCAGAGGTGAGGATTCCCCCTCACCGCTGGCGCGTTTGTCCCACTGAGGGTCTGGCCTCTGCCAGCGTCCGCTCCACCAGCGCGCGCGTCGTCTGATAGGCCAGCGAGGTCGTCGGCAGCTCTGCGATCGGCCGACCGTTGCCGTCGAACTCGGCGAGGACGGGATCGAACGGCACAGAGGCCGCCAACTCCAGGCCCGTCCCGGCGATGGCTTGCTGCAAGGGGAGCGGAAGCGGCTCCATCACGCGATTGAGCACCAACCACACGCGTCCCACACGAATCTGCAGGTTGGCCGCCAGGCGCGCCATCTGCTCCGCCGCCAGCACGCCGCGCAGGGTCGGATCGCTGACGAGGAAGAGCAGGTCGACGTCCTGCGTCGTGCGGCGGCTCAGGTGTTCCATGCCAGCCTCGTTGTCGATGACGACATAATCGTAGGCGCGCCCCAAGGCGTCCATGATCTGCCGCAACATATGGTTGACCGCGCAATAGCACCCCGGCCCTTCCGGGCGCCCCATCGCGATCAGATCGACGTGATCTCCCTCCTCGACGGCCGCGCGCACGGCGTAGTCGAGCCAGTCGCGACGGGCGACGCCGGTGGGCAGGCTGCCTCCCTGCGCCTCCTGCAGCGTCTCCTCGCGAATGTCGCCGATGCTGCGGGCGGGGGGCAGGCCAAGGGCCAGGTGAAGATTGCTGGCGGGATCGGCGTCGACGGCCAGGACGCTGCCGGCGGCGCGCTCGATCAAAAGACGAATGAACAACGCCGCGATCGAGGTCTTGCCGACGCCTCCCTTGCCAGCGAAGGCGATCGTGGTGGTCATCTCGCTATACTCCCGCGCGTGGACAGCTTCATTATATCACCTTACCGAGCGTCGCAGCCACCGATGGGAATTGGCTGAGATCCGTGTGCGGCAGGAACAGGGCCGAGGTGAATTGCTCGTAGAAGCGGTTGTCCGCGGACAGTTCGACGTAGGTGAGCTTGTGCGCCGCCTCGGCCAGGCGTTGACGTTCGTCGCGACGCAGAAGCGCACGGTATGCTCCCAGCACGCTCGTGTTGCCCAGGAATTGGAATTTCTCCCAGGGCAGGTCGGGCAGCAGCCCCACCTGGATCGCTTTCTCGACGTTGATGTACTGTCCGAATGAGCCAGCGATCAGCAGGCGGTCTACCTCGTGCAAGTCTATCCCCACGCTGTCGCAGAGGACGGAGAAGCCAGCGTAGATGGCGGCTTTGGTGCGCACCAGGTTGTCGATATCGACTTTGGTCAGCACGATGTCGCGGCCGTGCGCGGTCTCGTTCGCCCAGGCGACGACGTATTCGGGGCCGTGGGGGCCTTCGCGCAGGCGCGGCGTTCCCAGATCGAGGCGAGGGGTGCCGCCCTTGTCGAGCGCGCCGGTCACGAATAGCTCGGCCAGCAGGGAGATCAGCCCCGATCCGCAGAGGCCGCGCGGCGGCCCGCCGCCGATCACACGGTACGTCGGCTCGTACGTCTGGGCGGAGACCCATACCTCCTCGATGGCGCCCGTCGTCGCCCGCATCCCGTGTTCGACGCCTGCTCCCTCGAAGGCCGGCCCCGCCGAGCAGGCGCATGCCAGCAGCCAGTCCGCGCTGCCCAGCACCGTCTCGCCGTTGGTGCCGACGTCGATGAAGAGGGTCAGCCCTTCCGCCTCGGCCAACCCCGAGCTGAGCACCCCCGCCGCGATGTCGGCGCCCACGTAACTGGCGACGCCCGGCAAACAGTCGACCGTCCCCGTCGGGCAGATGGCGAGGCCGACGGCGGCGGCGCGCACGGTGGGCCAGTCGTTGACGGCAGGGATGTAGGGCGCCAGGCGGATCGATTCGGGGGGGACCCCCAGAAAGAGGTGGAGCATGGTCGTGTTGCCGGCCACCGTCGCCTTGTGGATCTGTGCAGGCGCGATCCCCTGGCGGCGCGCGACCCCTGCGATCAGCGTGTTGATCGTCTCCAGGACCAGCCGCTGCATCTCCGCCAGGCCGTCGCCCTTCGACGCGTAGATGATGCGCGAGATGACGTCCTCGCCGCGCGCGATCTGGCCATTGTACTCGGCGGCCTGCGCGACCACCTCGCCGCTGAGCAGATCGACCAGATAGACGGTGACGGTGGTCGTGCCGATGTCGACGGCGACGCCCCAGCTCTGGCGGCTCTGATCGCCTGGCAAGAGGTCCACCAGTCGCGGCGGGCCGTCGGGGCGGTCCCAGGCGTCGCGTTCGACGACGGCGGTGACGGCCCAGTCGGACGCGCGCAGGGTGGCGCCCAGCTTCTGCAATGTGGGCAGGTCAGCGGTGAGGCCGCGCAGGCCATGCTGGCGCGCCAGCTCGCGTCCCAGGCGCGCCCAGTCGTCGGTCTGATCATCCAGGCTGGGCGGCGTCAGTTGCACGAAGTAGCGCTGGATCGGCTGATGGATGCGCCAATCGTAGGCGAAAGGCGCCTCGACGCGGCGCGCCGTCTTCTCGGTGGCCAGGCGCCGTTCGATGCGCTCTTGCGGCGGCACCTCGACCGTGACATCGCCCTCGATCACGCTCTGACAGGCCAGGGCGTAGCCCGCGGCCAGATCGTCAGGGGATAGGCGCAGCGTCGCGCGGCGGCGCACGGCCCCCTCGCGCACGATCACGGCGCAGCGACCGCAGCGGCCCTGGCCGCCGCAGGGGAGCTGCAGATCGAGGCCTGCCTGGCGCGCCGCGTCAGCGATCAGCGCGCCAGTGGGAACGTGCGCGATCGCGCCGGAAGGCAAAAAGCGAACGGTGTGTGTGCTCATGCCCCCTATACCTGGAACCTGAAACCACAGAACATAAAACGATCAGCGATCACGTCCGCCGGACTGCCGATCGCTGATCGCGAGCTACCCACGGCTGTCAGGGAGCTTCTACGACGCCGACCACAATTTGAGGAAGCCCGGCAGGTCCACGGCCTCGCGCGGGCCGACGAGGATCTGCCACCCCGGCAGCTCTTCTTCCAGCTCGCCCGACAAGACCGCGACGTGCCCCGGGATGATGACCTTGCGATGGTTGACCTTGTTCTCGATGCCGGTCCCCTTGACGGTCTTGGCGATCTTGTCGGCGTCGAATTTGCCAGCCGCCCAGGCCGTGAGCACGCTCATGCCCTCGGCGTCGGCGACGAGCAGCCAGCCGGGCCGCCCGCTGGCCTCCACCTCGTTCTTGACCGCGAAATAGGTGATCGAGAAGTTGGTCGTGACCATCACGGGCGACTCGGGCTTGGGGTTGTTGATCTCGTAGATGCCCGGCTCGACCTGGATCGGCTTCTGCGGGTCGGTGAAGATGTTCTGGCGCCACACCAGCAGCCCATAGGCTGTCGCTGGCGTGAAGTGGTCGAGGACGACGAACCCCGCGTATTTGGCGATGCACTGGGCAGCCAGCAACGGCTCGAACTCGGCGCCGTCTCCTGCTTCGCCCGGGAAAGCGATCAGAGGATAGCCCAGGGCGCGCAGGTTCTGCTTGAGGGCCAGCCGACGAATCTGGGTGAAGGTGGTGAGCAACCCCAACGGGTCGCGCGGGCCGGGATCGAGCACCATGTCCTCGACGCCAGCGCCCTTGATCTGCTCCGTCAAGGCTGCCAGCGCCGTCAGGTCGCCGTTGCCGCGCACCCCCAGAGGAACCTTATGGGCCTTAGCTAGAGCAGCCAGGGCCTGCCAGTTCCCGGCGTCGGCGCCCCACAGCAGCGGCTGCGTGCCCGCGGCGGCCTTCAAGCCAGCCTCAGCCAGGGCCGGGTCGGGGGCGAGAAGGATCAGCGGACGGCCAGCGCCCAGCGCCGCCTGGACCGCGGCCGCGTAGCGGGCGGGATCGCCGGACGCCGCTTCGACGGCGATGCCGTCCAGTTTGAGGGCCAGGCCGACGTAATCGACGGCGTAGTCGCGCACCTGTTGGACCAGCGCCTCGATCTCAGCGGCCGGCTGTGTATCGCGCACGCGCACGAAGAGGCCGGTCTTGTGATAGAAGGTCTTCTCATGGCGGAAAAGGACCGTCTCGTTGCCGGCTTCGGCTTTGTACCCATCGGCGCTCAAAGTGATGAGGCGGATCGGCGGCGCTGAGGCCTCTTCGAGCTGCACCTTGGCCTCTTCCGTGACGTAGGGACAGGCGCTCAGCTCGGCTTGTTTGGCCGCCAGCTTCATGGCGAACGCCATGCAGGTAGGGAACCCGCACTCCTTGCAGTTCGTCTTCGGCAACAACTTGTAGATCTGCAAACCGCTCAGGGCCATGCGTACCTCCTCAGCCCGTGATCGAAGATGAAGGCATCCGCGCCGGCGCGCCTCGTCGTGGACCAGCCGACAGAGCCTGGTTCGCGGCGCGCTCCGGTCACGGCACGGCGATCACGCGCGTGACCTCGGGGAAATAATGTTGGACTGTCCGGGCGACCCCCTGCGACAGGGTAGCCTGCATGTGTGGGCAGCCCGCGCAGTGCCCTCCGAAGCGCACGCGCATCTCGCCATCGCTATAGCTCACCATCTCCACCGAACCGTTGTGGTAAGCCTGCAGGTAATCGCTGATCTTCTGCACCAACATTTCCAGGGTCAGTTCGGTCGTCGTCTCTTCTTCAGGCACCCGATCCTCCTAATGGACCATCAGGCGGCTGATGGCCTGCTGGACGCGACGCACGGCCTCGGGGTGGCGCATGACGAGGACGTCTGCGCCAGCGTGGACGAGCGCCATGGCGGTCAGCGCCTCCCAGTTGATGGCGCGTTCCGTCCAGTCGCCCCATGCCGCTGGCACCCCTTCGCCCGCGCGCGCCTCTTTGGTGCGCCACGCCTCCTCGCCGGGGGTGACCAGCATGGGCAACTGCGTCATGTTGTCTCCCTGCAGGGCGGCCAGGCGCAGGCGTTCCATCACCGAATAGCCATACTCGATGCCGTAGCCCAGCGCGCCGGTGGTGGGGTCGAGCAGGATGCGTTCGAGGGGCAACCCCATGTCATGGATGAGGATGACGAGCTGCTTGGAGAGGTTGACATCCATGGGGGTGCGCGAGTCGACCAGGTGGCCGTGCGCCAGCGCGGCGGCGACGATCGTGCGGTAGTTCTTGTCCTCGCACACGCCGAGGACCAGGCGCTCCCCTTTGGCCTCCTCGGCGACGGCGACCAGCAGCTCATTGTCGAGGTCGGCCTGGCCGGGGCCGAAGACGATCAGCGGCAGGCCGGTGGCGCTGAGGACGCTGCGCACTGCGGCGCGCGCGCGGGCGGCGGTCGCGGGCTGGCCGTCCGCGTCCGTCGCGGTCAGGCGCAGGAGGATCAGATCGGCGCCGCGCTCGGCAGCCGTCCTGGCCCAGGTCGCCGGATCATTGACCACGTCGCCCCAGGCGTCCAGGAGCGGCGCTGGCCAATCGGCGGGGCGGCGGTCGACGACCTCGATGGCGACCACGGGGCGGTTGGGGATCTCGCCCTCGAAATGGAGGAAGGGGAGGGTCGTCTCCCCTCCTACGGTCACCGTATGGCTGCGCGTGCCGCCTTCCGCAGCGGTCGCGCCCAGGGTGATGGCGCGTACGCGTCCGGACCATTTCTCCTTGGGGATCGATACTTCGGGCATACAGAACCCTCCACGTCTCAGAATAGCGGCGGCATCGTCAGGGCCGGGTGGTTGTGTTCCTCCAGCCAGGGCAGCAGCTCGTCTACGGTGGTGGCCACGCGCTCGTCGGCGATGCGATCGATGAGATCGGGGTCTCCCTCGCGCTCGGCGACAGCCTTGAGTTCCTCGGCCATCGTCTCCTTGAGCACGGACGACATCCACACCACGCGCTTGAAGCCGCCGTCGGCGGAGATGAACTTCTTGCTCGTCAGATAGTACTTGCCGATGCCCATGACCCCGGGGGTCTGCAGGCCGCCGCCCGCCATGCCCGCCAGGGTCGAGAAGGTCATGCCCGCCGGGGTCATGCTCGGATCCTCGCGGCTGACCACCATGATGCCGTTGGCTTCAGGGATGACCATGGCGATGCACTCGAAGCAGCCACAGTTCTTGACATGAATGCCGTTGGCGATGTAACTGTTGATGTCGAGCAGGCTCAGGTTGTAGACCTGGTCGTACTTGCCAGCGCTCTCGATCGTCTCCACGGCGACGACCGTATCCAGGAAATAGTCGACCGTCAGCCACGGCGACAACATCGTCGCTGTCTCGGGGGCTTCATCGATGACGCGTTGCACCACCTCCGCCACAGGCCGTGATCGCCCGGTTCGATAGTAGAACAACGTCGAAGGCGGCAGGGCTGTCTGGCTCTCGGGGAGATTCGCCAGGGTTCGTCCGGCTGCAAAGGGCAGCACCTGCTCCTGGCTTTTGTCTGGCTCAGCGGTGGGCAAAGCCCGAATTTGATCGAACACCAGTCGTTTGGCCGGATGGCGCACCGCAACGGCTTCGACGAAACGGCGCAAGTTGGCTCCGTGCAGGTTGACTCTCCACAGGGCCTGATCCGAACGGAGATAGCTGACGATTCCCAGCCGTTTGAGGAGGATCTGGATGTGTCTGGCGGCGCGCTCATCCACAGTAGGAATGTAGGCCTCTCCGGTCGGCCAGCGCTCGTTGCGCATCCGGATGCTGCCATCTCCATCGAATACGCCAGCCAGGAAGGCTGCGATGTGCGTTTCAGGCCACACGATGAGTCTTCCTAACTCCCACGGCTGCTCGCCAGCCATGCGCACTCCCAGCCCGTGCGCCAGGAGGCCGAGCAAGAAATTGTTGCCGTAAAGGTCGACGGCCGGCCTGGTTGACGTGATCCGCCGTCCTTCCACTGCGCCGCCCTGCCAGGTTTTGGTACGCCGGTTGAGCGGAGCGTCGGGGAACAAGCGCCGATAGGTCTCCTCGAAGGCGGCTTGCAGCGCGGGTTCTGTATTGGTGAAATTCACGCGGCACTGGTATCGCCCACGTCGGTCTAATGAGCCATCCGAAGCCAGCAGGCCGAGCAGGTAGAAGAGGTCAGGGTCAGCCGGAGGCAGCGCCAGGATGGGCGATCCATGGGGAGGAGCGACGTGGCGAATGCGCGCCTGGACGGCGTCCCACGCCATCCCGACCGCTTCCGCAAGGCGACGCAGCGTGTGCAGTGGGATGGAGCGCACGCGTGGATCGATGGGAGCGATCTCCAGGCGACGCCACGCCGCTTGCAGAGAACCGTAGCGAGCCTGCAAAGCCGTCATCATCTCGTCCAGGAGGTCTCTATCGGCGACGCGCACATCATCGGGTAGCAGGCTGACCAGAGAGGGCGCCTCGCTCGCTGCTGGCAGGCGCTTCGGAGAGTACAGTCGGTCTCCGACTTCGACTTCATCTGCGCGGCGCCACAGGCTCTGCTCATTCGCGGGCCAGCGGTCGACCGCCACCTCATGATTGGGGGTCAAGATCAGCTCTTGGCCGGACTTCGTGACGATGCGCACCAGCTTCTCCGGCGCGGGGTTCTCATGAACGCCCAGCAGACGGCTGCGCGCCATCTGGCCCTGCTCGTTCAAAGTCCAGATCGCGATCTCGGGGCGCGTTTCTCGCCAGCGCCGCACCAGATCCCCAATCCGCATCAGGCCAGCGTCGGTCAGGATCTCCGCGTCGGCGGTCAGGCAGGCCGTCATCGGGTTCTCCATGATCGAATACATGGCGACTTCGCTGACCTTGCCCTGCGACAACTGCTGCGCGACCTCGTTGACCCCCGTCATGTAGCCCTTCTCGCGGTCGAGCACGACGCCCTTCTGGATCGGCTGGTTCGGCCCCGTGGGGTTGATCTCATACGAGGCGCGGCAGTCAAGCCAGTTGTAGGCTCCGCACAGCCCCAACCGCTCGGGCGAGACGATGCACACGTGGGTCGGCGCGAACGACTGGCAGAGGGTGCAGGTGTAGAAGGTGTCGACGCTTTCGTCGGTCATGTTGGCCAGGCGGACGTTGCGTTCCTGGTAGGCCTGGCGCGCGCGCTCCAGCCAGACGCGCATCTGCTCGGGGTCGGTGTAGATCGTCACCTGGCACTTATCGACGATGGCGCCGAAGTCGGCGTGATAGCGAGCGTGCAGGATGTCGCCGAAGTGGCGCAGCGTGAAGCCCTTCTCGGCCGCCGCCTTGCTGATGCGGATCCAGGTGATGTCGCGCTGGCCGATGTGCTGGACGCCCGAAGCGCCGTTGATGAAGTAGTGAACCTGACGTTCCAACACCGGCTCTAAGTCTTTCTGCATCTTGCGGCCGGCCACCTCGATGACGATGCCCATGTCCATGGACCCTTCCATGGGCACGTCGCTGAAGTCGGGGCCGACGACCGTGATCTTGCCGTCCTGCACCTCGTCCCAGTCGGCCATGCGCAGATATTCGAAGGCGCGCGAGTTCTTGCCCCCGAACTCGACGCGCATGTCCTTGCGGCGCACCACCTCCCCCTCGAACGCGGAGCCATACGGCACCGGGATGGGCACCTCGGTCACGCGCACCTTGACCCCGCGCACCTCGATGCACTTCTGCACCAGGCGCTCGGCGCGCTCCAGGTCGTCCTTGCCGGGGATCTCGTTGAAGGGCATCGAGATGACGTGCTCGTAGGTGGTGATGCCGGTGGGCAGGATCTGCGGGATCACCGTATCGGCGATGACGGGGAAGCCGAAGTTGATCGCCCCCGCCGCCGTCGCGTACTTGAGGTCGTCCACCTCGCCCAGGGCGAGGACGAAGGCGAAGACGCGATTCTTGTTGTAGAGGAGGATCTCGCGCGCCTGTCCGCCCTTGAGGCCGCCGAAGGTCAGCGCCGAGCGGGTGGCGAAGCCCAACGCGTAGATGGCGCTGATCGTGTCGAGGCCGAAGGGGACGGTGTAGGTGTCGTACCCCAGCTCGACCCCCTCTTCCAGCAGTTGGTGGATGATCGAGCGCCCGTTGACGTTGCCGGAGAGGAAGCAGAGGATGTTGCGGCGCTGCAGCTCGCGCACGATCTTGACCGCCACCTCGTTCGATTTGGCGCAGCCAACGATGGCGGCGAAGCCGGGCATGCGGCCGTCCACCAACTGGATGCCCCAGGTGCGCAACTGCACGTCATCGATCGGCCCGTTGAGAAAGCCTCCGACTCCTGGCGCGGGCGCCGGCGGGAAGGCGGGCGGCGTGAACTCCGGGCTGGTGAACGAGCCGCCAGCGGCCCCGGCGGCGACGACATGGAAGCCAGCGATGCGCTGCGGCTCCAGCTTATAGACGAAGCGGATGGCCTCGATCGTCTCCTCGGCGAGCAGCGTGGCCATGCCGCAGTCAAGAGTCTCTCCTAAGTAGGGGGTCCAGCGATGGTCGGGCGGCACCGGATGGAGCAGCTCGCGCGCGCGTTGCAGCACCGGGACCAGATCCCCGAGTCTGGATACCTCGATCCCTGTCATCCCCAGGATGACGGGCAGGAAGTAGGCGGTGTTGGGGAACGCTACTGGCGTCTCCGGTCCCTTCTCGGCCAGGGCGCGCTGCAACATCGCCTCCGCCTCTGTCACGATCAGGTTGGCCCCACGGATCGCTCGGGTCGCGATATATCGGCTCATGGCATATTGCTCCCAAACCGTGAAGATCAAACTCAGCGGCGCGCCGGCTGCGAATCAGGCCGACGCGCCGTGGAGCGCGTCTCCTGGCTATGCAGGTACGCCATAGAGGGCGGCGGCCCGCTCTTCGGGCGACATCGCCATCAGCTCCGCCATCCGACGGTCGCCGCTCTTGCCGAAGCGGCTGGGATCGTATTCGGCCAGCTTGAGGGCGGCGCGTTTGCGGTCGATGTGGGCGAGCGTGCGGCGGATCATCTCGTCGGGATCCTCCACGAACTCCATCTTGCCGCCCAACAGCCGCTCGTATCCCTCGCTCATGAAGCGCTCGACATCCGTGCTGCCGGACACACGCTCCATGCCTCCCACAGGCGAGTTGACGCCGAAGATGACGTAGACGCCGGAGGCCGCAGCGTAGGTGCCGATCGCCAGCGCCTTCTCGCTCATCCATTCGGGCGCCAGCCCCACCGCCGGGATGTCGCTGATGTCGTCGCCGAGGCCGCCCTCCTGGACCATCTGGGTCAGCACGGTCAGGATGCGCGAGTTATCGACGCAAGATCCCATATGCAGCACGGGCGGGATGCCGATCGCCTCGCACACCTCGCGCAGCCCCGGCCCGGCGAACTCCATCGCCGCCTCGCCCACCAGGTAGCCCAGTTTGGCGCTCGCCAAAGCCCCGCATCCTGTCTCCACCACCAACACATCGTTCTTGAGCATCTCCGTGACCACGCGATAATGGGTCTCGTCCTGGGTCACGCGCGGGTTATTGCAGCCCACGTTGGCGACCACGCCGCGGATGCGGCCGGCGATGATCGCGTCGTTCAAGGGGCGGAAGGAGGCGCGGTAGCTGCCACCCAGCATGTAGTTGATATACTCATGCGAGAACCCCGGCACCAGATCCTCAGTGACCGCGGGGATGGCCACCTCCTTGCGTTCCGGATAGGCGTCGATGGCCATGCGCACGATCTCGCGCGCCTGGTCGAGCGCCTTGTGTTCGTTGAACGCAACGTGGATGCCGCCTTTGATCTGGACCTTCGGCGACGTCGTGATGAACCGCGTGTGGAAGCGGCTGGCGATGTCAGGCAGCGCCTGCATGATGCACTGCACGTCGACGACCATCGCGTCGACCGCGCCGGTGATCAGGGCCAGCTCCTGGTGGAGGAAGTTCCCCGCCGAGGGAACCCCCTGGCGGATCAAGGTCTCGTTGGACGTGCAGCAGATGCCCGCCAGATTGATGCCTTTGGCCCCCTTGCTGCGGGCGTAGGCGATCAGATCGGGCTGTAACGAGGCGGCCACGATCATCTCGGAGAGGGTTGGCTCGTGGCCGTGGAGGACGATATTGACCTCGTCGCGTTTGAGGACCCCCAGGTTGACCTGACTGACCTGCGGCGCCGGCGTGCCAAAGAGGATGTCGGAGATGTCGGTGGCCATCATGGAGCCGCCCCAGCCGTCGGCGAGGGCGCAGCGGATCGCGCCCAGCATGATGTGTTCGGGGTCCTGATCGTTGCCGACGTGGGTGCGGTGCAGGATATCGACCACCTCGCGATCGATGCCGCGCGGGGCCACGCCCAGGTCCCGCCAGATCTTCTGCCGCTTCTGCGGCGCGCGCTTGATGTAGATCAGCTCCCCTTGCTGCTGGCCGAACTGGGAGATGGCGACGTTGGCCACATCGAGGGCGACATCCTTGACGCTGCGGCCGGCGGTGGGCACTCCCATGTAGCGGGCGACGTTGAAGAGCTTGGCCGCGTCGCGGATCTCGTAGCCCTGCGCTTCCCCCTTGGCGGTGGCCAGCAGGGTGAACGCGAGATCCCGTCCATGGTCGGAGTGCGAGGCGCTGCCAGCGGCGATGGCGCGCGCCATATTGCGCGCCTGGATCGTGTCGATCGTGGCGCCGCAGACGCCGGTCATGCCATCCTTGGTCAGCCGGCACGGCCCCATGCCGCAGTTCTTGCAGCACATGCCCGCGCCGCCGATGTTGCAGGGGACCATCAGATCGGCGCGGCTGAACGCGGTATCGATCCCCAACGCCCTCGCCCGTTCCAGCATCTCCTGGGCGGCGGGATCCCTGCTCATCTCGGTGCTCTTGCGTCCCTTATCCATACGATACTCTCCTCAAACTCATGCGCTCAGCCCCGATCGGCCAGGCATGGTGGTGATCAGGGGCGCCGACGGGGACTGGGGGAGAGGCGGCCCCCGCCGGCCCTGGCTCACTCGTGATCGCCCGGATGCTCGCCGCGGATCGGCCGCGGCTCGAAGCCCGGGCAGGGGATGATCGGGCGATCGTTGTTCAGCCCGACCGTAAAGCGCACCACATCCTGGGCGGCGCCGTGCGCTGTGACATAACGCAGATGGCGGCCCGTCGGAAGCTGCGCGACAGCCGGGCGCTCGCCGGGCGTGTAGCCGTGCTCGGTCAGGGCGGTCTCGATCTGCTCCAGCGCGATCTGCGCCGGATCGAATTCCACCGTCACCTGTTGGAAGGCCGCGCTGGCGTACACCCGCTGGACGCCGCGCAGGCCGGCCAGGATGCCATGCACCGCCAGCACATGATGATCGCCGTACATCGTTGGGATATCGAGCGTGACTTTTTCCACGGGGTCCCTCCCTATCAGGCGCCTACCCTGTCCAATCTGCGCGCGATCCTCAGGAAGATGGGGCGGTCTCGACTCGTCCCGGAGGACGCAGGTAGACGGGAGGCGTGCGGTACGGTTTGACCTGTTCCTGCACCTGGTCGCGCAGGATATCGCCCGAGACGTGCATGAGGGTGTCGTTGAAGTCGGGATCGATGCCCATGCTGGCCAGGCAGGGGAAGTGATGGTGCAGCATCCCTGCCTGATACGCCGCCTCATCCACGTTCGCGCCCACCAGGCCGCGTGCCACGGCGCGCGCGCAGCCGCAGGCGCTATCGCGCAGCAGCTCGACCTCTTCGATCGTCTTGCCGTCGGCGCCCACCTGGATGCGCAGCTCGGGCCGGCCGAAATGGCGCGCGAACGCGGCGATCGGGGAATGGTTGTACGTCTGCGTGTGGCCGCGCAGGTTATACTGCGCCTCGGTCAGCGAGCAGAACGGCTTCGGGAAGACCGCCGTCACTCCTACATCCGCCAGCCATACCGCCACCTGGCGCGCCAGGCCGGAAGGCAGCCACTCCTCCCGGTCGATGGGGGCGATCACCCCCTGCGCGCCCACCTTCTGCGCCAGATCGGGCAAGAGGACGGCCACCGCGGGCGTCTGTCCCAGCGACAGGATCAGGTCGGCCGGCGCCAGCGTCTCGGGAAGAAATGCTTCCGGGTCGTCCATGGCTGCGTTCAGCGAGAGGGACAGCGGCGCCTCCCACATCGCCACCTGCCATTCCGCTGGCCCGAACGCGCGCACATTGTCCACAATCCGTCGACCATATTCTCCCTGCACTACCGCCAGAATCTCCACCGCTCCACTCCTCCATCGTTACGCATCACTCGTTAACCGTCAATCGTCAATCGTCACTCGTTAATCGTTAATCGTTAATCGTTAATCGTCACTCGTCAGAACAACCCCACCACGCGCCCATTCTCATCGAGATCCACAGCCATAAACGCTGGCCTGGAAGGAAGCCCGGGCATCGTCCGCATCTCGCCGCATAGCGGATAGATGAAGCCCGCGCCCACGGAGGCGCGCACCTCGCGGACAGGCAGGCGGAAGCCCTTGGGGACCCCTTTCCAGGATGGCTCATGGCTCAGGGAGAGATGCGTCTTGGCCATGCAGATGGGCAGCTTGCCGTAGCCGGCCTTCTCGTAAGCGGCGATCTGCTTCTCAGCCTTGGGATCGTAGTCGACGCCGTCTGCGCCGTAGATGCGCGTGGCGATGGTCTCGATCTTCTGTTTGATCGACCATTCCAGAGGGTACAGGAACTGGAAGTTCGACGGCTTCTCGCAGGCAGCCACCACCGCCTCGGCCAGCTCGATCGCGCCCGCGCCGCCTTGCGCCCAGTGATCGGCCATCACCGCGGCCTCGGCGCCAGCTTGCTCAGCCGCCTGTCGGACAAGGTCGATCTCAGCGGGCGTGTCATGCGAGAAGCGGTTGACGGCGACGACGACCGGCACGCCGAAGGTGCGCGCGATCTCGATGCAGCGCGCCAGGTTGGCCACCCCTTTCTCCAGCAGCTCCAGGTTCTCGGTGGTGTAGGCGGGATCGAGCGGGCGGCCCGGCACAACGCGCGGCCCGCCGCCGTGCATCTTGAGCGCGCGAATGGTCGCCACCACCACGACGCAATTGGGCGTCAGGCCCGAGTAGCGACACTTGATGTCCATGAACTTTTCCATCCCGATATCAGCGCCGAATCCCGACTCCGTGACCACGTAATCGGCCAGCTTGATCGCGATCTGATCGGCCAGAATGGACGAGTTGCCGTGGGCGATGTTGGCAAACGGCCCGGCGTGCACGAAAGCCGGCTGCCCTTCCAGGGTCTGCATCAGGTTGGGCTTGATGGCGTCTTTCATGATCACGGTCATCGCGCCGGCGACCCCCAGGTCCTCGGCGGTGACCGGATTGCCCGTCTTGCTCAGGCCGATGACGATGCGGCCCAGGCGCTGACGCAGGTCCTTGAGGCTGGTCGTCAACGCCAGGATGGCCATCACCTCCGAGGCTACCGCGATGTCGAAGCCGGTCTGACGGGGGCGCCCGTCGGTCTTGTCCCCCAGGCCGATGATGACGTTGCGGATCGCGCGATCGTTGACGTCGACCACGCGGTTCCAGGTGATGCTATAAGGATCGATGTCGAGGCGTTTCAACCCCAGCTTGGCCAGTTGCTCATCCGAGTTCTCGTCTTCGTGGAGGATGCGCGCGTCGATGGCGGCGGCCAGCAGGTTGTTGGCGGCGGCCACGGCGTGGATGTCGCCCGTCAGATGGAGGTTGAAATCCTCCATGGGGACGATCTGCGAGTATCCTCCGCCCGCCGCGCCTCCTTTGATGCCGAAGGTTGGCCCCATCGACGGCTGGCGGATGCAGGTGATGACGCGCTTGCCGATGCGTCCCAACGCCTGCGTCAGGCCGACCGTGGTGGTCGTCTTGCCTTCGCCCAGAGGCGTGGGCGTGATGGCCGTCACGTCGATGTATTTGCCTTGAGGGCGATCCCGGAACTTCTCCAGAACCTCCAGGCGCACCTTCGCTTTGTACTTGCCGTACAGCTCTAGATCCTCAGGATCCAGGCCAGCGGCGGCGGCGATGTCCAGGATCGGCTTCAGGTTGGCTGCCTGGGCGATCTCAAGATCGCTGGGGACCGTCGGGCTCATCGTGGTTCCTCCTTCGTGATGCGAGCGATAGGTATCCAAAGGCCTGCGCCAGGAAGGGCGAGGCCGCTTCTGCTTGGTTGGGGGGAACACAGGCGCCGTTACGACGCAACGAAGCGCGTACGTCGAGGATCGACAATTACCGTCTGTTAGTTTTCCGTGGCCGAGCGCTTCCCTTGGGCTGGCGGCGCTCATTTTACCTGTTGACTATACCCTGCTGTTCACGCCCTGACCATGATTTTGCGCAGGATTATACCATCCGATTGCATCGCAGCAGATTGCTGCGTCAGCCAAATCGGCTATAATGAGGACGCCGCGCCGGGGCGTCGCCCTGGTCGTGGCATTCTGTCTGGGAGGGAAGCGTTGTATACGGCACCGCGAGGCACACACGATATCTTGCCGGAAGAATGGCCCTACTGGCGCACCATCATCGACGAGATCCACGCCACAGCGGCCCGCTTCGGCTTTGAACAGATCGACACCCCCATCTTCGAGGCGACTGGCCTGTTCGTGCGCGGCGTCGGCCAGGGGACCGATATCGTCGACAAGGAGATGTATTCGTTTCGCGATAAGGGGGACGAGGAGATCACGTTGCGGCCCGAGTTCACGGCTGGCGTCATGCGCGCCTATCTGGAGAACGGCATGCACGTGCGGCCGCAGCCGGTGAAGCTCTACTCGATCGGCCCTATCTTTCGTTTCGAGCGACCCCAGGCCGGCCGCTATCGTCAACACCATCAGTTCAATGTCGAAGTGATCGGCGAACAGGACGCTGCCGTGGATGCTGAGGTCATCTCCCTGGCCTGGCACCTCTTCAGCCGGCTGGGCTTTCGCGGCCTGGCCTTGCAGTTGAATAGCACCGGCTGCCCCCGTTGCCGTCCCGGCTATCTGACCAGGCTGGTGGCCTACTATAACCAACATACTGCGGCGATCTGCGACGACTGCCGGCGCCGCCTGCAACGCAACCCATTGCGCCTCCTCGACTGCAAGAACCCCGGCTGTCAGCCGATCATCGCTGGCGCGCCGCGGATCGGCGAACATCTATGCGAGGAGTGCGCCAACCATTTCGCTGACCTGCGCAGCCACCTCGATGCGATCGAGTTGCCCTACACGCTCAACCATCGCCTGGTGCGCGGCCTCGATTACTATACCAAGACTGTCTTCGAGGTCTACGCGGAGGGCATCGGCGCTCAGGCGGCGGTGTGCGGCGGCGGCCGTTACGACGGGTTGATCGAGGAGCTGGGAGGCCCGCCGACCCCGGGGATCGGTTTCGGCTCCGGGATCGAACGGCAGATCCTGACCATGAAGGAACAGGGGATCGCTCCCAAGCCGCTGCCGCAGCCGGCGCTCTTCGTCGCTTACCTGGGCAGCGCAGCGCGCCTCGCCGCCTTCCGGCTGACGCGCGATCTGCGCGACGCGGATCTGGCTGCTCGCCTCAGCTTCGGCGCACGCAGCCTCAAGGCGCAACTGAAGGCAGCCGACCGCGCGGGCGCACGCTATGCCCTGATCTTAGGCGAAGATGAGGTGAAGGCGGATGTGGTCGCCGTGCGTGATCTGCGCAGCAGCTCCCAACAGGCGGTGGCGCGCGCGGATCTCATCGACTGGCTGCGCGCGCATCTGGCTTGAGCGACAGCAGAGAACGCGGAGGGCCTTTTGCCAGCCGAGAGCGCTTTCACCGAAGGTCGACCATCCGCCGCGACATGCTGCATAGGGGTCCTGCACCATCCGCGCAAGCCGGAGTCGCTCGCGCTGGCGGAGGAGATGGCGGCCTTCATCCGCGCCCACGACGGAACGCCTTGGCTGGCCTCGGCCTGGGAGGAAGCCGACATCATCCCTCATCTGGATACGACCAGCTTGCTCATCACGCTGGGGGGCGATGGGACGATCCTGCGCGCCGCGCGCGTGGGCGCCCGCCTGGAAGTCCCCATCCTGGGGGTCAAGATGGGCCGGCTCGGCTTCCTGGCCGAGGTGCAGCCCGAAGGATGGGAGGAGCCATTGCGTCGCGTGCTGGCCGGCGATTACTGGCTGGAGCAGCGCCTGATGCTCGACGTGACGGTCCATCACCGTTCGACGCGGCGGCCCCATCGTCACCACTACGAGGCGCTCAATGATGTCGTCGTGGCGCGCGGCAAGCTGGCGCGCATCGTGCGCATCATCACGCACATCGACGGCAGCTATCTCACCACCTACATCGCCGATGGCGTGATCGTGTCGACCCCCACTGGCTCCACCGGCTACGCCCTGGCCTGCGGCGGGCCGATCCTGCCGCCCGAGATCGAGACCATGTTGCTGATCCCCATCGCCTCTCACCTCAGCCTCAATCGTGGGATCGTGTTGCCGCCGGGGGGCGCTGTCGGACTGGAGGTGGAGAGCGATCACGAGACGATCTTGACGATCGACGGCCAGTTTCGCGTCGATCTGGACAACGGCGATCGCGTCGAGGTGACGGCCAGCCCCCACCGGGCGCGCTTCGTCCGCCTGCGCGAACGCACTTATTTTTATCGTGAGCTGATGGACAAACTGCGATGGCATCCGTAGCCGATCCCGAGCCGATGTACTGCGTCAACCACCCCACGCGCGAGACGTTGCTGCGCTGCAACAAATGCGGCCGGCCGATGTGCATGGACTGTGTGCGGCTGACCGACGTCGGCTACCGTTGCAAGGAATGCATCAACCAGGTGCAGTCGTCGTTCTATACGGCGACCCCTCTCGACCTCGCGATCGCCGCCGTTGTGAGCTTCGGGGTGGCCCTGGTCGCCGCGCCGATCACAGGCTTGTTGGCCGGTTCGATCGGCTTCTTCGGCTTCTGGATCGCCCTGCTGACGGGGCCGGCGGCGGGCGGCCTCCTCAGCGAGATCATCCGCAAGGCGGTAGGGCGACGGCGCGGCCGTTATTTGTGGCTGGTCGCCAGCGCCAGCGCGCTCGCAGGCGCGCTGGCCGGCAACGTTGCGCTGTTGTTGATGACGGGGGTGTTCCCTCTGCTCAACCTGGCCATGCTCCTTTTCGTCGGCCTGGCGTTGAGCACCGTCTACGCGCGCCTGCGTTGAGGCGTTCTCTATGCTCGTCGAGATCCACATCCGCAACTTCGCCATCATCGAGGATCTGTCGTTGCGCTTCGGGCCGGGGCTGAACGTGCTCACCGGCGAGACGGGCGCCGGCAAGTCGATCATCATCGACGCGGTCAGCCTGCTCCTGGGAGGGCGCGCCGCCGCGGAGATGATCCGCGCCGGAGCCGATCGCGCCGAGATCGAAGGGCATTTCCGGCTCGGCGCGCGGCGGGCCGCCATCGAGCCGCTGCTTGTCGCCGAAGGGCTGGAGGGCGATGACGACGAGCTGATCCTGGCGCGCGAGATTCGCGTCGGCGGGCGCCATATCTGCCGCGTCAACGGACGCGCCGTCTCGCTCGCGTTGCTCGACGCCATCGGCCAGCTTTTGGTCGATATCCACGGCCAGAGCGATCATCTCAGCCTGCTGCGCGTACGCGAGCACGTCGAATTGCTCGATCGTTACGCGGGGCATGGGCCGCTGCGCGCCGAAATGGCGGCGCTGGTGAGCGCGGCGCGCCAGACGCGCGCCAGCCTGGCTGCCCTGCGCCGCGACGAGCGCGAGTTGGCCCGTCGCATCGACCTGCTGACGTATCAGGCGCAGGAGATCGCCGCGGCGCGCCTGGAGCTGGGAGAAGATGAGGCCCTGGAGGCCGAGCGCCGTCGCCTGGCCAACGCCGAGCAGATCATGCTCCTGGCTGCCGAGGCGACGCGGGCGATCGAAGAGGGCGGCGAGGAACAGATGGCCGCCGTCGACCTGCTGGGACAGGCGGCGCAGGCGCTGGCGCGCCTGGCGCGCATCGATCCCGCGATCGATCCCCTGCGGCAGCAGGTCGAGGAGCTGTCTTACCAGCTCTCCGACCTCGCGCGCGAGGTGCGCCGCTACCGTGACCGCGTCGAGTTCAACCCGAGCCGCCTCGCCGAGGTCGAAGAGCGGCTCGAGCTGATCCATAGCCTCAAGCGCAAATACGGCGACTCTATCGAGGAGATCATCGCCTTTGGCGAGCGCGCGCAGGCGGAGCTGGACAGCATCACCCACGCTGAGGAGCGCATCGCCGAGCTGGAGCAGGAGGAGGAACGGCTGCTGCGCGCGATCGGCGAGGTGGGGCAGCGGCTGTCGGCGTCGCGGCGAGAGGCGGGAGAACGACTGGCCGCGGCCGTGGAGCGCGAGCTGGACGACCTGCGCATGGAGCACGCCCGCTTCTGCGTCGACCTGCAGTGGCAGGACGCCGCGGATGGCGCCTACGTGGGCGAACGACGCATCGCCTTCGACGCTACGGGGTTAGATCGTGTGGAGTTCTTGATCTCAGCGAACCCTGGTGAGCCGTTGCGGCCGCTGGCGCGCGTGGCCTCGGGCGGCGAGACGGCGCGTCTGATGCTGGCGCTCAAGGCGGTGCTGAGCCGCGCCGACGAGACCCCGACGTTGATCTTCGACGAGATCGATGTGGGGATCGGCGGGCGCGTGGGCGCCGTGGTGGGACGCAAACTGTGGGGGCTGGTGCGCGCCGACGGCGCGACAGAGGGCCATCAGGTATTATGCGTCACCCACCTGCCGCAGTTGGCCGCCTACGGCGACGTGCATTTCCATGTGAGCAAGGCGGTCGAAGGGGAACGCACGTTGACCCATGTGCGGCAACTGACGGGGACGGAGCGCTTGCGCGAGCTGGCGGCGATGCTGGGGACCCCATCGGCGGCGGGGGAGGAGAGCGCCGCCGCCCTTTTGGCCGAGGCCGCGGCCGCCAAAGGGGCGTCCGAATAGGCGATTCGCTGGCGGCGAGCGGCCAGCGCGCGGCGCGAGCCTGGCCATCGACAGGATCTGATTCGAACGGAGGAGGTTCCCTTGCGAGCACTCAGCGTCATCGGCTCGAGCATTCGCGATTTCTATGAAGAGATGTTTCTGTTCGTGCCGCTCAATCTTTTGTGGTGGCTGACCTTCATCCTGGTGATCCCGCTGGCGCCGGCCACGGCTGGGCTGTGCTATCTGGGGCATCGCATCGCGCACGAGCAACGGGTCGACTCCGGCTTCTTCAAAGAGGCGTTCAAGGACTTCTTCTGGCCCAGTCTCAAGGTCGGCGTCGTGAACATCTTCATTTTGATCACCTTCACCCTCAACCTCTGGTTCTACGCGCGCATCGATGGGTGGCCGCGTTTCATCGCCATCTTGTGGATTTACGCGCTGATCCTCTGGGCGGCGGCGCAACTCTATCTGTTTCCCCTGCTCTTCGAGCAGAAGGAGCCGAAGGTGCTGATGGTGTTGCGCAACGCGGCGGTGCTGGTCCTGGCGCAGCCGTTGTTCACGCTGGTGGTTGGGCTGCTGGCGCTGGTGCTGACGGCGATCTGCTTCGCGCTGCCGGTGTTGGCTGTGCTGATCTGGCCGGGGCTGATGGCGTTGATCGGCACGCGCGCCCTGGCGAGCATCCTGGAGCAGGCGCGAGCGATGGCCGAGAGCCAGAAGAAAGACGATCAGGAAGGGAAAGGTCAATGAGCGAGCATAGCCGCCTTGCCCCGCGGCGGGGGCTGTACTTCGAGGAGTTCACGGTCGGCGACGAGGTGACGAGCGTGGGGCGCACGATCACCGAAGCTGACATCGTCGCGTTTGCCGCCCTCACGGGGGACTGGAACCAGATCCACACCGACGCCGAATACGCGCGCACGACCCCCTTCGGCGAGCGCATCGCGCATGGGTTGCTCGGCCTCTCCGTGGCGACTGGCCTGGCTGTGCGGTTGGGGTTCATGGAGGATACCGTCATCGCCTTCATGGAGATCAACGAGTGGCAGTTTCGCGCCCCCATTCGCATCGGCGACACCATTCGCCTGCGCGCGAGCGTACAGGAGTTGCGGCCGATGCGGCGGCTGGGCGGCGGCTATGTCACGTTCAAGGTGGCGCTCCTCAATCAGCGCGACGAGACGCTGCAGCGCGGCGCCTGGACAGTGCTCATGAAGTCCAAACCGCCGGAGGCCAGCCTGCAACAGGCTTGAGCGGACAACGTTCTCCTCTTGCGGGGCGCGAGCCGAACAGGCGCTCGGCGACGTTTTGCTCCAGACATGCGGCATTGCCGATCTGAAGGTATAATGTCAGATTAGAATAGGGTTGTTGCGCAATAAGGATCGTGGGGAAGGGGACGCTGATTCACGCAGATAAACGCTGAATACTGAAGCAAATCTGCGAGATCGGCGTTTTTCTGCGTCCTGTTGTGGAGCGGCGATGATCCAAAGCCCTATTGTGCAACAAGTCTAATGATTTGTGCTGGCCGAACGGAGGGCGGTTGCGGCATGGACGCGCTTACGCCACGCGATGCAGGATCGGCTCGCCCGCCAGGGCGCGCAGGCAGTTGTCATAGTAGTGGCTTCGCTCGTCACGGTAGAGCGCCGGGTCGCCAGCCGCGATGTGAGGGGTCAGCAACAGGTTCGTCTCGTCGGGCAGATCGAGCAGGGGATGGTCGGGTGGGAGCGGCTCCCATTCGAAGGTGTCGAGCGCGGCGCCGAAGAGGCGCTTTGTGCGCAGCGCCTGGGCCAGCGCCTGCTCATCGATGACGCTGCCCGAACCACAATGGACGAGGACGGCGGTTGGCCGCAGCCAGGCGAGCCGTTCGGCGTCGAGGAAGTGGTCGGTCTCCGCTGAGTAAGGCAGCAGGCTCACCAGCACATCGCTGGCGGCGATCAATTCGGCTGGCTGAGCGTAGTGAACGTCCAGCTCCGCCTCGACAGAGGTGGGAAAGGGACGGCGCTTGAAATAGAGCACGCGCGTTTCGAAGCCGCGCAGTCGTCGCGCCAGCTCGACCCCGATCTCCCCCATGCCCAGGATCCCCACGGTCGCTCCCCACAAGCTGTAAATATCTCGCTGCCCTGTCCAGTTGTAAGCGAAGGTGTTGCCATCCGTGCGCCGCGGCTCGCGTCCCCAAACGCGCCGACTGGCAGCCGCGGCGTGTAGGCCGCGCGCCCGCTTGAGCAACGCCAGCATCTGCAGCAACACATGCTCCGCCACATTGATGCAGGACCGCAACGGCCATTTGGCAACGGGAATCCCGGCGGCGCGAGCCGCCTCCAGATCGATGTCGTACGTCAACGAACCGATGCGCTGGATCAGGCGGAGGCGCGGAGCCGCAGCGATCACAGCGCGGTCGATCGGCGCGGCGCGTTCGCTGATCAGAAAATCAACGGTCGGCAACAGGTCGGGGATGTCGGAAGCCGTGAGGTCATACCGCAGGATCGGCTCGATCCCGGCTGGCGCCGCCGCGCGACGCCATGCCTGATGCGCCTCGGACATGGGACACAGGTAAAGAGCGCGAGCCATAGGCGCGTTTCCTCAGGTCAGTTCCACCCAGAGATCGGCTGCCAGCTCATATCCCAGGAAGTGCTCCTGGCCGCGCGAGCGGATGCGCAGTGGGCCGCGGAAGGGGGCGCAGCTCAACAATTGCAGAGGAGCGCCGGGCGTCAATTGCAGCTCGGCCAGATAGCGCAGGCGAGCGGGGTCATGCGTGCGCACGCGGCTGATGTGCGCACGCGCGCCGGGAGCGACCGTCACCAGGCTGACGTCGTGCAGGGGGGGCAGGACTCCTTCGCGCGAGGGGATCGGCTCGCCATGCGGACAGCGCCGGGGATGGCCGGTCAGCTCGTCGATGCGGTCCTCGAGCTGCGGCCCGACGCCGACCTCTAGCTCATCGGCCAGATCATGGACCTCCTCCCAGCCGAACCCCATCACCTGGACCAGAAAGACCTCCACCAGGCGGTGTCGCCGCACCCCCAACAGGGCGACGCGCTCGCCGGCTGGGGTCAGGCGCACCCCTTGATAGGGGGTGTGCACGATCAGGCCGGCCTCCTTGAGGCGACGCAACATGCGTGAGGTGGCCTGCAGCGAAGCGTCCGCCTGCTCCGAGAGCGCGGAGAGAGGGACCGCCGCCGAATCCTGCTGCAGTCGAAAGATCTCCGCCAGGTAGCGTTGCATGGCGAGGCTGATCATACTCTCCCCATACCAAGAGCCTATCCGAAAAACGGTTCTGGTGGGTCTCCTGACCAGCCAGGGGCGCGGTCAGGAGACCGCGCCGAAACTTTTCGGACAGGTTCTAGGAGACTTGCAACCAGGGTGCAAGCGTCCTTTGCGGACGCAACGATCGGGTTCGCACCTTGAGCACTTGACGCGCGCGCCAGCGCCTTCTACAGTATAACACGATTGCGAATGCGTCGCAATATCAATAAAGAGCGTCAGCGCTTCATGGAGGTGAGTGGTGTTGTTATCTCGAACCCTGCCGATGATCTTCCTGGTGCTGCTATTGGCTTTGCCCGCCTGCAGCTTGCCTGTTCCTTCCCAGATGCCGCCCGCGACGTCTGAGCCTGGAGCGCCCGCGCTGGGCGGCGAGCTGGTCATTTACTCAGGCCGCTCTGAACCGCTCATCCAGCCGGTGATCGATGCTTTCCAGGCGCGCTATCCGGCCATCCGAATCTTGCTCAAAGCTGGCAGCAACAGCCAGTTGGCCAATGCCTTGCTCGAGGAGAAGGAGAATCCGCAGGCGGATCTGTTCATCACCACCGAACTGTTCACCATTCAGGCGTTGGCGCGCCAGGGGGTATTCCAACCCTATCAACCCACAGGCGCAGAACAATTGCCGGCCCAGTTCGTCGATCCTGACCATCTCTGGATCGGGCTTACGCAACGAGCGCGAGTGATCATGTACAACACTGACCTGGTGGCGGCGGATGCCGCGCCGCGCTCGCTTCTGGAATTGACAGATCCCCGTTGGCGGGGACAGATCGCGGCCGCCGGCTCGACCAATGGCTCGCTGCAAGCCCAGGTCGCTGCCATGCTTCAACTGCTCGGCGAGCCGGCTACGGAAGCATGGCTACGGGGGTTGATCGCCAATCAGACCACTTTCTTCGGAGGTCACACGGACGTGCGCAAGGCGGTCGGCGCGGGCGAATTCGCGCTCGGCCTGGTCAATCACTACTACTTCTATCTGCAACAGGCGGAGGGCAGTAAGGTCGGCGTCGTATTTCCCGATCAGGAGGAGGGGCAGATGGGATTGTTGACCAACGCGACCGCCGTAGCGATCGTCAACCGCAACGTCAATCTTCCAGCAGCTCAGGCGTTCGTCGACTTTCTCGTCTCGGCTGAGGGGCAGAAGCTCTTTGCCGAGCAAAACTACGAGTATCCCCTGTTGCCTGGCGTGGCCCTTCGTCCGGAGGTGCAGCCATTGACCGACTTTCGGCTGGCGGACGTGAACATGGCGGAGGCCACGCGCTCCTTTGACGCCACCTTCGCCCTGCTTGAGAAGGTGGGCCTGCCGTAAATGCGCCTCAGTCGGACGGTCTCGGTCCTGCCGGTTCACAGAGGGGGCTGGCCGGGCATCAACCCCTGGCTGCTGCTCTTCGCCGGCATGGTGGCTCTCTTTGCGGCGATCCCACTGGTTTATATCTTGCTGCGTGCGGCAGCGGCCGATCCTGAAACCTGGCAGCGGCTGCTTCAGGCGCGCATGGGGCGGCTGTTGGGCAACACCCTGCTGTTGACCGCTGTGGTGACGGCTGGCGCGCTCGTGATCGGCGTCAGCATGGCCTGGCTGACCGAGCGCACTGATCTACCTGGCCGCAATATCTTCCGGTGGATGCTGGCGCTGCCGCTGGCTATCCCCCCCTATATTGGGGCGATCGTACACCTGGCGTTGATGCGTCCGCGCGGGGGGATGATCCCGCAACTGCTGGCAGAACTGTTCGGTCAGCCGATTCCCACTCCCAGCCCCCTGGGATTGTGGGGCGCAGCTTTCATCTTAACACTGTTCAGTTACCCATATGTCTACCTGCTGAGCGGTGCGGCGTTTCGCTCCCTCCATGCGACGCTAGAGGAGTCGGCGCGCACGCTGGGGCGGAACCTGCAGCAGGCGTTGTGGAAGGTGACGCTGCCTGCGCTGCTGCCGGGGCTGACCGCTGGCGCTTTGTTGGTCGCGCTAGACGTGTTGGCCGAGTATGGTACGGTGGCGTTGCTGCGTTACGAGACCTTCTCATCGGCGATCTTCGTGCAACTGGCTGGCCGTTACGATCGTTCGGCCGCTGCAGCGCTCAGCGGCGTGCTTGTCACAGTGGCGATCGCGCTCCTATGGACCGAGTTGCGTTTGCAGGGCCAGGCCCGCTTCACACAGCTAGAGAGCGGCTGGCGGCCCGCGCCGCGCTTGTCGTTGGGCAGGTGGCGCGTTCCAGCTTGCTTGGCGGCGCTCGCCGTGATAGGGGGTAGCTTGCTGATCCCGATGGCTGTGCTCGTCGTCTGGAGCGTGGCCGCGCTTCTCGATCCTTCTACGCTGGCTGCCGTGTTGCGCACGGGGTCACAGGGATTGGGCGGATTCGTCTGGAACAGCCTGTGGAGCGCGGGGTTGGCGGCGTTGTTGGCGGTTGCGCTCTCCTTGCCGGTTGGCCTGCTCGCTGTGCGCTGCCCTGGTCGCCTGGCGCGCTTGATCTCGCGCGCGTGTCAGGTGGGCTACGCGATCCCCGGCGTGGTCGTTGCCCTCAGTCTGGTGCTGTTGGCCAATCGGCTGTTGCCATTCCTGTATGCTACACCGCTAATGGTGGTAGTCGCTTATGTCCTGCGTTACATGCCCCAAGCCACGCGCGCCAGCGAGGCGGCGTTGAGCCAGTTGGCGCCCTCTTTGGAAGAGGCGGCTCGTACCCTGGGACGCACATCGTGGCAAACCTTCACTCAGATCACGTTACCGTTGGTCTTGCCGGGCCTGCTGGCGGGCGCGGCGTTGGTTTTCCTGACCTCGCTCAAGGAGCTGCCAGCCACGCTCCTGGTGCGGCCAGCGGGGTTCGAGACGCTGGCCGTACGCGTGTGGATCTGGGCGGAAGACGGCTTTTATCAGCAGGCTGCGCCGGCAGCGCTGTTGCTGGTATTGGCCTCGGCGGCGCCGCTCGCCTTTCTATTGCGTCGGGAGCAAATCCTGAGGAAATGATGCTGGAAGTTGAGCGACTCACGAAACGGTTCACGCCCAGGCAACGGCCCGCGGTGGACGGCGTCTCATTCGCCTTGCGACATGGCGAGATCCTGGCTCTGGTTGGACCCAGCGGCTGTGGCAAGAGCACTACCTTGCGTTTGATCGCCGGGCTTGAGCATCCCGACGACGGCGTCATCCGCCTGAAGGGCCGCGTCGTCGCCAGCAAGGAGAGGATGACGCCGCCGGAGCAGCGCCAGGTGGGCCTGGTCTTTCAAGATCATGCGCTCTTCCCTCACCTGACCGTTGAACAGAACATAGCGTTCGGGTTGGCAGGATGGCCGGCCGATCAAATTCGGAAGACAACGGCGGAGATGCTCCAGTTGGTCGGGCTAGAGCATTTGAGCCGTCGTTATCCTCATGCGTTGTCGGGAGGCGAGCGCCAGCGAGTGGCGTTGGCTCGCGCGCTGGCCCCATGTCCACTCGTGCTCCTGATGGATGAACCGTTTAGCAGCCTGGACGCCGATCTGCGTGAGGAGATGCGCGAGCAGGTGCGGGCGATTTTGAAGGCCAGACAGGTTACTGCGATCTTCGTCACGCATGATCAGGAGGAGGCGCTCTACATGGGCGATCGGTTGGCGGTGTTTCGTGATGGGCGGATCGAGCAGATCGGATCGCCTGAACAGGTTTTCCACGCTCCCGCTACACGCTTTGTGGCGGAGTTCATGGGAGATAGCGACTTCCTGGCAGGTCGGGCCGCCGTGGAAGGCGTCGAGACCGCCTTGGGCTTGCTCCCACAACGACTGGCCTTACCTGTGGGCGCTGCCGTTGAGATCGCCCTGCGTGCGGACGATGTGAACTTCGAGCTCGACCCCGCTGGCAACGGCGTCGTCGTCGAGCGCTTCTTCCGCGGCGCCTTCAACCTCTATCGCCTGCGTCTTGATGATGGTCAGATCCTCCATGCTTACAAGCCTCACACCGCGATGCTTCCCCTGGGCGCGCGAGCGCGTGTCTACCTCAGCGCGGGGCATCCGTTGGCCGTGTTCAACGGTAATCACAGAGGTTGATGAAGCGCGCTCCACCTGTTCCTGGTAGGCGCCCCCATATCAGCCAGCCGCTTTGGCGCAAGAGCAGGCATCGGCTATAATCGTCTCCCTCAGGCTGGTTACGATTGCGGGAAACCGACTCGGCAAGGAGGGGCGAGAGATGGCCGTTGAGATGCGCAGCGAGCGCGATTCGCTCGGCGAGGTGCAGGTGCCCGTTGCCGCCCTGTATGGGGCGCAGACGCAGCGGGCGGTCGACAATTTCCCGATCAGCGGGCTGCGCTTCCCGCGTCCTTTCATTCGGGCGCTCGGTCTGATCAAGCTGGCCGCCGCCCGCGTCAACCGCGACCTGGGATTGCTCGACGCTGACAAGGCCCAGATCATCGAACGGGCGGCGCAGGAAGTCGCTGATGGCCTGTGGGACGACCATTTCCCCATCGACATCTTCCAGACCGGCTCCGGCACCTCGACCAACATGAACGCCAATGAGGTGATCGCCAATCGCGCGCTGCAGCTCCTGGGCGCTCCCCTCGGCTCGAAAGCCATCCACCCCAACGATCACGTCAACATGAGCCAGTCGTCCAACGACGTCATCCCGGCGGCCATCCACGTGGCTGCCTATCTGGAGGTCGCGACGGCGCTGCTGCCCGCGTTGCGTCATCTGCATGAGACGCTGGTCGCGAAGGCCGCCGTCGCCCAGGACGTGATCAAGACCGGTCGCACGCATCTGATGGACGCCACGCCGGTCCGCCTGGGGCAGGAGATCGGCGGCTGGGCGGCGCAGATCGAGAAAGGGGTCGCGCGCGTCGAAGGGGCGCTGCCGCGACTGGCCGAGCTGGCGATCGGGGGCACGGCGGTGGGCACCGGCCTCAATGCCCATCCCGAATTCGGAGGGCGCGTGGCGGCGGAGCTGGCCACCCTCACCGGATCGCCCTTCGTCGAGGCGAGCAACCACTTTGAAGCGCAGGCGGCGCAGGACGCCGCCGTCGAGCTGAGCGGACAGCTCAAGGTCGTGGCGACCTCGCTGATGAAGATCGCCAACGATCTGCGCTGGATGAACTCTGGACCCCAGGCTGGCCTGGGAGAGATCGTGTTGCCCGCGCTGCAGCCTGGCTCCTCGATCATGCCCGGCAAGATCAATCCGGTCATCCCGGAGGCGGTGACGATGGTGTGCGCCCAGGTGTTCGGCAACGATCTGACGATCACGATCGGCGGCCAGTCGGGCAATTTCGAACTGAACGTGATGTTGCCGATCATCGCCTATAACCTGCTGCAGTCGATCACGTTGCTGGCCAATGCTGCGCGCCTGCTGGCGGACAAGGCGGTAGCGGGCTTCACGATCAATCGCGAGCGCATGATCGACCTCGTCGAGCGCAACCCTATCCTGGTCACGGCGCTCAATCCCCTCATCGGCTACGACAGGGCGGCGCAGATCGCCAAGCGCGCCTACGCCGAAGGGCGACGGCTGAAGGAGGTGGCCGCGGAGATGAGCGGCCTGAGCCCCGAGGAGCTGGATCGTTTGCTCGATCCGCGCGCGCTGACGGAGGGAGGCGTCTCGTCGGTGGGCGGGGGCGGCTGAGCGCCTACAGGATGCGGCGAGATTCGTCTGAGCAGCACGAGATTGGCCATCCACGCGTCCACGCGTCCACGAATCCTGGCCACGAATTCGCGAAGGACCATGACGACGAGGGAGACGCGCCAGTGCAGGCGGATGCTTCGTGGATTCGTGAGCGCAATTCGTGGACGGTCATCCCTTCCCTTCCTGTTTTGGCTACCGGACTCAGATGGGCCTCAAGTTTGCAGGAACCCGCTTGGTTGTGGACGACTGTCGCCAGGCTGTCGATCCCATAGGGTAGGGTCGTTCGCCGCGTCCAGGAACCTATCCGAAAAGTTCGGCACGGTCAGGAGACCGTGCTGAAACTTTTCGGATAGGTTTCTTAGCCCTCGACCGCTCGCCGCGCCGCGCGCAGATTGGCTACCGGCGCCACGATCGGGGTGACGCAGCCGGTCCCCAAAATAAACCGCATCCCGCCCGTCTGGCTGATCGCCGCGCGCGCCTGGGCGGTCACCTCATCTGGATCGCCGCGCACGACCGTCTCCAGCCGATTCAATCCTCCCACGATCGCCCCTGGGAAACGGCCGAGCGCCTCGCGCAGGGAGGGTGGCGTCTCCTGGTCGTGCCAGTTGATGGCCTGGATCGGCAATTCGCGGAAGAGGTCGAACATGATGTCGCTGCCGTGGAGGTGGAGCAGATTGAACCAGAAGCCCTGCGCCGCCTCGAGGACGCGTCGGTCGTAGGGGAGGCCGAAGGTCCGATATTCCTGTTCGCTGAGAAGCTGATAGGAGGCGTGCTGCACGGCGTAGAAGATGCCGCTGACGCCCGTGGGCTGGATCGCCTTCAGGAAGCGGATCGTCGTCTCCGTGATCGTCTCCAGGCCAGCGTGGAAGGCCTCCGGGTGCTGGCGCATGTGGACGAACAGCCGATCGCCGGCCAGGTTCTTGGCCTGGGCCAGGGGGCTGAAGATCGTCTGCAGGAAAGGGACTTCGTCGCCGACCTCGTCATGGATCAACTGGAGGCAGCGCGCCTGCCGCCCTAATCCACCCTGGCTGGGATCGAGGACCGCGAGTTTCTGCCAGTCGGCCGCCTCGCGCACCGGATGGTGCACATACTTGCGCGTGCCTTCTGGATCGCCCAGCCACACGCTATCCGTCCCCCAATCCTCCAGGCAGAAGTCGCTGGAGGGGGTCACCTTGATGAAGTCGAAGTCGAACTCGCGTTGGAAGGCGACGGTCGCGCGCGCCAGGTCCTCGGCGCGCTGGTCGTCGACGGGCCAATGCCGCCACAGCGCGACGGCCACGCGATCGACCGGCTGGCCGCGAAAGGTGGCTTCCAGGCGCTCACGCTTGGTCATCCCCGACATGGGAGCCTCCCTCTTGTTCATCCTTGCACTGTTTCGGCTCAGCCATAGACCCGATCCTCCTATTCCGAGGTGGAAGCTGACCGTCCGGCGCGCGCCGGGCGAATCTGCACGGCGCTAACCTTGTACTCCGGGATCTTGGCCAGCGGATCAAGCGCGAAGTCCTGGGTGAGCAGATTGGCTGGCGCCTCTTTCCAATGGAAGGAGAGGAAGACGACCCCTGGCGCCACGCGCTGGCTGATGCGCGCCTGGGTGCGCACCTCGCCGCGGCGGCTGGCCACGATCACCTGCGCGCCATCGCGGATGCCAGCGGCCTCGGCGTCGCGCTCGTTGATCTCCGCATAACCGCGCGGCTCGCGCCAGGCCAGCCCCTCGCTGCGCCGCGTCATCGTCCCCGTGTGGTAGTGATAGAGCACGCGCCCGGTAGTCAGGATGAGCGGATATTCGGCGTCGGGCTGCTCAGCAGGCAGTTGCGCCTTGACCGGATGGAACTTGCCCAGCCCGCGCGTGAAGCGCTGCGTATGCAGGATCGGCGTGCCGGGATGTTGCGGGTCAGGGCACGGCCAGGTCAGCCCGGCGCCCGCCAGCCGGCGATGCTGGATGCCGCCGTAAATGGGCGTCACGCGCGCGATCTCATCCATGATCGCCGCCGTCGACGCGAACTGCCAGCGGTTGGCTTGTCCAGGCTCGACGCGCCCCAGCTGCTCGTCCAGGCGGGCGCCCAGCGCGCACACGATCTGCCAGTCGGGCCACGCCTGCCCTGGCGCGGTCAACACGGGCGTCAACAATTGCACGCGGCGCTCGGTGTTGGTCTTGGTGCCGTCCTTCTCCAGCCAGGACGCCGCCGGCAGCACGACGTGGGCCAGGCGCGCCGTCTCGCTGAGGAAGATGTCCTGCACGACCAGGAAGTCGAGCGAGCGCAACGCCTCTTCGACGTGGCTGATGTTGGGATCAGAGAGCATGGGATTCTCGCCCATGATGTACATGGCGCGCACCTTTCCCGCGATCGCCGCCTTCATCATCTCGACCACAGTCAGCCCCACTTCCCCTGGCAGATCGTCCATTCCCCAGGCGCGCGCGACCGCCTGCCGCTTCTCGGCGTCGGTCACTCGCTGGTAGCCGGGCAAGACATCCGGCAGGCAGCCGACGTCGCAGGCGCCCTGGACATTCGACTGACCGCGCAGTGGGTTGACCCCCGTCGAGGGTTTGCCGATCTGGCCGGTGAGCAGGGCGAGGTTGGCCAGCGTGAGCACGAGATCGGTGCCGTTCGTGCGTTGGGTGATGCCCATGGCGTAGAGGATGGTCGAGCGGCCGCGCGCGGAGGCGCCGTCGGCCTTCGCTTGATCGGCGCGTTCGCCCAGGGCGTAGAGGCGCGCGGCTCGTTCGATCAGCTCGACAGGCACGCCGCTCGCCAATGCGGCCGCCTCCGGCGTATATTCTTCGACCGCGCGCGCGAACTCAGCGAAGCCCTCCGTGCGCGCCTGGATGAACTCGACATCGGCCCATCCCTCGCGCAGGATGACGTGGGCCATGGCCAGGAAGACGAAGATGTCAGAGCCGGGCTTCGGCTGCAGGAACAGGGTCGCGTGCTGCGCCAGGTTGATCCGGCGCGGGTCGATGACGATCAGATTGGCGCCCCCCTTCACGGCGCGCACCACTTCGTAGCTGATCACGGGATGTGATTCGGTGGTGTTGGAGCCGGTGACCAGGATGCAGTCCGCGTTGCGAATGTCTCGGATCGGGTTGGTCATGGCGCCGCTGCCGAAGGCCATGCCCAGGCCGGTCACCGAGCTGGCGTGACAGAGGCGAGCGCAATGGTCGACGTTATTTGTGCCAATGGTCGCGCGCACGAGCTTCTGGAAGAGGTAGTTCTCCTCATTGGTGCAACGCGCTGACGCCAGCGCAGCGAAGGCGTCAGGGCCGTGTTCCTGTACTGTGCTTGCCAGGTGGGCGGCGACGAGGTCGAGCGCCGTCTCCCAGGAGACGGGGACGAAGTCGGGGGGGATGAAGGCGCCAGGAAGATCGGCGGGGTCCAACGTCGGCGTCTGCCAGCGTTCAGCCAAGGAGCGGAGCACCAAGGGATGCGTCAGCCGTTCTTTGCTCGTCGCGAAGTCCCAGCCGAAGCGCCCTTTGACGCACAGGAACTCGCCGTTGGCGGGCGCTTCGGGGAACCCCTGGGCATAGAGGATCTCGCCCTTTTTGGTGGCGTATTCGATGCCGCAGCCGACGCCGCAGTAGCCGCACACGGTGCGCGCGCGCGTCAGCTCCCATTCGCGGCCCTTGCCCAGGCGCGTCACAGGCAGGAGCGCCGCCGTCGGGCAGACCTGGACGCAACTGCCGCAGAAGACGCAGGTCGAGTCGGCCATCGGCCAGTCAAAGGGGGTGGCGACATGGCTGCTGAAGCCGCGGCCGACGTAGTCGAGGGCGTTGGCCCCTACGATCTCATCGCACACGCGCACGCACTTGCCGCACAAGATGCAATATTGGTGGTCGCGCAGGATGAAGGGGTTATCGTCCTGATAGAGCGAACGCGAAAGCTCGAAGCCGTAACTGGTCGCCGAGACGCCGTACTCGTAGGCATACCGCTGCAAGTCGCAGGCGCCGTTTTTGTCGCATACCACGCAGTTGAGGGGATGGTCCGAGACGAAGAGATCGATGATATCGCGGCGCATCCTGGTGAGGCGCTCGCTCTGCGTATGTACGACCATCCCTTCCTGGCAGGGCAGGCCGCAGCTCGGCGCTGCGTTGGGGCGTCCTTCGACTTCGACCAGACACAGGCGACAGCCGCCCGACGGTTTCAGCTCCGGATGGTAGCAAAGATGAGGGATGTCGATGCCGTGGGCGAGCGCGGCCTCGAGGACGGTCGCGTTGGGGGAAGCGGCGACCAATTTGCCATCGATTGTCAACGTGATCATGCTCATACCCTCTTCCTCAACTCATCCACCGATCGGGCAAACGCCGGCCGGGCAGCGTTTCTCCACCACGTGGGCCACATATTCGTCCCGGAAGTAGCGCAGCGTCGTGATCACCGGGTTGGGCGCGGTGTGGCCGAGGCCGCACAGAGACGTGCTGTGCACCGTCTCGCACAGGTTCCCCAAACGCTCGAGGTCCTCCAGGGTCGCCTCGCCGCGCGTGATCTGGGTCAGCATGTTGAGGATCTTGCGCGTGCCCACGCGACAGGGGACGCACTTGCCGCACGACTCGTCCTGGGTGAAGGACAGGAAGAAACGGGCGAAGTCGACCATGCAGGTGCTGTCGTCCACGACGACCACGCCGCCCGATCCCATGATCACGCCGATGGCGCGCAGGTCCTCATAATCGATCCGGGTGTCCAGCAGATCGGCCGGGATGCAGCCGCCGGAAGGGCCGCCCAGTTGCACCGCCTTGAAGTTGCGGTTGGCGACGCAGCCGCCGCCGATGTCAAAGATCAGCTCGCGGGGGGTCATGCCCATGGGGATCTCGACGAGGCCGCTGTTAGCGACGGCGCCTGTCAATGAGAACGCCTTGGTGCCGCCGCTGCGTTCCGTCCCTAATTCCGCGAACCAGGTGGGGCCGTTCAGGATGATCGAAGGCACCGTGGCATAGGTCTCGACGTTGTTGATGTTGGTGGGATGGCCCCAAAGGCCGGATTCAGCGGGATAGGGGGGGCGCATACGCGGCATGCCGCGTTGCCCTTCGATCGAGTGGATGAGAGCGGTCTCCTCGCCGCAGACGAAGGCCCCCGCTCCTTCCTTGATCACGAACTCGAAGTCCATGCCGCTGCCGAAGATGTTCTTGCCGGTCGCGCCGTACTCTTGCGCCTGGGCGATGGCGTTACGCAGGGCGCGCACGGCCAGCGGATACTCGGCGCGCACGTAGATGTAGCCTTTGCTGGCGCCGATGGCCCAGGCGGCGATCAACATCCCCTCGAGGACGCGATGCGGGTCCCCTTCGATCACGGTGCGGTTCATGAAGGCGCCGGGGTCCCCTTCGTCGGCGTTGCAGATCAGGTATTTGGGGCTGCCGGGCGAACGGCGCGTGACCTCCCATTTGCGGCCGGTGGGGAACCCAGCGCCGCCGCGCCCCCGGAGGCGTGAATCCTTGATGATCTGGATGACCTGCTCCGGCGGCATGTGTAAGGCTTCCTGAAAGGCCTGGTAACCACCGTTGGCCAGGTAGTCATCGAGCGAGTAGGGGTCGATGACGCCGCATAATTGCGTTGTCACCTTGAGCTGGCGCGCCAGGAAGGGGTAATCGCTCTTGTCGCGGCGACGACTGACGACGCGCTCGGGCGCGACGCCGCGCGCGCCGCCGCCGAAGTGCTGATCGAGCAGGGGCGTCACCCGTTCAGGCGTCACCGGGCCATACAGCGTTGAGGCGCCGCCGATGATCACCTCGACGAGCGGCTCGCGGTGGCAGGCCCCCAAGCACCCCGTGCGCTGGATGGCGACCGGAAGCTGGCGGCGGTGAACATACACTTCGATCGCCGAAAGGACCGCCTCCGCCCCCGCCGCCAGGCCGCATGTCGACGTACCTACGCGAATGGTCGCTTGCATAGAGGCCTCCTCAGACTGGCTCGCCCAGCGATTCGTTGCGCAGCTCGGCCAAGACCTCCCAGGCTTTCTCGGGGGTCATGCGCCCGTAGGTGACATCGTTGACGACGAGGACGGGCGCCAGGCTGCACGCCCCCATGCAGGCCACCGTCTGCAGGGTGAAGAGGCCATCGGGGGTGGTCTCCTCTTCGCTGATGCCCAGTTTCTCCTTGATATGATCGAGCATCTCCTGAGAGCGGTTGACATGGCAGGCGGTGCCCCGACAGACGCGCACGATGTAGCGCCCCGGCGCATGGAACTGGAAGAGGTTGTAGAATGTGGCGACGCCGTAGACGCGACTGAGGGGGAAACCCAACTCGCGGGCTGTGTACTGGAGTTGCTTGGCGGGCAGGTATCCGTAATGAGCCTGGATCTCCTCGAGCACGGTGATCAGGGCGTCGGGCTGGCCGCGATGACGGTCCAGGATCGCCGCCAGCTCCGCAGGCGGTGGATCGGCCAGAGGGTCCCCTTTGTAGACATGCTTCCGGAATGATTTGGTTGCAGCAGAGGCGGGCATCACGTCTCCTCCCTTTTCCACATCTACATCGCCCGTTTCCCACAAAATCCCGCTGGCGCGCTTTGTTCCAGGCTACGCTCGCGTGGGAGCCATGCGGGCCTTGGGGAGATCATACCACGGATCATCACACGCTAAAGGCAACGCGACCGTCGTCGCGAGCTGCGCCGACTTGTAGATCGCCGAGAGGACCTGGTGGGTGGGGCGGATAGCGGCGATAGAGACCGGCGGCCGACGGCCCGCGCGCACGCAGGAGACGAAGTCGGCGATCTGGGCGCTGTGCCCTTCGGGCTGGCTCTCCAGGTCGAGGGCGGCCAGGAATTCGCCGATGGCGGCCTCGTGCGCCGGCGACTGCGCCTCGAACGACCACGGCAGGGCGAAGGGATCGTAGGGTCGCTGATGCGACGTGGCCGTGCACCGCTCGAAGATGAAGCGAAACTCGCTGAGGTTGCGATGATTGCAGGAAGTGACGTGCAGGTTGCCGATGGCGCCGCTGGCGAAGCGCAAGGTGACGCCAGCCACGTCTTCGACTTCGATGGCGTGGCCGAGGGTGTCCGCCTCGGCGGCGAGGCGCGTCACGGGGCCGGCGAGGGCGAGGAGGGCGTCGATGCTGTGGATGGCGAGGGTCGTCAGCGCGCCTCCCAGCTCGGTGGCCCACTTGCCACGCCAGGGGACAGCATAATACGCGGCGTCGCGAAACCACAGCACGTCGGCGCTGGCGGTGATCAGCGCGCCGGTCAGGCCCGCTTCCATCAGCGCCTGCAAGCCGCGGAACATGCGCCCATAGCGATACTGGAAGACGCAATTGAGCGGCCCGCCGTAAGTCGTCTCCAGCTCCGCCAGCCGATCCAGCTCGCGCAGCGACCCCACCAGCGGCTTCTCGCACAGCACCGCCTTGCCGGCCTGCAGGGCGTCGGCGCTGATCTGAAAGTGCGTGAACGAGGGGGTGCAGATGCTGACGATATGGACATCG
>FWPV01002624.1_pt1 | contig 43380 bp, 40 predicted proteins | sample 2228371 | NCBI WGS metagenome assembly FWPV01 (sample SAMEA103939776, study PRJEB20133) | metagenome
TGGCGCCCGTCAGTCACCCCGGTCGCGGCGGGGGCCGTGGACGGAGCAGCGATCCGTGGCGCGGTTGTGCCCGTCTGCCGCGCATGACGCAGGGCATCGACCTCTGCGCGAAGGGCGGCCTGTTCCTCGCGCTGCGCCTCGGCCTGGCGCGCCAGCGCGGCGGCAACCCAGACCAGGGCCACGGGCAGGCAGAGCGAGACTGCGGTCGTGAGCCAGGCGAGGACGGCGCTTTCCCTTGGGCCGCCCAGGGCCAGGATCAACGCGCCAGCCGATACAAGCCAGGCGATCGAAACGACAGCCGCCACCCCCTCTATCGAAGTGAATCGCGGCCGTTCGACCGATCGCCCGTAGACGCCCAGACGGAGGCCCGCGTCGTCCTTGTCGTCTGCCATGGTCAGGTCCCGCCCCGGAAAGTGCAGGAATCAGATGTAGCGGATGCGGAGGATCTCGTAGCTTCGCTGGCCCCCGGGGGTGCGCACCTCGACGCTGTCGCCTTCGTCCTTGCCGATCAGCGCGCGGGCGAGCGGGGACTTGATGTTGAGCAGGCCCTTTTCGATGTCGGCCTCGGCCTCGCCGACGATCTGGTAGGTCTTCTCTTCCTCGGTCTCCTCGTCGACCAGGGTCACGGTGGCGCCGAACTTGACCGACCCCGACAGCTTCGTGGGGTCGATCACCTCGGCCAGGGACAGCAGCGCCTCGACCTCCTTGATGCGGCCTTCGATGAAGCTCTGCCGTTCGCGGGCGGCGTGGTATTCGGCGTTCTCGGACAGGTCCCCGTGTTCGCGCGCCTCGGCGATGGCCTTGATCACCGCAGGACGCTCGACCGACTTCAGGGTCCGCAGTTCCTCGTCGAGCCGGGTATGGCCCGCGCGCGTCATCGGTATCTTTTCCATCGACCTCACCGCAGCAGAATAGAATAGCGTCGCCACAACCGTGGCGCCCGGTTTCGCCCAACTGAACCGAGGACCGAGCCTTTTGCAAGTGGCGATCCGGCGGTGCCCGTCACCCGAGGAAGCGCGGTGTGATGCCGCGTCACAATTGCCCTGCGCGGACAGGCGGGCTAACCATCATGCCGAACAAGACGGCACGGCGACGCGGCAGGAGTTTGACAGATGGCCCAGATCGAACGCGAGGCGATGGAATACGACGTGGTGATCGTCGGTGCAGGGCCTGCGGGACTCTCGGCGGCGATCCGCCTGAAGCAGCTCGACGCCGATCTGAACGTGGTGGTGATCGAGAAGGGGTCCGAGGTCGGCGCGCATATCCTGTCGGGCGCCGTCCTGGACCCCTCGGGCCTGGACGCGCTTCTGCCCGAGTGGCGCACGATGGGCGCGCCGATCACTGTGCCGGTGCGCGAGGACAACTTCTACATCCTGGGCGAGGCGGGGAGCCTGCGCATCCCCAACTGGCCGATGCCGCCCTTGATGAACAACCACGGCAACTTCATCGTCAGCATGGCCAACGTCTGCCGCTGGATGGCGGGCGTGGCCGAAGGGCTGGGGGTCGAGATCTTCCCCGGCATGGCCTGTTCCGAGCTGGTCTTTGCCGAAGACGGCAGCGTGAAGGGGGTCGTTGCGGGCGAATTCGGGCTGAACCCGGACGGAACGCCGGGCGACAGCTACGAGCCGGGGATGGAGCTGCACGGCAAGTACGTCTTCCTGGCCGAAGGCGTGCGCGGGTCGCTGTCCAAGGTCGCGATCGAGAGATACGACCTTCAGAAGGGCCGCGAGCCGCAGAAGTTCGGCCTGGGCATGAAGGAGATCTGGGAGATCGACCCCGCCAAGCATCGCGAGGGCACGGTCACCCACACGATGGGCTGGCCGCTGGGCAGGAACGCGGGCGGCGGGTCGTTCATCTACCACCTGGACAACAACCAGGTCTACGTGGGCTTCGTCGTCCACCTGAACTACGAGAACCCCTACCTGTCGCCCTATCAGGAATTCCAGCGCTTCAAGCACCATCCGATGGTGGCCGAGTTGCTGAAGGGCGGCAAGCGCGTGGCCTATGGTGCGCGCGCCATCAGCGAAGGCGGCTGGCAGTCGATCCCGCAGACGGCCTTCCCGGGCGGCGTGCTGCTGGGCTGTTCGGCCGGCCTCGTGAACGTGCCGCGGATCAAGGGCAACCACAACGCGATGTTCTCGGGCATCCACGCGGCCGAGGCGGCGCATGCGGCGATCAAGGCGGGCCGCGCGGGCGACACGCTGGCGGAATACGATGCCGCGCTGCGGGCCGGCCCGGTCGCCAAGGACCTGCGCAGGGTGCGCAACGTCAAGCCGCTGTGGTCGAAGTACGGGCTTGTCGCTTCGCTGATCGGTGGCGGCTTCGACATGTGGGTGGCCAACCTGTTCGGCGTGAACCCGCTGGGAACGCTCGGCCACGGCAAGACGGATGCTGAGGCCACGGGCCTGGCCAGGAACTTCAAGCCGATCGACTACCCCAAGCCCGACGGCAAGATCAGCTTCGACCGGCTGACCAATGTCAGCTTCTCGATGACCAACCACGAGGAAAGCCAGCCTCCGCACCTCAAGCTCAGGGACGCCTCAATCCCGATCTCGGTCAACCTGCCCAAATACGCCGAGCCCGCGCAGCGCTACTGCCCGGCCGGCGTCTACGAGGTGGTGGGCGAGGGGGATGACGCGCGGTTCGTGATCAACTTCCAGAACTGCGTGCACTGCAAGACCTGCGACATCAAGGACCCGAGCCAGAACATCGTCTGGACCACGCCGCAGGGGGGCGACGGGCCGAACTACCCCAACATGTGATCGGGTCGCAGGCCGCCTCCATTGCCAGAGCGGCGGTGCGGGGCTACCTTGCCCGGACGCACGCAGGGGAGGCGCCATGCCCATTCGGTCCAAGCTGTTGTCCATGATCGCGATGTCGGCGGTTCTGGCGGTGCCGGTCGCGCCGCCGGCGCGGGCCGAAAACGGTCTGGCCGGAGCGTATCTGGCAGCGCGCGTCGCGTCGTCCGAGAGCGACTATGCCGCCGCGGCCGACTACTACACGAAGGCGCTGATCCGCGATCCGGCGAACCCGTTCCTTCTGGAATCCGCGGTCATCGCGCAGCTGGCGCTCGGGCGGCTGGACGCGGCGGTTCCGATCGCGCGGCAGCTTCGCACGCAGGCCACGGAGAACCAGCTTGCGGAACTGGTGCTGCTGGCGGATCAGCTTCGGCGCGACGATTACGCGGCCGCGCTTGCCGATTACGACGCGGGCCGCACGGTCAGCCCGCTGGTCGACAGCCTCGTCCGGGCCTGGGCGCACCTGGCGCAGGGCGATGTCTCGGCCTCGATCGCGGCGTTCGATTCCGTCATCGAGAACGACGCCCTCGCACCCTTCGGTCTGTACCACAAGGCGCTGGCCCTGGCGCAGGTCGGGGATTTCGAAGGGGCCGACAGCCTGTTCACCGGGCAGGAGCAGCCGGGCTTCCGCATGACGCGGCGCGGCGTTCTGGCACATGCGCAGATCCTGGGCCAGCTCGACCGAGAGGAAGAGGCCATTGCGCTCTTGAGCGACGTCTTCGGGGCCGACCCCGACCCGGCGATCGAGGACCTGAGGGCGCGGCTGGAAGCGGGAGAGGACACCCCCTTCGATGTCGTGCAGACGCGCAAGGACGGTCTGGCCGAGGTCTTCTTCACCGTGGCGGGCGCGCTGAACAACGAGGCGGACGATACCTTCACGCTGCTTTACAGCCGCGTGGCCGAGGCGCTTTCGCCGCGCCATACCGATGCGATGCTGATGTCCGCCGCGCTGCTTGAGCGGCAGAAGCAATATGGGCTGGCGATCGAGACCTACACGCGGATTCCCCGCGACGATCCGGCCTACCACGTCGCCGAGATGGGCCGCGCCGAAGCGCTCAGGGCGGCCGGGCGGAGCGAGGCGGCGATCGAGGCGCTGGTGCAGCTGTCGCGCAGTCATCCTGATCTGCCGGATGTCCACCGGGCGCTCGGCGACGCGCTGCGGTCGGAAGACCGATACGCAGAGGCGGTCGCGGCCTATGACGCCGCAATCGCGGCGCTTCCCGTGGAGGACAAGAGCCATTGGGTCCTCTACTACGTCCGCGGCATCGCGCATGAACGGGTGGGCGACTGGCCGAAAGCCGAGGCGGATTTCCGCAAGGCTCTGGCGCTTGAACCCGACCAGCCGCAGGTGCTGAACTACCTCGGGTATTCGTTCCTCGAGATGCAGACGAACTTCGACGAGGCGCTGTCGATGATCGAACGCGCCGTTGCGGCGCGCCCGCAGGACGGGCACATCGTGGACAGCCTGGCCTGGGCCCTGTTCCGGCTGGGCCGCTACACCGAGGCGGTCGATCCGATGGAACGCGCGGCGTCCCTCATGCCGACCGATCCTGTCGTCACCGACCATCTGGGCGATGTCTACTGGGCCGTCGGGCGTCGCCTCGAGGCGCGGTTTCAATGGCGACGGGCGCTGTCCTACTACACCGAGGATTATTCCTACGACTTCGACGCCGACCGCGTGCGGCGCAAGCTGGAGGTCGGGCTGGACGTGGTGTTGAGCGAAGAAGGCGCGAAGCCGATCACGATTGCCGACGATGCAGGGCGCTGAAACGGAATTCGCGCCGGCCAAGATCAACCTTGCACTCCATGTCACCGGCCGCCGCCCGGACGGGTATCACGAGCTCGACAGCCTGGTGGTCTTTGCCGTGGTCGGCGACCGAGTCGAGGTGCGCGCCGCATCGGCGCTGAGCCTGGAGGTCGCGGGTCCCTACGGCGCGGCGCTGTCTGCCGGGTCCGACAACCTCGTGATGAAGGCTGCGGCATTGCTGGGTCAGGGCAAGGGTGCGGCCATCCGCCTGGAAAAGAACCTTCCCGTCGCCTCGGGGATCGGCGGGGGTTCGGCCGACGCCGCGGCGACCCTGCGTGCGCTGTCGCGGCTCTGGGGCGTTCCGGTGCCCGGTGTGGCAGAGGTCGCGCGGCTGGGCGCGGACGTGCCGGTCTGTTTGTCCGGTGTGCCCGCCCGGATGCAGGGGATCGGCGAAACCGTCACCGCCGTGCAGATGCCGGCGGACCTGCCCCTGGTGCTGGTCAACCCCGGCGTCGCCGTGTCGACGCCGGAGGTGTTTCGCGCGCTGGACCGCCGCGAGAACCCGCCTATGCCGGACTTGCCGAGGTTTCGAACTGTGCGTCAGGTGGCGGAGTTCGTGGCGGCGTGCCGCAATGACCTGGAGCCCGCCGCCCGATCCATCGCGCCCGTGATCGGCGAGGTGGTCGCGGCCCTGGCGGCAACGGACGGCTGCCTTTTCGCGCGCATGTCGGGGTCGGGCGCGACGTGCTTCGGCCTTTACCGCGACCGGGCCAGCCGCGACGCCGCGGCGCAGGCGCTGCGGCGGTCGGGCCGGGGCTGGTGGATCGGCGTCTAGCTGATGCGTTCGACGACGTAGTCGGCGAGGTCGAAAAGCATGTCGCGGATCGGGTGATCGGGGACGCCGGACAGCGCGGTCTTGGCCTTCTGCGCCCAGTCCAGCGCCGTGAGGCGGGTGCTGTCCAGCGCGCCGTGGCGGCTCAGGAGGTTCATGGCCTGTTCCAGATCGCCCTCGGCCTGCTTGCCCTTCTCGATCGTGAGGACCCAGAAGGCGCGTTCGTCCGCGTCCGCCGCGGCCACGGCGCGGATCAGCGGCAGCGTCAGCTTGCGTTCGCGGAAGTCGTCGCCGACGTTCTTGCCGATGGTCGCCGACACCCCGCCGTAGTCGAGGATGTCGTCGACGATCTGGAACGCGATCCCCAGCGCGTCGCCGTAGTCGAAAAGCGCGCGCACGACGTCGTCCGGCTGGCCGGCGATCACGCCGCCGACCTCGGTCGCGGCCGAGAACAGGGCGGCGGTCTTGCCGCGGACGACCTTCATGTAGGTCGCCTCGTCGGTGGCGAGGTTCTGCGCCGCAGTGAGTTGGAGCACCTCGCCCTCAGCGATGGTCGCGGCGGCGTTCGACAGGATGTCGAGAACGCGGAGCGATCCGGTTTCGACCATCAGCTGGAACGACCGGGCGAAGAGGTAGTCGCCGACGAGGACCGAGGACTTGTTGTCCCACAGGAGATTCGCCGTGGGCCGACCGCGGCGCTGGGCGCTTTCGTCCACCACGTCGTCGTGCAGGAGCGTCGCGGTGTGGATGAACTCTACCGTCGCGGCGAGACGGATGTGATGGTCGCCCTCGTAGCCGCAGAGCCGCGCGGCGGCCAGCGTCAGCATCGGGCGCAACCGCTTGCCGCCAGCCTCGACCAGATGCGCCGTCACCTCGGGGATGCGGGGCGCATGTTCCGAGGCCATGCGGTCACGGATGAGCATGTCGACGGCGGCAAGATCGTCCGCGAGGGCTTCGGCGAGACGCTCATGCGGTTTGGCGCGGGGCTGGTCCAGGCTCATCACGCTCTCATCAGCAATATCGACAAAGGGTGGTCTTTGTCCTTAAGTCCAAGGGATGAAAGAGCTTCTGCGCACGACCGACCCCACGGTCATCCCCTACGCCACGGCCCTACTCGAAGGCGAGGGTATAGCCGCGTTTCCGATGGACGTCCACATGAGCGTACTGGAAGGATCGCTTGGCATATTGCCGCGGCGCCTGATGGTGCTGGACCGCGATCTGTTCCTGGCGCGCGCGATCATGCGCGACAACGGAATCCCTGTTTCCGAAGGCGCGTGATGCCAGCGGAAGAAGAACTGACCGAGGACGGATTCCTGGGCGGACGCCTGACGCTCCTGCAGCCCAGAAACGGGTTCCGGTCCGGGGTGGACGCGGTGCTGCTGGCGGCATCCGTGCCGGCGCAGGCTGGAGAGCGTGTGCTGGAACTGGGGCTGGGCGCGGGCGCGGCGAGCCTTTGCCTTGCCGCACGGGTGCCGGGGCTGGAGATCGCCGGGCTCGAGGTGCAGGGCGACTATGCGCGGCTGGCGCGACGCAATGCAGAGCGCAACGGCGTCGCGCTTGGCGTTGTCGAGGGGGACGTGGCCGCCGTTCCCGAGGCGCTCAGGTCACGTCAGTTCGACCATGTGATGATGAACCCGCCATACTTCCGGCGCGCGGCCGGCACCCCGGCCCGCGACGAGGGGCGCGACATTGCACTGGCGGGGTCCGAGGCGCTCGACCTGTGGATCGTGGCCGCCCGGCGCCGGCTTCGGCCCGGCGGCATCGTCACGGTCATCCAGCGCGCCGACCGGCTGCCGGATGTGCTGTTCGCCCTCCGCGACGGGTTCGGCAGCGCCGAGATCAAGCCGATCCTGCCGCGTCAGGCGCGATGCGCGACGCTCGTCCTGGTGCGCGCGAGAAAGGGGGGCCGGGCGCCGTTCCGCATCCATCCCCCGCTGGTCCTTCACGAGGGCGCGGCCCATGTCGCGGATGGCGAGAGCTACGGGCCCGAGGCGCAGGCGATCCTGCGGGGCGGCGCGCCGCTGGACTTCTGAGCTTGGCGCCATCCCGCCTTATCGTCGGGTCGCACACCCTTGAAGCGTGACACGACTCGGCCTTTGTGGTGAACTCCCGTAACGGAAACATGACGAGAGGAGGAACGACATGTCCATGGCTTCGCATCTGCAGGAACTCCGCAGAAAGCATGAAGTCCTGTCGGAGCAGGTCGAACGGGCGCAGAGAAGCCCGGCGGCCGATGCCCTTCAGATTGCCGAGATGAAGAAGCAGAAGCTGAAGCTGAAGGAAGAGATCCATCGCCTGTCCGACGCCTAGCGTCAGGTCGCGCAGGCCGGCCCGTGGTCCGCAGCGCGGAGCGGCTTGCGCCGCCCCGCACAAGGATCAGGCGAAGTACTGACCGCCGTTGGCCGACACGGTCGAGCCGGTGATGAAGCCTGCGTCGTCAGACGCGAGAAACACGACGATGCGCGCGATTTCCTCGGGCTCGCCCAGGCGGCCGACCGGGATCTGCGGGATGATGCGTTCGTTCAGCACCTTTTCGTCGATCGCCTTCACCATCTCGGTCGCGATGTAGCCCGGGCAGATGGCGTTGACGGTGATGCCGGCGCGCGCGCCTTCCTGCGCCAAGGCCTTGGTGAAGCCCAAATCGCCCGCCTTCGCGGCCGAATAGTTGGCCTGGCCCGCCTGGCCCTTCTGCCCGTTGATCGAGCTGATGTTGACGATGCGTCCGAACCTGCGGTCGCGCATGCCCGGCCAGAGCGGGTGGGTCATGTTGAAGAGCCCCGTGAGGTTGGTGTCGATGACCTCCTTCCACTGCTGGGGGGTCATCTTGTGGAACATCGCGTCGCGCGTGATACCTGCGTTGTTCACCAGGATGTCGACCGGACCCAGGTCGGCCTCGACCTTGGCGATGCCCGCGGCGCAGGCGTCGTAATCGGCCACCGACCACTTGTAGGTCGGGATGCCGGTTTCCTCGGTGAATTTCGCGGCGGCCTCGTCATTGCCGGCGTAGTTGGCGGCCACGGTATGGCCTGCTGCCTTGAGCGCCACCGAGATCGCCGCGCCAATGCCGCGCGATCCGCCGGTGACAAGTGCCACACGTCCCATGAATTCCTCCTTCGACTGGCCAGTAAAGGCTTCTGTGCGGTTCCCGTGATGGAAGCGTTACCGGTTTGAGGGGGCGCGCGTAAGATTATTGCGCGCGCGTGCCGCTTACGGGCGCTCGAGGCACATCGCGACGCCCATGCCGCCGCCGATGCAGAGCGTCGCGAGCCCCTTCTTCGCGCCGCGGCGCTTCATCTCGAAGAGGAGCGTGTTGAGGATGCGCGCGCCGGACGCGCCGATCGGGTGGCCGATGGCGATGGCGCCGCCGTTCACGTTCACGATCGACGGGTCCCAGCCCATGTCCTTGTTCACCGCGCAGGCCTGTGCGGCGAAGGCCTCGTTCGCCTCGACGAGGTCGAGGTCGTCGACCTTCCAGCCGGCTTTTTCAAGCGCCTTGCGGCTGGCGAAGATCGGGCCCACGCCCATGATCGACGGGTCGAGCCCGGCGGTCGCGTAGCTGGCGATGCGCGCGAGCGGTTCGAGGCCGCGGCGTTCCGCCTCGTCGGCCGACATCAGAAGGACGGCTGCTGCGCCGTCGTTCAGGCCGCTGGCGTTGCCGGCGGTCACGCTTCCGTCCTTCGAGAAGGCGGGCTTGAGCTTCTGCATCGCCTCGATCGTGGCGCCATGGCGGATGTATTCGTCCTGGTCCACGACGATGTCGCCCTTGCGGGTTTTCACGGTGAACGGCGTGATCTCGTCGACGAACTTGCCCGCCTTCTGTGCAGCCTCGGCCTTGTTCTGGCTGGCCAGCGCGAATTCGTCCTGCTGTTCACGGCCGATCTGCCATTGCTCCGCGACGTTCTCGGCCGTCGTGCCCATGTGGTAGCCGTTGAAGGCGTCCCACAGGCCATCCTTGATCATCGAGTCGATGAACTTCATGTCGCCCATCTTCTGGCCGGCGCGCAGGTGCGCGACGTGGGGTGACAGGCTCATGCTCTCCTGGCCGCCGGCCGCGACCACGGTCGCGTCGCCCAGCTGGATGTGCTGCGCGCCCAGCGCGACGGCCCGCAGGCCCGAGCCGCAGACCTGGTTGATCGACCAGGCCGCGCTTTCGATCGGGAGGCCGGCGTTCACATGGGCCTGACGGGCGGGGTTCTGGCCCTGGCCCGCGGTCAGGACCTGGCCCAGGATCGTCTCGGACACGTCGGACTTGTCGATGCCCGCGCGCGCCACGACTGCCTCCAGCACGGCGGCGCCGAGGTCGTGTGCCGGCGTGTTGGCGAAGGCGCCGTTGAAGCTTCCCACTGCCGTGCGGGCGGCGGATACGATCACTACGTTGGTCATCGGGCAGGTCTCCCTTGTCGTCGCGTGGGGACGGGCCGCCTGATTCGTGCGGACCCGCCGCGGGTCATGCCCGTTGGTAAGGAAGCGACGCCCGGAGGGCAATGGAGACGATGCCCGGGCGGGCAGGTGCCCCTCGGGCCCGCGCCGTCAGCCCGAGGCGCGTCCGGCCGTGCCGTCACGCCCGGTCGGAATCCGCGGCACGCCGTGAAGATAGCCCTGCTGGCAATCGATGCCGATCGCCTTCAGACATTGCGCATCCTCCGCCCGCTCGACCGAGGTGGCAACGGTCAGCATGCCGAATGTCCGGGCCATTGCGACAGCGGCCTCGATCACGCGCTGATTCTCGGGACGGTCGGAGACGCCCCCGACATACTGCCCGTCGATCTTGATAATGTCGAAATGCGCGTCACGCAGGATCCTCAGCGACGATCGCCCTGCGCCGAAGTTGTCCAGCGCGAAGGACAGTCCGTGGGCCTGCATCTCGCGCATGAAGGGCAGAACGACCTCGGGCAGTTGGACCACCGAGGCTTCGGAGATCTCGAGTATCAGCCGCTCGACTGCGCCAGAGGACCGGAGCAGGGCCGCCTCGAGCGTTTGTGTCCAGGGACGATAGCCGATCGAACGAGCGGACATGTTGACCGAGAGCCGGAGCGCCGGATTGAGCTCGAGCATCGACAGGCCCAGTTCGAGCGCCGAGCAGTCGAGCCGGCGGCCCAGTTCCGCCGATTCGACCTGATGCGCGAAGTCCCGTGCCGGGATGATGCGGCCGACCGGGTCCATGAGCCGCAGCAGGCCTTCACGGAACGCGACCCGGTTCGTCTGGCGCGAATGGACGACGGGCTGCACCGCGAGCGCGACACGGCGCGCGGCCAAGGCGTTCGCCACGAGGTCGACGGCCTGCGCCGTGCGCAACCCTGTCGCCACGGAAACCGGGTCGACGAACTCGGCGTCAAGGGGGTGTTGGTCTGGCTCGGGGGGCATTCCATGCTCCGTGATTGCCGGGCTATCATGCCTGCTGCCGGTTGCCGGGCGGTAAACCGGCGGCAATGTCGATCGGGTCGCGGGTGCCATGGAAGATCGGGACGACGGACGTTGCGGCTGGTGCGGGACGGACCCGCTCTATGTCGCCTACCACGACCATGAATGGGGGATGCCCGAACATGATCCGCGGGCGCTTTGGGAAAAGCTGGTGCTGGACGGATTCCAGGCCGGGCTTGCCTGGATCACCATCCTGCGCAAGCGGGACGGGTTCCGCCGTGCCTTCGACGGATTCAGGCCCGAAGTGATTGCCCGCTGGGGCGATGCGGACGTGGAGCGGCTTCTGGCCGACCCCGGGATCGTGCGCCACCGCGGCAAGATCGAAGCCACCATCGGCAATGCCCGCGCCTACCTGGCGCTTGAGGAGAGGGGAGGCTTCGCGCCGTTCCTGTGGAAACATGTCGACGGCGCGCCCGTGCAGAACGCGTGGAAGGCCCTGTCCGAGGTGCCGGCCGAGACGCCTGCGTCGCGTGCCATGTCGCGCGACCTGTCACAGGCGGGGTTCCGGTTCTGCGGCCCGACGATCGTCTATGCGTTCATGCAGGCGACGGGCATGGTCAACGACCACCTGGTCGGCTGTCCGGCGCGCGACCGGTGCGCCGCGCTGGGGGTCACTCCCCCGACATGAGCGCCGACAGGATCGCCTTCGCGCTGTCGGAGTCCCACGTCGCCTCGCCGATGAGGCGCGCGACCTCACGTCCCTCGGGGTCGAGGATGACGGTCACGGGCAGGCCCATGACGCCCATCGGCCGGGCGAGTTCGTTCCTGGGGTCGGTGTAGAGCGGCAGGTTCGTCACGCCGATTTCCCCGAAGAAGCGTTCGATGGCCTGCGGCGAGTTGCGGCCCGTCGCAACGGTGACCACGGCGAAGTCAGGGCCGCCCATCTGGGCCTGGAGATTGGCCAGCATCGGCATTTCCTTGCGGCAGGGCGCGCACCAGGTGGCCCAGAAGTTGAGGACGACCCATTTGCCGCGGTAATCCGCCAGCGAATGCTGCGTCCCGTCGACATGGCCCATCGCACCGGCGGGGACCGGCGCGGGTTCGGCGTGAAAGACGAGCTTCTTCATGTCGCCTTCGCGCAGCGCCTCGAGCGCGGCGACGTCCGCCACGGCGGCGTTTGCGAAAAGCGACAGCGCCGTGTAGAGGACTGCCTTGCCGATGAAACCCATTTTCCCTCCGAGGGGCCGATGACCGACCAGAACCGGAATGCCATGTGGGGCGGGCGCTTCGCCGAGGGTCCCGACGCGATCATGCAGGCGATCAACGCCTCGATCGGCTTCGACAGGCGGCTCTACGCCCAGGACATCCGGGGCAGTCGGGCCCACGCGGCGATGCTGGCCGCGACGGGCATATTGACGGATAGCGATGCGCAGGCGATCCGGGAAGGGTTGCTCACGGTCTTGTCAGAGATTGAAACGGGTGTGTTTCCGTTCCGGGTGGAACTGGAGGACATCCACATGAACGTCGAGGCGCGGCTGAAGGAGCTGATCGGCGAACCCGCCGGGCGGCTGCACACGGCGCGGTCGAGGAACGACCAGGTGGCGACCGACTTCCGCCTGTGGGTCCGCGACCAGTGCGATGCGGCGATCGGTGGCCTGGAGCAGCTCGTCCGCACCCTGCTGGGTCAGGCCGAGGCCGGGGCGGACTGGATCATGCCGGGCTTCACGCATCTCCAGACCGCGCAGCCGGTGACCTGGGGCCACCACATGATGGCCTATGTCGAGATGTTCGGCCGCGACATCGGGCGGTTCCGCGACGCGCGGGCGCGGATGAACGAATGCCCGCTCGGGGCGGCGGCGCTGGCGGGCACATCGTTCCCCATCGACCGCGAGATGACGGCGCGCGAGCTCGGGTTCGACCGGCCTGCGGCCAATTCGCTCGACGCCGTCAGCGACCGGGACTTCGCCCTGGAGTTCCTGTCGGCCGCGTCGATCTGCGCGATGCATCTCAGCCGCCTCGCGGAGGAGCTGGTGATCTGGTCGTCGGCCCAGTTCCGGTTCGTCACGATCTCGGACCGGTTCTCGACCGGCTCGTCGATCATGCCGCAGAAGAAGAACCCCGACGCCGCCGAGCTCCTGCGCGCCAAGGTGGGGCGCATCCTGGGGGCGACGGTCGCGCTGTTCACGGTGATGAAGGGCCTGCCGCTGACCTATTCCAAGGACATGCAGGAAGACAAGGAACAGGTCTTCGATGCGGCCGACACCCTCATGCTGGGTCTTGCCGCGATGGACGGAATGATGCGCGACCTGAAGGCGAACCGCGACCGGCTCGAGGCGGCGGCGTCGGCCGGGTTTTCGACGGCCACGGACCTTGCGGACTGGCTGGTGCGCGCGCTCGGCCTGCCGTTCCGCGACGCGCATCATGTGACCGGGACGCTTGTGCGCATCGCAGAGGAGCGGGGTTGCGACCTGCCGGACCTGAGCCTGTCGGACATGCAGGGTGTCCATCCCGGAATCACGGCGGACGTGTTCGAGGTGCTGGGGGTCCACAACTCGGTCGCCAGCCGACAGAGCTATGGCGGGACGGCGCCGGACCAGGTGCGCGCGCAGATCGCACGGTGGAAGGAGAAGCTCGGGTGAGGGTGTTCGTCGTCCTGTCGCTGGCCGTCACGGCGGCCTGTTCCGACCCGTCGCTGAACGCGGCAATGCGCGTAACGCCCGACGGCGTCCGCGTCAGCCCGTCGGTCAGCACGAGCATCGCCGGCGTCGGCGTGGCGGTCAGCCGATGACCGCGCGGCTCGTTCTGATCGCGGCGCTTCTGGGCCTTGCCGCCTGCGGCGCGGACGGCCCGCCCGAACGTCCGTCGTCGAAGGCCGTGACGCTCGCGCGCTGAGCGCTAGATTCGCGTCGCAGGAGGTTCGCCATGTCGCCGCTTCGCATGATCTACCTGGCGCTTGCCGTCTGGGGCGCCATTCACCCGATGTACTGGTTCGTCACCTACATGCGTGAAACGGGCACCGGCCTGTCCGGCCTGATCGACGCCTGGTATGTCAACGCCTCGACCACCGGGCTGACCTGGGACCTGACCATCGCGGCGATCGCGCTGACCGTCTGGATCATCGCCGAGACGGCGGTGCGGCGGAACTGGGTCGCGCTGGTCGCGATCCCGGCGACCTTCTGCATCGGGGTGAGCTGCGGCCTGCCGCTCTATCTGTTCCTGAGGACGCGCCCGGTCACCTGAGACTACTCGGCGGCATGGGACAGCGGTACGCCGCGATCCGGCGGGTAGAGGTAGTCGCGCGTCAGCGGCACCGCCTCCTGCTGGCGCGACAGCTGAAGCTGGAACACCACCTGACGGTTCAGGCGGAAGGTCAGCTCGGACGCGATGAGGTAGTATCTCCACATCCGGCAGAAGCGGTCGTCGTAGAGCGCCCGCGCCTCGTCCTCGTTCGCCACGAAGCGGTCGTGCCAGTGGCGCAGCGTCTCGGCGTAGTGCAGGCGCCAGACCTCGACGTCGTCCGCGAAAAGGTCTTCCTTCTCGACCGCCTTCATCACCTCGGACAGGGCGGGGACATAGCCGCCGGGGAAGATGTACTTGTCGACCCAGGGGTTGGTCGAGCCGGGCGGAGAAGCGCGTCCGATCGTGTGGATCAGCGCCACGCCGTCGTCCTTCAGGAGCGCGCGGACCTTGCTGAAGTAGGTGCGGTAGTGCGGGACGCCGACGTGTTCGAACATGCCCACCGACACGATGCGGTCGAACGGGCCTTCGACGTCGCGGTAATCCATCAGGTGGAATTCCACCCGGTCGGCGAGGCCGGCGCGGGCTGCCCGGTCGCGCGCGACCTTCAGCTGCTCCTCGGACAGGGTTACGCCGACGACGCGCGCGCCGTAGTCGCGGGCCAGCGTCAGGGCCATGCCGCCCCAGCCGCAGCCGATGTCGAGCACGCGCATCCCCGGTGCGATGAGAAGCTTTGAGGCGATGTGGTGTTTCTTGGCCTCCTGCGCCTCGTCCAGCGTCATGCCGGGGTCGCGGAAGTAGGCGCAGGAATACTGCCGGTCGCGGTCGAGGAAGAGGTCGTAGAGCTTGCCGGACAGGTCGTAGTGATGCGCCACGTTGCGGCGTGCGCGGCGGCTCGGGTTGAATTGCCTGAGCGTGCGCATCGCGTCGCGGCCGGCCCGGATCGGGATCTGCCACAGCGGAAGGCCCGCCTTCGCGTTTCGGATGAGAAGGGTCAGGAGCCCGCGCAGATCATCGCCGTCGATGGTGAGCGTTCCGTCCATGTAGGCTTCGCCCAGCGCCAGTTCGGGCTGAAGGCTGAGCCGCCGCGGCAGGGCGTCGTCGTGCAGCGTCACATGCACTTCTGGCTGGCCGCTGCCGATCCGGACGGTCCGCCCGGACGGCAGGTCCAGCGCAAGCGTGCCCTGCCGGATGAGGCGGGTCAGAAGAATTTCGAGTGCTCGTTCCCACATGCATCACCTCCCTGCGGACTGTCTGCCGCGCTTTGGCGTTGCTCGGGGCGGGTGGTCGCCCGGGCCCCGTGCGAAAAACCTCCGTATTTTCCCCCGAAACCCCCGATTCGTAAACAATTGCCGCAGGTGTAAATCTGGAGTGACTTGATCTATGTCAATCTGAATTGACACAAGAGGTGTCTAGCTGGTCCTGCGCGCAGTGTGGAGGAACCGGCAATGAGGATCGTCTTCATTCATCCCAACTACAGGTCCGGGGGCGCCGAGATCGCCGGAAGCTGGCCTCCGGCCTGGGTGGCCTACCTGACCGGCTCGCTGAAGGCGGCGGGGTTCGCGGACATCCACTTCATCGACGCGATGACCAACAACCTGTCCGAAGGCGACCTGCGCCGCCGCCTGGCCGAGCTTCAGCCCGACGTCGTGGGCACGACGGCGATCACGCCGTCGATCTACACCGCCGAACGCTGCTTGCAGATCGCGTCCGAGGTGGTGCCCGGGGCGCTGCGAGTTCTTGGGGGCATCCACGCGACGTTCATGTTCCGCCAGGTTCTGTCCGAGGCGCCCTGGGTCGATGTGATCGTGCGCGGCGAGGGCGAGGAGATCGTGGTCGAGTTGATGCGCGCCGTCGCCGAAGGGCGCTGGCCCGCCGACCGGGCGTCCATAAAGGGGCTGGCGTTCCTGGATGGCGAGGAGATCGTCGCGACGCCCGCGGCCGCGACCGTCAGGAACCTCGACGCGATCGACCCCGACTGGGGGATCCTGGAGTGGGACAAGTACTGGTACGTGCCGCTGGGCGTGAAGGTCGCGATTCCGAACATGGCGCGGGGGTGCCCCTTCACCTGTTCCTTCTGTTCGCAGTGGAAGTTCTGGCGCGACTACCGCGTGCGCGACCCCAGGAAGGTGGTGGACGAGATCGAGCGGCTGGTGAACGACCACGGCGTGGGCTTCTTCATCCTGGCCGACGAGGAGCCCACCATCAACCGCCGCAAGTTCCGCGAGTTCTGCCAGGAGCTGATCGCGCGCGGCCTGCCCGAGCGGGTCAAGTGGGGCATCAACACCCGCGTGACCGATATCATGCGCGACAAGGACGAGCTGTGGCTCTGGCGCAAGGCGGGGCTTGTCCATGTCTCGCTGGGCACCGAAGCCGCGGCGCAGCTGAAGCTGGACCAGTTCAACAAGGAAACCACCGTCGCCGACAACAAGGAGGCGATCCGCCTGCTGCGCGAGGCCGACATCCTGACGGAAGCCCAGTTCATCGTCGGCCTCGACAACGAGACTCAAGAGACGCTGGAGGAGACCTTCCAGATGGCGTGGGACTGGCAGCCCGACCTCGCCAACTGGGCGATGTACACGCCCTGGCCCTTCACGCCGCTGTTCCAGGAGCTGGGCGACAAGGTCGAGATCTTCGATTTCAGCCGATACAACTTCGTCACCCCGATCATGAAGCCCGAGGCGATGGACCGCGCGACGCTGCTGGACCGGGTGATGCACAACTATCGCCGCTTCTACAGCCGCAAGGCGTTGTTCCATTACCCCTGGCGCGGCACCGGTTTCCGGCGCCGCTACCTGCTGGGCTGCCTCAAGGCCTTCGCCAAGGCGGGCTTCGCGCGGACGTTCTACGACCTGGGCAAGAACAACTACTGGGGCCCGCAGTCGAAGGAGAAGGTGAACTTCAACTTCGACCGGACGCGGACCATCGCGAAGGCGCAGCTCGACGACTGGGAGGCCGCGGCCGACCGGGCCAGCCGGGCGAGAGCGCGTCGGGCGGGCGGCTTCAGGCTGCCGAACGGGGCCGAGGTCGCGGCCTGCGGTGGCGGGCGCGAACAGATGGAGGATGCCTGAGGTGGACGCACGGGCTGCGGGGAAGATCGGGCCCAACGCCATCCTGCAGATGATCCCCGTGCTGGAACGGGTGGGGGGGCGCGCCCTCCGGGACGAGTTGTTCGCCGCGGCCGGGATTTTTCACATGCCGCGCGCGGACGGGCTGATCGACGAAGGGCCCGTCGCGCGACTTCATCAGGCGCTTCGGCGACGATTGCCTGGGAGGCCGGGAGGCGAACGGGCGACTACATCCTGGCGAACCGGATACCGCGCCCGGTCCGGGCGCTGCTGCGCCGGCTTCCCGCGCCGCTGGCGGCACCGCTTCTGGTCCGTGCGATCGAAAGGCACGCCTGGACCTTTGCCGGGTCGGGCCGGTTCGAGGTCGTGTCGCGGAAGCCCATTGTCTTCGCTCTGCATGACAACCCCGTCGTGAGGGGCGAAACCGCGGACCATTGCCTGTGCCACTGGCACGCGGCCGTGTTCGAGGAACTGTTCCGGAGGCTCGTCCACCCCGACATGAGGGCGCGGGAGACGGCCTGCCACGCGGCGGGGGCGCCGTGCTGCCGGTTCGCGATCGCGCGCCCGAGGCAGAGCTAGCGCAGGCGTCCTATGGCGGCGGTCGCCGACAGCTGCTTGCCTTCCAGGAAGCGGGCGACGCGCGCAGGGTCGGGGAAATCGGGGTCGGTTCCGAATTCGCTCGCCGAAAGGCCGCCGGTGACGAAAAGCGTATCCAGCCCCTCCGAGATGCCGCCCTGCACGTCGGTATGGATGCCGTCGCCGATGCAGAGGATGCGGGCGTCTTCCACCGGCCGGATCTTCGCCAGCCGCCGGCGCGCGAGGTCGTAGATCGGGGGATGGGGCTTGCCGAAGTAGAGGCTTTCGCCCCCCATCTCGGTATAGAGCGCGGCCAGAGCCCCGGCGCACCATTCCCGCACCTCGCCCCGGTCCACGACGATGTCCGGGTTGGCGCAGAGAAGCTTGAGGCCGTTCTGCTTGGCCAGCAGGAACTCGGGCCGGTAGACTGCCGGGTCCTCGTGCGGGTCGCGCGGGCCGGTGCAGACGATCCCTTCCGCCTGGGCCAGCGGGACGCGCTCGATCTCGACCGGCTCCTCGACGATGGCGATGGGGGCGAAGAAGCACTCCTCCTCGGGCGTGCCGATGAAATAGACCCTGCGGCCCACCACGCCTTCGAACATCGCGGCGCGCGCGCTGTCGCCCGAGGTCGCGATCGTGTCCCAGCAGTCGGCCGGGACGCCCATGCGGTTCAGTTGCGTCTCGACCCCGGCGCGCGGGCGGGGCGAGTTGGTCAGCAGCACCACGACCCCGCCGCGCTGGCGGAAGCTCCGCAGCGCCTCGACCGCGGCCGGGTAGGGGGTCTCGCCGTTGTGCAGGCAGCCCCAGAGGTCGCAGAAGACCGCGTCGTAACGGTCGGAGATGTCGGCGAGCGACTGGATGATCTCGGTCATCGGACCTCCTGAAAGTTAAGGCGCCCCCCGAGCGGGGAACGCCACGCCCGCCCCTGGCGGCGATCAGAGCTTGAGGTTGGGGATGATCTGCTTCTTGCGGCTGACGATTCCGGGAAGAACCACGGTGTCGCCGGTCACGGTCGCGCCGAAGCTCTTTTCCGCCAGGGTCTTCACGAGGTCGTTCGGGACCAGAAGGGTCGCTTCCTCCTTCAGGATGTCTACGACGAACAGCAGCACCTGGTCGGCGCCGTCCTCCTTTGCGACATCGACCATCGAGGCCATCAGGCTGTCCTTGCGCGAAAGGATCGTCTGGGGCGAGGTCGTTTCGAGCACGGAGATGCGGAAGTCCTTGCCGCCGACCTCGTATTCCTTCGAGTCCATCCGCAGAAGCTCGGCGTCCGTGAACCGCGAGACATCGGACTTCGCCGCGAACATCTCGGCCGCGTAGGACGGGATGTCGATGCCGAGGTCGGCCGCCAGCCGCACCGCCAGGTCGCGGTCGACCGGGGTCGTGGTCGGCGAGCGGAATTCCAGCGTGTCGGACAGGATGCAGGACAGCATCAGCCCCTTGATCTGGTCGGGCATCCTGCCCGCGTCGTCGCCCATCAGCTCGTGCATGATGGTCGCGGTGCAGGCCACCGGGCGGACAGTGATCTCGATCGGCGATTTCGTCTTGAGACCCCCCTGGAGCAGGTGATGGTCGATGATCCCCACGACCTTGGCGTCGTTGATCGACGGAGGCAGCTCGGCCACGTTGTTGGTATCGACCACGACGACCTCGTCGTCGGGCGTCACGTCCGAGATGATCTGCGGCTTCTGGGCGCCCCACCGGTTCAGGACGAAGGCGGCTTCGGTGTTGGGTTCGCCAAGCAGACGGGCCTCGGCGGGCGTGCCCTTCACATGGGTCAGATACCAGGCCCAGATCAGCGGCGAGCCTGTCGAGTCGGTGTCGGGGGATTTGTGGCCGAAGACGAGGATGGTCATGTGGGCGGTCCCGTGCAGCTTGAAAAGTCGGCTGCCTTTTAGCCGAGGGTCGGGGGGTTGTCACGTCATGGCGCCCCCATCGGGCAGCACGATTCATGTTGCCTTGTGCTGTGCCGCAGGCTTACCTCTTATGCGACAACGACAAGGCCCGCGAGCCCGCGTCACAGAACTGTTGCGGTCGCGCTGGTAACGAGGGGCCACCCGCCGGAAGGCACAACCAACGGGGAGACGACCCACATGAAGACGACGACCAGACTTGCCTCGACGATTGCCGTCGTGGCCATCGCAACGATGCCCGGGCTCGCCGCGTCGCAAACGATGGACGAACTGATTGCCGGCGCGCAGGCCGAGGGCCGCCTGTCGACCATCGCGCTGCCGCACAGCTGGTGCAACTACGGCGAGGTGATCGCCGCGTTCAAGGAAAAGTACCCGTTCATCGAGGTCACGGAACTCAACCCCGATGCTGGCAGCGCCGACGAGCTGGAGGCCGTGCGCGCCAACAAGGGCAACACCGGCCCGCAGGCGCCCGACGTGCTGGACGTCGGCCTGTCCTTCGGCCCGGCGGCGCAGTCCGAGGGCCTGCTCCAGCCCTACAAGGTCTCGACCTGGGACACGATCCCGGACGACGCGAAGGAAGCCGACGGCCACTGGTATGGCGACTACTATGGCGTGATGGCATTCGCCGTGAACACCGACCTGGTCGAGAACGTCCCGACCTCGTTCGCGGACCTGCTGAAGCCCGAATATGCCGGTCAGGTCGCCCTCGCCGGTGACCCGCGTGCGTCGAACCAGGCGATCCTGGGCGTGATGGCCGCCGGCATGGCCCGCGGGGCCGAACCCGGCGCCGCCAGCGCCGAGGCGGGCCTTGCCTTCTTCAAGGAGCTGAACGAGGCGGGCAACTTCGTCCCGGTCATCGGCAAGGCGGGCACGCTGGCCCAGGGCACGACGCCGATCGTCATCGCCTGGGACTACAACGCGCTGGCCTGGCGCGATTCGCTTGCCGGCAACCCTCCGGTCGAGGTCGTGGTCCCGTCCGACGCCACGCTGGCCGGCGTCTACGTCCAGGCGATCAGCGCCTATGCCCCGAACCCGAACGCAGCGAAGCTGTGGATGGAGCATCTCTACAGCGACGAGGGGCAGCTCGGCTGGCTCAAGGGCTACTGCCACCCGATCCGCTTCAACGACCTCGTCGCGCGCGGCGTGGTCCCGCAGGAGCTGATGGATGCGCTTCCGCCGGCCGATGCCTATGAGCGGGCCGTGTTCCCGACCATCGACGGCGTGAACGCCAACTCCGAGGGCGTGAAGGCTGGCTGGGATTCGGTCGTCGGCGCCGACGTCGTGCAGTGACGCACATGCGGTGCGGCCCGGCCGGGCCGCACCGCATCTCTGGACGAGACAGGACTCCGCGCAGACATGGCCTCCGCATCGCCGGGCAACCGCTTGCCGCTTCGCTGGGTCGGCGTCGCGCCATTCTTCGTCTTCGCCATTCTCTTCCTGATCCTGCCGTCGCTCTACATCGTCATCGGCGCGTTTCGCGGCCCGGACGGCAGCTTCACGCTGGACAACATCGTCGGCCTGAACAGCCGCACGATCCGCAACGCCTACTGGGTGTCGATCCGGGTCAGCTTCTGGTCGGCGCTTCTTGGCTGCGCCATCGGCTTCGCCATGGCGGCGGCGGTGGTGCTGGGCGGCATGCCCAAGGCGATGCGGTCTCCGCTGCTGACATTCTCGGGCGTGGCGTCGAATTTCGCGGGCGTGCCGCTGGCCTTCGCCTTCATCGCGACGATCGGCCCGGCTGGCCTGATCACGCTGTGGCTGCGCTCGGAATTCGGGATCAATCTGCGCGCCTACGGGTTCAACCTGTTTTCGACCACCGGCCTGATCCTGACCTACCTGTTCTTCCAGGTGCCGCTGATGATCCTCATCATCACGCCCGCGCTGGACGGGCTGAAGCGGGAATGGCGCGAGGCGGCGGCCATCCTGGGCGCCACGGGACTGCAATACTGGCGCATGGTCGCGCTGCCGATCCTGTTTCCGTCGCTGCTGGGCACCTTCGCGCTGCTGTTCGCCAACGCCTTCGGCGCCGTGGCCACGGCCTTCGCGCTGGCCGGCCCGCAGCTCAACATCGCGCCGATCCTGCTGTTCTCGCAGATACGGGGCGACGTGCTGGGCTCGCCGGGCCTGGGCTATGCGCTGGCCTTCGGGATGATCGTCATCACCGGCATCGCCAACGCCATCTACATCGTCCTGCGCGCGCGGTCCGAGAGGTGGCTCAAATGATCCGCTTCCTCGCCTGGTCGGCCTTCCTGTTCGGGTCGCTGATCTTCATCCTGCCGTTGTTCGGGATGACGGAATTCTCGCTGTCGATGCGGCGCGGGGTCTATTCCTTCGACGCCTACGCCTCGGTCCTGGCAGACCCGCAGTTCCGCGAGACGCTGGCCTATTCCGTCGTCATGGCGCTGTTCACCATCGCCTTCGGCATCCTGCTCGTCGTGCCGACGGCCTATTGGGTCCGGCTGAGGATGCCGGAGCTTCGCCCGGTCATCGAGTTCATCACGCTCTTGCCACTGGTCATCCCGGCCATCGTGATCGTCTTCGGCTACATCCGGCTCTACAACACCTCGTCGATCCTTCCGCTGACCGGGACGGCGATGGGGACGAACGTGCTTCTGATGTTCGGCTATGCGACCTTGGCGCTGCCCTACATGTACCGCGCGGTGGACACCGGGCTGCGCACGGTCGACGTCGGCACGCTGACGGAGGCCGCGCAGAGCCTGGGCGCGGGGTGGGGGACGATCCTCGCGCGGATCATCCTGCCCAACGTGCTGGTCGCGGTCCTGTCGGGGGCGTTCCTGACCTTCGCCATCGTGCTGGGCGAATTCACGATGGCCGCGTTGCTGAATCGCCCGGCATTCGGCCCCTACCTGCAGATCGTCGGGGCCAACAAGGCCTATGAGCCCGCCGCGCTGGCGGTGATTGCCTTCGCCATCACCTGGGCCTGCATGGGCCTGATCCAGCTTGCGACGCTGTTCACAAAGCATACGAGGGCCCAGAGGCGCTGATGTCCTTCCTTGAACTGAAATCCCTTCAGAAGTCCTTCGGCGCGATGCGAGTCGTGAAGGATTTCAGCCTGTCCATCGACAAGGGCGAGTTCGTGTCGCTGCTGGGTCCTTCGGGCTGCGGCAAGACGACGGTCCTTCGGATGGTAGCCGGGTTCGAGACGCCGTCGGCCGGGAATATCCTAATCGACGGGCGGGAAGTGACGGGCCTAAAGCCCAACCAGCGCAACATCGGCATGGTGTTTCAGGCCTATGCGCTGTTCCCGAACCTGACCGTTGCCGACAACATCGCCTTCGGGATGAAGGTCAAGGGCGTCGCGCGGACCGAGCGCGACGCGCGCGTGGCCGAGATGCTGAAGCTGATCGGCCTGCCGGAGCTGGGCCACCGCTATCCGTTCCAGCTGTCGGGCGGCCAGCAGCAGCGCGTTGCGCTGGCGCGGGCGCTGGCGGTGCAGCCCCAGGTGTTGCTGCTGGACGAGCCGCTGTCGGCGCTCGACGCAAAGATCCGCGTCAGCCTGCGCGAGGAGATCCGCGCGATCCAGCAGCGGCTGGGCATCACGACGATCTTCGTCACCCACGACCAGGAAGAGGCGCTGTCGATGTCCGACCGCGTCGTGGTTATGAACGGCGGCGTGGCCGAACAGGCCGGCACGCCGTTCGAGATCTACAACCGCCCGGCCACGCGCTTCGTGGCCGAGTTCGTGGGAACGCTGAACGTTGTCGAGGCCGCGGTCGAGGACGCTGCCGGCGGGCGGGTCAGCGTGGGTGGCGTCGGCATCGACCTGGGCCGGCCGGTCCCTCCGGGCCGGGCGACCCTGGCGCTGAGGCCCGAGGTGCTGCGCCTGGGCCGGGGCGAGGGGCGGAGCGTCGTTCTTCCCGGAACGATTTCCGACGTGCATTTCCTGGGCTCGGTCATCCGCGTGCGGGTGGACGTCGGCGGAAACCAGATGTCGCTCGATACCTTCAACCGTCCCGACACCCCGCCGCCCAGCGTGGGCGACGCGGCCGAGGTGTCGCTGCGCCCGGCCGACCTGCTGGTTCTCGAAGGCTAGGGATCACTTCCGCGGCTTGGCGCGCAAGGTCGGCTCGGCGATGGTCGGGTCTTCGGGCCAGGGATGCTTCGGATACTGGCCGCGCATGTCCTTGCGCACATCTGCGTAGGATGTCGCCCAGAAACCGGGGATATCGGTCGTGGTCTGCACCGGGCGCCCGGCGGGCGACAGGAGCGTCACGCGCAGCGGAACGCGCTTGGGGCCGACGGTCGGGTGGACGGTGACGCCGAACATCTCCTGCAGTCGCAGGGCGATTTCCGGGGCGGGGCCGGAATAGTCGATCGGCACCCTCCGCCCCAGCGGGGTTTCGAAGTCCGGCGGCGCCAACCGGTTCACGCGCTGCTCGCCTTCCCATCCCAGGTAGAGCCGCAGGGCGTCGAGCGGATCAAGCGCCTTGAGGTCTGCCGCGGTTCGGCGATTGCCGAGGTGCGGAAGAAGCCACTGGTCGAGCGATGCCAGAAGCCCTTCGTCCGACAGGTCGGGCAGGTCCTCGCCCTCGCGGCGCAGAAGCTCGACCCGCGCGCGCAGCCGTTCGGCGGCGGCGGACCATCCCAGCACCTGGAGGCCAAGCACCCGAACACCGTCGGCGGCAGCGCGCGCCAGGGCCTCGGGCGGCGCTTCGGGCCAGGCCCGGTCGTCCAGCACCAGTGCGCCGAGCCGTTCCTGCCGACGGGCGATCACGCGCCCCTCGCGCCGCGACCATTCGCAGACCTCGTGCCACGCGATCCGTTCCGCAAAGAGCCGGCGCAGTGCGGCCTCGGCGATCGGGGCCGCCTGCCGGATGCGTGCCTCGCGCGGATCGCCGTCGAGGTCGGTCGCGACCAGGAGCCGCGCCGAGGCCAGCGCGTCGCCTTCCGGCGCGACGGCGCCCTTGCCGCTGGACAGGACGAAACGGGGCGCGTCGCCCTTGCGGCGCAGGGCGATCCGGTCGGGGTAGGCGAGCGCGGCCATTTCCCCGGCGGGCATTGCCTCGGCGCTGTCAGGCGCCATCCGGGACAGACGGCGCGCCTCGTCCCGGATACGTTCGACCGTGCCGCGATGGACGGGCCAGGGATGCTCTGCCTCGAACCGGCGAGGGTCCGCCACGGCCTCGAGCCGCAGGGACAGGTCGAGCGGCGCGCCCCGGATCGGGTCGCGTTCCGCCAGCACGGCGGCGAGTGTCGCGGCGGCGCGGCCGGCGGTCAGCAGCATGTGGCCCAGGCGCGGGTGCAGCGGCAGGGCGGCCAGCGCCCGGCCATGCGCGGTGATCGTTCCCCGGGCGTCGAGCGCGCCCAGATCGACGAGAAGCGCGCGCGCCTCGGCCAAGGCGGCGGGCTTCGGCGGAGACAGAAACGCCAGACCCTCGCCCATGCCCGCGCCCCAGAGCGCGAGTTCCAGCGCAAGCCCCGTCAGGTCGCCCGCCTCGATCTCGGCCGGGGGATAGGCTGCCAGCGCCCCTTCTTCTCCCTTCGTCCAGAGGCGGTAGCAGGTGCCGGGCGCCACCCGCCCGGCCCGCCCGCGCCGCTGCTCGGCCTCGGCGCGCGTCACGCGCTCGGTCACCAGCCGGGCCATGCCGGAGCCGGGGTCGAACCGGCTGCGCCGGGCAAGGCCGCCATCCACGACGACGCGGATATCCTCGATGGTCAAAGAGGTCTCGGCGATCGAGGTGGCGAGGACCACCTTGCGCCCGCCTTCCAACGGCCTCACCGCCGCGCGCTGGGCGGTGAAGTCCATCGCGCCGAACAACGGCAGGATGCGGGCGTCCTCGGGCAGCCTGTCGCGCAGCATCGCCTCGACGCGGCGGATCTCGCCCTCGCCGGGCAGGAAGGCGAGAAGGCCGCCCTCGGTCTCGGCGAATGCGGCGGCAATCAGCCCTGCCATCGCAGGTTCGAACCGCATGTCGCCCACGGGGCGGCCCAGCCAGTGCGTCTCGACCGGGAAGGCGCGCCCCTGCGAGGTCACGATTGGGGCACCGTCCAGCATCTCTGCGACGGGTGCGGCGTCCAGCGTGGCCGACATGACGAGGATCACGAGGTCCTCGCGCAGCGCGCCGCGGACCTCCCACGCGAGGGCAAGGCCCAGGTCGGCGTTCAGACTGCGTTCGTGGAATTCGTCGAAGATGATCGTGCCCACGCCTTCGAGCGAGGGGTCGGACTGGATCATCCGCGTCAGGATGCCTTCGGTCACGACCTCGATGCGCGTTTCGGCCGAGGTGCGGGCCTCGCCCCGGATGCGGTAGCCGACGGTTCGTCCGACGGGCTCGCCCAGTTGCTCGGCCAGACGCTCGGCCGCCGCGCGGGCAGCGAGGCGCCGGGGTTCGAGCATCACGATCCGGCCCGACCCCATGCCCGCCTGCAAGAGCGCCAGCGGCACGCGGGTCGTCTTGCCCGCGCCCGGCGGCGCCTGGAGAACCGCGCGGCCCTGCGTGGCCAGCGCGTCGGTCAGGTCGGCAAGCACGGTGTCGATGGGCAGGGCGGTCATCGCCGCCCTTATGCCGCGTTCGGCTGGCGCCCGCCAGCGGCGCGCCGCGGCTGGACAGGGGCGCCCGGGGATTGCATCAAGGACGCGCGACGAACCGGCGGGACGGCAGGATGAACGATATCGAGGCACTGGCGGATGCCGTCGGCAGGGGCGACCGGAGGGCGCTGGCGCGCGCGATCACGCTGGTCGAAAGCACGCGCCCCGACCATCGCGCCGAGGCCGAGGCGCTGCTGGACCGGCTGGCGCGGCTCGACCGGCAGGCGCTTCGCATCGGGCTGTCCGGCACGCCGGGCGTCGGCAAGTCCACCTTCATCGAGGCCTTCGGCCTGATGCTGTGCGGCAGGGATGTGAAGGTGGCGGTGCTGGCGATCGACCCGTCCTCCACCCGGTCGGGGGGGTCGATCCTGGGCGACAAGACGCGGATGGAGCAACTGTCGCGTCACCCCAACGCCTTCATCCGCCCGTCGCCATCGCAGACCGAGCTGGGCGGCGTCGCGCGGCGCACGCGGGAGGTGGTGGCGCTGTGCGAGGCCGCAGGGTTCGACGTCGTGTTGATCGAGACGGTCGGGGTCGGCCAGTCGGAGACGCTGGTCGCGGACATGTCGGACATTTTCGTGCTGCTGCTCGCGCCAGCGGGCGGCGACGAGCTTCAGGGCGTGAAGCGCGGGATCATGGAAAATGCCGACCTCGTCCTCGTGAACAAGGCCGACGGCGCCCTGAAGGCAGCGGCACTGACGACCTGCGCAGACTACGCGGGCGCACTGCGGCTTCTGCGGCGGCGGCCCGCAGACCCCGAAGGCTACCCCAAGGCGATGACCGTGTCCGCGCTCAGCGGCGACGGCCTTGCGTCTGCCTGGCAGTCCATCGCCGATCTCGAAGGCTGGAGGAAAGCCCAAGGTCACTGGCAGGCCCGCCGCCGGGACCAGAGGCTGTCCTGGTTCCGCGAGGAAGTCAGGCAAGGCATCCTCGCCCTGGTGCAGCGCGCGCCCGGCTTTCCGGAGAGGCGGCAGCAGCTTGAAGCGGCGGTCGCCAGCGGCCACGCCTCGCCCGCGCGGGCGGCGTCCGACCTTCTCGCGCAGCTCGAAATCGGGCCGCTGAAAGCGCGATCGTAGAGCCCTCGCGACCAATGTCCGGGCGTTTACCACCGTCTGCCGTGTCGAATTCTGGCCTATGCGCCGCCGTTCGGCGTCACGCGCACGGCGATTCGCGCAGGTGAAGACCATTTCGTAAGCAACTCAATAATTTGAGGTTCTCACTCGGGCAGTCACAAGTTGAGCGATCGGCGTCCGGAAATCTGGGCGGGGATGCCTCATTTACGCTCGATTCCAAACATGAATCGGCGCGGTTCGGCGCTTAATCAGGAGGATGGAAGAACGCTCGTCAGAGAATCGGTGGTGCGACCTGGCAACAGTGCGGCGACCGGATTTCAGGGGAGCGGACAGCTGTCGCCGTGTGGGCCTGGCGCTGCCGCGGAACGTTGAGGGGACGCGAACGATGGGGCGAATGGATCTGACCCTCGATCGGATCGAGACCGCAGCAAGCGTGGGCGCTTGTGCGCTCGGCGACGCGCTCGGAGCGTTGACCGAAGCGACGAAAGGTCTTGGCGCATGCCTTGTGGTCGAGCATGCTGCGCTGGGTGAAATCGTGATCGCTGACCAGCACTGGTCCCTGGGTCGGGATGCGACGCTCGGGCAGAAGGAGGCCCTTGCGGTTGTGGATTTCCGCAACTGTGCCGGCTTCCAGCGCGTGGCCGTGCTGGTCGAAGGCCTGGGTTGCGACGCTGAATTGGAACAGGGTGGCTACGATATCGCCGCAGCCGCTCTAGATGTCGTGGAGGCGCTCGTCGGTTCGGCGGGCGCGGCACCTGAAGCACTTTGTCTGGTTCCGGGTGCGGAGCCGCACAAGCGGGTCGCGTAAGCAACGTGGTGGGGATGCTGGAAATGACCGAATTGGCGACTGATCAGGGTAACGCTGCGGAAACCGAAGGCACGGGTGGCGAACGCGTGTCGAATCCTCTGCTGGCGTTGGGGACTGACTCGATGGCCGGTGTGCGGGCCGAGTTCGACGAGCTTCGCGGCATGATGGCATCCCTCGAAAAGGCGCTCGACGAGCGCTCGCTGCGCCGGATGCAGATCATCGAGGCGCAGCTTGCCGATTTCGCCGCCACCGTCACCGTGGTCGGGCAGGTCAAGGCGGGCAAGACCGCGCTGATCAACACGCTGGCCGGTGTGCCGGGGCTGTTGCCCTCCGACGTCAACCCGTGGACTTCGGTCGTGACGACGCTGCACCTGAACAAGCCGGCGCCGAAGAACACGAAGGCCGAATTCCGGTTCTTCGACCGTGGCGAATGGGATCGCCTCGTGCGCGGGGGCGGTCGTCTGGGCGAAATGGCCGGCCGCGCCGGCGCGTCGGACGAGATGCGCGAGATCGAGCGCCAGATCCTCGAGGTGCGCCGCAAGACCGAGGAGCGGCTGGGCCGCAACTTCGAGCTGCTTCTGGGCCAGCGCCACAGCTATGACCGGCTCGATACGCCTCTCATCGAACGCTATGTCTGCCTGGGCGACCCGGACGATCCCGATATTGTGGCGAACAAGCAGGGCCGTTTCGCGGACCTGACGAGGTCAGCCGACCTTTACCTGGAAATCCCGCAATACCCGATCGGAATGTCCCTCCAGGACACGCCCGGTGTGAACGACCCGTTCCTGATGCGGGAACAGATCACGCTGCGCGTGGTCCGGAACACCGAGCTCTGCGTGGTCGTCCTGTCCGCCAACCAGGCGCTGAACACGGTCGACCTCGCCCTGATCCGGCTTCTGGCGACGCTGGAAAAGCGGCAGGTCATCATCTTCGTCAACCGTATCGACGAACTCGACCAGCCCAGCACGCAGGTGGCGGAGATCCGCGAGTCGCTTCAAGGCACGCTGTCGCGCCACGGCGTCGGCGGCACCGCCGACATCGTGTTCGGCAGCGCCAAGTGGGCGGAAGCCGCGCTGCTGAACCGTCTGGACGACCTGTCCGAGGCCAGCGTCGCGACCCTGTTCGACTGGGCCACGGCCGCCAACATCCCCGAAGGCGACGACCCTGTCGCCTACGCCTGGCAGTTGTCCGGGGTGCCGGCGCTTCTTAACGCGATCGGCGAACGTGTGGCGGATGGCGCCGGACAGCGGCTGATCCAGAAGGCGCGCAAGCAGCTCAAGAACCTCGTGGCGCAGTCGCTCGCGGCGAACATCGCCGGCATGGTCAAGATCGACGGCGGCGCCTCGGTTCTGCTGAGCGAGCGGGAAGTGCGCAGCCGTGCCTCGGCGCTGAGCAAGGCGCTCCACGGCGATCTCGAACGCGAGTCCGGCGCGATTCTCAACGATCTGAAGGCCCGGATGAAGGCCGCCAACGACTCGTTCATCGACTCCACGGTCGCCGCGATGATCCAGCATATCGAGATCTACGGCACCGAGGGGCAGTGGGAATGCGACCCGATGCGGCTCAGGATGCAGCTCCGCGTCGCCTACCTGAACTTCGCCCGTGCGACGCGTGCCCTGGCGCAGACGACGCTGGCGCGGGCATCGAAGGAGGTTCTCGAGCTTTACAAGGAGCTCCTGGGTGACCCGGCGAAGGATCTGCGGATCGAAGCGCCGATGGCGCCCGCCGTTCCGCCGCCCGTCGCGATCGGCAAGACCATCGTCGTCGACCTGCAAAGCGCCTGGTGGAAGCGCTGGCTCCGCGCGCGGCGTGGTGCCGAAGCCTTTGCGAAGGAATACCGCGCGCTCATCGCCTCCGAGACCTCGGCCATCCTGAAGGAGATCGAGGAACAGCAGGTCGCGGCCGTGAACGAGGCGCTGCGGATGGCGCTCGCGGAATTCCTGGACGACCACGCCGAGGCGCTTGCCGATATCGCGCGCTCTGGCACGGTCGACAGCGACAAGCTGAGCGCGGCAGTCGGCGACAAGGACCGTGCCGAGAAGGCAGCGGTGCTTGAACGGGCGCTGGAAGCGCTGGATGGCGGTCCCGTGCAGGGCCCTGCGGCGGCACGTAGCTGAGGAGGCTGAAGCATGGCCCTGGACAGGAACCACACGCGCACTTTTTCCGACGAGCAGCTGGCGCGGTTGAGCGCGTGGTCCGAAAGGCGTCCCTGCGTGACCCTCATGGGGGAATTCAGCGCGGGCAAGTCCACGCTTCTGAACTTCCTGATCGAGGAGAACCTGCTTCCGACACGTGCGACGGCGACCGAACTGCCGCCGGTGTGGTTCACCTACGGATCGACCGGCCACCATTGGGTGACGGCCGAAGGCGACCGGCGGGAGCTCGACCTGAGCAGGCTCGACAGCGTCCCGCGCGACGCCCGCTACATCCGCATCTACCTGCAGGCCGAGGTGCTCGAACACTGCGACGTGATCGACACCCCCGGCATTTCCGATCCCAACCTCGCCACGGAGTCCTGGCGGTTCGCCGCAGGCCGATCGGACATGATCCTGTGGTGCACCAGCGCCACGCAGGCCTGGCGTGAAACCGAGCGCGCGACCTGGGTCGCGCTGCCCGAACGGCTCCGCAAGCACAGCGTCCTTGTGGTCACGCGCGCCGACAAGCTGCTGACCGACCTCGACAAGGAAAAGGTCGCCCGGCGGATGATCCGCGAGACGAACGGGCTGTTCAGCGACATGGTCTTCATGGCGACCCCGGATGCGGTGCGGGCGAAGGCAGACCTTGCTGAACAGGGCACCTCGCCGCTCTGGGAAGCCAGCGGCGCCGGCCACCTGCTCGACGTGCTTGCCGGCCGTTTCGAGGCCATCCGCAATGACCGTCAGGCGCTTCTGCGCAAGCATCTCGGTCAGGCAGAGCCCGAGCCCGTGGCTGTCGCAGAGCCGGTGGAAGAGCCTGGCGCGATCCAGCCCACGCGTGTCACGATGCCGACCCGTCCCGTCCGCCCCGCCGCTGAAGGAACGCGCCGCACCGAACGGCCGTCCGGCGAGGCGATGGAGCAGGCCAAGGACGCTTTTGAAGGCGCAGAATTTGCCAATGTCCGCAGGCTACGTCCGGCACCGCTCTCGGCTGACCAGTCCTTCGTGCCCGAGGTCGAGGCCGTCCCGGCCCCGCGCGATCCCTTGATCCTGCGCGACATCGTGGCGCCGGCATCGTCCGAAAGCGATCTCGCGGACGAGAGCGTCGGGACGGCTGATGCGGTCGAAGATGCTCGTGACCCGTCGTGGGCGGGTGACGACTTCGGCACACCCGAGGAAGCGGTTCCGGTGGACCTCGACGCCAGCGGCGAAGACGTGATCGCCGAGGCGACCACCGACGCTTTCGAAGCGGACGAGGGGGCGCCGGTCGGGGACGCCGAAGTGGCGGAGGAGGTCATCGCCGAAGCCGCTTCGGACGAAAGCTTCACGCCCGCTGTTGAAGACAGCGCCGAGGAAGACGCGGCGGATTTCATCGCGGCGGGCCATCACATGGTTCCGCCCGCAGACGTCGTGTCCCACGAGAACGATCCCGCACCCCTCGAGACGGCGGACGATCCGGACGTCATCCAGGCCGTTGCTGGCGCGGTCGACGACCAGACCAGCGCCGAAGCGTCCGGCGATGTTGCCGAGGCGGCTTCCGAGATGTCCATTGAAGCCGGTGTCGCCGAAGAGACCGCGGACGGGTTCGTCGAAGACGTAGACGCAGGGTTCGAGCCTCACGAGGCGGCCGATGCGGACGGTTCCAAGTTTCCGGCCAGCGAGCCGCAGGACGATGCGGCGGAAGACGACGGCGAGGCCCTCGCGGCGCTTGTGCGCAGCACGGTGACTTCGGCCGAACAGGACGTGGGCCAACCTCAGGCCACCGCCTCCCTGCCGCAGGCCGTGGCGCTATGGCGGGCCATCGTTGCCGCGCGGGACGTTGATCCGGCCAACCGGCAAATGGTCGAAATGATCGACGAACTGCTCATGTCGCTTGGCAGCGCCCAGCCTTCAGAGACGTCGGCCGACGCGCAAGGAGTCTCGGCGGCTCCGGAGCGGTCAGATGCGCTGGCCGGATGGCGCCGTCTCGCCTAGGGTGAACCGACAAGGCTCTGGCAATCGGTGGCCCTTGCGGGCTACTGAGGCCATGGTCGGTCACAAACAGATCCAAGGCAGATGGCAGCAGATATCTCTCGCACCGGCGAAATCTCCGGATTCATCGGGGCGTGCCTGGTCGATGCGGACACCGGGCTCATGTTGATCTCGCAGGGCGGTGGTGCGCTCGACCTCGAAGCGATCGCCGCGCTGAACGCACAGATCGTGAAGGCCGAGCGCGAGGCGATCGAAACGCTTGGCCTGAAAGACGATGTCGAGGACATTCTGATCACGCTCGGTCAGCAGATTCACGTCCTCCGCCCGGTGCGGACGGCACCGAACCTGTTCCTGTGCGTCGCGCTGGACCGCAAGCGCGCAACGCTCGGCCTGGCGCGCCTCCAGATCAGCGAGATCGAGGAAGCGATCACCCTCTAGGCTCGCCCGTCCCCAGGCGCCTTCGGGTCTGGCCGGATCATGCGATCGGGCCGGAATGGCGCAGATCGCAGGTCGCCAACGTGGATTGGACGCCGGGGTTAGGGGAAACTTTACGCCGCCCCGTCATGGTCACGTGCAGGCCAGGGCTTGACAGGTCCACGTCGTCGCAGGCGCAGCACGCAGCGTGATGGGATCCGAACATGCCGCAAGGCCGTGCCGCCGGCGCAACCTGTCGGCGACCCGTGACTGTCGGAGATGCCATGACGCGATCCCCTCTTTCGACCAGATTCCTTGCCGCTTCCCTTTTCCTGGCCTTTGCCGCCTGCGTGGCCGTGGCCCTTGCCATGGCAAGCGCAGCCACGATTGCCGCCGGCGTGACGCTGCCCGTGCTTCTGGCAGCCGCATGGCCATACCTTCTCGGCATGGCGGTCGCGGTGACCGGGGCCACCTGGCTGGCCGTGCGATCGCTGACATCCCCTCTCATGGCGTTGCTGGCCCTGGCCCGGTCCCCGGAAGATGGGCCTGGCGACGCAGACAGTCATCTTTCGGATCGTCGCGATGAGGTCGGCGAACTCGCCCGCTCGGTCCTGAGCCTGCGCCAACGGCTGATGGCGGCTGCCGAGGACGTCGCGGCGAAGTCCGCCTACAGCATGTCTTTCGCCGCTGCGGCGACGCCGATGGCTCTTGTGGGTCAGGGCGGCGAGGTAATCGCACGGAATGCCTCCGTCGCGGCGCTGTGGAACAGGGCGCGGTCGAACGCGGGCTCGACCACCGAGGAGGAGGACCGCTTGCCCGATGCGGACGCCTTCGTGGCCCTCGCGCTGAAACGGGCCGGACTTGATGTGAGGGACCTCGCTCGCGCGAACAAGGTCCCGTTCGCCGCCGCAGCGACTGTCGCCGGGATCGACCTTTCGGTACGTGTCTCGTCACTCACGACCGGCGAAGGCAAGCCCGGCTTTCTGGTGGAACTCGCAGATGTGGGCGAAGCGCGCCGGGACGCGGCGCTCCTGTCGGCCTTACGACGCAATTTTGCGGTTGTGGAGATTGACCGGCGCGGCACGATCGTCTCGGCAGAGGGCGCCTGCGCCTCGGTCTACGGCAAACCCGAATCGCAGTTGGCGGGCCGTTCCCTCGACGATGCGGCCCGCGACCCGGACATGCGTTTCGAAGACCTGCTGGCGAAACTCGACTCGGGCGCAGAGGTTTCGGGCCTGCGTCAGCGCATGACCGACGGTGCGTCCCCGGTGTGGCTGCGGCGCGCGGTCGGCGCCGTTCGAGACGAAGGCGGCAAGGTGGTGCGCATCGTCGAGATCGCGGCAGACATCGAGCTGCAGGCCGAAAACCGGGACGACGCCGGGACGCTGTCAGACGTCGGAAATGCGCAACATGAAGAAGCCGTGACCACGCTGCAAACCGCGCTGAGGGGACTGGCCGCCGGCGACCTGTCGACGCCGATCTCCGGGGGCTTCCCGCCCGGCTGTGCCACGCTTCGTGATGATTTCGAGGCTGCGCGGCTGCGGCTTGCCGAGACGCTGGCCCTGGTCGTGGAGACTTCTTCGAACCTCGAAACCGCCGCGGTCGAGATTGCACAGGCCGCCGATGACCTGTCCAGGCGAACCGAAAGCCAGGCGGCAACGCTCGAAGAAACCGCTGCCGCCATGGCCACCCTGACGGCCAGTGTGAAGGCTACATCCGCCGATGCGGCTCAGGCGGACCAGATCGTCCAGACCGCCCGGGAAAAGGCCCAGGCAAGCGGAGCGGTCGTCTCGGACGCCGTGACGGTGATGGGCGAGATCGAGAAGTCTTCGAAATCGATCTCGCGCATCATCGGCGTCATCGAGGATATCGCCTTCCAGACGAACCTGCTGGCGCTCAACGCAGGCGTCGAGGCGGCCCGCGCAGGAGATTCGGGGCGCGGATTCGCCGTCGTCGCTTCCGAAGTCCGAGCGCTGGCGCAGCGGTCTTCGGAAGCGGCCAAGGACATCAAGAAGCTCATCCTTGAAAGCTCCGGCCTCGTTGACAATGGCGTTTCCCTGGTCGGGCGAGCGGGGGAGGCTCTCACCAAGATCGTGGAAGATGTCGGCGGCATCTCGTCCCTCGTCGCGAAGATCGCCGCTGCCTCGAGCGAGCAGGCGATGGGGCTTTCCGAGATCAACGCCGGAGTCTCCATGCTTGACAAGGTAACGCAGCAGAATGCCGCGATGGTCGAGCAGGCAACGGCGGCGACGAATTCGCTTCGCGACGAAGCCCAGGGGCTCAAGCGGATCGTGGGCCGCTTCCAGATACCGATGAGGCAGCACACGAACTGGGGGGGCGCCGGCACGGCGGTCATCGCGAGCGGGGGCCCGGAGGCCTGCGTCAAGGCCATCGGCCGCGCCACAGAAGCGAAGTCACCGCCCCCGGCAGTCGCCCCGCGCCTCTCCGGTGGCCGGAAGGCAGCGGCCGCCGCCGCTGACAGCGAATATGCGCAGTTCGACGATCCAGACGGGTGGGAGGATTTCTAGGCCAGACCCGCTTTCGCCCTCGCCTCTCGCGCATCCCCGAGGGGACGCGAGGCAGAGGTGATCCGGCCCGCCCGAGGGACGTAAGCTCATGTCGCTTCCCAACAGCGTTGTCGCAATGATCCCGCCCACAAGTCCCGCGATGTCGTCTCGGTCTCTCGACGCACAGCACCCCGCCAGGGCATCCGATCGCGTTGGGACCGGGCCGGGAAGCCGAGGCGAGATGCCGGTCGTATCGGCAGGAGCAAGCCCTGCGCGCGCCGGCGGAACCTCCGGAGGCCGATCCTCGCCCGAGGCCGACAGCGTCGCGGCATCCACAACCGGTCCGATCATCCTGCTCGGCGCCTCCACCGGAGGCGTCGAAGCGCTGCACCGAATCCTGTCGCGACTTCCCGAAGACTGCCCTCCCATTCTGGCGGTCCAGCACATCAGGGGGACCTATTTGCACGGCATGGTCGAAGGCTTGCAGCGAGCGGCCCTGCCGAGGGTCAGGGTCGCGTGCCACGGGGATACGATCCAAACCGGTCTGGTTCTGATCGCCCCCGGCAACTCGCATCACATGGTCGTCTCCTCGACCGGACCGCTGAGGTGCAGGCTGGTCGAGGGGCCGCTGGTTTCGGGGCACCGCCCGTCGATCGACGTCCTGTTCCGGAGCGCTGCGCGGCTCGATCCGCCTCCGCTGGCGGCACTTCTGACGGGTATGGGCCGGGACGGGGCCGAGGGCCTGCGCGCGATACGCGCGAGCGGGGGGCACACGATCGCACAGAGCGAGGAGAGTTGTGCCGTCTTCGGCATGCCGCGTGCTGCGATCGAACTCGGGGCCGCCTGCCAGACGCTGCCCCTTGACCTCGTGGCCCCCGCGCTTCTGGCACGCGCGGCAAGATCGGGAGGACACATGTGACGCCTGCGCCGAAAGAGCCTGCCTCCGCGTATGCCGTCGCGATCGTTCAGGGAGAGCACCGGGTGTCCGGCGACCCGGACACGGTCCTTCTGACCATCCTTGGGTCATGTGTCGCGGCCTGCATTCGTGATCCGGTCGCCGGGGTTGGCGGCTTGAACCATTTCCTTCTTCCGGGTGGCGGCGCGGGAGCAGGCGGGCATATGCGCGACTCCGAGGCCGTCAAGTACGGCCTTCACGCGATGGAACTCCTGATCAACAGTCTGATCCGCGCCGGCGCGCAGCGGCACAGGCTTGAGGCGAAGCTGTTCGGCGGCGCATGCATGCAGGCGGGACTGCCGGACATCGGCCGGATGAACGCCCGGTTTGCCGAGGATTTCCTGCGCGCCGAGGGAATCGCATACGTGGGCGGCAGCCTCGGCGGCACCCGTGGTCGCAAGATCAGGTATTGGCCCTTCAGCGGCGTGGCAAGGCAGATGCTGCTGTCGCCCGCGGAGGTCCCGACCGAGCGGCTCGTCGTGCCGCCGCCGCGTATTGTCGGAGAGGTGGAACTCTTCTGACGCTCGCCCGATGCCAGCGTCGCCTGCCGCGCCGCGAACGCCATGTCCCGTTTTCCTGACAAGCCGCACCCCGGTCAAGGCTGCCACCACACGGCTTTCGGCGGGCGGAACGCAAGCGAAGGGGCTTGCGCGTTTCCACCCCGAGAAGCCTGATGGCGCGTACGTCCGGCGCGCTGCCGGGGCTTGTCTCGTTCGACGGCGAGAGCGCCTGACGGTGAACGCGGTTGCGACCTCGACCATCAAACCCTATAGGGGCTGCCCTGAACGGAGGGTTCCGGTGCCGATGCGAACGCCATACTACCTCATCGACAAGTCCAGCCTGCTCCGCAACCTGGAGCGCATCGCGACGCTGCGCGAGCGGTCCGGCGCCAAGTCGCTGCTGGCGCTCAAGTGCTTTGCCACGTGGTCGGTCTTCGACCTGATGAGCCAGTACATGGACGGCACGACCTCGAGCTCGCTTTTCGAGGTCAAGCTCGGGCGCGAGAAATTCCCCGGCGAAACCCATGCCTATTCGGTCGCTTGGGCCGACGACGAGATCGACGAGGTCCTGGCGAACTCGGACAAGGTCATCTTCAACACCGTCGGTCAACTTGCCCGCTTCGAGGACCGCTCGCGCGGCCACGTGCGGGGCCTGCGCGTCAATCCCGGCGTTTCGACCTCGGGCTTCGACCTCGCCGACCCCGCGCGGCCCTTCAGCCGGCTGGGCGAACACGACCCCGCCCGCATCGAACCCGTGCTCGACAAGATCAGCGGGTTCATGTTCCACAACAATTGCGAGAACGCGGATTTCGACCGCTTCGACGCGATGCTGGGCGTGATCGAAGAGAGGTTCGGTCACCTGATCCGGCAGATGTCCTGGATCAGTCTCGGCGGCGGCATCCACTTCACGGGCGAGGGCTACCCGCTCGACCGGCTTGCCGACCGGCTGAAGCGCTTCTCCGACCAGAACGGCGTTCAGGTCTATCTGGAACCGGGCGAGGCGGCCGTGACGAAATCGACGACGCTGGAAGTCAGCGTTCTCGATACGCTCTACAACGGGCGCAACCTCGCAATCGTCGACAGTTCGATCGAAGCGCACATGCTCGACCTGCTGATCTACCGGCAGGAAGCCCGGATGGAGCCGAACGACGGCCCCGAGGAGTGGATGGTCTGCGGCAAGTCCTGCCTGGCCGGCGACATCTTCGGGACGTTCCGCTTTCCGGCACCTCTCAAGGTCGGCGACCGGTTGAGCGTTCAGGACGCCGGCGGCTACACCATGGTCAAGAAGAACTGGTTCAACGGCGTGAAGATGCCCGCAATCGCCATCCGCGAGCTGGATGGCTCGATACGCCAGGTCCGCGATTTCACCTACGACGACTTCGCGGCCGCCCTGTCGTAAGCCTGTCGCCTTCGGGCGGCATCACCCACATCAGGAGACAAGGGGGTCCTGTGAGTTGAAACGGAACGTGTTGATCATCGGCGCCGGCGGCGTCGCGCAAGTCGTCGCGCACAAATGCGCGCAGAACAACGACGTGCTGGGCGACATCCACATCGCCAGCAGAACGCTATCGAAATGCGAGGCGATCCTGCAGTCCGTGCGCGACAAGGGCGCGATGAAGGTCGACGGTGTCCTTGAAGCGCACCGCGTCGATGCGACGAAACCGGCCGAGGTGGCGGAGCTGATCCGCAGGACGGGCGCGCAGATCGTCATCAACGTCGGTTCGTCCTTCGTCAACATTCACGTTCTGGATGCCTGTATCGAAACCGGCGCGGCCTATATCGACACCGCGATCCACGAAGAGCCCGACAAGATCTGCGAGACGCCGCCGTGGTATGCCAACTACGAATGGACGCGCCGTGACCTCTGTGCGGAACGGGGCGTGACGGCGATCCTGGGCGCGGGCTTCGACCCCGGCGTGGTCAATGCCTATGCCCGTTTCGCGATCGACACATTCATGGACGAGGTCACGTCCATCGACATCGTCGACATCAACGCGGGCAGCCACGGGCGCTACTTCGCCACCAACTTCGACCCCGAGATCAACTTCCGCGAATTTACCGGCGTCGTCTATTCGTGGCAGGGCGGCGCCTGGCAGACGAACCAGATGTTCGAGGTTCCGCGCGACTGGGACCTGCCGGTAGTGGGAACACGCCGCGCCTATCTCTGCGGCCATGACGAGGTGCATTCGCTGGCCGTGAACTACCCGCAGGCCGACGTGCGGTTCTGGATGGGCTTCGGCGACCACTACATCAACGTCTTCACGGTGCTGAAGAACCTGGGGCTTCTGTCCGAACAGCCGGTCAAGACAGCCGAGGGGCAGGAAGTCGTGCCTCTGAAGGTCGTGAAGGCCGTTCTGCCCGATCCGTCGTCGCTCGCCCCCGAATACGAGGGCAAGACCTGCATCGGCGACCTCGTGAAGGGTCGCAGGAACGGGCAGGAGGTCGAGGTCTTCGTCTACAACGTCGCCGACCACAAGGAGGCCTATCTGGAGGTCGGCTCGCAGGGCATCTCCTATACGGCCGGTGTGCCGCCGGTCGCGGCGGCGATGCTGATCGCGGACGGGACCTGGGACGCCCGCGCCATGAAGAACGTCGAGGAACTGGACCCCAAGCCCTTCCTGACGCTTCTGGACCGGATCGGGCTGCCGACGCGCGTCAAGGATGTCGAGGGCGACCGCCCCTGGAATGCCTGAAGGCAGGGGGCCGCGCCCCGCGGCCCCACCGCTCAGGGCCAGGTCGCGTAGCGCCGCTGGCGCATCTCGGCCAGCCGCAGTTCGCCGATCAGCATCGACCGGCGCGCCAGCAGCGTCCCGAGGGCCGGCGAACCTGCGGGCAGCCCCGCGAGATCGCTGTCGAGCGAACGGATTTCGCTGCGCAAGTCGTCGATTTCGAGCCCGATTCGCCAGTACATGCGCCCCGTTTCGTAGGCCGGTTCCATGCGGCGCAGCTCGGCGGCCGTGCAGCCTTCGGCGATCGACCGGCCGTCGCGGCCGACACGGTAGGCCTTCTCCGGCGTGCAATAGAGCCTCAGGCCCGCGGTCCGACCCTTGAGCCACGCCTCCAGGTCCGGCGTCACGCCGATGTCGGCGCAGGAGCGGCGGTGTGCCTCGATACGGTCGGTCCCGCGCCCCTCGGCCCCGTCGGTCACGCCGATGTCGTACCAGTCCGCGACCTGGCATTCCTCCTCGGTCAGCGATGCGCAGGAGAACAGCCCGATCAAGGCAGCGAGGAGGAAAGCAAGGCGCATGGTGGATCTCCCTGGGAAGGATCGGCACCATGACGCCGGAAGCGCGGCCAGGCAATAACCCGGTCTTGAAGCCTGCGTCCGGCGGGGCTAGGCGAGAGACAGACCTCTGCCGGAGACCAGAATGAAGATCGCCCACCGCGAAATCGGCCCCGATCACCCGCCGCTCGTCATCGCCGAGATCGGGATCAACCACGGCGGCTCGCTGGAGGTCGCGAAAGAGATGGTGCGCCTCGCCGCCGCGTCGGGCTGCGAGATGATCAAGCACCAGACCCACATCGTCGAAGACGAGATGACCGAGGAGGCCAAGGCGATCTTCCCGCCCAACGCCGACGTCTCGATCTGGGAGGTCATGGAGCGCTGCGCCCTCAGCCGCGAGGACGAGGCCGAGTTGAAGCGCTACACCGAGAGCCTCGGGCTGATCTGGATATCGACGCCGTTCTCGCGCGCCGCCTGCGACTTTCTCGAAACGCTCGACGTGCCGGCCTACAAGATCGGCTCGGGCGAGGCCGACAACCTTCCCCTGATCCGCCACATCGCTTCGAAGGGCAAGCCGGTGATCATGTCGACCGGCATGCAGACGATCGACACGATCCGCGCGAGCGTCGACATCCTCGACCGCGCCGGCGTCGATTACGCGCTGCTCGAATGCACGAACCTCTATCCCAGCCCGCCCGAGATCGTCTCGCTGCAAGGGGTGACGGAGCTGCGCAAGGCCTTTCCCCGCGCCATCATCGGCTTCTCGGACCACTCCATCGGGCCGGAAATGGCGCTGGCCTCGGTGGCGCTGGGCGCTTCGATCCTCGAACGGCACTACACCGATACGCGCTATCGCAAGGGGCCCGATATCTCCTGCTCGATGGACCCGGCCGAACTGCGCTTCCTCATCGACCGTTCGCGCGAGATCTGGATCGCGCTCAACAACCCCAAGGAACGCACCGCGCCCGAGGAGGACGTCTACCGCTTCGCCCGCGCCAGCGTGGTGGCCGACCGCGACCTGCCCGAGGGCCACGTGATCGCCGAGGCCGACATCTGGGCCCGCCGTCCGGGGTCGGGAGAGATCGCGGGCTATGACTTCGACAAGGTGGTGGGCAAGCGGCTGACCCGGGCGGTCAGGCGGAACGAGCAGCTGAGGTGGGAGTACTTCCTCTGATGATCCCCGGCTGGAAGATCCGACGCGAACTTTCGCGCCTGGCCCAGCAACTCCGCGGAATACCCGAGGCGATCACCGACCCTCTCGCCGTCCGCAGACTCGATCGCGCCGTCGCCGCCGGATTGCCCCGCTTCGATGGCAGGGTTCCGATGGAGGGCAGGGTCGCGATCTACCTGCTTTTTCAACCGCGAGGGATCTCGGAAAGTACCCTGCACACCTGCCGCTGGCTTGCAGGGGAAGGCATCGCGCCGTTCGTCGTTTCCAACGCCCCTCTGTCGAAGCAGGACCGCGCCCGCCTCGCCCCCTGCATCTGGCGTGGGGTCGAGCGGCCGAACTTCGGCTACGATTTCGGCGGCTATCGCGACGGGCTCATCTGCCTCGACCAATGGGGTGTGCAGCCCGACACGCTGTGCATCCTGAACGACAGCATCTGGCTGCCAACGGTGCCCGACAGTGACATCATCGGGCGGCTCCTGGACGATCCGGCCGACATCGCCGGAACGATCCTGCGCCGGCGTGGCGAGGAGAGGTTCCTCGAAAGCTACCTCTATCGCATCGGGCGGCGGGCCCTGTCCCACCCGGCCTTCCGACGCTACTGGAACGACCTGCGACTGACGTCGAACAAGTACCATGTCATCCGCCGCGGCGAACGCGGCTTCAGTGCCGCGATGCGCGCCGCCGGGCTGACGCTTTCGGGAATATTCGACGCGGAGGGACTTCCCGAAGCCGCTGCGGCGCAGGGCGAGGCGTTCCTGCGCAAGACCCTGAAATATGCCGCCTACATCGACCCGCCCCTTGCCGAGGAACGGCGTCTTCTCCTCTCCGAGGCGGGTGAGGGGTGGACCGACCGCGTGATCGCACATATGAAGGCGACCCTCCGAAAGAGACAGGGCTACTCCAGCTTTCCCTTCGCGATGGTTACGCTTTACGCATATCCCGTGCTCAAGAAGTCATCCGAGCCCGTCAGCGCGGCCTGGCGCAGCGCACACCTGTCTGCCGTCGCGGCCGGCGATCTTCCGATGCCGCCGGAACCGGTGCTGAGCGATATCCGCCAACGGGAGAGCGACCGATGACCCTGCCGCCCCGCTGGAAGATCAAGCGCGAGCTTTACCGTATCCGCGACAAGGTAGGGCGCTGGATAAGCGGCGCGCTGATCGACCCGCCGCGGCAGTTCCTCTACGACAGAATGGCAGGCAGCCTTCTCGAGATCACGGAGGGCGAACATGCCCTTACCCCCCGCGTCGCGGTCTTCGTCCTGTTCCAGCCCAAGGGGCTGGCGGCCTCGACGCTGTTCACGCTTGACCACCTGATTGCCAACGACTGGTCGCCAGTCGTGATCTCGAACGCACCATTGAGCGAACGCGACAGGGCCGAAGTCGCCCGCCGCGCCGCGAAGGTCATCGAGCGCCCCAACGTGGGCTACGACTTCGGCGCCTACCGCGAAGGCATCCGGTTCCTCGACCGGATCGGCCACAGCCCCGACCGCCTGATCCTGATGAACGACAGCACCTGGTTTCCCCTGCGCGAAGGAGACGACACGCTGGCCCGGATGGAAGCATCGGGGGCGGACATGGTGGGGCATATCTACAAGGTCGAGGCATCGGAAAAGCGCGGGCGCGATCATGTTGAGTCCCACCTCTGGATGTTTAACTCGCGCACGCTATCGAACCCCGTTTTCGCAGAATTTTGGCGCCGCTACTTGATGGCCAACTCCCGCGAGTCAACGGTTGCTAGGGGCGAAAAGGGCCTCAGCCAGGCGCTGATGAAAGCAGGCTTATCGGTGGCAGGGTTGCTTTCAAGAGAGACACTTATATCTATGCTTCAGAAAGAAGATGACGACAGACTCCTCCAAACGATAGGTGAACTTGTGCACCATGACGCGAAAGCGCAGGCTTTCTGCAGGGCGATTGCAAACGGAGGGTTTGCGGGCGCATCTTGGCGTCCTGAGTTTATCCAATGGGTTTCGGACGTGCTTTCGAATTCAAGGCAGCACTTGATCTCGGCCACATTCATTTCTCCTGCAATGCGGTTGGGCGGGATGGGGTTCGTCAAGAAAGCGGAAGACAGACGTTTTCATCTGGCGCGTCAAAAGGTACTTCAAATGGAGAAGGACGGGCAGATTCCACCGCTTGATACACGTGTTAGATTGGAGATCGAAGCGCGAGTTTCGAACTGGGTTGCTCCATTCGACTGGCGTCAGAAAGCAGAAGAACCGATGAAAGACACCCTGTAGATGGGAATAAAGAGGCTAATTCGACAGTACAGGGCACGGCATGCCGCCTCCTTGCGATATGATGATCTGGTCGTCGCACGTTTTCGCTCGGGGATGACCGAGGAGGTTGCATTGCACATTCTTTCCGACAGTTACGAAAAACCAGAGATCCTCGGTGTGGGTGCTCTCGTCAGGAATGGCGACCGTGTCCTCGAGGTTGGAACAGGATTGGGTATCATCACAGCTATTGCCGCTAGGAGCGCCAGTGGCGGACGAGTCATTTCGTTCGAAGCCAATCCGGAACTGATCGCGGACACGCGGGCTTT
>FWPV01002620.1_pt1 | contig 43379 bp, 38 predicted proteins | sample 2228371 | NCBI WGS metagenome assembly FWPV01 (sample SAMEA103939776, study PRJEB20133) | metagenome
CGCGCGGGACCTGGGCACCGCCCTGGTGGAAGCCGCGGCGGCGCACCGGCAGGGGCGCGAGGCGGACGACGACGTGACGGTGCTGGTCGTCCGCTTCACCGGCGCCGGGGTGACCTCGAGCCCCGTCAAGGAAACCGTGACCTAGCCCGGCGGCTGGCGCACGCCGTGGACCAGGGTGCCGATGCCGGCAATGGCGACTTCCACGGTGTCACCGGCCGCGAGGGGCCCGACGCCGGGGGGGGTGCCGGTGGAGATGAGATCGCCGGGGTACAGGGTCATGATCTCGGAGATGAACGCCACCACCTCGGCCACGGAAAAGATCATGTCGGCGGTGGTGCCCCGCTGACGCACCTCGCCGTTGACCTTCAGGACGACCTCCAGGTTCTGGGGGTCCCCCACCTCGGTCTCCAGCCAGGGGCCGACGGGGCAAAAGGTGTCGAAACCCTTGGCCCGGGTGTACACCTTCTCGCGCCGCTGGATGTCGCGGGCGGTGACGTCGTCGAGGCAGGTGTAGCCCAACACGTGCTCCAGTGCCGTGGCTCTCGTCGCGCCGCGGGTCGTTCGCCCGATGACGAGGGCCAGCTCCCCTTCGTGCTCCACCCGTTGCGAGGACGGGGGGAGGACGACGGCGTCCCCAGGCGGGAGAAGTGCCGACGGAGCCTTGAGGAAGAGGAGCGGCTCGTCGGGAAGGGGTTTGCCCATCTCGGCCGCGTGGGCCCGGTAGTTGAGGCCCACGCAGACGATCTTGGTGGGTTCGCACGGGGGCAGGAGGCGGGCGCCCGCGAGGGGTACGGCCCCCCCCAAGGGACGGGCACCGCTCCAGGGTGGCCCGTCGAGGAGGGTGACCAGCTCGTCCTCGATGCGCCCCCAGCGGGGGGTATCGCCCACGGTGAGACGGCAGTAGCGCATGGCGGTCTCCTCGAGGCCCTGGCGCCGGTGCACGGAGCGGCGCCCGGTGGCGTCGTGACCGGGTCAGTGTACCCGAGCGGCGCGCTCAGGCGTCGTGCGACAGGAGGAACTCGGTGATGTCGCGGAGCAGCGCCGCCCCTCCCTCGGCGAGGACCGAGTGGGCTGCTTGCCGGATCTCCACGTACCGCGCCCCGGGGATGGCTGCGGCCAGCTCGCGGGTGGCGGCGGCCGGAACGATGGGGTCCAGCTCGCCGGCCAGGACCAGGGCGGGGCAGGCGATGGCGGCGAGGAGGGGGGCGAGATCCCAACCGGCGCGCAGGTGCGCGATGTGCGCCACGGCACCGGGCAGGTCCTCCGGCGCCAGGGTCCAGAGCCGTGCCGCCTGGTCGACGAAGCCGGGGTAACGGTCGGCAAAGGCGGCGGAGAAGGCGAAGGCCATGAGCGCCTCGGCCGCCTCGGCGGGGGTGAGGCGGGTGAGGACCAGCTCGAAGAAGCGCAGCACCCGCTGGTGCGAGGGGGAAAGACGCGGCGCGCACGACGCCACCACCAGGCGGCGCACCGCCGCAGGGTGGCGGGCGGCCAGATGGCAGGCGATCAGGCCCCCCATGGAGACGCCCAGCACCCCTGCCGGCAGCGTCCCCAGGTGGTCAAGGACCGCCGCTGCGTCGTCGGCTGCCCCGGTCAGGGTGAAGGGGGCGCCCGTGCGCGATCCCCCCACGCCACGGTTGTCCGGCGCCACCACCGTGAAGGAACGGGCGAGGATGGCTGGCAACTCCCCCCACAGGCTCGCCCGCGAGCCGAGGCCGGCGAGGAGCAGCAGGGCCGGTCCTGCACCGCGCACCTCCACGGCCACCGGGCCCCGCGGGGTGGCGACGGTCACGCGCCGGGCCGGGGCCACGGCTACCGCCGAGTCGGCCACGGCGTCACAGGAGGGCCGCGAGCTTGGCGGCCAGCACCTTGCGGTCCACCGCCCCGACCACCCGGTCGACGAGCTTGCCGTCCTTGAAGAACAGCACGGTGGGGATGGACTGGATGCCGAAGCGAGCAGCCGTCTGGCGGTTGGCGTCGACGTCCAGCTTGGCCACCACGGCGCGACCGGCGTACTCCTGGCCGAGAGCCTCGATGTGCGGTGCAATCATCCGGCACGGGCCGCACCAGACAGCCCAGAAATCCACCATGGCGGGTTTGCCGCTGTTGAGCACCTCGGTATCGAAGGTCTGGTCGGTGACCACGGTCACGTTGTTGGCCATGAGCCCCCCTTTGCCGCGCCCCGGCGGGCGCCAGGTTCGGGTATTGTAAGCAGATGGGGCGGGGGCGACAAGGGTGAAGGGACGCCGGCGTCTCGGGCAGCATTTCCTTGCCGACGGGCGGATCGCCCGGGCCGTTGCCGAGGCCTTGCCGGCTTCGCCGCCGCGGGTGCTGGAGATCGGCCCCGGCAAGGGAGCGCTGACGCGGGAACTTTTGCGGCGTTTCCCCCGGGTGATGGCGGTGGAGCTCGACCGGCAGCTGGCGGCCGGTTTGACGGCGCGCCTGGCGGAGCCCGAGGGGCTGGACGTGGTGGTGGGCGACGCCCTCGCCTTCGATCCTGCCGCCCTCGACAGCACCCCGTGGCTTGTGGCCGGCAACCTGCCGTACAGCGTCGCCACGCCCATCATCCGCCGGGTGCTGGGCTGGGAGGGGGTGTGGGCCGCTGCCGTGTTCATGATCCAGCACGAAGTGGCGGCGCGCCTGGTGGCGGCGCCGGGGGAGCGCCCGCGCGGGCTTCTCACCCTGGAGGTCGAGGCGTTCGCCCAGGCGGAACTGCTGTTCACCGTGCCGCCCCGCTGCTTCCTGCCGCCGCCGCGCGTACTTTCGGCGGTGGTCCGGTTCACGCCGCGGGCGGCGGGCCAGCGTCCCTCCAACGTGCGCCGCGTCCTGGCCGTGGCGGCGGCGGCCTTTACCCACCGTCGCAAGAAACTCGTCAACGCCCTCGGCGATCTGGTCGATCGGCCCACGGCTGCCGCCGCCCTGGTCGCTGCCGGCATTGCTGCCGAGGCGCGGGCCGAGGACCTGGCCCTCGCCGACTGGTTGAGGCTTGCCGCGTGTCTGCCGGGCGCCTCGGAAGGGGCGTGATGGCGACGCGACTGGTCCCTCTGGGTGGCCTTGGCGAGTTCGGGGCCAACTCCCTCCTCGTCGAAGGCGAGGGTGACGAGGCGTTGCTCGTCGATGCGGGCGCGGCCTTTTCCGACCTGGAGCCCTACGGGGTCGCCTACGAGCTGCCGGACTTCGGGGCGCTTGCCGTCCCCCCCCAGGCGGTCCTCCTCACCCACGGTCACGACGACCACGCCCGCGGCGTCGCGGACGTGGTGGCAGCCTTTCCGAACCTTGCGGTGGCCGGCTCCCGCGCCACCCTGGCCCGGCTTCGCCGGGACGAGGGCATGGCGGGCGAATGGCGGGGCGTCGAGCTGGCCGCCGAGCGGAGGGCGACCCTGGCCGGTTTCGAGGTGGAGGTGCTGCCGGTCTCGCACTCCATCCCCGGCACCCTCCTGGTCCGCCTGCGCTCCGACAGCGGGACCCTGGTGCTGGCTAGCGACTTTCGCCTTGCCCCCTCGGCGCTTGCCGAGACCACCTCCCTCGAGCAGCTTGCCGCCTGGGGGGAGGCGGGGGTGGACCTCCTGCTCCTGGACGCCACCAACGCCCTGGTGCGCGGGCCGCTGGTGGCCGAGGCGACGGTGGCTGCCGCCATCGAGGAGCAGGTGGCGGCGGCGCGAGGAGCGGTGGTGGGGGTGACCTTCGCCTCTCACCTGGGACGCTTTCGCCAGCTCGCCAGGGCGGCGGTGGCATCTGGGCGGCGGGTGGTGCCGGTCGGCCGCGGCCTCGACGAGAGCCTTGCCGTCCAGGCGGAGCTGGGCGGACTCGATCTGCCCCCAGGTTCCGTCCGCTCCCTGCGCAGCATCGCCCGTCTTCCCCGCGAGGGCCTGCTGCTGGTGGCCACGGGCAGCCAGGGGGAGCCAGGGTCGGGGCTGGCACGCATCGCTGGCGATGCCGTCGCCGGCTTTCGACTGGCGCCGGGGGATCTGGTCCTGCACTGCGCCCGGATCATTCCCGGCAACGAGCGGCGGCTGGCCGACCTCTTCGATCACTGCGTGCGGCGGGGCGCGCGGGTCGTCACCGCCGACGAGGTCCCCATCCACGTGTCGGGGCACCCGCCCCAGGACGAGCTGCGACAGGTCGTGAGGCTGCTCCGGCCACGGACGGTGGTGCCGGTCCACGGCCGGCGCCGACACCTGGAGGCGGTGGGGGCGTTGTGCCGCGACGAGGGGTGCGCGTGGGTCGTGGTCGAGAACGGCGCCGAGCTCGCGTGGCACGGTGCGAGCGTGCAGTCCACCGGTGTGTACCGCGGGGTGGGCCGATTGCTGGTGGGCGAGGCGGCAGGGACGGTGCTCGACCCGGTGACGTTGCGCCAGCGGCGCCATCTGGGCGCCAACGGCCTGGTCGTTGCCACCCTGTCCCGGCGGCAGGGGGGCCAAGACCCTTGCGCGCCGCAGCTCCACTTCGTGGGGCTCGACGTGTCCGCCGAGACCAGGCGCGGCCTCCTCGCCGACCTGGCCCGCGAGGCACGTCATCTTCTGGCGGCGCCCGTTGGCGACGGCGAGGCGCTGCGCAGTACAATGAGCCGCTGGTTGCGCCGCGAAGTGCGTCGGCGGACGGGCCGGCGACCGAGTACGGTGGTGGTGGTTGCGGAGTGCTGAATGACAGTCCTTTACGCACTCGCGCTCGGCGTCCTCCAGGGCGTGACCGAGTTCCTGCCCGTGTCGTCCTCGGGCCACCTGGCGCTGGCGCAGCGGTTCGTCCCTGGTTTTTCGCAGCCGGGCGTGGTCTTTGACGTGGCCCTCCACCTCGGGACGGTGATGGCGGTGCTGGTCATGGAGGTGGACCGTCTCAGGGACGCCGTCCGGCAGGGGTACGGCGTGCGCCTGCTGGCACAGCTTGCCTTGGCGACCCTGGCCACCGCTGCCGTGGCCCTGCCGCTCCGCCACACCGCCGAGGCGGCCTTTGCGCAGCCGTTCCTCGTGGGGTGCGGCTTGGCGGCGAGCGGCGTGCTGCTCCTCCTCCTACCCCGGGCGCCGGGCGGGCGGGGGGCGCCGGCCACCGCCTGGCGGGAGGTGCTCTTCGTGGGAGCGGTCCAGGGGCTTGCCGTTATGCCCGGGCTCTCGCGCTCCGGCAGCACCATCGTCGCTGGCGTGGCGGCCGGCATGGAACGACGTTGGGCGGCGGACTTTTCCTTTCTCCTGTCGGTGCCTGCGGTGCTGGGGGCGGCGCTGGTCGAAGGCGTGGCCCATCGAGAGGCCCTCCAGGCGTCGCCGGCGTTCTTGGGGATGTGCGGGGTGGGGCTGGTCGGCGCCGCCATCGCCGGGGCGGCGGCCATCTCCCTGGTGCGGCACGTGGTGGCGCGCGGCCAGTTGCGCCTCTTTGCCTGCTACCTCGTGCCGGTCGCCGCCCTGGTCCTGATCGCCTCCCTGCTGGGCTGGTGGTGATGGGCGTCTCCCGCGACACGGTGATGCGCGAAACGGCGGGCACCATCCTCGCCCTGGCCGGCGTGCTGCTGGGCGTGGCCACCCTGAGCTACGACCCCCGCGACCCCTCGCTCTTCACTGCCGGTTCGGACCGGGTGAGCAACCTCTTGGGAGGGGTGGGGGCGTTTGCGGCCGGTGTGGTGGTGGGGTTGTTCGGGCTGCTGGCGCTGGTGCTGCCTGTGCTCCTTCTGGTGAGTGGCTGGCGCCTGCTGCGCGGCCGGGAGACCTCGTCCCTGGCCGTCCAGAGCGTCGCGTGGGCGGCTTTTGTCGTCTTCGGGGGCACCCTCCTCGCCCTCGTCCTCGGCAAGACCCCGTATCGAGGCGGGGAAGTCGAGTGGGGAGGCGAGGTTGGGCGGCTCGCCCTGGCCGGCCTCGCCAAGAGCCTCGGCCTCGTGGGTGCCGTGATCCTCTCGTTGGTCGGCTCGGTGGCTGGCCTCGCCTTTGCGGTGCACGGGTCGCTGGTCGAGGGGGCCCGGGAGGTGGTGGGTTGGCTGGGGAGGAAGCGGCGCGAGTGGGCCGCCCGCCGGGTCAAGCGACGGGACGAGAGCGAGCGGGAACGGCGTCGGCGCGAACTGATGCGGCGCCACCGGGAGAAGCTGCCGCGCCCGCCGGTACCGCCCCTGGTCCTGCGCGAAGTCCAGGGTGCGCAAGGGTTCCGCTTTCGCCGGCTCCCCGCCGTGGCGGTGGAAGCGGAGGAGACCGCCCCGGCAGCGGACGGTGCGGCGGCGGCCAGCCATCCCCCTCGCCGGCCACGGGTGCGGCCGGAGCCGGTGCAAGAGGTGTTTCGCTTCGTTGCCGAGACCCCCATCCAGCCGCTGCCCGAGCGGTCGATGCTGTTGCCGCCGCCGCCCGCCGTCGAGATGGACGCGCGCCAGGTGGCCGCCGTGCGAGAGCTGGTGGAGGCCAAGTGCCACGAGTTCCGGGTCGAGGGGAAGGTGGAGGAGGTGCTGCCGGGACCGGTGATCACCACCTTCGAGTTCCGCCCGGCCGCCGGCGTCAAGTACGCGCAGATCGTCGCGCTGGAGGAGGACCTCGCCCTGGGGTTGCAGGTGGAGGCGGTGCGCATCGAGAGGATCCCCGGCAAGGCCACCGTCGGCATCGAGATCCCCAACCCTTCCCGCCAGACCATCGTGCTGCGGGAGATCGTCGAATCGTCACGCTTCGTGCATTCGGCCTCTCCCCTCACCCTCGCCCTCGGCAAGGACATCCACGGACGCCCCTTCGTCGCCGATCTGGCGCGGATGCCGCACCTTCTGATCGGCGGCTTCACCGGTTCGGGCAAGAGCGTCGGCATCAACGCCATGATCATGTCCATCCTCTTCAAAGCGACTCCCGACGAGGTGCGCTTCATCCTCATCGACCCGAAGATGGTGGAGCTGGGCATATACGAGAAGCTGCCCCACCTCCTGATCCCCATCATCTCCGACCCGCGGGAGGCGGCGCGGGCGCTCCGTGGGATGGTCAACATCATGCGCCAACGCTTCCAGCTCCTGGCCGCGTGCAAGGTGCGCAACATTGCCCAGTACAACGCCCTGGTGAGCGGCCAGGACGGCCGAGGCGAGGCGGCGGTGGGACCGGACGGCGAGGCGCTGCGACCGTTCCCGTTCATCGTGGTCATCATCGACGAGCTGGCCGACCTCATGATGACCTGTCCGGCGGAGGTGGAGGATTCCATCGGTCACCTGTCGCAGATGGCGCGGGCCGTGGGGATCCACCTGGTCTTTGCCACCCAGCGGCCGAGTGTCGACGTCATCACCGGCGTGGTGAAGGCCAACTTCCCCTGTCGCATTGCCTACAAGGTGCGGACCCGCTTCGACTCGCGCACCATCCTCGACACCGACGGCGCCGAGTGCCTCCTGGGGATGGGCGACATGCTCTACCTGGCGCCGGGGACCTCGCGGCCGGTGCGGCTTCACGGCCCGCTGGTGCGCGAGGAGGAGATCCTCACCGTACTCAAGCATCTCCGGCGGCTCGGCAAGCCGGTCTTCGACCCTCGGGTCCTGGCCGAGCCGGAGGGCGGAGAGTTTCTCGACGAGAACGGCTTCGAGGACCCCATGTACGAGCAGGCGGCGCGCCTGGTGGTGACCTCCCGGAAGGCGTCCGCCTCCTTCATCCAGCGCAAGTTGCGCCTCGGCTACGCGCGCTCGGCGCGACTGCTCGATATGATGGAGCGGCACGGGCTCATCGGCCAGGCCCAGGGGGGCCGCGGCTGGGAGGTGCTGGTGCCGCCCGACCACTTCGGCGATCCGGGCGTCGATGCGGACGGGCAGGAAAGGGGCGAACACGCCGATGATTGAGCTGTCGCTGGAAAAAGTGGAGTTGTTGCTGCTGCTCACTGGTTCGCTGCTCGCTCTGCTCGTGATCATCGTCATCTCGCGTCCCCGGATCTTCACCCAGTACCTCCACCACATGACGGGGATTCGCCTGTCGGCCCGGGAGGTGTCGCGCGTGTACAAGACCCGGGGCAAGGCGGGGGTGCGGGAGATGTTCTTGGACCTCATCATCCGCGAAGACCTCAAGGACGGTCCCGTCGTGCCGCCGGAGATCTCCCCCTCTCCAAAGGCGCAGGCGTCGCCGGATAGCCACCGGTGAGCGGCTCGCGGTGGTTCGACGCGGCGCTGGGCGCGGGGGTCGACTTCGTGGCGGGGGTCCCCTGCTCGTACCTCGCCCCGTTCTTTGCCGCGTGCGAGGACCTGCCGCCCACCGCCTGGCTGCGCGCCACGCGCGAGGACCACGCGGTGGCCGCCTGCGCGGGCGCCTGGCTGGGGGGGAGGACCCCCCTGGCCGTGATGCAGAACTCGGGGCTGGGCTACTGCCTGGAAACCCTCGCGTCCCTCCACATCCTGCACGGGATCCCGCTGCCCATGCTGGTCTCCGACCGGGGGGCAGCCAGCGACTTCGAGGAGCACCGCTACCTGGGGCAACGCCTGCGCGCCCTGCTGGATCTCTTTGCCATCCCGTGGCGGGCGGGAACGGCCGGCAACGAGGTGGCGGACTGCCGCTGGCTGGTGGCGACAGCCGTCGAGGCATCGCGGCCCGCGGTGCTCCTCCTTGGACCGGAGCGGTCATGACCCGCGGCGACGCCATCTGCACCGTCATGCGCTGCCTCGCTGCCGATACCATCGTCGTTGCGGCGGACGGCGCCATTTCCCGCGAGGTGTACCGAGCTCTGGATCGGCCGCGGACCTTTTACATGCTCGGCTCCATGGGTCAGGTCGGCTCCATCGCCCTGGGGCTCGCCATGACGCGCCGGGAGCGAGTCGTCGCCCTCGATGGCGACGGCAACTTCCTCATGGGCGCGAGCGGTGCCCTCATGGTCGGGGGGGTCGGGCCGACCAACCTTTATCACCTCGTCCTCGACAACGGGGTCTACGGCACCACCGGTGGCCAGCCCACCGTCGCGGCCGCCATGGATCTGGCGGCGGTGGCCTCAGGTATCGGCTATCGGTGGGCGCGCCGCTGCCTCTCGCCGAGCCAGGTGCGCGAGGCGGTGGCCGAGTGGCTGGCCGCCCAGGGTCCGGCGTTCCTCGCCATGGCCGTGACGGCGCCAGATCCACTACCGGCCGGGCGCATTCCTTTGGCTCCGGAGGCCATCGCCCGGCGTTGCCGCGCTGCCCTCCAGGAAACGTAGGCGCAGCCGTGCGTGGATGGCCGTTGGCAGAGAATGAGACCTCGTTCGCCGCGGCCTTCGTTGACGTCGTGAAGCGATTCACATAAAGTGCCTCGGGGGGGACGGTGTTCGAGTCGAGGGTCACCATCGTCGTCGGGCACTTTGGCAGCGGCAAGACGGAAATCGCCCTCAACCTTGCCATGGCCAGGGCGGACCGAGGCGAGCGGGTCGCCCTCGTGGACCTTGACGTGGTGAAACCGTACTTCCGTTCGCGCTCGGCGCGTCAGTTCCTGGCCTCGCGCGGGGTGCAGGTGCTCGCGCCGGCCGGGGACGCCATCCACGCCGACCTGCCCATCATCGTGCCGGAGATCCGCACCCTCCTCCGCGATGCCGAGGCGACGGTGCTCATGGATGTGGGCGGCGACGACACGGGGGCGCGCGTTGTCGGGTCGCTGGCCGACGCCATCCCGCGGGCCGAGACGGAGCACCTGCTCGTGCTCAACTTCCGCCGTCCCTTCACCGAGGATGTGGCGGCGGCGGTGGCCATGATCCGCGAGATCGAGGCGGCAGCCCGCCTGCCGGTGACGGGGCTGGTGGCCAACACGCACCTGATGGGTGAAACGACGCCCGGGATCGTGCGGGAGGGGTACCTCTTGACGCGGGAGGTGGGTCGGAGGGTCGGTCTCCCCGTCGTGGCGGTGGCCGTGGGCGGCAAGACCCGGGAGGAGCTTCGCGAAGGAGATTTCGACTGTCCCATCCTCACCCTCCACCGCTACCTGGCGCTGCCCTTCGACGAGGGGCGACCGGCGCGGCGGGTGGGGCCGCTGTTCGTCGTGAACTGAGGGAGGTGAGTCGTTGGCGACCATACTCATCGAACGCGACCTGTGCAAGGGGTGCGAACTGTGCGTTCGGGCGTGTCCGCAGGGGGTCCTGGCCGCGGGCACGGAGATCAACGCCAAGGGGTACTTCTTCGCCAGGGTCGCCGAGCAGAAGCGCTGCATCGGCTGCCGCCTGTGCTGTATCACGTGCCCCGACATGGCGATCCAGATGCGCGTCTCGGGCACCATGTACCACTACTTCGCCTACTAGCGTCGGGCAGCGGGGAGAGCGGGCCATTACTTTAGAAACCATGCACCGTCGCCGGGGAATGGGGCGCTGGAAGCCCGAGGGGTCGCGCACCGGCTCGCCCGCACCGTTCCCACATGGGACGTCGCCCGTATCCGACGCGAGCACCGCACGGGGTGAGGTGCCGTGCGGCCGGAGGAGCAGCTCATGGCAAAGAAGCTGATGAAGGGAGCGGAGGCCATCGGGGAGGCGGCCATCCAGGCCGGGTGCCGGCTGTTTTTCGGCTACCCCATCACGCCGCAGAACGAGATCCCCGAGTACATGTCGCACCGCCTCCCGCAGGTAGGGGGGACGTTCGTCCAGGCGGAGAGCGAGGTGGCGGCGTCCAACATGCTGTACGGCGCGGCGGGGAGCGGCGCCCGGGTGTTCACCTCCTCCTCCTCGCCGGGCATCTCCCTGATGATGGAGGCCATCTCCTACATGGCTGGCGCGGAGTTGCCCGCGGTCATCGTCAATATCGTCCGGGCGGGACCGGGGCTCGGCGGCATCCTGCCGTCGCAGGGCGACTACTTCCAGGCCACCAAGGGCGGTGGCCACGGCGATTACCGGCTGCTCGTCCTCGCCCCCTGGTCCGTCCAGGAAGCTGCCGATCTCGTCCAGGACGCCTTCGACCTGGCCGACTTCTACCGCAACCCGGTGATGGTGCTGGGGGACGGGCTCATCGGGCAGATGATGGAGCCGGTCGAGTTCCGGCCCGACCGGGTGCCCTGCAAGCCGCTGCCGGACAAGCCTTGGGCTTCCACCGGCTGGCGTGGCGACCGCGCCAAGGCCATCATCAACTCGCTCTTCCTCGACCCCGAGCTCCTCGAGCAGCACAACCGCAAGCTCAAGGCCAAGTACGACGCCATGGTGCGCGACGAGGTGCGGTACGCGAGCGTCGGCACCGATCGCCCCTACGACGTCCTCGTCGTCGCGTACGGCACCGTGGCCCGCGTGGTGTCCACCGCCATCGAGGATCTGCGGGCCGATGGGGTCCACGCGGCGCTGCTGCGTCCCATCACCCTCTTCCCCTTCCCCTACGACGCCGTCCGCGAGGCGGCCCGCAAGGCCAAGGCGGTGCTCGTGGTCGAGCTCTCGTGCGGCCAGATGGTGGAGGACGTGCAGCTCGCCCTGGCGGGGAGCCGCCCCCTCCACTTCCTGGGGCGGCAAGGGGGGATGCTGGTGACCCCCGAGGAGGCGGCGGCCAAGGTCACGGAGATCGCGCGGTCCATGCGCAAGGAGGTTCGCCGTGGCTGAGACACTGGTATTTGCGCGACCTCCGGCCCTCGAGCCGGTGAGCACCCACTACTGCCCCGGGTGCACCCACGGCATCATCCACCGGCTGGTGGCCGAGGTGATCGACGAGCTGGGGGTGCGTGAGCGCACCGTCGGCATTGCGCCGGTGGGTTGCTCCGTCCTCGCCTACAACTACTTCGCCACCGATTTCCACGAGGCGTCCCACGGCCGGGCGCCGGCGGTGGCGACGGGGATCAAGCGGGCCCACCCGGAGCTCATCGTCTTCACCTACCAGGGCGATGGCGATCTCGCCTCCATCGGCATGGCGGAGATCGTCCACTGCGCCAACCGGGGCGAGAAGGTGACCGTCGTGTTCGTCAACAACGCCATCTACGGCATGACGGGCGGGCAGATGGCGCCCACCACCTTGCCTGGCCAGGTGGCCACGACCTGTCCCCTCGGTCGCGACGTCTCCCTCGCCGGCTACCCGGTGCGCGTGGCGGAGCTCATCGCCACTCTCAGGACGCCGGCGTTCGTGGCGCGCACGGCCGTGCACACCCCGCTCCGGGCGGTGGAGGCCAAGGCGATGCTGCGGCGGGCCTTCCAGTACCAGAAGGACGGCACCTGCTTCTCCCTCGTCGAGGTGCTGTCCACCTGTCCCACAAACTGGGGGATGCCGCCGGCAGAGGCGTGCGACTGGCTCGAGCAGCACATGGTGCCCTACTACCCCCTGGGGGTATTCAAGACCCCCGATGGCGAGGACCGGGCGCCTCGACCCCTCGGCCCTTGAGGAGGTGTCATGCAGAACGACGTGATCATTGCCGGTTTTGGCGGCCAGGGGGTGCTGCTCATCGGGAAGTTGCTGGCCTATGCAGGGATGCGCGACGGCAAGGAAGTCTCGTGGTTGCCGTCGTACGGGCCGGAGATGCGCGGCGGGACGTGTAACTGCACGGTGGTCATCGCCGACAAGCCGGTGGGCTCGCCGGTGGTCCAGCACCCGCGCGCCGCGCTGGTGCTCAACCTGCCGTCCATGGACAAGTTCGAGCCCTTCGTGAAGCCGGGGGGGGTGCTCCTGGTCAACACCTCCCTCATCCACCGGGAGGCGAAGCGGAAGGACCTCGTGGTGGTTAACGTGCCGGCCAACGACATTGCCAACGAGCTCGGCAACCCCCGGGGCGCCAACATGGTCGCCCTGGGGGCGTACCTGGGCGCGACCGGCGCGGTCTCCCTCGCGGTGGTCGAGGAGATCGTGCGCGAGACCTTTGCCGGCAAGGAGAAGGTGGTGCAGGCCAACATCGAAGCGCTGCGGCGCGGTCATGCCGTCGGCGCTGCGGCAGCGCACGGGAGCAGGCCATGAGCGCAGCAACCTGCGTCGATACCAAACCCCTCGAGGCCATCCTCGCCAGCTATCCGGCCGAGGAGGCTTCCCTCATCCAGGTGCTCCAGGACGTCCAGCGGGCCTACCGCTACCTGCCGTGCGACGTCCTCGTCAAGGTGGCCGAGGCCCTCCATGTGCCCCTCGCCAAGGTGTTTTCGGTGGGGACCTTTTACAAGGCCTTCGCCCTCACGCCGCAGGGGCGCACCGTCATCAAGGTGTGCACGGGAACGGCGTGCCATATTCGCGGCGCCACCCAGCTCGTCGACGAGGTGGCGCGCACCCTCAAGATCGCGCCCGGCGAGACCACCGCCGACCTCGCCTTCACCTTGCAGACCGTCAACTGTGTCGGCGCCTGCGCCATGGCGCCAGTGCTCATCGTCGGCGAGACCTACCACGGCAACGCCAAGGCCGCCAAACTCGAAAGCTACCTGGCGGCGGAGGAGGCCGGTGATGCGAATTGACTCCAAGAAGGCCTTCGAGCGCTTTGCCGCCCGCGCGAGGAAGAAAGCTGCCGAACGCCGCCGCGAGGTGCTGGTGTGTTGCGGTACCGGCTGTCTCGCCAACGGCTCCGCCAAGGTGGCCGACGCCTTTGCCGCCCAGCTCGCCGCTGCCTCGGGCACGGCCACCGTGGCCACCTTCACCAAGAAGACCGGTTGCCACGGTTTCTGCGAGCGGGGACCCCTCGTCGTGCTCCAGCCGAGCGGGCTGCTCTACACCAGGGTCAAACCCAAAGACGTGCCGGAGATCGTCGAGAAGTCGGTGCTGGCCGACGGGGTCGTGGCTCGCTTGCTGTACAAGGATCCGGCAAGCGGCCAGCGGATCGAGAAGTACGGCGACGTACCGTTCTACAGGAACCAAACGCGCATCGCCATGCGCAACATCGGCCGCATCGACCCTGCCGACATCGAGGACGCCGTGGCCCACGGGGCGTACGAGGGGCTGGTCAAGGCCCTCTGGACCATGACCCCCGAGCAGGTCATCGACGAGATCGAGACGGCCGGGTTGCGCGGCCGGGGCGGCGCCGGCTTCGCCACCGCCCGCAAGTGGCGGGCCTGTCGCAAGGCCAAGGGTGACAGGAAGTTCGTCCTCTGCAACGGCGACGAGGGGGACCCCGGGGCGTTCAAGGATCGCTCCATCATGGAGGGGGATCCCCACTCGGTCATCGAGGGGATGATCATTGGCGCCTACGCGGTGGGGGCGCACGAGGGGTTCATCTACGTGCGCGACGAGTACCCGCTCGCGGTGGTCCACCTCACCATCGCCCTCGCCCAGGCCCGGGAGCAGGGGCTCTTGGGCACCGATATCCTCGGCACCGGCTTCGACTTCGACATTCGCATCTCGCGTGGCGGCGGCGCCTTCGTGTGCGGCGAGTCGTCGGCCCTCATGCGCTCCCTCGAGGGGAAGGTGGGCGAGCCCCGGGCTAAGTACGTCCACGCCACCGACCGCGGCCTCTTCGATCTGCCCACCGTCCTGAACAACGTCGAGACCTGGGCCGATGTGGGCGCCATCATCGCCCGCGGCGGCGCATGGTTCGCCTCCTTCGGCACGGAGAAGTCCAAGGGGACCAAGGCCTTTTCCCTGGTGGGCAAGGTCAAGAACACCGGGCTCATCGAACTCCCCATGGGGACGACGCTGCGCGAGATCATTTACGGGATCGGCGGTGGCATCCTCGGCGACCGTCCCTTCAAGGCGGTGCAGACCGGTGGACCCTCGGGCGGCTGTGTGCCGGAGAGCCTCCTCGACCTGCCGGTGGACTACGAGAAGCTCACCGAGGCGGGCTCCATGATGGGCTCGGGCGGGATGATCGTCATGGACGACCGCACCTGCATGGTGGACGTGGCCCGCTACTTCCTGAAGTTCCTCACCGAGGAGTCGTGCGGCAAGTGCGTGCCCTGCCGGGAAGGGCTGCACCAGATGCTGGCCATCTTCGAAGACCTGGTGGCCGGCCGCGGCGGAAGCGGCGACATCGAGCGGATCGAGAGGCTCGCTCGCGGCATGAAGCTCGGATCGCTGTGCGATCTCGGGCGGTCGGCACCCAACCCGGTCCTCTCCACGCTCCAGTACTTCCGCAGCGAGTACGTGGCCCACGTGGAGCAGCGGGCCTGCCCGGCGGGCATCTGTCGCGACCTCACCGCCTACGAGATCGTCCCGGAGCTGTGCAACGGCTGCCACGCCTGTTTCAAGGCCTGCCCGGTCGAGGCCATCACCGGCAAGGTCAAGGAGCTTCACGTCATTCACCACGACACGTGCATTTCGTGTGGCGCCTGCTTCGACGTCTGCCCCTCCGAGGCGATCCGTACCTTCCCCAAGAAGAAGCTCGAAGAAAGGACGGTTGCATGAGCACGGCACGAGACCGGGACGCGGAGATGGTGACGGTCGTGGTGGACGGGAAAACGGTGCGGGCGAGGGCGGGGACCTTCGTCCTCGACGCCGCGCGGGCTGCGGGGGTGGAGGTTCCCACCCTCTGCCACCACCCGGCCCTGGAGCCGTACGGCGGCTGCCGCCTGTGCCTCGTCGACGTCACCCGCAAGGAGTGGGACGGCTGGTGCAAGTTGGTCATCGCCTGCCAGTTTCCCGTCGAGGAGGGGCTCATCGTCCTCACCGACACCGAGCGGGTCATGGAGACCCGGCGGGTGGTCCTCGACCTCTTGCTGGCGCGCTGTCCCGACACGCCGCTTATCCAGCAACTCGCCGCGCGGTACGGGATCGAGGAGACGAGCTACCGGCGCAACCCGGAGCCCACCGACTGCATCCTCTGCGCCCTGTGCACGCGGGTGTGCGACCACCTTGGCGTGTCAGCCATCGCCACCGTGAACCGCGGCATCGGCAGGGAAGTGGCGCCTCCGTGGGGGCAAGCCCCCCCCGACTGCATCGGGTGTCTCGCCTGCGCAGAGATCTGCCCCACCAACTGCATCCCCTCCGAGAGCTCGGAGCGCAGCCGCACCATCTGGGGGAAGACCTTCGAGATGCTGCGCTGTCCACGCTGTGGCGCCGCCCACATCACCGTGGCCGAGGCGGACTACTTCGCCGGCCGGGGCGGTGTGCCTCGGTCCTACTTCGAGGTCTGCGACGCGTGCAAGCGCAAGGAGATGTCGGCCACCTTCGCCAGTCTTTCGACCCGGGTCGGCGCGGGGGTGGGGGCGTGAGGAGGGCGGCATGGAGATGATCTACAAGGTCAGCGTCGAGCGTTGCATCGCCTGTGGCAAGTGCGAACTCGCGTGCGCCTTCGGCCATGGCAGCGAGGGGTTGCCGGCCAAGACGCGCATTGCCATCTTCCGCCGCGGTCCGGAGCTGGGCACGCCGGTGGTGTGTTTCCAGTGCGGCGACGCTGCCTGCGCCGCCGTCTGCCCTACCCAGGCCATCGTTCGCAACGAGCGCACCGGTGCCCTCGACGTGCACTACGAGCGGTGCGTCCTCTGCCGCATGTGCATCCCCGCCTGCCCGTTCGGCAACATGGTGTGGGACGAGGCGTACCACCGGGTGGCCAAGTGCGACCTGTGCGGCGGCAGCCCCAAGTGCGTGCCGTTCTGTCCCACCGGAGCCTTGCAGTACGTGCCGGCCGAGGAGGCCAGCCGGCGGCCCGAGCCGCTCCATCGGGAGGTCGCATGAGCGCGCGTGAGCAGATCCTCGACATCCTCCGGCAGGCGTACCAGATCGAGGTGGACGGGTACACCTTCTACTCCATGACCGCCGACCGTGCCGACAAGCCGGCGGTGCAGGAGCTCTTCGCCAAGCTCGCCGCCGACGAGGTGCAGCACCAGGCGTTCCTCAAGGAGATCGGGCGCGAGTTCGACGCCAAGGGGGCCGCCGCCTTCGCCATCCACCGCCGCACGCCGGACCTGAGGGCGCTCTCGGAGCAGGTGTTTTCCGAGCGGTTCCGCGAGCAGGCACGGGGGGCAACGTTCGCGATGGCGGTGTTGTCGGTGGGAATGACCCTCGAGACGCGGGCGATCGCCTACTTCTCGGAAGCCGCCAAGGGGGCGAGCGAGCGGGAGGTTCGGGAGTTCTACGAGTTCCTCGCCGACTGGGAACGGCAGCACCTCGACGCCTTGCAGAACCTCCACGGCATGGTGCGCGCCGACCACTGGGCCGACAGCGGCTTCGCCCCGTTCTGAGTCCAGCGTCGGTGCGGGCCGGCCACGAGCTCTTCCCGCACGAGCACGGGCGGCGGCGGTGCGTTCATGCGTCGCGGCGGCGCCTTCCTGAGGCGGCCATCTTGAGCCCCTCCCAGGCGAGCCAGCCGCGGAGGGCGAGACCCTGGAGGACACCACGGCGATGGGTCGTGCGCTCGACGTGCCAGTCGATGATGGTTCTCGGCGTGCGCGGGTGCTCGGCCTTGGGCCGAGGGACGAGGGAGAGGGCGTCCGCCGGGCACGCCACCGCGCACACGCCGCAGCCGATACAACGCTCGCCGTCCACCAGGTAGCCGTCGGTCCCCGCGACGATGGCCTCCATGGGGCAGCGGCTCGCGCACTCGCCGCACTCGGTGCACCCGTCGCGGTCGATCCGCGAGACTACCGTCGAGCGCGCCAGCACGTGGGGAGCGCCGAACTCCTTCACCCCCCGCAAGAAGCCGCAGCAGCACGGGCAGCAGTTGCAGACGAAGAACGGGTCCTTCTGGAAGTTGTACGTGCAGTGGACGAGCCCCTCGCCCTCGGCAAGATCAAGGACGGCGAAGGCGTCCTCCTTGCTGATCACGCGCCCCCACGGCGGCATGCCATCGTAGGCGTGCTCGTCCTTCGCCAACGACATGCAGGTCTCCGACGGGTGGCGGCACGGCGAGCCGAGGAGCCCCTTTTCCTTCCGGCACAGGCAGTCGGCGACGCGAAACGCCCCGCAGGCGTCGATCATCGCCCGCAGGTCCTCGTAGGGCAGGACCTCCGGTCTTGTCGCGAGGCGGATGTTCACCGGCACCACGCGCGCCAGCGCGGGCGCCGCACCGCCGAGGCTGTGCAGCAAGGTCGGGGCGTACGCTTCGAACAGCTCCGCCAGTTCCCGATCGAGTCGGCCGAGCTGGAACTCGTAGATGCCGATGACGAAGGGGACGAGGGCGTAGTGGACGACGCCACGGATCTTGAACGAGGCGATCTGACCGCGAGCGGCCATCCCATCCAGGGTTTCCCGCACCTCGGCCACCGGCAACTTGAGGCGCCGGGCAATGGTGGCGGCGGTTTCGGGGATGGGCTTCAGCCTGAGCGCCCAGGCGGCGTCGGCCTCGGAGAAGATCCGGCGGAGGATCTCGAGCTCCACGCCGCTGGCCGTGGCTGGGAACCCGTGCGGCAACGCGTCGAGCCGCTGCGCCAACCGTCGGTAGACATCGTCCATCCGATCTTCTCCCCGCCGGCACGCTACGCCGCATGCCGCCGGAGCGCAAGGTGCCCCTCGCTCACGGCAGGCGGTGGAGGGGGGGACGATCGGGGCGGAGGACGGTGGCAAGGGCAAAGAAAGCGCCGCCGGGCGAGTCCGTCGACACGACGGCATGTCCGGTGGTACTGCCGCCGCCGGCGACGCCTGCCAGGACGCCGGGGAGCATGGTGAACTGGAAGGGGAGGAGCGCCACCTGCTTCGTCTCGGTCGGGCCGCTGCGGGAGGTGGTGACGACGGTCACGGTGATGGGGACGGCGACCGCGTTGAGGAGCATGAGGTCGGTCCGCACGCCGCGGGCGTCCTCGTGGGCCAGGTCGTCGAGACGCGCGAGCTGGCCGGTCGGAATGGCCGCCCGCCAGGGGAGCGCCGGGGTGAAGTCGACGGCGGTCGCCCCCGCCAAGCCCACGTACGTGCGCCACCGTGCCTGCAGGCCGGGGCGGTCGCCGGTGAGCTTCAAGGCCACCACGCCGTAGAAGCGAACGCAGGAGGCGAGCACATCCTCGACGAGTCGCACCTCGCGGGGTCGCAGGCGTACGAGGGTCGGTCGGAACGGGCGCGCAGCGGGGTCGGTGGGGAGGACCTCCAGGGTGACGGTGAGGCTCGCTGGCAGCGGGTTAGCGAGCTCGAGGTCGGTTCGCCAGAGGCCACGCTGGCCGCGGGTGTGAGCCGCGCCCAGCACGACGAGCGGCTCGCCATGGGAAGGCGAAGGGGAGGCGGCCTCGTCGGCGGGCAGCTCGCGGGTCGCCGCCTCGCCGGAGGAGAGCGTCCACCCCATGGTTGCCGCCACGCCCAGGAGGGTCGCGGGCACGGCGAGGAGGAGGGTCTTCCGTCCGCCGTCTTCCTCGTCGGACGCCAGCAGCGGCGCCAGGAACGGCAGCGGCAGCAGCACGCGCGAATAGGCGTAGGCGTCCGACCACACCGCCCAGCCCAGGGACCACGCGAGGGCACCGAAGAGCAGGTACGTGAGGGCGAAGGCATCTCGGTGAGGTGCGCGGCGGGCGAGGGCGAGGGGGGAGAGGAGGATGGCGACGATGGCGAGGACGCCGACGACCTCGACGGGGTTGGGGGCGAGGGGCTCGCCGAGTTGCCCGGCCTTGCGGGCCACCCAGGTCAAGGGGAGGCCGAAGTTGGCGCATCCGGCGGTGGGGACGCTGGCGAGGGCGGCAAGGCGCCAGGCGAGCCAGCCGGCGAGGGGCAGGAGGGGGAGCAGCGCGGTGGCCGCGGCGCGGCGCAGGCGGCCGGAGGCGGCCTCGGCGAGACCCACGGCGACGGCCGCGAGCCAGGAGGTTTCGCGCACCACCGTGGCGCCGGCGAGGAGGAGGAGTGCACTCCCCAAGCGCCCCCGACGGTGGGCGAGGAGCGCGCCGAGGAGCAGGGCCGTGGCAGCAGCGTCGGGGGTGCAGCGGAGCCACGAGGCGACGGTCCCCGCACCGAGGGCTGCCGCCAGGGCCCACCAGGGTCGGTGCCCTCGTTCGACGAGGGCACGGGCGAGGAGGAGCACCGCGGCTGCGGCACCGAGCCAGCAGAGGAGCTGGTACAGGACCACGGCTACGGCAGGGCGACCGAAGGCAGCGAGCCAGGCGAGGAGCGGCAGGCCGATGCGCAGCGACCGGTACACCGGTGCGTCGAGGGCGGCGAGGGTGTCGTCACGGCGGAGGAACGGGTCGCCCGCCAGGGCGGCGTAGAACTGGCCGTCGTAGCCGCGGCTTGCGGTGCGGGGGATGCCGGCCATGAAGCCAGGGTGGGGGCGGGCCTCGGCGAGGTGGAGGAGGCCGCGCAGGTCGCCGGCAAAAGCGGTGGTGGCGAGACGGTACGCCGCGCCGAGCCAGGCGAGGGAGGCCAGCGCCAGCACGAGGAGCGCCGGTGTCGTGCTGGCTCGTCCGACAACAGGGGAAGGTGGCAATGGACGTGGAGGCTGCGGCGCGACCATGGGCGGCGGCAGTGTACCAACAGGAAGACGCTGCCAACGACCCTCGTTGGCTGGAGGTCGAAAGCTCGGGGTGAGGAGCCGGGGGTCGACTCGCTCGGGGCCAGGGCACGGCGCCCCGTCGCCTTGACACCCCCTCCAGCCGGACTACCATCGGCACGGTGGCGAAGGGAACGCCGTGTCCGTCGTGCAACGTCTCGCCCCGGAGGGGGCTGGCGGCGGCGTTTCGGTGTCGGCCATGGTTTTTTGGGGGCGACGTCCTGGGCGCGAAGGGGTGCAGCCATGGCACCGAATCGGCGCGGGCGTCCGCCGACCTCACCCCCGTCCTGTCGCTGCGGTGTGCGGTCAGGGAGGCGAGAGTCGCAGCGGGGCAGGTGCGCGCATACCTGGTCACGCCCCGGCCCCCGCAAGGGCAGGCGCACGCGGGGGCATGACCGAGACGGTGGAACCCATGGTGTCGCACCCCGAGCCAGCCCCGGGCATCGCCTCGGCACCTTCCGTCGGCACAGGTTCGGCGACGGCGCCCCCCATCGTCGTGGAGCCTTCGCGGGGGTGGGTGCCCCTCCAGTTGCGCGCCCTGTGGGAGTACCGGGAGCTCCTCTACTTCCTGATCTGGCGTGATCTGAAGGTCAAGTACAAGCAAACTGTCCTCGGCGCGGCCTGGGCGATCCTGCAGCCGCTGGCGACGATGGTGGTCTTCACCATCATCTTCGGGCGTCTGGCGCGGATCCCTTCCGATGGCATCCCCTATCCGATCTTCAGCTACTGCGCCCTGCTGCCCTGGAACTACTTTGCCACCGCCCTCGACCGTTCGAGCACCAGTCTGGTCAGTAACGCCCAGCTCGTGAGCAAGGTCTACTTCCCGCGCCTGGTCATCCCCCTCGCGGGGGTGGCGGCCGGGGTGGTGGACTTCGGCATTGCGTTTCTGGTGCTGGTCGCGTTGATGCTCTACTACGGGATCGTGCCCACCCTGGCCATCGTGGCGCTGCCTGCCTTGCTGTTGCTGGCGCTCGCCACGGCCCTGGGGGTCAGCCTGTGGCTGTCGGCGCTCAACGTGCAATACCGCGACGTGCGCTACGCGATCCCCTTCCTGGTGCAGTTCTGGATGTACGCCACGCCGGTGGTCTATCCCAGCAGTCTGATTCCGGAGCGCTTCCGAGTGCTCTACGGGTTGAACCCGATGGCCGGGGTCGTGGAGGGGTTCCGCTGGGCCCTGCTCGGGCAGAGCGCGCCGCCCGGGCCGATGCTGCTTGTGTCCATCGCCATGGTGGTGCTGCTCCTGGTGTCCGGCGCTTGCTACTTTCGGCACATGGAACGAACGTTCGCCGACCTGGTGTGAGCATGGGCGAGATCGCCATCCGTGTCGAGAAGCTCAGCAAGCGCTACCACATCGGCGCCTCGCGAGAGCCGTACAAGACCTTGCGCGAGAGCCTGACCGCTGCCGTGAGCGATCCCATCGGTCGCTTGCGCCGAGCCGTAACCGGCGCCTCCCGAGCACGTCGAGACGATACGATCTGGGCTCTCAGGGACGTTTCCTTCGAAGTGCAGCGTGGCGAGGTGCTCGGCGTCATCGGCCGCAACGGGGCAGGCAAGACCACGCTGCTCAAGGTCTTGTCCCGGATCACCGAGCCGACGAGCGGTCGGGCCGAGATCCACGGCCGAGTTGGCTCACTCCTGGAGGTGGGCACCGGCTTTCACCCCGAGCTGACCGGCCGGGAGAACATCTACCTGAACGGTGCCATTCTGGGAATGAAGCGATCGGAGATCGACCGCAAGTTCGACGAGATCGTGGCCTTTGCCGAGGTCGAGAGGTTCCTGGACACGCCGGTCAAGCGGTACTCCAGCGGCATGTACGTGCGACTGGCCTTTGCCGTGGCCGCGCATCTGGAACCGGAGATCCTCCTGGTCGACGAGGTGCTGGCGGTCGGCGATGCGGCCTTCCAGAAGAAGTGCCTGGGAAAGATGGGGGATGTGTCGCGAGCAGGGCGGACGGTGCTGTTCGTGAGTCACAACATGGCTTCGCTGGCAGCGATCTGTCAGACTGCGCTTGCACTCAATTCCGGCGAGATCGTGTTCCGCGGCGGCATTCGTGAGGGGATTGAATACTACCTTGGCCGGATGAGCACACGGCAGAGTTGCATCACCTATGAACCGGCTCAGAACCTGGATGTGCAGCTTCGCTCAGTCTCGGTCATCGATTCCGACGGGCAGATGGCGGAAGTGTTCTCGCTTGCCAAACCGATTATCATTCGGATCGAGTATGACGTGCCACGACCACTGAAACGGGTGCAGATCGTTTGTCATCTTTGGAACATCCATCGTGTGCATGTGTTCGCGACGGCCGATATTGATGGACAGCCTGGACTTTTGGAAGAGCGTGAACCCGGTCGATACGTTGCTGACATCACTGTGCCGCCGTCCTTGCTCGGTCCGGGGATCTACCAAGTGAGCGTGGCTTGTGGTGTGCCCAACCTTCGGCTGATAGATGATCGGGAGGGTCCGACCTTCGAGGTCAGCGCGATGCACAGCCATGCGGCCCAATGGAGTGGAGCTCGTCAGGATGCCATACTGGCAGTGCCCTTGGATTGGAAGACCTATAGAGTTCCGGAAGGGACCGAGTAATGTGCGGGATTCTCTTCTGTTGGGATAGCGACGTGTCCGAATTTGCGTTTCGACACGCGCTCGAATTGCTCCATCACCGCGGTCCGGATGCTACCGGCTATGTGCGCGTGGGGGATATGCATCTCGGTCACAAGCGGCTGAAGATTATCGACTTGGACGACCGAAGCAACCAGCCCTTCTATTCCCGCGATGGACGCCACGTCATTATCTTCAATGGAGAGATCTACAACTACCGGGAGTTGGCTCGCGAGCACCGTATTGAGCAACGTACCACTTCTGACACGGAGGTGATTGTCGAGTTATTTGCGAAGTTCGGGCCGCGCATGCTCCAATGGCTCAACGGCATGTTCGCGTTTATCATTGTTGATACGCTCACGCGAAGCATCTTTGTCGCTCGTGACCGGCTCGGGGTCAAGCCGCTCTATATGCACAGGACTCACGGGAAACTCGTACTGGCCTCGGAAATAGCTCCGGTACTGGAACTCTCTGGCGCACAGAAGTTTGACGAAATCGGTTTGAGGCAGTATCGCAAGTTGCGAACGTTCTTCAATAATCGCACGGCCTATGAAGGTATTGAACTGTTTCCAGCGGCTCACTATATGCTGGATCGTACGTTGTTTCGGTACTGGCGCTTGCCAGAGACCCCCCAGGATGCTCCAACGGACGCTGAATTGGAAACGCTCATCGTTGAATCGGTCCGACAACGATTGGTTTCGGATGTGCCGGTAGGCTCGTATCTCAGCGGAGGATTGGACAGTACGATTGTGGCAGCGTTGGCACGGAGACCGCATACCTGGACGGTCGGATTTGCCGAGGACAATGAGTTTGCATGGGGGCGGCTCGCCTCGGAGCATATCGGCAGTACCCATCATGAAGTACTCATTACCCCAGAGGAATTCGTTGCATTGGCACGGGAGATGATTCAGAAGCGGCGGGAGCCATTGTCCGTACCGAATGAGGTGTTGCTCTATAAGATGACTCAGGAGGTCAAGAAGAAGAATACGGTCATCCTGAGCGGGGAAGGTGCCGATGAGTTGTTTTTCGGATACGATCGGATCTTCCGATGGGCGGCCAGTACGGAAACATTTGACTTGAGACGATTCTCCCAGCTATATTCTTACGGGTCGCATGATGATCTGGAGATTGTGGAGGACGCGCTAAGCCAGTTTCTCTATCTTTCGACACCAGTGGATATTGTCGCTCATTTCTTCCAGATTGCACACTTGCATGGATTGCTGCGGCGCCTGGACAACGCCACGATGCTGTGTTCTGTCGAGGCACGAGTGCCGTTTGTCGATCACCACCCCTTGATTGAGCGAATGACGGGCGTGCCGTTTAGCTATCGGATGGAGAACGGCGAGGTGAAGAGCCCGTTGAAGCGAGTGTTTCGCGGTATTGTGCCAGAGCCGATTCTCCGTCGCGAAAAGGTGGGGTTCCCAGTGCCGCTCGCGAAACTTCCATTCGGGACCAAGGCAGCAACGCCGATGGATGGGTGGTTGGAGTTCAACCTTTCTGAGCTCTGCGGCACCCCGGTAGCGGAGATGAAGGGAGTATGGTCATGATCATTGGTTACACGGCCGGCGTGTACGATCTCTTTCATATTGGCCACCTGAACTTGCTTCGCAACGCCAAGGCGATGTGCGACAAACTCATCGTGGCTGTGTCGACGGACGAACTGGTGTCCTACAAGTTCAAGAAGGCAGTCATTCCGTGTGCTGAGCGGATGGAGATCGTTCGAAGCATTCGCTATGTGGACGCGGTGATTCCACAAGAGACAATGGACAAGTTCGAGATGTGGAAGAAGCTGAAGTTCGACATAATGTTCGTGGGCGACGACTGGTATCAGACAGAGAAGTGGCAGGACATAGAGAGGCAATTCACTGAGGTCGGCGTAAGGATTGTCTATTTCCCTTATACCAAAGGCACGTCCTCTACATTACTCAATGAAGTATTGCTCAAGTTGCGGAACGAACCGTGACCCTTCATGAGGGTAGGTTCATGGGCAGTACGTTCGCGTACAAGGTTGCAGGCGTCCTCGACAGCACGAAGAAGTGGATGCCTGGGCCATTGAGAAAGCAGATCAGAAGAGCGCTTGGTGGTGTGCGCCAGCAACTCCTGAATCTTTGGGCTAGAGGATTGGCAAAGGAAAGAATCTGGCTCTTCTCTGCATGGGAGGGGCATTCATTTTCTGACAATCCCAAGCACCTGTTCATCCATGTGGCAACGAAGCATCCGGAGATAAGGGCAGTTTGGGTGTCCCGAGACCCCGCAGTGGTAGCGCATGTGAGATCTCGTGGATTTGCAGCCGAGTTGAGCTTTACCACATATGTGGACGCCCTTACTCTGGCGGCGGAGGCGATCGTGTTCTCGGATACGCCCGCGGGGCTCGGGGCAAGGATGACGCACGATGTCGTGCTGGTCAATCTTTGGCACGGGATGCCTATGAAGGACATCGGGGCTCATCATGTCGAGTTCGATCTTCTCATAGCGACCTGTCCTGAGACGCGGGATTTGCTAGCAAGGGTGTTTAGTGTTCATCCGGAGAAAATAGTAGTATCTGGGGAGCCCAAGAATGACGCCTTGTTCGGTTCGATGCCGAAACCTCCGGCGTTGCAAAAGTGGGGGAGTGACGTAAAGGTAGTCTCATACATACCAACATATCGAGGGACATTCCAAGAGAGGGCGATATCCTCGCGTTCCAATACATCTGGGATCTTTCTTGACGCCTGCTTGTTCGGAGCGTTGAGGACGAGATTCGAATCGTTGCTCCAGCAGCACAACGCAATATTTGTTATTAAGCCACATGTGCGGAACAGGATGAGGCACGTGGATAACCCGCGTGTAGTCGTTATCGACGAATTTAGCGAATTGGGAAACCTCGACAGTCATGAGCTGATGTCTGTTACAGACCTGCTCATCACCGATTATTCGAGCGTCTATTTCAGTTTTCTGCTACTGGATCGGCCGTTTATCTTGTATACGCCTGATCTGGACACCTATCTGCGTGAGCAACGACTCTATTACGATATTTCCGAGCTGTCGGCAGGGTTTCAGGCGTTCAGCGAGGAGATGCTGTTGGATCAGGTTGGCGTGCTGCTTTCGAATCCGCAGGTGAACGCCGAGGCGCGTGTTGGCCTGAGAAATCGCTTCCACGCGTACCAAGATGGGAGGAGTTGCGAGCGAGTATTCGATGCCGTCTGCGAGCGCATTTCCAGGAGGGGAAGGGGAGGAGGCCGCGCGTCCCCGCCCTGACGGCAGTCCCGCCGCGCCGCCGGCGCGCAGCGGGTGACGGTGGACGACGGGGGGCAAGGAACGGCTCGAAACCAGGCGCGACGGTCGACTTCGCGAGCGCCATACCACAGCCCGAGGCCCTCGTGCGGCGGCGAGGCTGCCGGGTGCCGCCGTCGCCAGACGAGCGGGGGTGTCGACGCGCCTTAGGCCTCCTCGGGGGGTTCCGGATCGTCGAGGTGCAACGGTTGGGGGCCAGGGACGATGCCGGCGATGTCAGGGTCGACGCCGGGCGAGCGTTCGGGGCGCTGATGTTTGTTCGCTCGTCGTTCGGCACGACGGGCGAGCTTGTTCTGGTGTCGTTCCTGGCGCGCCCGTTCGCGGGCGCGCTTGGCTATCGTCGCTCCCCGGTTGTTCCCCATGATCCCCTCCTGATGCCAAGGGCGGCTGCCCCGGCACCTCTGCCCACATGCCGAGGGCGGCGCCGAACTGTGAGCAGGCAACCCCCAGCGACGCCCCCCGCCTCGCCGCGCCGCGCGCGGGCCAAGCTGGCGACGCGCTCAGAAGCGGCCGCGTCGTCCGCCGGGTGTGCGGCGTCCCGGTCCGCGATCGTCGAACCGACCGCCCCGGAAACCGCCATCCCCCCAGCCGCCGCCGAAGCCACCGCCGCGCGGCGCGCGCGGTCCGCCACGACCACCACCGTCGGGACGGGCCTCGTTGACCACCAGGCTGCGGCCCTGGAAGTCGCGGCCGTTCAGGCCTTCGATGGCCGCCTGTGCGGCAGCACTGTCGTCGAGTTCCACGAAGCCGAAGCCGCGAGAGCGACCGCTCGCGCGGTCCGTGACCACGGTGACGCGTTGCGGTTCGCCATAGCTGCCGAAGAGATCCCGAAGATCGGCCTCGCTGGCAGTGTAGGGAAGGTTGCCGACGTAAAGTTTCATGCGGTGCTACCTCTTTCTGCCGGCACCCTGCCCCACGCCTGCGCGACTCCAGCAACGTGCACCCTCGTCCGCCGACCCGACGACGGTGCACGCAGTGTAGCAGCCTCGGCGCCGATCCGGAAATCCCCGCGCTGACGCGCTGGGCATCCCCGCCAACGGCGAACGTTGCCGCGCGAAGAAAGCGCGTGGACGCCGTGGGGGGGCTGGTGGCGTGCTTCCCGAAGGACGCGAGGGCCGCGCGCTCCCTCGCTCCCGTGCCATCCCACCGCATCGCGCGGGCGGCGGCGCTGCCCATGCGACGAGACCCTTCGCTTCGCTCAGGGTGACAGGAAGACAATCCTGTCATCCTGAGGCCGCCGCAGGCGGCCGAAGGATCCCGTCGCGTACGAGGATATCGAGAAACGTGCAGGCCACGGGACAGTGGCATTCGATGTTTTCGAGGAACGCACAGGCCACGACCTCGCCGCGCTCAAGATTGGCGATGGGTGGGCAGACCGCCACGAGACCTCATGGCGTTGGTGGGTGCCGACGCGCGCCCAGCTCGCCAAAGGATCCGGTCGCCTTCGCGGACATTCGTGGGTGGAGCCACAGACGCTTCGCCCCTTGAGGGTCGGTGGCTGTCGGCCTGCGGTAGCATGAGGTATGAGCACCGTCCCCGCGCGTATCGGCAGATACGAGGTCCTCGCGGAGCTCGGCCGTGGCGGCATGGGGGCGGTGTACAAGGCGAGGGACCCGGTCCTCGACCGACTGGTGGCGGTCAAGCGACTCTCGGCCGAGGTGCTGGCGGAGCCGGGGATGCGCGAGCGCTTCCTGCGCGAGGCGCGCTCGGCGGCCCGACTGCAGCACCCGAACATCGTGACGGTGCACGAGTTCGGGGAAGCAGACGGGGTCCCCTTCATCGCCATGGAGCTGCTCGAAGGCGACAACCTCGCCGACGCGGTGGACGCGGGCCGGTTGCCGGATCTCGCAAGCCGGCTCGGGGTCGTGGTGCAGCTGTGCGACGCGCTCCACTACGCCCACGGGCACGGGGTCATCCACCGGGACGTCAAGCCCAGCAACGTGGCCATCCTGCCATCCGGGGCGGTGAAGATCGTGGACTTCGGCATCGCCTTCCTGGAGGGCGGCACCCTCGCCACCCGTACCGGCATGCTCCTTGGCACCCCCGCGTACATGGCGCCGGAGCAGTTCACCGGCGGCACCGTGGACGCTCGCGTGGACATGTGGTCGCTGGGGGTGATCCTCTACGAGCTGGTGGCTGGCCGGCGACCCTTCGAGGGTGACACGGTACTGGCCCTCATCTACCAGATCGTCCATCAGCCGCCGCCACCCTTGGTCGAGCTCGCGCCTGGGACACCCGCGCGTCTGGTGGCTGCCGTGGCCCGGGCCCTGGAGAAGGACCCGCGCCGGCGCTTCCCCGACCTCGAGGCCATGGGGCGGGAGCTGCGGGCGGTGCAGGACGCGCTGCCGACGCTCGTCAGCGTCGTGCCCCCAGCCATCGGCGGGGTGCGGGTGGAGCGGGACGTGCTGCCCGTCCGGCGGGCCGCACGTGCCGTGTCCGTCCCGGAAGGAGCAGCGCCGCCGCCGCCGGCTGCCGCGACCGCGGGGCCGCACCTATCGGCCCACACCCCCATCACCCTGCAATCCGGCTTTGTGGACGGCGGCGTTTTCGGCGAGGCGCGGCGTGTCCAGGTCGTCGCCATCTCGCCCGACGACGCCGTGCTCGCGGCAGGGGGCACCGACGGCTCCATCCGTTTGTGGGACATGGCCAGCCGGACCAAGATCGCCACCCTGCGCAACCGGGAGCACCTGCGCACCGGCCACGGGTCGGTGACCACGGCCCTGGTGTTTTCCGACGACGGCGCCCTCCTCGTCTCGGGCCACCTGGATGGGGCGATCTACCTGTGGGAGGTGGCCACCGGCCTCGAGGTGGACGTGAAGCTCTCCCACGAGGGGGCCATTGGCGGCCTGGCCATTCCCCCCGGCAACGCGGTCCTGATCTCCGCGGGTGCGGACGCCACCTTGAAGTTCTGGGAGCTGCCGGCCCTCTGCCAGGGGGAGCCGCGACGCACCTTGCGCCGCCAGCCCGATGCCGCCACCTGTATGTGCCTGTGCCGGGGGGGCAAGGGGGTGGTGACCGGGCACGCCAACCGGGTGGTGCGCGTGCACGACACCGAGTCGTTCCGGCTGGTGGCCACGCTCCACGGGGCGCGGGCGCCAGTGAGCGTGGTGGCGTGTTCGGAGGACGGGGAGCGCCTCGTGGTGGGGGCCCGGGACGGTGCGGTGGGCATCTTCGACCTCACGACGCGGCAGGCCCTCGGGTGGCACCGGGAGCACAGCCGGGGGGTGACGTCGGCCCTCTTCCTGCCCGACGGACGGCGGGTCGCGAGCGTCGCCATGGACGCGACGGTGGTCATCTGGGATCCAGCGGAACCCGACGTGCCGGTGATCCTCCAGGGGGCGAGCGACGAAAGCTTCGCCTCCCTCCAGCTCACCCGCGACGGGCGTCGCCTCCTGGCCGCGAGCGCCGATGGTCGCTTCCACCTCTGGGGGCTGACCGGCTGAGGGCCGGGCCTTTGACGCAGGTCAAGGAGCCGCGAGGGGCCTTTCGCCACCCTTGCCGTGCGCCGGCGGCGGCCCGTGCGTGCCGCGGCGCGAAGGGAGGAGGCCGATGACGACGCGACGGTTGCAGTGGGCGGCCATCGTCTGTTTCGTGGTGGCCATGGGCGGATTGCTGGGCGGCGGCTTTGCGATCCGCGACCGACTGGCCCCGTACCCGGGGCGGGTGGTCGGTGCCGACGGCGAGCTGCTGTTTACCAGGGAAGACATCCTGACCGGCCAGGACGTCTACCAGCGGTACGGGCTCATGGACCACGGCAGCGTCTGGGGCCACGGGTCGCAGCGCGGGGCGGAGTTCTCCGCCGCGAGCTTGCGCCTGTGGGGGGAAGGGGTGCGCGACGAACTCGCGCGGCTCGAGCAGGGCGGGGAGTTTGCTTCCCTGCCGGAGGCCAAGCGGCGCATGGTCGAGGCGCTGACGGCGGAGACGATGAAGCAGAACCGCTATGACGCCGCCACCGACACCCTGACCTTGACGGACGCCCAGACGAGGGCGTTGGCCGGTGTGCTGCGTCACTGGGAGCGCACCTTTGGCGAGGGCGATCCCCGCTACGGCTTCTTGCCCGGCACGGTGCCGACGGCCGAGGAGCGGCTGCAGGTGGGGAGGTTCTTCCTCTGGACGGCCTGGGCGGCGGTGGCCAACCGCCCCGGCGAGGACTACTCCTTCACCAACAACTGGCCGCCCGACCCGCTGGTGGGCAACGTCGCCACGGCCCCGACCTACATCTGGACGATCGGCGGCGTGCTCTCCCTCCTCCTCGTCCTCGGGCTGTTCATCTACTACGTGCACAACTACGAGCTGTGGTACGGGCCCGCCCAGGGCGCGTCCCTGGCGGAGAAGCTCATCGACGCGCCCCTCACCGAAAGCCAGTTCAAGGCAGCCAAGTTCTTCCTCGTGGTGATCCTGCTCTTCCTGCTGCAGACCCTGTTCGGCGGTCTCCTCGCCCACTACACCGTGCATCCGGGCAGCTTCTACGTCGAACAGGTCGGGGGATTCATCCCGTACAGCTGGGCCAAGTCGTGGCACCTGCAACTGGCCATCTTTTGGATCGCCACCACCTGGGTGGCCTCGGCCATCTACCTGGCGCCGGTGATCGGGGGGCGCGAACCGAAGCGCCAGGGACTGCTCGTGCAGGTGCTGTTCGGTGCCATCCTGGTGGTGGCGCTGGGAAGCCTGGTCGGGCAAGTGGCCGGCATCAAGGGGGCGCTGGGCGAGTGGTGGTTCTGGCTCGGCCACCAGGGGTGGGAGTACCTCGAACTCGGGCGCCTGTGGCAGATCCTCTTGTTTGTGGGACTGATCGCCTGGCTCGGGATCGTCTACCGCGCCGTCGGACACCTGCTGCGCAAGGAGACAGCGAGCGACTTCCGCTCCCTGGTGGTGTTCTACGTCTTCTCGGCGATCCTGGTGGTGGCCTTCTTCGGCTTCGGGTTGCTCTACGGTCGCGGCACGCACCTCACGGTGGCCGACTACTGGCGCTGGTTCGTCGTGCACATCTGGGTCGAGAGCATCTTCGAGTTCTTCGGTGTCGCCGTCATCGCCCTGGTCATGGTGGCCATGGGGCTGGTGTCGGCGCAGGCGGCGCTGCGCGTCGCCTACTTTACGGCAGCGCTGACGTTCCTTTCCGGGATCCTGGGCACGGCGCACCACTACTTCTGGTACGGGGGGCCGAGCTTCTGGCTGGCCATCGGTTCGGTGTTCTCGTCCATGGAGCCGGTACCGCTCTTCGGTCTGGTCGTGCGCGGCCTCATGGAGTACCGCTCCATCCGCAAGGAGGGCAACGACTTTCCCTACAAGTGGCCGCTCTACTTCCTGGTCGCGTCGTCGTTCTGGAACTTCCTGGGTGCGGGCGTCTTCGGCTTCCTCATCAACCTGCCCATCGTCAACTACTACGAGCACGGCACCTACCTCACCATGAACCACGGGCATGGTGCCCTGTTCGGTACCTACGGCATGCTGTCCATCGCCCTACTGCTGTTCTCCTGGCGCGGACTCGTCGAGCGCGGTGCGTGGAACGAGAAGCTCCTCAAGGTCTCGTTCGTCGGCCTCAACCTGGGGCTCTTCCTCATGACCCTGGGCACCCTCTTCCCGGTCGGGCTGGCGCAGACCTGGGTCGCCTTCAGAGAGGGGCTATGGGCGGCGCGCGACGCCTCGTTCTTCGAGGGAGGGGTGGTGCAGTTCATCGGCACCGTGCGAGCGCTGCCGGACCTCATCATCATCCTCGCCGGGGTGCTGCCCCTCGCCGTCTTCCTCTTCACCACCTACGGCAAGCTGAAGCCACGCGGCATTGCCGAGGGCGAGTCGGTGTGGGGGCGGATGGAGTTCAAGCCGTAGCGGAAGGTCCTAGATCGACGGTCGCCCCGGCGTGCGTCGCCGGGGCGACGTCGTCTTGTTGGGCGAAGACGCTCATGGATCGGCGATACCAGCGGCACGCCGCGCGGCGGCAATGTCGATGTGGCAGGCGCGGCCGGTCTTTTCGATGTAGTCCTGATGGTACTCCTCGGCGGGCCAGAAAGGACCGGCCGGCTCGACGGCCGTGACGATCCGACGCCCTCGGAAGGGACCGGAGGCCGAAAGCTCGGCCATCACCCGCAACGCCGTTTCCCGCTGCCCCTCGTCCACAGTGAAGATGGCGGAACGGTACTGGCTCCCCACGTCGGGGCCCTGGCGGTTGAGGGTGGTGGGGTCGTGGATCTCGAAGAAGAAGCGCACCAGGGTCTCGTAGCTCACCCGCGCAGGATCGAAGGTGACCTTGACCGCTTCGGCGTGGCCGGTGGTGTCGCTGCATACCTCCCGGTAGGTGGGGTTGGCCGTGTGGCCGTTCTGATAGCCGCTGGCCACGTCCACCACGCCGGGCACCAGGGAGAAGGCGTACTCCACCCCCCAGAAGCAGCCGGCGGCAAAGTAGGCGGTCGCCAGGGCGAGGGGCTGGGATTCGGGGGGCAGCGGCGTACCGACCTCGTGGAAGGCGAGGGCTGCCGAGTTCACGCAGTAGCGCTGGCCGGTGGGGCGGGGCCCGTCGGCGAACACGTGCCCCAGGTGGGCACCGCAGCGGGCGCAGAGGATCTCGGTGCGCACCATGGCGTGGGAACGGTCGATGCGCTCCACCAGGTGGGTCCCATCGAGTGGCCGGAAGAAGCTCGGCCAGCCGGTGCCGGAGTCGAACTTGTGCTCGCTGGCAAACAGCGGCAGGCCGCAGACCACGCAGGTGTACACCCCCTCCCGATGGTTGTCGACGAGATTGCCGCAGAAGGCGGGCTCGGTGCCGGCGTGCTGGGTGACCCGGTAGGCCTCCGGGTCGAGGGTGGCGGCGAGGGCCGCCACCCGCTCGGGGGGGAGCGGGGTGATGTCGTACCCGGAGGGGGAGACCCGGATGTTGGCAACGCCAGTCTGGCCAGTCGGTTCTCGACCCATGCTCGACTCCTTCGAGGCGACGTGCCCGACTCTCGCCGCGGCAAGCGCCAGCGCAACCGCGATGACGGAGGTTCCGGCAACCAGGTTCGACGTACTCCGCCGCATCGCGCCTCCCGGGCGTCCCGTGCCGGCCGTGCCGGCCGCCACGCCCACTTCCGGTAACGTCGGGCGGGGTACGGCTATTCGCGGCCGCTGCGTGGCTCGCGCGCATCGAACCGCCCGCGGCTGTCGCCGCAACGGGTGCGGGCGCCGTCGGAAACCACCGCTGGGTCTTGAGGATTGGAAAAAGGAGAGCGCCCCGCAAGGGGCAGCGGCGAGTGGGCAGGGGTGCCGCACAACCGATTCCTACTGCGGTTCCCGTCGTTTCAAGGGCTCATCAACTGCACTACCGACAACGGACTGCCTTCGCTGCCTGCTGCTGCCCGCCTGCTCTTCCCGTCGCAGGCGTCCTCGTACTGCAGTTCCCGAGCCCCTGCCCACCGCTGCCGCCAATCTCGGTCCTCGCCCTGTGGTTGTCAAGGGCGGCGGTGGGGGCGAGGCGAGGGGCAGGCTACACTTGCGGCATGACGCGGCGGAACGAACCCGACAAGGTCATCTACTCCATGGTCGGGGTGGGCAAGGTTTACGGCACCAAGCAGGTCTTGAAGGACATCTACCTCGGCTACTTCTACGGCGCCAAGATCGGCGTCATCGGCCTCAACGGTTCGGGGAAATCGACCCTGCTGCGGATCATGGCGGGGGTGGAGCAGCCCTCCACGGGGGAGGTGGCCTGCGCCCCCGGCTACACGGTGGGGTACCTCGAACAGGAGCCGCAGCTCGATCCGTCGAAGACCGTCATGGAGGTCGTCAAGGAAGGCGCTGCCGAGACGGTGGCGCTGCTCGCCGAGTTCGAGGCGATCAGCGAACGCTTCGCCGAGCCCTTGGACGCCGACGAGATGGAGAAGCTCCTCGCCCGCCAGGGGGAGGTGCAGGAGCGCCTGGACGCCCTCGACGCCTGGGACCTCGACTCGCGCCTCGAACTCGCCATGGATGCGCTGCGCTGTCCGCCCCCCGACACGCCCGTCGCCGTCCTCTCGGGGGGCGAGCTGCGGCGGGTGGCCTTGTGCCGGCTGCTCCTCAAAAAGCCCGACATCCTGCTCCTCGACGAGCCCACCAACCACCTGGATGCCGAGACCGTGCAGTGGCTCGAGCAGCACCTACAACGGTACGAGGGCACCGTCATCGCCGTCACCCACGACCGCTACTTCCTCGACAACGTGGCCGAGTGGATCCTCGAACTCGACCGCGGCCACGGCATCCCCTGGAAGGGCAACTACTCCTCGTGGCTTGCGCAGAAGCAAGAGCGCCTGCGCCGGGAGGCCAAGGCGGAGAGCGAGCGGCAAAAGACCCTGGCCCGCGAGCTCGAGTGGATCCGCATGGCTCCCAGGGCGCGCCACGCCAAGGGCAAGGCGCGCATCAACGCTTACCAGGAACTCCTGACCGCGCGCCCCGAGGAGATGGCCAGGGATCTCGAGATCTACATCCCGCCCGGGCCGCGGCTGGGGGAGCTGGTCATCGAGGCTGTGGACCTGGCCAAGGGGTTCGGCGACAAGCTCCTCATGGAACACGTCAACTTCAAGCTGCCGCCGGGCGCCATCGTCGGCGTCATCGGGCCCAACGGTGCCGGGAAGACCACGCTCTTCAAGATGATCGTCGGCGAGGAACGACCCGATGCCGGCACCTTGCGTCTCGGCGAGACGGTGAGGCTCGCCTACGCCGACCAGTCGCGCACCCTGGACGCCGAGGCGACCGTCTACGAGGTCATCTCCGAGGGCGCGGACGAGGTGATGCTCGGCAAGGTGGCGATGAACGCCCGCGCCTACTGCGCACGCTTCAACTTCACCGGGGCCGACCAGCAGAAGAAGGTGGGGCAGCTGTCGGGGGGCGAGCGCAACCGGGTGCACCTCGCGCGGGTGCTCAAGGAAGGCGCCAACGTGCTCCTCTTGGACGAGCCCACCAACGACCTGGATGTCAACACCCTGCGCGCCCTCGAGGACGGCCTGGACAAGTTCGCCGGCTGTGCCGTGATCATCTCCCACGACCGCTGGTTCCTGGACCGGATCGCCACCCACATCCTGGCCTTCGAGGGGGAGAGCAAGGTGACGTTCTTCGACGGCAACTACTCCGAGTACGAGGAGTGGCGCAGGAGGGAGTTCGGCGAGGCTGCGCTCCGGCCGCACCGGATCACGTACCGGAAGCTCGCGAGGTAGGCGCCGGCCCTGACGCTTCCCGTGTCTTGCAGATCCTCGCGGGTATCGCCGAGCCCCCACCGTCTGCCCGATCGTGCGGTATCCGGCGACGCACTCCCGCAATCCTCGCCTGCCAACGGACGTACATGGCCTCCCGAGGATTGGCGAGGGGCTGGGTCGGCCGCCCACCGCGGGGCGGTCTCGATGGCCGCCCGCGCCCTCGAAACGTTCCCCGTTCCCGTGCCTAACGGCACCGTTGGCCGGCGTCCCGGCCGTTCCCCTCGGGGTGGGCCCCCCGTGATGGCCGCTGGCGCGGCGGTGCGCCCAGCCCCGTCGCGACCCCTGCAGCAGTGCTCCAACCCGTTGGAAGGGTCAACGAACGCGGTCGAGCACGGCCAGCCTCGTCTTCGCGTCGGCGACCTCGGGCCGTCCGGCGTCGGCGTCCTTCCAGAGTTCGAGGAATCTGCGCAGGTTGTCGGCGGCCTTGGCCCTGTCGCCCCGTGCCTGCCAAAGCCGCCCGAGGTCGTAAAAGCTCCGGGCATAGGCATCACCTTCATCGAGCCGCCCGGCCGTCAGCGCCGCGACTTGAGCGTACACCTCTATGGCCTTGGCGATCCTGCCCGCCTTTTCATACGCGGCTCCCAGGTCACGCAGGAGGGCCCCGTCCTTGGCCAGCGGCCCGTTGGGCGCCAGAGCCAAAGCCCTTTCCAGGTGGCCGATGGCGCTTTTCGCATCCCCCTTGGCGAGCGCCAGGAGGCCCAGAGCATGGTCGTGGAAGCGGCTCGCCCTCGTGCTCATCCCTCCCGCGATGACCTTGCCCAGGCCGTCGATGGCCCGCTCCGCGCCCGCCAGGTCGCCCTGGGCGATCAGCGCGCATGCCTGGAAGAAGAGGGCCGACCTCGCGCCGCTCGTCGAGCCCGTCTCCTTCGCGCGCTCCATGAGGAGGCGGCTGTCCGTCAACGCCTTCTGGAAGTTGCCTGACCTCACACAGGCTCGGACCGACCCCCGGGCGGCGATCAGGATCCACCGCGGCTGCCCCGCGGCCTCCGCATAGGCCAAGGCCTTTTTCCAGACGGCTTCGGCCTCGCGGAAACGCCCCTGAAGCCGAAAGAGGTTGCCCAAGCCGGACACCCCGAAGGCGAAGGCCCAGGGCTCTCCCATGTCGATGAGCTTCCGGTAGGCCGCCTCGGCTCCGGCGGGATCGTCAAGACAGACGGCGACGTCGCCGCGGGCGGCGATCGCGCCTATTTCGTTGGGATCGATGGCCAGGGCCCGCTCGACCTCGGCGGCGGCGGCCGCCAGGTCGCCCTTGTGGATGAGCGAGCTCGCGATCTCCGCGCGGATCTCGGCGCTGTCCGAGACATCGCCGATGTATCCCCAAAGCGTCTGGAGCGCCTTGTCGTGGAGCCCCTTGGCGTAGTAGGCCTGAGCGAGCTGGGTATAGGAGGGGATGAACTCGCTTCGGGCGCGGACACAGGCTTCGTATCGCTCGATGGATTCGTCCCAGTCTTCGAGATCGGCGTAGATCAAGCCCAGTTGATGGTTGGCCAGGGAATGATCGGGGTAGATCGCCAGCACGCTCCGAAAGGCCTGGATGGCCTTGTCCCAGGTCGTTTCCGTTTCGCGGAAATAGTCCCCCTCGATCGTCAGGCGCTCGGCCTCCGACAATCGGCCGGCGAGACCCCGGGCCTTCTCGAGCCAGGACCGGCGCTCGTTGAACAGTCCGAGATTTCCGTAGCTCACACCCATGGACCGGCAAGCCATGGCAAAGTCCGGATCGTGCTCGAGAGCCTTGCGCATGAGTTGGATGCTGCGGCGGTAATCGCCGGCGTTGTGATAGCGCCGGCCCTCCGTGTAACAGGCCAGCGCCTGGGGCGAGGATGTCGTGATCTGACCGACCTCCTTGTCGATGTCGGAGGCGATGGCCGGAGCGCTCAGGTTCAGGCTCTTCTTGATCCTCCGGGTCAGCTCGTCGACCATGGGGAAGACGCTCTCCTCGCCCTTGCCGGCCACCGACTCGATGGCGACGTGGTCGCCCGTCCTCGCGTCGAGCAGGACGGCGTTGATCCGGAACTCCTCCCCGGCCTTGGCGTAGGAACCCTGGAGGATGTGTCCGACCCGGCCCATCTCGGAGACGTTCCTGAGCACGGACGACGAGTAGGTATCCGAGTCGCGTTCGCCGAGGCGCTCGAGGAGGTCGGTCAGCCTGTCCTCGCTGAGGACCCGCAGGAGTCGGGACTGGGCCAGGTCGGCGATGAGCAGGTCCGAGAGCATTCGGCGCCAGTGGTCGAGGCCCTTGTCTCCGGTGTTGTTCTTGAAGTACATCACGGCCACGGAGGGCCGCCGGTCCGTCGGTGTCGGCAGGGTCGGCCTGCGGGTCAGGAGGTGCGCTCCGAGGAGGACGAGGGCCGCAGCACCGGCCACGGCTAGCGCCGGTTTCCAGAGCGTGGGCAGGTTGAGGGTGACGGTGATCTCGCGGGTCGAAAGGGGCTTGGCGCGCCACGGCGCCGCCCGCTGGGCCGTCGGCGAGTCTTGCTGGATCGTGTCCAGGGCTGCGAGGAGCTCGTCGACGCTCTGGAAGCGCCTGCTCGTGTCCTTTTCCAGGCAGCGCAGAACGAGGCGGCCCAGACCGTCCGGGATCTGGGGGTTCGCTATCCGAGGGTCCGGAGGCGGCTCGCTCTTGTGCTTCAGCGCAACGGCCAGCGGCGTGTCGGCCTCGAACGGCACGTGCCCGGTGAGCATCTCGTAGAGGATGACGCCGAGGGAGTAGATGTCCGAGCGCGGGTCGGTCTCCTTGGCCTCGACCTGCTCGGGACTCATGTACTCCGGCGTACCGATCACGACCCCTGCGCCGGTCAGCCCTGTGGCCCTGGCCGAGCGGGCGAGACCGAAGTCCATGATCTTGGCAGTGCCCTCCCGGTCGATCATGACGTTGGCCGACTTCAGGTCCCGGTGGACGACGCCGTGGCGGTGAGCCTCGGCCAGCCCCTCGCAGATCTGGCGGGTGATGGCCAGGGCCGTGCCCGCGCCGAGTTGGCCGCTCATGCAGATCATGCTCTTGAGGTCCTCGCCGGGGACGTATTCCATGGTGATGAAATAGGTGCCGCCCTCCTTGCCCAGGTCGTACATGCGGCAGATGTTCTTGTGAGTGATTTCGCGGGCCGTCTTGAGCTCGTTGCGGAAGCGCTCGACGGTCTCGGGGTCGCCGGAGATCTCGGCCCGGATGAGCTTCAGGGCGATCTTGACCCCGAGCTCCATGTCGTGGACCTTGTAGACCCGGCCCATGCCGCCCCGACCGAGCTCCTCGATGACCCGGTAGCGGCCGGCGAAGAGGGAGCCGGTCTCGAGCTCCTTGACGGGTTCGTGGAGCGTCTGGGTGGCGTCCGGGTCGGTCATGTTATGTGCCCAGGGTCGGTTATGCTTACAAGGGTAGCAGGGCAGACGTCAAGAGTCCACGGCAAGGCCTCGCGCACGCTCGAGGACGACCTCGGCAAGTTCGCCGCCTGCGTGGTCGTGATCAGCCACGACCGCTGGTTCCTCGACTGCATCGCCACGCACATCCTCGCCTTCGAGGGAGGGAGCTTGGACCTGGTCAGGAGGATGTGGGTCGTCACTGCCGCTGCGATGACCAGCAAGATGCCCCGCACGGACCAGCGCTCAACAACGACGGCCGCGGAGACGGTGGTCCCGGCCTACAACAGCGCGATCGCTCGCGCCTTCGTGCTGGCCGGGATGCCCATCCCGGCCCGGCACTCGCCGAGGCAGGGCCCGAAGTTGGGGTTGGTCATCATCCAGGCGTGGACGCGCGGCGAGCCGCGCAGGACGCACCCCGCGGCCACGAGCAGGAACGGCGTCGTAGGCAGCACCGGCAGCGGCACGCCGAGGGCGAGGCACACGCCGCCTGCGAGGTTCCACAGCGGCCTCGTCCATCGCCTCGCCATCGGCGCGTACTTCGCCTTCACCGTGTTGTCTCTCTCCCCGCCAAGGCTGAGCGGCCAGTCGGGGCACCGCTCCGGGTTTTGGCCTGGACGCACGGGATAGGCCAAGCCCCGGGGCCGCGCAGCCGACGGCACCTCGGCGCCAGTTTCAGCAACGCCGCACTTGCTCGTCGTCCTGAGCCCTCCCTGGATGAGCAGCGGTGCGCTCGGCGAGGAAGAACCGCGAGGGTGGGGTGGACGGACCTTGGCGCTGCGCCGGGCCGTACGCAGGTGCCGTCGGGGCCGCAGTGGCTTGGGGCATTCACGTGGCGCCAGGACGCGGAGGTGGTGCGAGACCGGGAGGTCCGTCAGGCGTTGTGCCAGATGCCTGCCCCGTCCCCGCGTGCAGTGTCGGGAAGGTGAGCGTGTGGAGGGCGCTCCTCGCGCGGTCGGTATGCAGGTGCTCCCGTTCAGGCGGACGGGCGACTGCTGCGAGCGCGGCCTCCGCGAGGATCTGTCGCGCGCTTCTTGACATACATAGAAATACAATGTATAAGGCCTCTATGTACGAGGGGCGATGCCGGCAGGCCGCACGGTGGACCGGGCGATGAACATCGGCAAGGACCTGGTGGCGGCGTCGGCGACGCCGCTGGTGCTGGCGATCCTCGCCGAGGGGGAAAGCTACGGGTACGCCATCATCCGGCGGGTGGCCGAGCTTTCCGGGGGGGAGCTCGAGTGGACGGACGGCATGCTCTACCCGGTGCTGCACCGTCTCGAGCGGCACGGGCTCGTGGAGGCGGTGTGGCGGGAGTCCGCGGCGGGGCGACGGCGCAAGTACTACCGCCTGACGGCGCGGGGCCGCGCGGCGCTGCACGACCAGCGGCGCCAGTGGCAGGTAGTGGAGGACGCGCTGCGGCAGACGGTCTTCGGATCGTTGGTGGTGGCGCCGGAGGGAGGCTAGGCCATGGACCAGGATACCGAGAACGAGGCGAAGGGCAGCGCGGCAGTGGCGGAGGGGATTGCCGCGTGGCGCGCCTACCTGGCACGACGGCCGGCGGTCCACGAGACCGATGTGGACGAGCTGGAGGACCACCTGCGCAGCCAGGTAGCGGCCCTCCTCGCTGCCGGACTCGACGAGGAGGAAGCGTTCCTCATCGCCGTCAAACGCCTCGGGCAACTCGACGCACTCTCCGGCGAGTTCGCCCGCGAGCACTCGGAGCGCTTGTGGAAGCAGCTCGTGGTCGGCAGGCGTGACGCCGAGGACCACCGCCGCGAGGCGCTCGTGGCCGTAGGGCTCGCCGTGGCGGCGGCGGCGGCCATCAAGGCACCGGAGCTCGCCGGGGTCGCCATGCGTCTTTCTGAGGAGCTGCCGCCCTTCTACCTGCGCAACGCGAGCCTGCTGGTACTGCCGTGGCTCGCCGCCTTCTTTGCCCTCACGCGCGGCCTCTCCCGCGCGGGCTGGCTGCTGCTGGCGGCTGTCTTCGCCGTCGGGGCAGCGGTGGTCAACGCGGGACCGTTCGTCCCCCGCGGCCACACGGAAACCCTCGCCGCCCTCCACCTGCCCATCGCCCTCTGGCTCGTGGTCGGGGTGGCCTACGCGGGGGGGCGCTGGCGCGAGCACCAGGCGCGGATGCACTTCCTGCGCTTTTCTGGCGAATGGTTCATCTACTACGTGCTCATCGCCCTGGGTGGCGGGGTGCTGGTGGCCCTTGGGGCGTTCATCTTCGCCGCCATCGGCCTGTCAGCCGAGCCCGTCCTCGCCACCTGGGTGTTGCCCTGCGGGGCCGCTGGCGCCGTCCTCGTCGCCGCCTGGCTCGTGGAGGCCAAGCAGAGCATCATCGAGAACATGGCGCCGGTGCTGACACTGCTCTTCACGCCCCTGTTCACGGTGTTGCTGCTGGCGTTCCTCCTCGCCATGGCGTGGACGGGGAGCGGCGTGGACACCAGGCGCGAGGTGCTCATCGGCTTCGACCTGCTCCTCGTGGTGGTGGCGGGGCTGCTCCTCTACGCCATCTCGGCCCGTCCGGCGGACAGGGCGCCGGGGTTCTTCGATCTCCTGCAGCTCCTCCTGGCCTCGAGCGCGCTCCTCGTGGATGCGGTGGCGCTGTGGGCCATCGCCGGACGGATCTCGGAGTACGGGGCGAGCCCCAACAAGCTGGCCGCCCTCGGGGAAAACGTGGTGCTCCTGGTGAGTCTGGCCGGGACGGCGTGGCTGTACGGGCGGTTCCTGCTCAAGCGAGCGCCATTTGCCGCCCTCGAGCGGTGGCAGACGGCCTACCTCCCGGTCTATGCGGCCTGGGCGTGGGTGGTGGTCGTGGTGTTTCCGCCCCTGTTCGGCTGGCGGTGAGGGGGCGCGCCGTGACAGCCGTCCGCGGCAGCGCAGGTGAAATGCCGCGGCGGCGGTTGCCGTTTGCCGGGCGGGAGGGACCGATGCCAGAAATCACGAGAAGGGGATCCGCACGCTGGGAGGGTGACCTGAAGGGTGGCAGGGGGGTGGTGTCGACGGCGAGCGGCGCCATGGCCGAGGCGCCCTATTCCTTCGCCTCGCGCTTCGAGGATGCCCCGGCGACCAACCCCGAGGAGCTCATCGCTGCGGCCCACGCCGCCTGCTTTGCCATGGCCCTGGCCAACATCCTGGCCGGGGAAGGGCACCCTCCCACCGAGGTGCGTGCCACCGCCACCTTGCGGATGCGCATGGAGCCGGCGGGACCGACCATCGTGGCGGCGCACCTGGAGTGCGACGCCCAGGTGCCGGGCATGGCGCCGGAGGCCTTTGCGACGGCGGCGGCCAAGGCCAAGGACGGCTGCCCGGTGTCGCGGCTCCTCAAGCCCGGTCTCGAGGCCCTCACCCTCACCTGCCGCCTCGCCTGACCACCGTCTCGCCCGGGGTGGCCGGGGCGCCGACGAGGCATTGCCTGCGTTCGGGCACAGTCGGGGTCGTCCACGGCCGGCGCGTGCTAGGGTAGCGTGCGGCGGAGCCGCCATCGGGCCTCGGGCTGTCTTGACCGGCAGCGAGGCGGGGCGGTACGGCCATGGCAGCCGAGCGCGCGCCGGCACCGTGGCGGAGGGGGCGATGCGCGGATTGTGGCGTACGTTCGTTGGCCCGCTGCTGCTCTTCGGGGTTTCCCTGGGGGCGTTCGAGGGCGTCGTCGTGACGCCCGACGGTGCCCCCTGCGTCGGGGCGCGGGTCCAGGTACTTGGCGGGGCGGGGGTGGCGATCACCGACGCTGCCGGCCGGTTTCGCGTCGAGCCTGACCCGGTGCCGCCCTTCGTGCTCCTCGTCTCGCGCCCCGACGGGGTGGCGTTGCGGCCCGTCCCCGTGGCCGAGCTGCCGACGGGCGCCTTCGAGATCCAGGTGGCACCCTTCGCCAGCGACGAGGTGGCGGTGGTCTCCGGTGCCGCCCCGGACCTCGAGCTGCCGCCGGCCGCTGCCCGCACCCTGGTGGGGCGGCGCGACCTCGATGTCCGAGCACCCTCCCATCTCGTGGAGATCCTCGAGACGGTGCCCGGCGCGGGGCGCCTCGGCGACGGCCTGGGCGCCGTGCCCTCCCTGCGCGGTCTCGCCTCCTCGCGCACCCTCATCCTCCTCGACGGCGGGAGGGTGAGCGCCGAGCGACGGGCGGGCCCGTCGGCCACCTTCCTCGACCCGGCCACGGTGGAGGAGGTCGAGGTGGTGCGCGGACCGGGGGCGGTGGCGTACGGCTCTGACGCCTTCGGCGGTGTGATCCGCATGCGCACCCGCATCCCCAGCGCTTCCGACCCGGACGGGGTCCACGTACATCTGGGCGTGGCCGACGCCACCGGCGAGCGGTCGGGCGGCTTCGCATGGACCACTGCGGTGGGCGGGGGGGGGCTTCTGGTGGGGGCGTCGGCACGACGGTTCGACGACTACGAGAGCCCCGCCGGGACGGTCCCCGAATCGGGCGGGAGCCATCGCAGCCTTCGCCTGGGTTTCCAGAAGGCCATGGGCGGCGCCTCGGTGCGGTTCCTGTGGCGCACCGACCTGGCGTCGGACGTGGGCAAACCAGCGTACGATGACGACCTCGCCCGGACACGCTACCCGGAGGAGCGCTCCCATCGTCTTTCCCTTGGCCTCGACCGTGGCCCCACGGCCTTTCTGGAGCGGCTTTCCCTGGTGGCGAGCTGGGACCGCTACCGTCTGGTCACGGAAAAGGAGGAGCTGGAGGAGGGGGCCGCGCGGCACGTCTCGCGCGCCCGGGTCACCGCCGACGACTGGGGGGTGCGGCTCGAAGGGGAGCGGGCCGTGGGACGGGCGCGTCTCGTCGTGGGGTTCGACGGCAGCGCTCGGCTGCACTTGGCGGCCGTCAACG
>FWPV01002625.1_pt1 | contig 43374 bp, 42 predicted proteins | sample 2228371 | NCBI WGS metagenome assembly FWPV01 (sample SAMEA103939776, study PRJEB20133) | metagenome
ATAAACAACAAAAAAATTAGAAAAATTATTTTTGTCAAAAATAGATTAATAAATATAGTTTTATAAATTCGAAGCACGAAATTCGAAATTCTAAAATTTTAGGATTTTGAAATTAGAATTTAGTATTTCTTTTGCTTCGCAAAATTTATGTGCGGAATAGTAGGATACATAGGTATAAAAACGGATCCTCAAATTGGAATTGAGGCTCTAAAACGTCTTGAATATAGGGGCTATGATTCTGCGGGAATGGCAGTTTTAAATAAAGAAAGAAAAGAAATTAATTGTTTAAAAGCCGTTGGGAAAATTGCGTCTTTAGAAGAAAAATTTTTAAAAAAAAGAATTAAAGGAACTCCTTTTATTTTACATACAAGATGGGCAACGCATGGCTCTCCGACCGAAATTAATGCCCACCCACACCATGACTGTAAAAAAAGAATATGGGTTGTCCATAATGGGATTATAGAAAACCACAAAGAGCTTAAAGATAATTTAAAGAAAAAAGGACATAAATTTGTTTCAGAAACAGACACAGAAGTTTTGGCCCATTTAATTGAATATTTTTTTAGAGGTAACCTTGAAAAAGCAGTCCAACAAGCTCTTAAAAAAGTAAAAGGAACTTACGCAATGCTTGCTATTTCCATAGATGATCCCGAAAAAATAGTAGCGGCTCGAAATTCAAGCCCTCTAGCAATTGCGATAAGCGACAATGAAATTGTAATAGCTTCTGACGCTGCCGCCCTTCTTTCCCACTCAAAAAGAATTATCTTTCTTGACGATAAAGAAATTGCTATTTTGAAAAAGAACGAATTTACGGTTTGCGATCTTAACAATAAAAAGAAAGAGAAAGAGCTTGTAGAAATTGACTGGGACGTAGAAAAAGCTCAAAAGGGAGGATATTCCCACTTTATGTTAAAAGAAATTATGGAACAGCCAGAAAGCCTAAAGGACTCTCAAAGGGGAAGAACCCTTCCCGAAGAAGGAAATGTAAAATTGGGAGGCTTAGAAGATGTAAAAAACGAATTAAGGAAATTAAAAAGAATTATAATTGTTGCTTGTGGCACAGCATATCATGCAGGACTAATTGGAGAATATATGCTAGAAGAATATGCTTCAATTCCGGTTGAGGTAGAATATGCTTCAGAGTTTAGATATAGAAAACCAATAGTAGATAAAAATACAGCAATCCTTGCAATCTCACAAAGCGGAGAAACCGCAGACACTTTGGCCGCAATTAGAGAAGGCAAAGAAAAGGGGGCATTAACTCTTGGTATAGTAAACACCGTCGGCTCAACCATAGCAAGAGAAACAGATGCTGGAGTTTATAACCATTGCGGACCCGAAATTGGAGTTGCATCAACGAAAGCTTTTACCTCTCAAGTTGAAATTTTAGCAGAGCTTACGGTCCTGTTAGGAAGACAAAGAAATCTATCTTTTGTAATGGGAGAAAGAATTGTAAAAGAAATTGTAAAAATTCCAGAACTTGTTAAAAAAGCTCTTAAAATAGAAAAACAAATTAAATCTCTTGCTAAAAAATATAAAGATTATAATAACTTTCTTTTTATTGGCAGAAAATATAATTTTCCAATTGCTCTTGAGGGGGCATTAAAATTAAAAGAAATATCTTATATCCACAGCGAGGGATATGGCGCTGGAGAAATGAAACATGGACCAATTGCTTTAATTGATAAAAACTTCCCCACTGTTGCAATTGCTCCCAAAGATAGTGTTTATGAAAAAATGATATCAAACATTGAAGAGATTAAGGCGCGCAAAGGGCCCATTATTGCAATTACAACAATTGGCAATAAAAAACTAGAAAAAATCGCAAATGAGGTAATTTACATTCCAAAAACCCTTGAAATGTTAACGCCTATATTATCTGTATTACCCCTTCAAATTTTTGCTTATCATGTTGGAATAATGAAGGGCTACGACGTTGATAAACCAAGAAACCTGGCAAAAAGCGTCACCGTGGAATAAAATTTTCCACTAGACAAAAAAAGAAAAATATTATAAAAAGAAAAATTATTATAGCTTATATTAACTAAACAAAACTAAAAAAAATGATTTTGAATCGTGATATTGGCATTGATCTTGGAACCGCAAATACTTTAGTTTATGTAAGGGGTAAAGGAATAATTATAAACGAGCCCTCTGTGGTTGCTATTAATAAAAAAACAGGTCAGGTTTTGGCAGTTGGAGAAGAAGCAAGAAAAATGGTTGGCAAAACCCCCTCTCATATCATAGCTACAAAACCTCTTGTGGGGGGTGTTGTTTCTGATTTTGAAATTACAGAACAAATGTTAAAATACTTCATTGATAAAGCTTTTGGTAAGCGCTTTTTGCCCTGGCCAAGACCAAGATTGGTTGTTGGTATTCCAAGTGGTGTAACCGAAGTAGAAAAAAAAGCGGTTGAAGATGCAGCAAAAAGCGCAGGAGCTGGTGAGGTATACTTAATTGAAGAACCAATGGCTTCTGCTATTGGAATCCGTCTACCGGTACAAGAGTCTGAAGGAAGTTTAATTATTGACATTGGGGGCGGAACAACCGAAGTTGCAACAATATCGCTTGGTGGAATTGTCAATGCAAAATCATTAAGAATCGCGGGCAACAAGCTTGATCAAGATATTATTCGATATGCCGAAGAAGAATTCAAAATAGTATTAGGAGAAAGAACAGCAGAGGAGCTTAAAATTAAAATTGGATCTGCAATGCCACTTAAAGAAGAGCTTCAATATCCAATGAGAGGAAGAGACCTTGTTACTGGGCTTCCAAAAGAAATTATTATAACCGATGAAAACATAAGGGAAGCAATAAAAAACTCAATAAGAACAATTATCAATGAAGTAAAAAATGCTATTGAAGAAACTCCTCCAGAACTTTTAGCAGATATTATGGCAAGAGGAATTTATCTTGTGGGCGGAGGAAGTCAATTAAGAAGGCTTGACGAACTCATTCAAAAAGAAACAAAAATTCCAGTGAAGGTTCCAGAAGATCCAATGACTGCTGTAGCTAGAGGCTGTGGAATAGTCCTTGAAAATCTTCCAAAATTAAGAGAGGTTTTGGTTTCGGTTGAAGAAATGGAAGTGCCAAAATAAAAATATCTTGGGAGCTCATAAAATTTAATAAAAATTTCTTATATGAACATTGATCGTATTTTAAATCTTGCCAGACTTGAAATAGAAAATGAAGAAAAAAGGGGTCTTGAAAAAGATTTTTCTTCTATTTTGGAATTTGTCAAAAAAATAGAAAACCTAAAAGTTGAAAAAGTAAAACCAATGAGTCATCCCGTAGAGATTTTTAACCAAATGCGAGAAGACCAAGAATATAAAGAAGAAGACAAAAATGAAAAATTAAAAATAGCAAAAAAACTTATAAATGCCGCGCCCGAAAAAAAAGATAATTGTGTTAAAGTAAAACAAATTTTATAATTTTATAGTTATTATCTCCACGCATTTATTCGTATATTCGTAATAATTCGTAATTCGTAGAGATTTATGTCTATTAATGAACTCCATCAAAAATTAATCAAAAAAGAAATTTCTGCTATTGAACTTACCCAAGAATATCTTCAAAAAATTAAAAAAGAAGATAAAGAAATTAATGCTTTTTTAACTTTAACGCCAGAGCTTGCGATAGAACAAGCAAAAAAATCACAAGAAATAATTGAAAAACAAGAAAAAAATGCTCCCCTGATCTGTGGTATTCCTTGCGCCATAAAAGATGTTATCTTAGTAAAAGATATTCGCTGTACGGCTGCTTCTAAAATTCTTGAAAACTATATTGCCCCATATGACGCGACTGCTATAAAAAAACTCAAAAAAGAAGGAGCGGTAATTTTGGGAAAAACAAACCTTGATGAATTTGCAATGGGGTCCTCTACAGAAAATTCTGCTTTCTTTACAACAAAAAATCCCCTTGATAAAACAAGGGTTCCCGGCGGATCTTCTGGTGGCTCTGCAGCTGCGGTTGCTGCTGATTTTTGCCAATATGCCCTTGGCTCTGATACTGGCGGTTCAATTAGACAGCCCGCCTCTTTTTGCGGAATTGTTGGATTAAAACCCACCTATGGCTCTGTTTCAAGATATGGACTTATGGCAATGGCTTCTTCTATTGATCAAATAGGACCATTTGGAAAAAACGTAGAAGACGTAGAAATTATTTTTAATATAATTAAAGGAAAGGATAGGTTTGATTCAACTTCTGTTGAAGCTCAGTCCACTAGAAAAGAAACCGAAATTAGAAAGTTAAAAATAGGGATTCCAAAAGAATATTTTCTTGAGGGCATAGAAAAAGGAGTAAAAGAGGAGATCGAAAAATCAATTGAACTTTTCAAAAAAGCCGGAGCTCAAATTATAGAAATATCTCTTCCCCACACAGAATATGCGCTTGCGGTTTATTATTTGATTATGCCATCAGAAGTATCAGCAAATCTTGCAAGATATGATGGTATTAAATATGCAACGTCAGAAAGTAAAAATCAAAACGTAAAAGAGTTGTTCGAGGTCTACGCGAAAACAAGAGGAAAATATTTTGGTAAAGAACCCAAAAGAAGAATTGTCCTTGGAACATTTGCTTTGTCTGCTGGATATTACGACCAATTTTATAATAAAGCTCAAAAAGCAAGATATCTTATAAAAGAAGATTTTATAAAAGCCTTTCAAAAAGTAGATTTAATCGTTGCTCCAACCTCCCCTACTGTTGCTTTTAAAATTGGAGAAAAAATAAATGATCCTATAAAAATGTATCTTTCAGATATTTTTACAGTAGCCCCCAGCCTTGCGGGAATCCCCGCAATTTCAATCCCTTGCGGAAAGTCAGAAAATTTGCCGGTTGGAATTCAATTTATGGCTCCTCATTTTTATGAAAATATCCTTTTTGCGGCCGGTAAAACCTTTGAAAAATTACTAAAAGAAAGTTAAAATAAGGACAAAAGAAGACTGTCAGTTGTAAAACTTTATTTTCAAAATTTATGGATTTTTTTGAGGGAATATATTATTTTTTTCAATCTGAAACATTTCAAAATATAATTGCTATTTTAAAACCAACTTGTTTTGTTTCAATTTTTATTTCTCTTTTTGTTATAATTTGGGCCCTAATAAAGGGTCCTTGGATTTACTGGCATATTAGCGCAGATTTGTCAGATTTTTTACACGGGGGTCCAATATCTCAAGAAACGGTTTTCCAAAAAAAGTGGAAAAAAATTAAAAAAAGGTTAAGTTCCCATAGTGAATCAAACTGGAAACTCGCAATAATAGAAGCAGAAGAAATAGTAGAAGAAGCACTTTCAAAAATGGGATATAAAGGAGATGGAATAAGAGAAAAATTAAAAGAAGTCAACTCTGCAGTCATTCCACAACTTTCTAACTTAATTTCGGGTTATGATATTTTTATAAATATCATTGCTGATAAAAGTTATCAAATAAAACAAGAAGAAGCAATTAAAATTATTTCTAATTTTGAGGAATTTTTAAAGAGCGTTGAAATGCTTTAAACCCCTCTTTAAAAACAAAAGACAGCCTACCCTTGAGCTGTCTTTTGCGGTTAATTGTTGTTCCTATTACATTCCTTTTTTCTTTCTTGTAATTTCAATTATTCTTTCAAGCTTTGAACCCAATATTTTTTCTTTCATTCTTCTTTTTGTAATCGTTCCATAACCAATTATTGAAGATAATGCAGATAACATAATCACTGAGGCAGCACCGGTTTTAGGAACAGAAGCAACTTGTTTTTCAGTATAAGCTCCAAGAACCTCTCCGGGATAAGTTATCTCTGGTTTTGGTGTTGGTCTTGGCATTGGTGTTGAAGAAAGGTCAGCTTCAAAAACAACTTGCCCCTGATATTCCCAACATCCTTTAATATCGCCAAGAACAACAGTTGCTCTATTGCCAGAAATAGTAACCGGCAATATGGTAGGATTGCTAGTAGTTCCATTTGGATACCACTTTGCCGTTGTTTTAAAAGTTAACTTTTCTGGCATTCCAGAGACATTTATCGTTCCTTGGTTATAAACCGCTGTTGCATTGTCTGCCTCAATAATACCAACAGTAACAATCTTATTGCCAGCTTCCTGGGGAAACTCAATTGAAATCCTGGTGTTTCTTGCGGTAGAACACACAACGCCGTTATGATAATAAACATTAAAAGCAATTGTGTCTCCTCCATCAGCAGAAACAGGATCATGCCAGGTTGTCTCGCCCTTGGTTTTATTTGCTAATCGTAAAGTTTCCTTATCTTCTGTCATATAATTAAACCTTGGGCTAAATTCTGAAATCCTACCATACAAAACAACCTGTCCCTGACTTTGCCAGCCACCAGCAATATCACCAATATTTACCAAAATGCTGTTTGACTGAACAAAGGTCACTGGCAATATTTGAGGATTGCTAGTGGTTTGGTTTGGATACCACTTTGCCTGATTCTCAAAGACAAAATTAAGACCATCGCAGGGAACATTTACAGTGCCAATATCACTAACATAGTTGGCATTGTCCGCAAAAACATAAGCCCTGAAAGTTAATTTCCCACTTTTGTTATTCTCAAAATCCAATCTTATTTTTGTGTTTTTTGCGACAGTGCCTGAAACTGTATTGTGATAATATACATTAAAAGCTATTCTGTCCCCTGCTTCTGCAGAAACTGGATCTTTCCAAGTTGTTTCGCCCTTGGTTGAATTTGCCAATCGTAAGGTTTCTTTGTCTTGAGGATCATTATTAAAAGCGGGAGATGCCGCTAATGCTTCTTTTGGCAAAAAAGCAATCCCCTGAAAAAAAATAAAAGAAAAAAGAACACTAAAAATTGCGGTTTTTTGAATTAAATTTTTCATCTTTGTCATATTTTTTTCTTGGGATAAAACCCATGTTTTTAAAACGACCTTTTTGGTTTTAAACACTATTTAACGCTTTTTACTTTCTTTAAATCAGTTTAAAGAAAATAAGAAGGGTGGGAGTTTTCTTCCTCAGAACCTTGAACAGGTACTCCCTCTCTGTTGTGGACTCTGTTGTGGAAATCCTCCTGATGCGCCGGTCTCAGTCGACCGGCGCATCTCCCCCGGGGCCTCCCTCACACGGCGCTGGGGGCGCTGTTATCGGGGGAGGCGGGGGCGGAGGAGGCGGAACCGGCGTGGGGTCCGAATCCGGTGCCGGAGGTGGCGGTGGCGGTGGTGCCGGCTTGGGGGCCGGTGCCGGGGCCGGTGCAGGCGTCGGTACCGGCGCTTCCGGCACCTCGGCCTCCTCCGGGTGGCAGGGGCCCACCCGGAAGCACTCTCCCTCCGGGTTTCCCACCCGGAGTTCGATGGGCCGCCCCGGAGGTGTCGCCACCTCGAAGGGACGACCCTCGGGGGTCGTAACCTCCACAGGGCCGCCCTCGGGGCCCTGGTGGCGGAGGATTACCTCGCCGCTGTGCCGAACTTTGAGGCCCACGATCAGAGCCATCAGGATCAGGCAGGCGGCCAGGCCCGCCACAAACAGGGCCTTGGCCCACCAGGGCCACGCGGCCCTCTTGGCGGGCTCCTTCGCGGCCGGCTCCTTAGCGGGCCTCTTGGCCGGCGGCTTCTTTGCCGCGGCCGGCTTGGCAGCCGTCTTCTTGGCAGCCGTCTTCTTGGCAGCCGTCTTCTTGGCAGCCGTCTTCTTGGCAGCCGTCTTCTCCTTCGCCATCCCTCTCACCTCCTTTCTTTTTCTTAGGGATGGCTTTTTTAAAGAACATTTTTATTATACCAAATTCATCTTTTTCTGTCAACCCTATTTACAAAAAAGAGAATATATTTTCTTATTTTTAAAAATAAAAACCCGCTTTTTAAAAAAAACGGGTTTCTTTGTTTTGTTATTTTTTTAATTGACTCTCTCTGCCTCAATAATAATTCTTCTTGCGTCAGTTCCAACTGGCCAACAAGAAAGTAATGTTATTGTTTCTTTATCCTGATACTCTCTCAATCTAAACTCTCGCGGCGCGATAATTTCTTTCCTAAAAACTCTATAATTATAAATATTTCCCTGAAAATTTATTATTATTTCATCATTTGCTTCAAGTCTATCTAGTTGAGAAAAAACTTTAGTATATGGACTCGATAAATTGCGAGGAGCTGAACTGTGCCCTGAAAAAAGTCCCGCGCCAGATGTTCCCGGAAAGGCAGTACCGGGATAATGAACAACGCCGTATTTATGGTCATAATCAACCCATTTGGGGTCTCCCACAAAAATAATAGGAGCTTCAATTCCAATTTTAGGAATAGAAATTGTTCCTGATAAATTTATATAAATTCCCTCACTATTCATTTCAAAAAGATTTGGGGGGATAATTGAAGTAATAGATGTCGGAAGGGGTATTGGTATTGATGGTGTTTTAATATTGGAGGGAATTGGAACTGCATTAAAAATGCTTTCACTAAAAAATATCTTTGAAAGAATATAAAAGCCCGTGCTCGAAATAAAAAGAACAATAAAGACGGCCAAAAAAGAAATAGCAATTTTTTTTGTCTTCTTAGGGGGTTGTTTTTTAATAAAAAGAATATATCCAAAAAGCAAAATACCTAAAAAAGAAATTATTAAAACCGTAAAAGAAATTGTTGTTTTGCTTTGCTCCCAAAAATTTTTTATAGAAATAAAAATTTCTCCAATGTTTTGGGTTTGCCGGGGTTGATTTTGTGTTGGAATTGGACCGGAATTTGATGCTGAAGTTAGGGTTGGGATTGGGGTTGGAGTTGGAATTGGGGTTGTAGTTGGGGTTGGAAATAAAACAAAACTTTCTCTGCGTTCTATCGGTGGCTGAGAGAGCTGGGGTCCAATATATTCGTTAAAAGAAACTGTTTTTGATTTAAAATTAATATATAAATTAAAACTAATTATAACAATAAAAAAACTTGTTAAAGCAACTAAAATATAAAAAACAGCTCTTTTTCTTGAATAAGCGTTTTCAAAAATTAAGGGGAAAAACATTCTTGGCACCTTTAGCTGATATGCTTCATATTCTTTACCAAATTTTTTAATAAGTTTCCCTTCCTCTTCTCTAGTGTGCGCTTTCCATATAAAATAAGAAACAAAACAAGCGACCAGAAGTCCCCAAGACTTAAATAAAATAGCAATTGCAGGATTTAATAAAAAAATAATAGCGCCATAAAATGGATGCCTCAAAAAAGCATAAACTCCTCTATTTTTCATCTTCTCTTTTAAAACATACTTTGGAGAAAGTTCTCTAAAAGCCAAAAAAGATACTATAAAAAAAGAAATCATCAAAATACTAACGGACCAAAAAATAAATTTTGGAGAAAGATTAATCGGTTGAATCCCCATTATTTTCTCAAGGGCAAAGAAAAATCCAAAAAAAACAATTTGCAAAAAAATTGTTTTTGGTATCCCCTGCCAAAAAATTTTTGTTTTGTAACGAAGGGTTTTAAATTTAATTTTCAACCTAGAAAACATATCGCTTTTTGATTATTATTTAATATTAACAGATTTCTCATAAAAAACGAAAAATAATTTAAATTATACAATTTTTACAAAATTAAGTCAATAAACAAAAAAATGACGAAGTAATTTTTCTGCGAGGCTCCGCGCTCAACGCGCGGGCGGCGGGGCTTCGCTTCGGCTCGCGGGCAAAAAATTTCCCTCGCATTTTATACAATAAGCTAAAAAGATTTACAAAAAGCCAAATTGTTGTTAATATCTACTATGGATCTTGGATGGCCCAAGATTAAGTTCTTTCACAACTAAAGAAAGGAGGACGATGATGATTATCGCGCTAAGTGGACCTTCTGGTATCGGAAAGGGCTACATCAGAGAAAAACTGTTAGCCACTTTCCCATTTCTTAAAGAGTTAAGATGGTTTACCACCCGTCAACTTCGTTCAAATGAAGAGTGTGGCAACAGGATTTCCGTTACTGTATCCAAGTTCAATGAGCTCGCTGATGCGGGTAAGCTGGTCTTGGTGCAAGATCTCTACGGTTATTGTTACGGACTAAGCCGAGCGGATCTGCTTCCAAGTTCGCGCGTTAGATTGACAGAATTTCATCCAGACAACGTCGCGGAAGCCCTGAAAATCAACCCGGCAATCGTGGTTGTTGGGCTAGTAACTCACGACATCTCGTTGTTGCGCAAAAGACTTTCTGTTGTTCGGAATACTGAAAGCGCATCAGAGATAGAAAAAAGAATCGCGTCCGCCGAATCTGAAATCAAAACCATCTTGCGTAACAAGCAATTGTTTGCGTCTGTGATCGAGGTGTCCGAAATTTCGGAAGCATCGACTTTCGAACAAGTGCTTGCAATCTTTTCACCTTATCTCAAACAGAAAGGAGAAATGTGATGTCTCTCAATACACAAGTTGGCAAAGTGAAGTTACGCACACCGTTGTTGTTGGCGTCAGGATACATTACCGAAACGCCGGAATTTTTCCTGAAGGCACAGCCGTACGGATGCGCGGGTATGGTAACTCGATCCCTTAAACAAGATATTCCAGCAGAGCGCGCTCGCGTTCCAGTTCCGCGATACGCAGTCTTCGATCAGGGTAGTATGCTCAACTGTGAATGGGGCAACGAGAAACCATGGACTTACTGGAAGGAGTACGGCGTTAACCAGATTAAAAGTACCGGTTGTCCGATTATAATCTCGATTAGCGGTCGTGATCTGGACGGCTGTTGCAGCCTGATTCGGTCTTTCGATGAGCTTGGCGTTGACGCATACGAAATCAATATCTCGTGTTCCCATTCGGGAGTGTTGCATGGAAATCTCAACATCGACACTCTCCATTTGCGGCATGTTCTGGAGACAGTTCGTCAGGTAACGGAAACTCCAATCTGGATCAAGTTGTCGTATTCAAACTTCTTGCTTCAGATGGCAACAGAAGCCGAGTCTCTCGGCGCAGACGCGATCGTCTGTACAAACAGTATTGGTCCCGGGATGTTGATAGACACCAAAACCGCTAAGCCGAAACTCGGTATTAAGGGTGGTGGCGGCGGAGTGACGGGGAAAGCGATTTTTCCCATTGCTCTATGGTGTGTTCATCAACTATCTCAGACGCTGAAGATACCGGTGGTCGGATGCGGAGGAATTTTTACGGCCGATGAGGTTATACAAATGCTTATGGCTGGGGCTTCAGCAGTTCAGCTATACACCGCTCCGGCGCTCAAAGGTCCAAGGATTTTCAAGCGGATTTTATCCGATCTGGAAAAATTCCTTGAAACTCATCCGCAATACACATCGGTCAAAGAACTGATTGGACTGACACTTGATAAAACAAGCGAGCATAGGTTTTCTTCGCCTCCCCCGGTGGTCGACGAAAAGAAGTGCACGGGTTGCGGAATCTGCATAGATGCCTGCGCTTTTGACGCCATTAGTCTCGTTCGTCGTCCGGGCAGAGCAACACTGGCGGTTATTGCCGATAACTGCATCTCGTGCAATGCGTGCGTCGGTGTATGCCCCCCGAAGTTTGACGCTATCAAGGCGTCGTTTTAAGGAGGTTATCATGGGGAAAACATACACAATCGCCGTGCATTGCGCTAAATGCACCACACTGCTCTATCGCTATAAAAAGGAGGGCGCGGGAACGCTCGTCAAGTGTTACGCCGACATGATCATGGAGGATTACACGAAAGGCGACTTGCGCTGTCCCAAATGCGGGCAAAAGTTTGCCAGGCACGCCATCATCCATAACAGACCCGCTCATAAGATTATTAGAGGAAAAATCTTTGTGAGGGGGCACCATGGATAACAACAACAGCCTGTGCAATCAATCAATGTCGCCATAGGGCGATTGGAAAAATTCCGATCGCCCTTTTCTTATCTTGGCATTACACGCCAAATCTATTTTTGAAGTAGCCGGGAGTATATGTATTATAATCAAAAATTTCGTTTGCTTCCTTATTTAACCTATTGATGTAGTCAAAAAATTGTTTTTGATTAAAAATTTCAAGTCCCAATTTTTTACAAACAGCTTGAATTTCCTCGGTTATCTTTGCATGATTATCGCTTAAGAGTGTCATTTTCTCGGCCTCATAATAATAACTATGTCCGGGAACTTCTACCAACGAAAATTCAATACCTTGATATTCATATACTTTACTCTTTCTGACGCATAGCATACCTTTTACAAATCCGAGTTCGCCAAACATTTCTACGAGCGTGTCAAAATCGCTTTTCGTGAAAACGGAAAGTTCTTTACGGTTTTCCGCGCCGCCCCATTCGCCAATTTTCAAAACAATCTCCGGATTACCATTAGTCACGCGCAGACGTATATCTTTTTTTCTCTTTTCAACCCCGCCCTCCAGGAAAGTGGAATAATCAATAAGCACTCTGTCTTTCTCTGCTATTTTTTTTCCTTCCCTCTCGAACAAATCCACTAAACTATCAAAATTCTCCTTCGTCAAAGGGCCGCGTATTTCTATTTCAATATTTCTATCCATAATTTACTTTTTAACTCTATAGAAAACTTGTTTAATTATCATTGTGGCGTAACTTCCTGTTGGCAAAAAAAATGAGACGGTCAGCTTTTTCTTACCCTTGCGTAGTTCATCGCTTTCTAAATCATGGGTGTATATTGTAGTGCCGACAATAACATTTCTACTGATGATTTTCTTTTTCGCCTTGAACGTATCTTCCACAAATTCATAACCCTCTGCCTCGCAGATATGAGGACATTGAAAAGAATGAGTTGTCGGTAAATATAAATCGCCGATATGTTCAAAGTAATGCTTCTTGCTGTCTGTGTGCTTTTTAATCAATAAAGATGTTTGATTATTCCACAAGAAGCTATTATAGGAAGATACAAAGAAAGCAATTTTCTTTGGATTAATTGTTTTGAGAAACTTTTTGTAGTCAGAGAAATTTTCTATTACCTCTGGTGTGTCAGGCAACACATTATTCGTTATTTTCAAATAATCAAACACCTTCTTCCAATCTCTTTTCACTACTGCCTTGCCGATTAAATGAGTGTTATAAGGACCGCCGGCCATGCCGAACCTTTGATTGTCGTAATAATTTATAAAATAATGATGTCGATGGGCGGTGAGAAAATTCAAGAGATCTTCAGCTGTTTTCTTTTCAAGGTTTCTTATTACGATTCGAAACGAATTTCCATGAAGCATTCTCTCTTTTATCGGCTCATCTCCGTATCCAACGATATACTTGATCCGAAAATATTTTTTACCTGTGTCATGTTTTTTGTTGAAAAGTGCAACATCTTTTTCTTTCAAAATTTTCTTAACAGAAATAAGTTGTTCTGTAATCGCATCTTCATCTTTCAGCCCCTGACTAGTAATGTTATTAAATTCCAATTTGAAAAAATCCTTTATACGTTCTAACACGTCAAAAGTTGTATAACCAGACTTTTGAACCCATAAGTAAGTAAACCTAGAAAGTTTTTTAGATAAAAGTGTGGGCATTAAAGGAACTTCCGTTACTTGGAAGTCTTCATTTTTGCATTTAACTTTATAGATTATAGGTTGCTTCATAATATATTTGTTTAGATATTAACAACAATTTGGCTTTTTGTAAATCTTTTTAGCTTATTGTATAAAATGCGAGGGAAAAAAGTGGAGGAGTTAAGAGGAGGAAATTTTTTGCCCGCGAGCCGAAGCGAAGCCCCGCCGCCCGCGCGTTGAGCGCGGAGCCTCGCAGAAAAATTACTTCGTCATTTTTTTTGTTTTGCGCGCGCCATTTTTTCTTAAAGGAAAGGCAATTTTTCTGCAAGGCAGTGCCGCGTGAGAAGCACGGCGGCGGGGCGGGGTGTCTGGATTTTTTCAAGAATTTTTGCTAAAATAAGTTCGAGCTTGTTTGTGGTGGACCCGAGCGGATTCGAACCGCTGACCTCCCGCGTGCAAGGCGGGCGTTCTAGCCAACTGAACTACGGGCCCCCGACTACAAATCCCATACGATTCCCTATTTTACCAAAGAACTTTTAATAATCAACCTTTTATCAACAGTTCCGACTGGCCAGCAAGTCATTAATGTTAACTGCTCTTTTGGGGTTGGTTTAATAACGCTTAAATCTGTTTTTTCAACAATTGTTTTTTCAAAAATTGAATAAATAAATTCTTGATTTTTATAAAAAATAATAATTTTATCTCCCTTTTCAAGCTCTCCCAATCTTGCAAATATTTTTGCAAAAGCCCCTATACCACTTGTTGTACTTGAATGTCCAAAAAGAAAAATATTACTTCCCTCACCCGGAAAGGCGCTTCCCTTAAGATGCGCTACTCCTCTTTTAAGCTCCTGATTGTAAATATTTTTATTTGAGCCATCAACGTTTTTAATAATTGGAGCTATAATATTTATTTTTTCAATTTTGATACCGAATTCTTGAATATTAGACTGCCAATTATTATTTAAATCACCCGAATTTTCAAAATTAGAAAATTTAACAGTATTTCTTTGGTATTTTATAATATAAAAACTAAAAGCAATAATAGCTGTTAAAATAATTCCAAAAGCAAAAAAAGTTATTTTCTTTTTTTCTATTTCAAAAAGTTTCTTAGTGTTTTTTCTGGCGTCAAAAGAAATATAAATACTATCAACAATAACGCGCTGTGGCATAAAAAATTAATAATTGAAAAATTATTAGCTCCAGTTTCTGGAAGAATGGTAATTTGATTTTCATCACCCGAATCCTCACTTACCCCAAGAATAAGTTGACGAGAATAGCTTTGAGTGGGTATTCCAGAATCAATTACATAAACAGTAAAATTATGATTACTTGCATGCTTTGGGATTCCCTGTAATTTACAATCTGCAGTAACCGTCATTCCCTCTGGTAAATCACCGCTCCAAGTACAGTGATACGGAAAAGTGCCGTTTTCAATATCAATTTGATAATCATAAAATTGACCCACTTTTGCTCTAGGTAAAGAATTTGTATCTGTTGTAATTGATAAAGACGGTAATTCTTGAGATCTTATAATTCTTCCGCCGATATCCTCGTTTGAAATCGCAAAATAAATTTTGTTTTTAAAAAAAGTTCCCGACCATATTCCTTCATCTCCAGCATCAACAAAAGAACTATTATCTTCTTCTGTCCAATTTTCTCCATTTTGAGATGTAAAAATTTTAGCAAGATCATCAACTTCATTTCCTGTACCAAAATAGATAGTATCGTTTACTATAACGGGTGTATACCCAGTCCAAGCATTTTTAACATTCCCAAAGCCATCTTCATTAACTTGTGTCCAGGTTCCTTCATTGCCACTATCTGATCTCCAAATTTCAACCCCTGTTTCGCTTACCATTGAAGCATAAATTTTTTCGTGAAAAGTAAAAATACTTGAAAAAAACCTACCGTTGGTTTCTCCAAAACCATTATCTACAACTTGAAACCACTCTGTTCCTGTCTGGGTTCTCCATATTTCAGGACCCCGAGAGGCGTGCTGAGTACCAACATATAGTTGATTATTAAAAACATTCATTGCATAAGAGTTAATGTTTTCTGCGTCTCCAAAACCCTCTTCATTTACTTTTATCCAACTAGAATCGCTATCTATACGATATATTCTTACCCCCATATCAAAGGTTTCAAAATTAATATAAAGAACAGAAATATATAATTTTTCATTAAAAACTGCCATGCTGTTAATCGAGCAATTATCAATGCTTCCAAAACCATCTTCTCCAATTTGTGTCCATTCAGTTCCGTTTATGGTTTTTAAAAGCTTAAAACCAGAAACGCCAAGTTCTCCCCCAGTACCAGCATATAAGGTTCTTCCGTCGGTAAAAAGAATTACGCTTGTATGGCCAGAATCCCCAAAACCATCTTCATTAACTTGTGTCCAGTTTTCTCCATCACTGCTTCTGAAAACCTTGGCGCCATCGGTCCCGTTATATACTCCAGCATAAATATAATCACCAAAAACAACAAGACTATTTATTACCCTATTCTGATTTCCTTCTCCAAAACCATTATTCATAACAACTTCCCAAGATAAAGAGTTTGCTTTTGCAAAATGGATAAAAAGAATTCCAAATAATAAAAAAATAGCTAAAATAAACTTAATTTTTTTCATAAAATTAAGCGGACAAAAAACCCCCATCAACCGCAACCAATGCTCCTTGCATATAACTTGCAAGGTCGCTCGCTAAAAATAAAACCACTTTTGCAATCTCATCAGGCTCCCCCATTCTTCCAAGAGCTAATCTTTGGTTAAAATCATAACCTGTTTTAATAATATTAAAATCAAAATGCTTTAGTGATTCTATTGTGGCCTTTTTGGTTCCCGGAGTTAAAACGCCTCCTGGCAAAATAGTATTTATTCTAAATCCTTTTTTCCCATAATCTCTTGCTAATGACCTTGTAAGTCCAACAACTCCTGCTTTAGCTGCACCATAAGCCGCCATGTCTGATTTAAAAGGTAATACTGCTTCTATTGAAGATATATTTACAATAATTCCCCCCCTGTCTATTCTTTTTTTAATAAAATTCTGACACATCCAAAAAACAGAATTTAAATTGATATTAAGAACTTTCATTAAAAATTTTTCATCTACCTCTAAATAACTTTTAAAGGGATAAATTCCAACATTGTTAACCAAAATGTCTGGGGGGTCGTCTCCAATTCTATCCCAAAAAATATCTATTTCTTTCTTGCTTGATAAATCAACTTTATAAAGTTTATTTTTGCACTTATTTTTTAAACAATGTTGAACTTTAGAAAGGCCCTCCTTATCTATATCTAATAAAATTAATTCAGCGCCACCCTCTGCAAATCTCTCCGCTATTGCTTTTCCAATTCCGGCAGCAGCCCCCGTTATAATAACCTTATTTTTATTAAAAGAAAGTATTTTTGATAGTGGTTTTTTATTTCTCATATTTTTATAAAATTATCTACCAAGTAAAAGTAAATTCATCATAAGGATCTCCGTTATAAATGGTTTTTGTTAATTCAACTTTAACATTTTTACTTTTTGTCATTATTTCCATTATTTTTTTAAGATATCCCCTAAAATATTCATAAGAACCTCTCTTCACTTTCGGATAATTTGTTAACCTTAAAACAGCTCTTTTGTTTTTTATATCGCGCTCAACCCAATTCATCTCGCCAAGATTAGTATAATTTTTCCAAAATTTTGGAGTAACCCTAAAAGCGACTTCAAGCGAGGTAAACGTCCTTAACATTAATTTTGCAAGTAAAGAGTTTATTGGGGCTTCATAACCCATTTTAAAATTATCTTCTTCTCCCCAATTAAAAACTTCAAGCATTACCATCATAACAAGATGTACTGTTGGTGCGGGATACCATTTAACAGAAGAAAGCCCATCAAAAGAAAAAGGATAACCAATTTCTTTCATTTTTTCTTCCACTTTTTTAAGCCCCTCTATTCCTTTTTTTGAAATAATGTAGTCCTTAAGGGTCGTCAAAATAAGGCCCCTTATTCTGCCATTTATTTTGACTATTTGCTTAATATCATCATCAGTAAGTTTTGTTGTGCTCATATCTATCTAAATATAACAAAATTAATATAAAAGTAAAAGAAAATAAATCCCTGAAGATTATTTTAAATTATAGCGATTTCTTTTTATTTTTATTTTTTGATGATTTTTTTGACTTTATTGTCTTTCCCAGTTTTTTTCCTGTATCCTTTGCTATTTTCTCCATTTTCTTCCCAAATCTATTTGCTGCTTTTCCCACTTGTCTAAACTGTCTTTTAACATCCTCGTCTTTAAATCTTTCTACAAAAGTTTTAGCTGAGTTAACAGCACTATTTCCAAAATTTTTTGCTTCTTTCTTCAATTTTGGATCATTAAAAATCTCAGATATTGCATCTCCAAATTCTTCAAAAATTCTTTTAAAATCTTTTATTGCATCTTTATGTACTTTTTTCATATTTTTTAATTTTATGACTCTTAATAGGGTTCGGCCTTTAAAATTATTCGAAAAGACGACTTAAAAGCACTGTGGCTAACAACAAAACAAAGAAAAATAAATAATTAACCTCAGACAAGAGGGGGTTTAGTTTTAAATAAGGAACCAAAAAAAAGTCCAAAATCCCCGGTATTACACTCCAAATAATGGCAAGCCCCATTACAATTGACCTTACTTTTACTTTTTTTATTTTAGTTAAGCGCGCCTCTTTAAAAAACATTGCAACCGCTGGAATAATTACAATCAACACATGTAAAAAATTCAAAACAGAAGGTACCATAGGAACGTCATTCCAAATTAAAATTCCTTGATTTGTGAAAAAATACTTTGGCGGAGTAAGAACAAACCCCAAAACAATAAAAATAGAGAAAAAAACAAAAAATAATAAAATTTCTTTGCTTTGGTTTGGAAATTTTATTTGATAAACTAAGTACCCCAAAACAGATGTTCCCACGACTAAAAAACTTCTTTGAATTATCTCAAATATCAACCACAAATTAGGGTCTTTTAAAAAAATTAAAGCAGGAATTGCAAGAAAAAATCTGCTTCCTGAAATTAATAAAAAAGAATATCCAAAAAATTCGGCTATTTGATTTTTATCTTTCTTGCCATATTTTAAAAATCTATAACCCAAAAAGAACATTACAAGAAAACCAAACAGTTGAATAATCCCACTTATTGGCAAAATCATAAACCAATATTCTTTTTAAAAATTATTAAATTATAATAAAAATTTTATAAAACGCAAAGTTTTTCTCTATCCTAAATTGTATTGTATTTTTAATTAAATTTGAACAAAACCAATAACTATAATATCAATTGAAAAAAATATATTTTATAATAATTGGTCCTTAATAAGGTTTTTGTTTTATTACATTATATCAAAACTACACGCAAAAAGAACTATTTTCTTTTCTCAAGACTTTCTATTAATCTGTCGGAGTGTATTCCTATGTAGCTTGTGAGAGAAAAAATAAAAACAATTAGCAACGCCGTAAAGAAATATACAACAAAATAATTTTTCAAAAGCTGACCAATAAATAAGGTTATTTCAAAAAAAAACAATAAACGAAATAAACAAGTAATGATTGTGTTTAAAATGCCTGCTCATTACACTAAATCCAGAAATATGATAAAATATCAACCCGCCCAAAACCGTAATTAAAGTAATAATCTTCAAAAAAATATTATTAGTAACAGTATTTACCGCCAAAGGAATAGATAATATTAAAAAATACACTCCAAAATATTCTGAAATTGTGGTACCAATTAAAACACACCTTTCAAATCTTCTTTTTGTCCAAATTTTTCTTGCAAAAATTTTTGATTTAAAAACAATAAATTTTCAGTCGCATTGGCGTAAATTAAAGTTGAATATAAAAAACCGCAGGCGCTTATCATTAAAAACAAAATGGGTAGCTCAATTAATTTTATATATTCTCTAAAAGATGATTCCTTGAGTAAAATACCCATAAAAAATAACGACACTGCGGTAAAAAATGAAGTAAGGGATATGTCTACAGAAATTTCGCTTTCGTATAACCCCAAGTTTTGAGGATATATTTTTTTTATTTTTTTAACCACGATAAGAATTATTATTTATATTATAGCAATAAATTATATTTTGTCAATATATATCGAGAGTTCTAAAGTCTATCCAACACTTCAATATAAAAATAAACCATTAAGTATTAAAAAATTAAAAACCTCGATTAATTATAAATCGAGGTTTTTAGTGTTCTTAATGAAGGGCGCCGCTAAAACCTATTTTTTCTCTTTCGATAATATCCGCAGGCAAATACTTTTTTGCTATTTCGCGAAGCAGAACTTTGCTCATTTCCCTTCCTGTTCGTTCGTTAACAGGAATTCTTGAAATGTATTCTATTACTGACCGTTGTAAATAAGGGAAAACGACAGAGATTCCAGCCTCGCTTGCTGATTCTTCTAGTGGTATCAAGTGTTCGCGTGGCAATCTTTTCCAAAAATCTATAAAAACCCTTCTTTGATTTAATTGGATTTTGGGTTTTCTATGTTCCCAATATCCCCCCAAAAGCTCGTCTATTCCATCATGAGCTATTACTGATTTTACTCCAAATACCGAAATAAATTTATAAAGTAGAAATACCGCCACATCACCAAGATAGACCTCTTTACGAACTTTTGATAAATAATCCCCCGTTTCTTTTATTTCCTCTAAAGAAGGTATAAGTTGATGATGTATTGTTCTAAATTTCTTTGCAACTATCCTGGCGTGTTTAATGTCGGGATGAGAGGGGCTGCTTGCTATAGTAAAAGTGTAAATTGGCACCCCGTATCCAACCAAATTTCTTATCTTTGCCAGACAAAAAGAGGAATCTATGCCACCAGAAAGGGTTGTATATATCCGACCATTATCTTTTTCAAGGCAATAATTTACACAAGAGGCAACTGTTTCAGTCAATATTTCTTCTAGCTCGTTTGTATCCCAATGCTTTGTCTCTTTGCTTTTTTTTACAACAACAGGCAGAGCAATTACATCTCTCCAGCAATCTATTTCTTTCATTCCCCTACCTCCTTTCATTTTTGAAAGAACTTAACCTACAAAAAAATATTTTTTATTTTTTATCACTATTTCCTTAACTTTAAATTTATTATTTTCGTGATCATAAAGAAATCCAGAATGTTTTTTATTTAAAACATGAAAAATCTTATTGTTGAATAACAAATGACCTATTTTGAACTTCTCGCCTTTCATATTTTTTTTTGAAAAAAGATAACAATGATGTAAATCGTGAACCACAACATTTTTCCCTTTCGTTCTTTTTTTAAAGTGGTGCATATGATGGACCAAATAAAGCCTTCTTTGTTCTCTCTCTGTTAGTAAGTTTTCATATTTCATGCTTTTATCGTTATTCTTGTTTAATCTCCATATGACAAATTATAAAATTTTAAAGGTAATGTCAATAAAATCTCTCAAGCCGAAATTAAATTATTTTCAGTGCTATAAATAATTTTAAAAGATTGTATCAGAAAAAGAACTTTTTGCTAACCTGGGAAAGTTCGTTCGAAAAAGCCCCAACGAAGTTAAAAGAGAATTTAAAAGATATATAAAAATAGATGAAAATATGGTTGAAATAATAAAGAAATTAAAACCAATTTATAAATTAGGAATTTGTTCTAACAGCCCAAGTAATTTTATTCGCACCATCCTTAAAAAACATCACTTAACAAACCTATTTGATAAAATAGTAATTTCTAGTGAATGTGGAATAACAAAACCCGACAGAAAAATATATGAACTTATTTTAAAAAATCTTTCTGCCAAACCAGAAAAGTCGATTTTTGTTAATGATAACCCCACCCACATTAAAAGCGCAAAAAATATCGGAATGAAAACTGTTTTATTTTCCAGCCCTGAAAACCTTAAAAAAGCCCTCAAAAATTTTAATATTGAAATTTCTTAAAATTATCCTCTCATACTCAAAGCCTAAACTTGTAAAAAGCGAAAAAGCGGTTTGATGTTATCTCCCCGCCTCTTTTTGTGCATTGCCTTACTTTTGCCCCTTTTAACCACAACCTAAAGAGGGCTAATTGGAATATCTTCAAAATAACCCAACTCATGCTTAAGAGTTGCTTCGTATCGACGATTAAGTTCATCAGCTCTAACAGAAGCAATAATTAAAGCAACTGCAAGAGCTCTTAGGTCTTTACCCAAAAGTCCCCGAGAAATCTCTGGCATATGAGCAGAAAATCCCCCATAGTATGGCGCTATACTAATATGATGCTCGCCATTAAAATAGAGCTCTTCTTCCACAACCTTCATGGTCGTTGGACTGACAGGCATTTTCTCATCTCCTTTCAAATTTTTAAGAGCTTCCTCCTCAATAATCTTTTTATATGAAAATATATTTCTTTTGTTAACAAAAAACCTCCGCAAAGCGAAGGTTTGGCTCCCAAGAAAGATTTATTCTTTTTTAGTGAGCGGGGACGATGGGATTTGAACCCACGATCTTCTGCGTGACAGGCAGACGCTTTAAACCGGGCTAAGCTACGTCCCCGTATAACATCTTAAGATGCCGACGGCTGGGATCGAACCAGCGACCTTAGCCTTATGAAGACTCTGCTCTACCACTGAGCTACGCCGGCTTACGTGTCGCGGGGCCAGGAGTTGCACCTGGGTCTCAGGCTTATGGGACCTGCGAGATACTACTTCTCCACCCCGCTATATAAAAATTTAATTTCAGAATAAAAATTAAATATTTTTTTATTGAAATATCTTAACAATCATTTATAATATACTATAAATAGTTTTTTTTCAAGATTTTAAAAATTTTAAAAGGTCGCTTCAATCTAAAATTGTAAATTATGTACTACATAAGTGATTTATTAAACTACATAAATAACCTGGAACCACTTTTAAAAGGACTAATTGCTGTCTTAATTATCCTTTTGGGTTGGTTACTTTCAACAATAGCAAGAAGAATTGTTATTGTTTTTTTGAATAAAATTAAGTTTAATCAAGCAATTAAAAGATTGGGCTGGCAAGAAGTATTAAATAAAGCAAAATTACATATTGATGGCGCTAAACTATTTGGAAAAATAATAGAGTGGACGGTTTTTATCGTTTTTTTAATGGTCGCATTTAACATTGCTCAAATAAACTACATAGCCGAACTTCTTACAAGGATTGTGGGTTACCTTCCTAACATTATAATTTCTTCTTTAATATTTATTGCAGCAATTTTTCTTTCCGATTTCTCTTATAGAATTGTTGTAGCTTCAACCGGAGGAAAAATATCTTATTCAAAAATAATTGGAACTATCTTTAGGGGATTTGTTTGGACGTTTGCTATTCTTGCAATTCTTCTACAACTTGGAATCGCCCCCGACATCATAAGAGCAATTGTTTATGGAATTATATTTATGATAGCTCTTGCAGGTGGTCTCGCTTTTGGCCTTGGTGGAAAAGATATAGTCGCTCAATTTTTAAAAGAAGTCAAAGACAAACTATCATAATTATTATTAAGGTTTATGGAAGTCAAAAAGGAAGATTTTAAAAGAATCTCCGATTTTATTTGGGAAATACCAAAAGAATTTAGAAAAAAAATGCGGGTACCTGCACGAATATATATTTCAGAGGAAGAACTTGAAAATGCTTTGTTAGATAAATCTGCTAGCCAGCTAATCAATGTTGCAAGTCTTCCGGGAATAGTAAAATATGCCCTTGCGATGCCGGATATCCATGAAGGGTATGGTTTTCCAATTGGGGGAATTGCTGCAATTAATTATGAGGAAGGAATTATCTCCCCTGGCGGAATTGGATTTGATCAAAATTGCGGAATGCGTATTTTGCTATCTGATTATACAAAAGAAGATATAGAACCTTATCTTGAAGATATTGCAAAAGAAATACAACAAGAAGTACCTTCGGGTCTTGGCAGGGGCAGAAAAATAAAGCTTTCAGTAAAACAAATAGAAGAAATTTTAGAAGGAGGAGCCGAAAGTTTAGTTAAAAAAGGACTTGGTGAAAAAGAAGATTTAGAAAATTGTGAAGAAGGGGGACGTTTTAAAAGTGCTGATAAAAATTTGGTTTCAAATTTAGCCAAAGAAAGAGGAAGAGATCAAATTGGAACGTTGGGATCGGGAAATCATTTTATTGAAATTCAAGAAGTAATTAATATTTTCGATAAAAAAACAGCGGAATGCTTTGGGCTTTTTGAAAACCAAGTTATTTTTATGATTCATACGGGCTCGCGCGCTCTTGGGCATCAAATTGCAACTGATTATTTAAATTTAATGAAAAAAATAATGCCAAAATACAAAATACATACTGAAGACAAAGAATTAGCATGTGTTCCTTTCCCCTCAAAAGAAGGACAAAATTTCTTTCGAGCAATGGCCTGTGGAGCAAACTATGCCTTTGCCAACAGACAAATGATAAGCTATTTTATAAGAAAATCTTTAAGAAAAATATTGGGCCCCAAAACAAAATTAAAACTTTTATATGATGTCGCGCATAATATAGCAAAAATTGAAAACCATAATATTGAAATTAGGGGGAAAAAACAATTAGTAAAATTAATTGTCCACAGAAAGGGTGCTACAAGAGCTTTTCCCCCTCAACACAATGAAATACCGGAAAAATATAGAAAATGCGGTCAACCAGTATTAATTCCCGGTTCAATGGGTACCTTTTCTTATATTCTCTGCGGTACAGAAAAAGCAAAAGAAACATTTTATAGTGTTTCTCATGGAAGCGGAAGAAAAATGTCACGGAAAAAAGCAATTCAAAGTTTTTCTTCACATAAAATACTCGAAGAGTTAAAAAATAAAAATATTATTGTTAAATATTCCTCCCTGAGGGGAATTACCGAAGAAGCCCCGGGGGCTTACAAAAATATTGAAAATGTGGTAAATATATTAGATAAAGAAGGTATTTCAAAAAAAATAGCAAAATTAAAGCCCTTAGCGGTAATCAAAGGAGAATAATAAAGGTCGTTATGTAATTTTAATAAAATAAAATAGATGACAATAATTTTAATTATAATATTAGTAATAATTGCTCTATTGTTTATCACTATTGTTGGAACGTTTAACGGTCTTGTAAAGCTCAAAAATAGAGCAAAGGAAGCATGGGCAGATATTGATGTTCAACTGCAGCGAAGGTATGACTTAATCCCAAACCTAGTTGAAACAGTTAAGGGATATGCGGCCCACGAAAAGGAGTTGTTTGAGAATGTTACTAAGGCAAGGGCTGCAGCCTTAGAAGCTGAAAAGTCAGGAGATCCCCAAAAAGTAGGAGAAGCAGAAAATGCACTCGCGGGAACACTAAAAACTCTTTTTGCGGTAGCAGAAAACTACCCAGACCTTAAAGCATCTGAAAACTTTCTTGAATTACAAAGAGACTTAACAGATACAGAGGATAAAATACAGGCCGCAAGAAGATTTTATAATGGAAATGTAAGGGATCTAAATATTAAGATAGAAAGCTTCCCCTCAAATATTATTGCTTCAATGTTTGGGTTTAAACAAATGAATCTTTTTGAAATTGAAGAAGCAGAAGTAAGAAAACCCGTAGAAGTAAAATTTTAAAAGGACTATTTTAATTTAAGCTCCACGGCAAAATTGCCGTGGAGCTTGTTCTTAAATATGGCAACGCTTTATACGCAATCAGAGTCTAATATAAGAAAAACATTTTTATTAATGGCTGGCTTTTTAATATTTATAATCTTAATGGGCTGGGTTTTAAGTGAAGCAATGGATAATTATTTGATTTTAATTTTGGCAGTTATTTATAGTATAGGGCAAAGCTTTATATCTTATTGGTACTCTGATAAAATTATTTTAAGATCAACGGGAGCAATTCCGGTTAACGAAGAAAGTGCCAAAGAACTCTACAGGATCGTTGAAAATCTTTGTATTGCAGCAGGACTTCCAATACCGAAAATTTATATATTAAACGAAGAACAACCTAATGCTTTTGCAACCGGAAGAGATAAAAATCATGCAGTAATTGCTGTAACAAGGGGGTTGCTTGAAAAACTTGAAAAAAGCGAAATTGAAGGAGTAATCGCTCATGAATTATCCCATATTGGAAACAAGGATATGTTGCTTCAAACGGTTGTTGTAACTTTGGTTGGGGTAATTGCAATACTCTCAAGAATCTTTATAAGATTTAGTTTTTGGAGTGGAGACGATCGAGATTCTGGAAACTATATTGGGTTCATAATTGGTCTTATAGCGGCAATTTTGGCTCCTATTGTAGCTATTTTAATTCAACTTGCAATATCCCGAAAAAGAGAATTTTTAGCTGATTCAACCGGAGCATTAATTACCCGTTACCCAGAAGGACTTGCAAGGGCCCTTGAAAAAATCTCTCAAGACGAATCACCCCTTAAAAAGGCAAGCAACACAAATGCTCATCTTTTCATTGCAAGCCCCTTTAGGGGAAAACAAAAAAATAACTTTATATCAAAGTTATTTATGACGCATCCCCCAATTGAAGAAAGAATAAAAGCATTGAGGGAAATAAACGTGTAATAAAAAGTTCAAAATGAAAAAATCAAAAATCAAAAATAATACTAAAAATATAAATTTACCAAAATCGTTAAAAAAATATATCCGCAAAGAAAAAGCTCGAATTCGTCGAGAGTTTTTAGATATAAAAGAACAAAAACAAAAAATAAAAGAGCTTATGGAGCGCCTAAAAAAGCTAGAAAAGAGATCTATTTTAAAGATGACCGTGTAGGGAAAGAGTGTAAAAAAAAAATAAAATTAATATAGATAAAAAAACTATTAAGCCAAAGAAGAAAACCTAATGGTTTAATTTTTTTATTTTGGTTAATTCAAAATGTATGATTACTAAAAATATAAAAAGCTTGAAAGGGATCATTAGTAAAAATCAGGGCTTTGATATAATTATTGTTGTTTCTTCAAATCATAATTCAAAATACTGGGAATGGAGATTGTCTCAAACAAGAAAAACAATACTTTCTAAAAAAACTAAAATAATATGTGTTGAGGAAAATGGTTCCTGGAGGGGGGGCGCAGGCCAATTATTGGGGACCTTATACGCCCTTCAAAAAGCAAATAAAATAATAAAAGTTAATAATATCCTTAAAAAAGGAGGAACGGTTGCAATGTATCATACTGCGGGGTACGGAAAAAGGATGTCGCCTCTGTGCGGAACCGAAGGAAATAATAAGCCCGCTATAAAGCTTCCTTCGCCAATCGAGATTGAAAAAAAGCCAAATTTTTTAACCTTGCTTGAAGCTGTTATTCTGTCAACCCAAATTTTTGCCAAAACAAGAAACGGAAGACTTTGTGTTTTTTGGGGTGATCAAGTTATTATCCCCTCGAGAAATCCTAAATTAGAAACTTCCCTACCGGTTGAAATTTTTGGAATTAAAAAAGAATTTTTATTATCAAGGGAAGAATGGGGAAAAAACTGGAAAAGTTATGGAATTTTAATACCAAAAAGAGGGCCTGGTATTTTACAAAGAGAAAAAATAACCTGGAATGAAGTTAAAGAACTAGAAAAAAAAGGATATTTAAAATCAAACCAAAAAGGAGAAATGAAACTTTCAAAAAGTATGGGGTGTTTTTCAATTAATTTTGAATTTTTAGAAGCTCTTAATAAAGAATTTGAAAAAGAATTAGAATTTAAGAATAGAAAACTTAATACCGATCCCGATCTTTGGGTTCCTCTTACCTCAACAAAAAAAGAATTCTTAAAAAATAATATAGATATTATTTATTGGAAAAGAATAAATAGATTTAAAAAAAGATTCCAACAAGAAAATAAAAATTATCAAGATCTTATCGGCGAAAAAAATCTCGGAAGAAATACATTATGGTGGGATTATGGAAATTTAGCTTCTTACCACAAAAATCTGATAAAAATAACAGAAGACTCAGACGAAGGCAGGGCAGAAAGAATGTTCTTTGGCGTAGAAAAATTCTTTATAAGAAAAGAGAGAAAAGACAAAAAAAATATTAAAAATTCAATTATTATAAATTCTGAAGTTGGTGGCACGCTTAAAAACTCAATTGTCTTGGGTTCTAAAATAGAAAAAGCCAACCTTGAAAACTCGATAGTAATAAATAGCAAAATAAAAACAATAAGCGGAAAAAGCTTAGTGCTTTACTATTTAGAAGAAGAAAAAAGAATAAAAGTTTCGCCAATGGAGGTTATTACAGATATTGTTTTGGGACCTGGGACAAAAATAAGGATGAAAACAGATTTAACAAGGGATAGCAAAAAAGATTGGGAAATAAAACTTCCCCAAAATCCATTTTCTTACAGAGAAATGGAAAGCTTTCTTTCAAGATTAGGTGGCAGCAGTTTTAAATGCTTCAAACTTAAAATAAGATAAAAAAATTATGAAAATAAAAGATATTTATAGTCTGGCAATAAAAATGGGATCAGAAAGCGATTTTCGTGGAGCGCCTAAAATTAAAAAAATCCTAGAGGAAAGAAAAAAGAAATTTAACAAGCTCTCTAAAGAAGAAAAAAAATATTTCGATAAAGAAACACTTTTAAATCCCTATTCTGATACTCGCGCTTTGAATATCGCAAAAGATAAAGAAATAAAATCAGTATTGGTAGGAATTGATATTGATGTTTCAGAACTCTTAATAGCAAAAGAATTAAACATTGACCTTGTTATATCGCATCATCCTTTGGGAACTGCTCTTGCAGGACTTCATGAAGTAATGGAATTACAAACCGATGTAATGGCAAGTTATGGAGTTCCTATTAATGTTGCCGAAAAACTTCTTGAACCAAGAACATCTGAGGTTTTTAGAAGCGTCTCTCCTCGAAATAAACAAAGAGTAATAGATGCAGCAAAAATATTAAATATAAATTTAATTTGTTGTCATACTGTTTGTGATAATCTTGCTGCAAATTACTTAAAAGAAAAAATTACTAAAACGAAATTTGAAAAAGTTTCAGAATTACTTAAATTTATAGAAAAAATTCCCGAGTATCAAAAAGCAAAACAATTAAAAGAGGGTCCCACCTTGTTCGCTGGAAAAAAAGAAAACTATTGCGGAAAAATTGCTTTAACGGAAATTACCGGTGGGACTGAGGGAAATCCAAAAATTTATGAATGGTTAGCAAGGGCTGGTATTGGAACTGTTATTGGAATGCACGTTTCAGAAACTCACCGAGAAGAGGCGGAAAAAAACTATTTAAATGTCTTAATCGCGGGTCACATGTCATCTGACTCTCTTGGACTGAATTTGTTTTTAGATAAATTAGAAAAAAAAGGAATTAAGATTGTTCCCTGTTCTGGTTTTATAAGAATAAAAAGAAACTAATGACCTTCTCTTTATTTATTTAAATAGTAATTTTCAACTAATTTTTCAAATTCTCCAATTGTCTTTTGATTAATTTGAAGATCCGGATCATCTTCCAGGGGCAGCCAGTTAAAAACTGGAACGGGCCAACCCTCTCTTTTTGATTTTGAAAAATAAGGAGGTGAAACAACCCTAAAATACGGTTTTTCTTTTGGTGTTACGATTATTATTTTTGCCTCCCAGTATTTTTCAATATATTCTTTTTCAATCAACAACACCTCTTCCAATGATTCTGGGTCTGTCCTAAATTTAACCTCAACAAAAATGGGTCTTTCCTTTTTGGTAAATACTATAAAATCAGGAATTGAGGATATTTTTTTACCAGCTTTACTTTCCCACTTAAATGATTCTGCCTGTTCTAATTCTTCTAATAATTTTTTTTGACCCAAAGAATAAACCCGAAGTCCGTTTTTTTCAAAAAGTTCTCTTGTAATATCTTCTGCTATTTTCCCCTTTAAAATGCTTTGTGGATCCATAATGCTTCGCTAAAACAAAAGATAAAAAATTAAATATAAAAAATTTTATTTTTACGTTTTTGTTTTTTCTTTTTTAGATTTCATATTTCATTTTTATCTGCTACCAGCCTCCTCTTCCACCGTCTCCAGGCTCCAAAACTACTCTCTAGTGGGGTAAAGAATAATATTTTATATTTTCTTATTTTACCAAAAAACCAGGCAATAACAAAGTCTATTTAATATTAAAAAGCTCCAAGGCGTTTTCAGTGGTAACCTTTGCAATTTTTTCAAAAGAAACACCTTTCTTTCTTGAAATTTCTTCAACAACATATTTAACATTTAAGGGCTCGTTTCTAGCCTTCCCCAATTGGGGCGGAGTTAAAAATGGACAATCGGTCTCAATTAAAATTTTATCAAGGGGCATTTTTTTAATAACTTCATCAAGGTCCATTTTGAAAATAATTCCATTAAAACCAAGATAATACCCCATTTTTAAAAATACTTTCGCCTGCTCCCAGGTGCCACAAAAACAATGTAAAACACCACCGTATTTATAATTTAACCTCTTAAGCTCTGCAATTAAATCATCATATCCTAAACGGCAATGCAAAATAAGGGGTAACTTAAATTTTTCTGCCAAAGAAACCTCTTTTCTAAAAAGCTCTTTTTGTCTTTCTTTAAAAACTTCTCTTTTTTTCTTTGACTTTGGCCGATACCAATAATCAAAACCAATTTCTCCAATCGCAACTATCTTATCTCCTGCCTCTTTAATAAGGCCCGCATATTTGTTACAGTCAAAATCGTTTTCAAAACGAAAATCACTTCCTCCTTCGTTTTCATCTTTTCTCATTTTTAAAAGCCCTATGTCAAAATTAATAGGATGAAGTCCCACAGCGGCGAAAATTCCTTTTTTGTATTTTTTTGCAATTTCAACTGCTTTTTTTGAGGTTTGATAATTTGTTCCTACGTTTATCATCCAAGTACCGTCCGCAAGCGAATACTCAATTACTCTACTTCTGTCTTTATTATAAGCAGCAAAATTTAAATGAGAATGAGTATCTATTAACATATTTTAACTATATTCTCGGAAAAAGAGGTCTTCCTGTTTTTTCTTTTAACTGATGTTTAATTTTCTCTGAGGTTTCTGGTAAAAATGGCTCTAACATTTTGGCAATATTATCCAAGGCAAACAATAAATTAGATAATATCTCTTTTAGTTTAAAATTTGGGGTTTGGGATTTGGGATTTGAAAAAAACTTCCAAGGTTGCTTTCTTTCAATGTATTTATCGCAAAAACTAATCAATTCCCAAATTGAAATTAATGCATCGTTAAATTTAAATTCTTCTAAAGCCTTTTTATGTTCTTTTTTAGTCTGATTTATTTTCGTTTTTAATTTGGAATTTGGAATTTGTTTGTAATTTGTAATTTGGAATTTAGAATTTCTAGCCATTGCTATTACTCTTGCAACTAAATTCCCAATCCCGTTCGCTAAATCCACGTTATATCTTTCTTTAAATTTTTCGTAAGTAAAATCACCATCCTCGGTTGGTGGTATTTCACGCAAAAGAAAATAACGAACAGCGTCTGTACCAAACTGATCCACCAGTTTAAATGGGTCAATAATATTTCCAAGGCTCTTTGACATTTTTTGACCCTCAACAGTAATAAATCCATGGACTAAAATTTTCTTTGGCCTTGTTAAATTTAAAGCAATTAACATCGCAGGCCACATTAAAACGTGAAATCGAAAAATATCTTTACCAATGCATTGAACATCTGCTGGCCAAAATTTTTTAAATTTCTTTCCATTTTTTGCATAATCAAGAGCTGAAATATAATTTAAAAGAGCATCAAACCATACATAAATTAATTGTCTTGAATCGCTCGGCGCTGGAATGCCCCATTTTAATTTTTCTTTCGATCGAGAAATACTGATATCTTCTATTCCTTGATTGATAAAACTTAAAATCTCTTTTTTCCTTGATTCTGGAATAATTTTTATCTTATCTTTTTCTATTTCTTCTTTAACTTGGTTTGCATATTTTGAAAGTTTAAAAAAGTAATTTTCCTCTTCAACTATCTCGGGTGCTTTTTGGTGATTAGGACATTTTCCATCAATTAAATCTTTTTCTTTTAAAAATGCCTCGCAACCAACGCAATAAAGTCCTTTATATTTCTTTTTATAAATATCTCCATTTTTCAATAACCGATTCCAAACTTTTTCAACTGTTGGCCAATGTCTCTTTTTGTCAGTAGTTCTAATAAAATCGTTATTTGAAAGATTTAAAATTTTAGTAAGTTCTTGAAACCTTTTAGAAATCTTTGTTGTAAATTGCAACGGATTTTCTCCAACTTTCCTGGCCGCTTTTTCAATTTTAATACCGTGTTCATCGGTCCCCGTTAGAAAAAATACATCCTCGCCCAATAAACGATGATATCTTGACAATACATCTGCCTGTAAAAGCTCCAACGCAAAGCCAATGTGCGGCGGAGCATTTGTATAGGCAATACTTGTTGTTATATAAAAAACCTTATTCCTCGAATTAATAACTTTGTTTTTCTTTGAAAAATAATTTTTTTTCATACTCTTAACTTTGGGTTCTATTATTTTTTAAAAAAGAGTATCTTGAGGAATCATTTTGTCTTCTTTTTCATTAAATAAAGAAACCTTGCCAAATTCCCCGTCAAATCCGGGAAGAATATTTAACTCACCGTCTCTAACAATTTTTATACCTCTTGCGACTTCTGGAGAAATTTTTTCAATTTTCTCTATTGGTGCTTCAAACAGAACTTCAAATTCGTTATTAAAATTATTAATAATTGTTTGGTATTCCTCCTGAACTAACTTAGAAGTCGTTGAGGATTGCCCAAAAACTTCAGCAATGATTTCTGGAAGAGGCACTAACTTAATAAAAGGGATAGCAGTTTTGGGCTTTTCGCCCTCTTTTCTATCTGCTAATTCTTCAACGCGCGATAAAACGCCAACTGTTAATGGTTTTTTGCAAACGGGGCAAACACCACCATATTTCTTTGTCTCGTTAGGAGATAAACGCACCCCGCATAATCTATGTCCATCATAATGATATTTTCCCTCCTCTGGAAAAAACTCAATTGTAGATATTAAATTTATTTCCCCCTTTTCTTTTCCTCCTCGCTTTATAGCTTCAATTATTTTTTTATAATTTAACTCTCCTTCTCCCTCAAAAATATTTGCCTCTCTTCCAATCTTTTGGGGCGAATGACTATCAGAATTTGAAATAAGAGTATATTTATCAAGTTGAGACAATCTCCAGTTCATTTCAGGATCCGAAGAAAGCCCTGTTTCCAGTGCAAAAATATTAGGAGCAAATTCCTCAAAGCATTCTTCAACCGAATTAAAACCAGAACGTGAACCAAATAAAGAAAACCATGGAGTCCAAATATGAGCAGGGACGATTAAGCATTCGGGAGAAGAATCTAAAACCAATTTCGCGAGCTCTTTTGCATCCATTCCTAAAATAGGCCTTCCGTCTGACTTTATATTTGAAGTCCAAGAAAGTTGAGTATTTATTCTTTCAACAACATCTAAAGACGGTGCAAAAATTAATATATGAATTTTCCTTACTTTATCTTTTTTTGTATAGATACAACTTAACTCCCCCGTTAAAACAAAACGGATATCATCTTCAAAATCTTTTAGCTTAAAAAGTCCTTTTTCTGCTTCTTCTAAATTTTCTTTAATTTCTTCAAACCACAATGGATGAGTAAAATCTCCCGTTCCCAAAATAGAAATTCCTTTTATCTTTGCCCAATTAAAAAGATTATTAAAATTTGTTTCGCGAGAAGTTGCTCGAGAATATTTTGAATGAATATGAAAATCTGCAATATATTTCATTTTTATACTTTTACTTTGTCTCTTGCTCTTCGAAAATAGGCCCTGGGAACATTTAAAGCAATATCTATTTTATTGTCTTTCACGTCTATGTTAATCTTATCTCCTGGCTGGATTTTACGATCAATAATCATTTGGGCTAATGGATTTAAAATTAAATTTTGAATAGTTCTTTTAAGGGGCCTTGCACCGAAACGTTTATCGAATCCTTCTTTAGCTAAAAATTTCTTCGCTTCGCTCGTAATGGTAATTTTAATTTTCCTTTCTTCAACTCTTTTAATCAATTTTTTAATTTGCAAAGAAACAACTTTTTCAATGTCCTTCTGGGAAAGGTAATTAAAAATAATCACTTCATCAATTCTATTTAAAAACTCTGGCTTGAAATAATCTCTCAATTTTTCCTCTATTTTTTCTCTTAATTTCTTTTGAGAAATTTCTTTGTTTCTTTCTGTTGTGTCCTCTTTTTCAAAACCAATTTCTCTTGCGTGAGCAATTTCTTCAGAACCAATATTAGAAGTCATTATTAAAATTGTATTTTTAAAATTAACTGTTCTGCCCTTGGCATCTGTTAATCTTCCTTCGTCAAAAATCTGTAAAAGTATATTAAAAACATCAGGGTGTGCCTTCTCAACTTCATCAAACAAAACAACACTATATGGTCTACGTCTAATTTTTTCAGTAAGCTGTCCTCCTTCTTCATATCCAACATAGCCCGGGGGCGAACCAATAAATTTAGCTACCGTATGTTTTTCCATATATTCTGACATATCAACCCTTATAAGAGCGCTTTCATCATTAAATAAAAATTCAGCTAAAGCCCGAGCTAATTCTGTTTTTCCAACGCCCGTCGGTCCTAAAAATAAAAATACTCCCATTGGTTTTGTTTCTTCGGCAACCCCGGCCCGGGAACGTCTTATTGAGTCTGAAACTGCTTTAACTGCTACTTCTTGATCAACAATCCTTTTATGTAATTCTTCCTCCATTCTTGAAAGTTTTTTACTTTCTTCTTCCAACATCCTCTCAACGGGAATTCCTGTCCAACGAGAAACAATTTTTGCTATATCTTCTTCTGTTACTTCTTGCTTTAATATTTTTTCTTTTTCTTGAAATTTTTTTAAGTCTGTTTCTAGTTTTTTCATTCTCTTTTCTATTTTGGGGATTAGGGCATATTTAATTTCAGCAACTTTTTGAAGGTCTCCTTTCTTTTCAGCTTTTTCTGCCTCTTCCTTCATTTTTTCAAGATCTTCTTTAGTTGTTTTTATGCCGTCAATAAGTTCTTTTTCTCTCTTCCATTGAATCTCAAGCTTGTCTCTATCTTCCTGAAGTTGAGATAATTTTTTATTGAGTTCGCGCAATTTATTTCTTCCCTCTAAATCTTTCTCCTTCTTTAATGCCTCCTTTTCAATTTGTAATCTCATCATTTCTCTTTTAAGTTTATCAAGTTCTGCGGGCTCTGATTCAACTTCAAGCCTTAAAGCCGAAGCTGCTTCATCGATTAAGTCTACTGCTTTGTCGGGTAAAAATCTATCTCCAATGTAACGTTGTGAAAGTTTTGCTGCGGCAACTAGGGCCTGATCTTTAATTTTAACACCGTGATGCAACTCATATTTTTCTTTTATCCCTCTTAAAATTGAAATTGTATCCTCAATAGATGGTTCTTTAACATAAACCGGCTGAAATCTTCTTTCAAGGGCAGGATCCTTTTCTATGTATTTTTGATATTCTTTTAGAGTTGTCGCACCAATTGCGCGAAGTTCGCCCCTAGCAAGGGCTGGTTTTAAAAGGTTAGAAGCATCAATAGCGCCCTCTGCCGCTCCTGCGCCAACCAAAGTATGTACTTCGTCAATTGATAAAATGTATTTTCCTTTTTGACGATTTATTTCCTTTAAAAAGGCCTTTAATCTATCCTCAAATTCTCCTCTGTACTTTGTGCCAGCAATCATTGCACCAAGGTCTAAAGAAATAATTTCTTTATTTTTAAGGCTTTCTGGAACATCGCCAGAAGCGATTCTCTGAGCTAACCCCTCAACAATAGCAGTTTTTCCAACGCCGGCTTCCCCTATTAAAACAGGATTGTTTTTCGTTCTTCTTGAGATAACTTGAATTACTCTTCTTATCTCTTCTTCTCTTCCAATTACTGGATCTAATTTTTTGTTCTTTGCCTCTTTCGTTAGGTTTCGTGAGTATTTTTCAATTATTTGATATTTGGTCTCGGGAGTCTGATCTGTGATTTTCTGTCCTCCTCTTATTTCCTTTATAATTTCTATTGTTTTATTATAATCAACATCATATAAAATTTGTTTTGCCCTATTCTCTGTCTTAATTATTCCCAAAAATAAATGTTCAACAGAAATAAATTCATCTCCCATTTCTTTTGATGATTTCCTTGCCTCGTCCATTACTTTCGCAAAATCTTGAGTTAAGTATGCTTGGCCAAAAGATGTTTGACCAAAAACTCTTGGAAGAGCCATTAAAACATTGTTAACTTGATCTTTCAAAAGGTCCACGTTCTTTCCCATTCTTCTTAGTATTGTATTGGTAAACCCTTCTTTGTCCTCCAATAATGCTAAAAGCAAATGCAAAGTATCTATTTGCTGATGATTTTTCTCATTTGCAATTTCCTGAGATCGCTGAAGTGCTTCTTGCGCTTTTATTGTAAAATTTTGACCATCCATGTTTATTAATTACAAGAACAGATTTAAAATTATATAAACGATTTTAAGGCTGTTCTGCGTTTTTATTAATAACTAATTTCTTTCAGCAAGCGTAGCTTCCATCGTAGTTTCTTTTCCGTCTCTTAAAACTTTCAACCTTATTTTATCTCCAACTTTATAAGAAATAATTATCTTAGAAAGAGTATTTTTTTCGCTAACTTTCTTGTCATCGACTTCTAATACTATATCACCCTCCTGAAGGCCCGCCTTTTGAGCTGGGCTCCCTGGCACAACAGAAATATTATTATTATCTTTTACTATTAATGCCCCGTAATTTACTGATAAATTATATCTTTCTTTAATATAATCATTTACTAAAACATAGTTAACCCCCAAAAATGGATAACTTATTTTTCCCCTTTCTTTCACTTCTTGAATTGATTTTTTAATCTGATTTATCGGAATAGCAAAACCAATATTTTCTGCATCAGAAGCCATTGCAGTATTAATCCCAATAACTTCTCCCGATAAATTTAAGAGGGGACCACCTGAGTTTCCGCTATTAATTGCTGCGTCTGTTTGAATAACTTCTTGAATTTCCTCTGATCTTCCCGAAAAAGTACTACCGGCTGTTATGTTTCTTCCAAGCCCCGAGATCACGCCCGTAGAAACACTATTCGGAAACTCTCCTAAAGCAAAACCAATAGCAATAACCGTTTGTCCAACTTCAATTTTATCCGAATCGCCAAGTTCAACTACGGGTAAATTTTTCTCTTCAATTTTCAAAACCGCAATATCATTTGAAGGATCTCTTGATAAAACTTTTGCTGAATATTTTTTCCCGCTATTTAAAACAACCGTATATTCCACGCCAGAGGCCTCAACAACATGCTTGTTAGTCAAAATCAACCCATCAGAGGAAATAATAAAACCGCTGCCACCACCTATTTGTTGTTTTTCTGTTCCTTTTTGTCTATATTCTGGAAAAAATTGAAAGGGCGATGACCAATACTCCTCCATAATAGGAATATCTTTTGTTAAAATTACACTTACTACGGCGGGTGAAGCTTTTTTTACCGCACTAATCACGGCTTTTTCGTTCTCTGTTGTAACCTGGGATATGGGTTTCTCGCTAAAAAAATTTTTTGAAGAATTATTAAAAAATAATTTCTCAATTTGAGGATAAATTTTTAAACCAAAAACAGCGCCAGCAAAACCGCAAATAAAAGAAATTATAACTATTGATATTATTATGATGAAGATTTTCTTGTTTTTCATATATTTAGCTTTTAAATTTTCTTAGGCGTTCCGACCGCTTTTTGACTATAAAAATATTGTGAAGTCGGCGGGAGGAGGATTCGAACCCCCGGTACCATCTCTGGTACAACTGTTTTCAAGACAGCCCCGTTCGTCCACTCCGGCATCCCGCCAATTAATAAAATAACAACGGAGGCGAGAGGATTCGAACCTCTGAGGGGCGATTAAACCCCACGGGTTAGCAACCCGTTGCTTTAAACCACTCAGCCACGCCTCCAAATTTTTATTAAAGTCCTTCTCTTCTCAATTCCTCTATAATCTTCTTTTGAGCCCTTGTTAATCTTGTCGGGGTTTTTACGTTAATTTTAACATACATATCGCCCCTTCCTCTTTTGTCTATCTTTGGCATTCCCATACCTTTTAATCTTAACAATTTTCCGTTTTGAGTTCCAGCTGGAATTTTAAGTTCGACCTCTCCCGCTAAAGTTGGAATATCCTTTTTTGCCCCAAGCGCTGCTTCTGAAAATTTAATGGTTAAATCATAATAAATATCATCTCCTCTTCTTTTAAATCGTGAATCGGGTTCAATATGAACTCTAATATAAAGGTCTCCTGATTTCAATATTCTCCCGCCAGATTCTCCCTTTCCTGATATTTTTAATGTTTCTCCACTGGAAATACCTGCTGGAATAGAAACGACAATATTTTCAACTTCTCTAACCCTGCCCTCCCCGTGACATTTGCTACATTTTTTCTCTGGAATATCTCCCTTTCCCCCGCACTGAGGACAAATATTGGTCTTTGTAAAAGAACCAAAAAATGTTTTATGGATTTCTTTTACACTTCCCTGTCCTCTACACGAAGGACATTCTGTTGTTTTGCTCTTTATCTCTGCTCCACTACCCTTACATTTATTACACAAAACCCATTTTTTTAATCTAATTTCCTTGTCAACTCCATGAAAGGCTTCCTCAAGTGAAATATAAATATCAATTATTATGTCCTTTTCTTTTTTTTGTCTTTTGCCACCAAAAGGACTTTGCCCTCCAAAAAATTCTGAAAAAATGTCTTCAAAAATTGAAGAATCAAAATTTCCAAAACTATTAAAATCGAAGTTGGCGCCAAAAGGACTTTCTTGGCTTCCCGAACCATAAAAACCGCCACCCTCAAAAGTTGAACCAAATCTATCATATTGAGCTCTTTTTTCTTTATTACCCAAAACCTGATAAGCCTCATTTATTTCTTTAAACTTCTCGGCATCTCCTCCTTTGTCTGGATGATACTTGTGGGCTAACTTATGAAAAGCTTTTTTGATCTCTTCTTGAGAAGCGTCTTTTGAAACTCCTAAAATTTCATAATAATCTTTTTTCATAAAATTATATTACTATTTTTTGTCTTTTTACCTCTTCTTCTTCAAGTTTAAAAAATCCCGTGGCTTGAAATATTTTAAACACCAAAAGGGCAAGTGGCATATAAATTATTCCTACTAAAGATATAATCCCCCTTGTTATTAAAAAGAAAATAAAAATTGAAAAAAATATACCAAGTTCTTTATACTTTGAAAAATTATCAGAGATCTGCTTTGATATTAATTTATAAAAAACATCTTTCATTTTTTCATCTCCAACAACCTGAAAATTGATAGTTTTTGAAAATTGTTCTCTGCCTTGGGCTAAAGATTGTTGAAATGCTTCCGCAAGGGGTCCCGTCTTAATGTCATTAAAGGTTTGTTTCAGGTCTTCATAGTCTTTCGGTTTTGTTATGTCTTGAAGTGGAGTTCCTTTAAAAGATTCTCCGTTTATCGCACTTAAAAACAGATACTCATCAACGCTCATTTCTCCTGAAAAACCAGGAATCTGTTTTTGATAAATTGCCTCCAATTTTGGAAAAATATTATTATAAATTATAATTGGAAAATTTATTTCTCCGTTTGAAATCTTTGGTGACAAAAAAATTAAAATAGCAATTAAAACTGCAAAAGCTGAAAAAATATTTATTTGGGCCCTTGCAAATAATTTTTCAAATTTAAAACGAAAAAAAGATTTTTCTTCCCTTACAACAGAAAAATCGGATATTAATAAAAATAAAAAAAGTGCGATAAAAACAACTAAAATATAAATATTAAATCCAAACCATAAAAAAACAAAAGCAGCTCCAACAAGATAAAGGATGTGCCTCAAAGAAGGGTCTTTAATCCTTTTGTTGTCGTCAACAAAAGGATACAAGAACGATAACACAACAAAAACAAAAAATACCATAAAGGAAAAAAGACCAACAAAAAAATAAACCAAAAAATTATAAAAATTAAAACCATAGAAAAAAAATGATTTTAAAATATAAAAAATTACATTTAAAAATAATAAAAACAATAAAGACACCCCAAGCTGTTTTAAAATTTTCTTCATAAAATTAAAACACGCTAAACTAATTTATTTTTTCTTAAACTCACCCTCATCAGCCTCTCTTTTATTTTCTTCATCATTTTTGTTTTCTTGTTCGTCTCCAGAATCTTTTTGACTTTGTCCTTCCTGGTACATTTGGGTTCCAATTTTCTGAAGGACATCAGATAACGCCTGAGACTTTTCCTGAATATCTTCTATCTTGTCTCCTTCTATTGTCTTTTTTAAGTCGCTAATTTTTTCTTCGACTTCCTTTTTGATTTCGTTATTTATTTTTTCTCCCATATCTTTCAATGTTTTTTCTGCGGTATAAACAAGGGCTTCGGCCTTATTTTTTTCTTCAATTAATCTTCTTTTTTTCTCATCTTCTTCTCTATGAGCCTCAGCTTCTTTCTTTAATCTTTCTATTTCTTCATCGGACAATCCTGATTGAGCTTCAATTCTAATAGATTGTTCTTTGCCGGTTGCTTTATCTTTAGCTAAAACCTTTAAAATACCATTTGCATCAATATCAAAAGTAACTTCAATTTGAGGTATTCCTCGTGGCGCTGGCGGAATTCCGTCTAAAATAAACCTCCCAAGTGTTTTACAATCTGATGCCATTGGGCGCTCTCCCTGTAAAACATGAATTTCTACCGAGGGTTGATTATCTGCGGCTGTTGAAAAAATTTGTTTCTTTTCTGTTGGAATTGTAGTATTTTTAGGAATTAAAATAGTATTTACACCGCCCAATGTTTCAATGCCCAAAGAAAGAGGAGTTACATCTAAAAGCAAAACTTCTTTCATTTCGCCTCCCATAATTCCTCCCTGAACAGCCGCTCCGATAGCGACAACTTCGTCTGGGTTAATCTGCTGATTAGGCTCTTTTCCAAAAAGCTTCTTAACCTCCTCTTTTATTTTCGGCATTCTGGTTTGCCCACCAACAAGAACAACTTCATCAATATCTGAAATATTATATCCCGCTTCTTTTACCACGTCTTTAACGTGTTTTATTGATTCGTCAATGTATTCTGAAACCAATTCTTCAAGTTTTGAGCGGGTCAAAGAATACGAAAGGTGCTTGGGTCCAGAACTATCAGAAGTAATAAAGGGTAAATTAATTTCTACCTGCATTGCTGTAGAAAGTTCTTTTTTTGCTTTTTCGCTTGCCTCTTTTATTCTTTGCAAGGCAAGAGAATCGGTTGATAAATCAATCCCCTCATCTTTTTTGAAATTTTCAACAACCCAATCCATAATTTTTTGATCAAAATCATCTCCGCCTAAATGTGTATCTCCTCCAGTTGCTTTTACTTCTATAGTGTCTTCTGTAACATCAAGCACCGAAACGTCAAAAGTGCCCCCCCCAAAGTCATAAACAACTATTTTTTCATTTTTCTTTTTTTCGAGACCATAAGCAAGTGCGGCTGCGGTTGGTTCATTAATAACTCTTTTTACCTTAAACCCAGCAATCTCGCCTGCGTCTTTGGTCGCCTTTCTTTGAGAATCATCAAAATAAGCAGGGCAGGTAATAATCACCTCTTCTATTTTTTCACCAAGTTTTGCTTCTGCGTCTGCTTTAAGTTTCTGTAAAAGCATTGCTGATATTTCTTGTGGCTTATACCAATTATCTCCCATTTTTACCTCAACCCCACCATTTGAATCTTCCCTAATCTCATATGATAAAAGCTTTTTATCTTTCTGAACTTCGGGGTCTGAAAATTTTCTCCCTATAAGGCGCTTAACAGAATAAATTGTATTTTTTGGATTTGTTACTGCTTGTCGCCTAGCTAATGTTCCAACCAACCTTTCTCCGTTTTTTGAAAAAGCAACAATAGAAGCAGTTGTTCGCTCTCCCTCTGAATTTTCAATTATTTTTGGCTTCCCCCCCTCAACTACGGCCATGGCCGAAAAAGTAGTACCAAGATCTATTCCTAATATTTTCGCCATAATTTTTAAGTTCAGCCATTCTAATGTTAATGCCTGAACTTTTTAATCTACCTAAATATTTTAATCCCTTAAACGAAACTACACAAAAAAATTATGTAGTTTCGTTTCTCTCCAAGAAATTAGATTCTTGGAGAGAATTTATTATTTTTTAACCCTTACCTTAACCTTCTTTGTTTTAACTTCTGTGGATCGGGGTAAGGTAATTTTCAATATTCCATCTTTAAATTCGGCTTCCGCTTTCTGCTCTTTCACTTTTACCGGCAAAGAAATTGACCTCTCAAAAGCGCCCCTTCTTATCTCTTTCCTAAAATAGTCCTTACCCTTTTCTTCTTTCTTGTCCTCGGCTTTCCCGCTTACCGTTAAAACACCATCTTCAACGGCGATTTCAATATCTTCTGGTTTTACTCCCGCAAGAGACATTTCTACATATACATTCTTTTTATCTTGAAAAATGTCTACTTGGGGAGACGTTTTTCCTTTAAAAGGAATTACCGGCATAAAATCCCATTCATCTTCAAAAAACCTATCAAGATCCTTAAATGGTTCCCATGGAATTATAGCCATAAATCACCAAGCATATACCATGCAACATGCAACACAAAATAGTTGCCTGCTATATGCTATTTGCTATATGATTTTTTACCGACCTTTACTCTTGCGGGTCTTAAAATTTTGCCCTCAAGAAAATAACCTTTTTGTAAAACTTTTAATATTTTATCTTCTTCTCCTTCGCCCATTTCAACCGCCTCATGAATTTCTGGGTTAAATTCTTCATTGTCTTTAATTTCTTCAAGTCCCTCCTTGGTTAAGAAATCATGAAGCTGTTTTTTAATACCAATAATACCTCTAACCCATTTATTATCTTTAATTTCTTCTGGTATTTCTTTTTCGGCCCTTTCTAGATTATCAAGCACCAAAAGAAGCTCTGATATAATTTTCTTTTTTGAATAAAATACAAAATCTTTTTTTCTTCTTTCTTCTTCATTCCGATAATTTATAAAGTCTGCCCTTTCCCTCTGCCAGCCCCTAAGATATTCTTCTTTCTCTTTTTGACAGTTTTTTAATTTTTCCTTCAGATTTTTAATTTTCCCTTGAATATGTCCTTCTATCTCATCTAAATCTTTAATGTATTCTATTTCTTTTTCAGAATTTTCTTTATTTTTTTTTGTTTTTTTCATTTTTTTTAAAAATTTTTATCAAGTAAATCTTTGGCTTTCTTAATAAGAGCTATATTTTTACGATAATCCATTCTTCTGGGCCCCAAAATTCCAATTAATCCTTCTTCCCATTCGCCAAAAATAAAACTTAAATCTTTTGATGGTAAAAGCGGATTTTCTTTCCCTATAAGCACTTTAATATCTTGTTCGTAATCATCTAAAAATTGCTCTAATTCAATCAATCTGTCTTTAAATTCGTCATATATCTTTGCAAATTCTAATACCTCTTCTCTGCTGTAAAACTCTGGTTGGGAAAAAAGAAACGAAAGTCCCTGCCAAATTAAAGATTCTTCAAAGAATAAAAAACTAACGTTTCTTGAAACTATTGAAAGCATCCTCCCAAGCTCATTTAAAACATCTTCTTTTCTCTCATGCTCAAATACCTTCTCTAGTTGGCTTTCAATGTTTATTGGCAATTTAGGAGATGATATTTTTTGAATATAAAAATGATATCCTTTTTCAGTTGGTATCCTTCCGGCTGAGGTATGGGGCTGTATTAAATAACCCCTTTCGGTAAGCTCTGCCATATCTAACCTTAAAGTAGCCGAGCTTGCATTGAAGTTATATTTTTTATAAAGAACTTGAGAACTAACGGACTCGGCAGTCCTAACATATTCTTTTACGATTGCCATTAACACCTTTTCCTGTCTTTTTTTCATATATTTTATTTTAGCAAATTAAAATTAGCAGTCAAGGGATTAGACTGCTAATTTTAATCTTGAGCGGGAGACGGGAATTGAACCCGCGATCTTCTCGTTGGCAACGAGACGTTCTACCACTGAACTACTCCCGCCTAAAATTATTGTAATTATACTTCCTTTTTGATTGTGCCGCGACTCGGAGTCGAACCGAGATCCCATGTTTTTCAGACATGTGCCGTGACCACCTTGGCTATCGCGGCATTCAAAAACGATAA